>OLGL01003300.1_pt1 | contig 10464 bp, 9 predicted proteins | sample 1605041 | NCBI WGS metagenome assembly OLGL01 (sample SAMEA3888905, study PRJEB22519) | human gut metagenome | biome: human gut; feature: human-associated habitat; material: faeces | place: Denmark | collected 2010 | reverse complement strand
GAAGTTCGATGAATTTGAGCAGATTGTCAAAATTATCCATCGGTTCTCCGGTTCCCATCACAACAACATTTGCAACCCTCTCCCCGGTATCTCTTGTGATCCGGTATATCTGGTCTAACATCTCTGACGGCGTCAGTCCCCGCACCAGTCCGTCTAACGTGGATGCACAGAACCGGCAGCCCATCCGGCAGCCGACCTGCGAGGAAATACAGACGGAGTTCCCGTGCTTATAACGCATTAAGACACTCTCGATGACATTGCCGTCGTCCAGAAGAAACAGGTACTTTCTGGTACCGTCAATCTTCGAGATCTGCACATCCGCCTTTTTTAAGCTGGTCAGCGTACAGTTCTGATTCAATTTTTCAATGAGAGCCGCAGAAATATTGGTCATCTCCGAAAAGGATGCCACATGCTTTCTGTGCATCCACTCGTAAATCTGTTTTGCCCGGAACTTTTTTTCTCCGATCGACTCGACAAATGCGGTCAGTTCTTCCAGATTCAACGATTTAATGTCTGTCTTTTCCATTCCTTATCCGTTGTCCTGCTTTCGCTTAAATTTTGCTATAAAAAATCCGTCCCCGAGATGTTCTTCCGGGAACATCTGCCGCATCGTATCGAGGGTGAACTCCGGGTGCGTCTGCTCAAACCATCTGGCATTCCCCTCGTTCTCCGCCGTGTGAATCGTGCAGGTGGAATAAATCAATGTCCCGCCCGGCTTCACATATTCACACACCACAGACAGCATCTGCCTCTGCAATGCTACAAGCGATTCCTCCCCTTCCGGGTTCATGCGGTACTTGATATCGGTCTTTCTGCGCAGCACCCCGAGTCCCGAGCAGGGAAGATCCGCAATCAGCACATCCGCCGTGCGAACCGATGCCTCGTCCAAAACAGTCGCATCCTGACACTTCGCCGTGATATTCGTAAGCCGGCATCTTTTTATATTCTCATCGATCAGCGCCACTTTCTGTTCGCTGACGTCCCGCGCCTCCACATGACCGGTACCTCTTAACTTTTCCGCAAGATGAATGCTCTTGCCGCCCGGCGCCGCACACACGTCAATGCAGTGGTCGCCCTCCTTGGGCGCCGCATATTCTGCCACCATCATGGAGCTGATGTCCTGCACATAGAACAGTCCTTCCTGAAAACTGGAAAGACCGTTTAAATGATCAAACCCAAAGATCGTAAATGCATACGAAAGTCCGGGATATTTTTCCGTATCCAGAGGAACCGCAGTAACGCCCTCCTCCTTAAAACGCTCTGCGAGCACCTCCGGCGTGATCCGTTCCAGATTCGTGCGGACGGTGATCGGCGCTTCCAAAAGGGACGCTGCAAGAATCTCTTTTGTGCGTTCCTTTCCGTAGTCACCAATCCACTGCGCAACGATCCATTCCGGCATCGAGTAGCACACCGACCAGGCTTTTACGGCATCGGCGCTCTCCTCTGGATATGTAAGCTGATCCAGGCTGCGCGAAACACCGCGCAGTACCCCGTTCACGAAACCGGACAGCTGTCCGAAGCCCTTTTTCTTCGCAAGCTTTACCGCCTCGTTGCAGGCGGCGGATGCCGGTACACTGTCCATATATTTCAGCTGGTATACGCCCATCCTGAGAATGGCGCGGATCACCGGCTTCATTTTTCTGACCTTTACTTTTGAGAACTGATCCAGAATATAGTCCAGCTCAATCTGGCGCTGAATGGTGCCCTCCGCCACTCTCGTTAAAAATGCGCGCTCTCTTTTGTCCAGATACTGGTACTTATCCAGCACCGAGCGGATCACCAGATGGCTGTACTGTCCCTTCTCCGTCACTTCTAAAAGGATCTCAAGAATCAGTTCACGCGTATTCACGGAATCAGTCGTCACGTCTTCTTCCTCCAAATAATAACACCAGACGAAGCAGCTGCAGAATCGATGCCGCCGCACTCGCCACGTAAGTAAGCGCCGCCGCCTTCAACACTTTTCGCGTATAAGGCAGCTCACTGTCGCTTAAGATTCCCTGCTCTCCTAAAATGCGCAGCGCGCGGTGTGATGCGTTGAACTCCACCGGAAGCGTCACAAGCTGAAACAGAACAGCGAACGAAAAACAAAGAATTCCAAGGTCAATCAAAAATGCCCCCGTATTGCTGGTAAAAAATAATCCGATTAAAATTAACGGCCATGCCAGCGTAGAACCGATATTTGCCACCGGCACGATCGCCGAGCGCAGCGCAAGCGGCACATATCCCTGCTGATGCTGAATGGCATGTCCGCACTCATGCGCCGCCACACCGACAGCCGCCACCGATGTACTTCCATACACGGAATCCGACAGATTCAGCGTCTTGTTCGACGGATTGTAGTGATCGGTCAGATTGCCCGATACATGCTGCACCGACACATCGTAGATTCCTGCCGAGTGCAGAATCCGTTCCGCCGCCTGTGCTCCGGTCATGCCGGACATGCTGCGGTAAGATGCATACTTGTTGTATGTCGACTTCACCCGTGCAGATGCGACCAGACAGATGACTGCTCCGATGAGCACGAGTATATAGGTCGGATCAAATCCCCAGTAATAGTATGAATATGGCATAGTAATCACCCTTTCTTAAAATATGTGCCCTCTTCAATCTCATATCCGTTCAGAAATGCCTCCACCGGCATGCGCTTCTTGCCCTCAAGCTGAAGTTCACTGATGGCAAGCATTCCCTTTCCGGTCTGCACCAGAATATGATCTTTTTCCACTTTCACAATGCAGCCCGGCTCCGCCCCGGACTCCTCAGAAACGACCTGCGCCTTCCAGATCTTTAACATCTTATCGCCCAGTCTGGTATAGGCACTCGGCCACGGATCCAGTCCGCGGATCAGGCACTCAATCTCTTTTGCGCCCTGTTTCCAGTCAATGCTTCCCATTTCTTTGTAAATCTTGGCGGTATGCGTTGCCTGGGAGTTGTCCTGCGGCGTGTAGGTTGCCGTTCCCGCATCGATCGCCTCCATCGTGCGCACGCACAGCTTCGCGCCGACCTCGGACAGCCGGTCGAACAGACTGCCGCCCGTCTCATCCGCACGGATCTTCACTTCTTCCTTTAAGATCATATCTCCGGTATCAAGTCCCTCGTCCATGCGCATCGTCGTCACTCCGGTGACGGCGTCGCCGTTTATGACCGCCCACTGAATCGGTGCGGCACCGCGGTACTTCGGAAGCAGCGACGCGTGCACATTCACACACCCGTAGCGCGGCATATCCAGAATCGCTCTCGGTATAATCTGCCCAAAAGCCTCCACAATTATGATATCCGGATGATATGTCCGCAGACGCTCGATACACTCGCTGTCTCTGACTTTCTGCGGCTGATATACTTCAATGCCATGCTCAAGCGCGCATGCCTTGACCGGTGTATAGCGGAGCGCCTTGCTTCTTCCCACCGCCTTATCCGGCTGGGAGACAACCAGTACCACCTCATGTCCCGCTTTTATGATTTCTTCCAACGTTCCCACCGCGAAATCCGGTGTTCCCATGAATATGACTCTCATCACTGACCTCCATTTTCACAGATCATCCCTGCTTTATTCTTCCTCATCACTCTCATAGGTGACTTCGTGAAGCGGACCTTCCACCTTCTCAGTGTACATGTGTCCGTCCAGATGATCCAGCTCATGACAGATGGCACGCGCCATCAGCTCTGTCCCCTCAATCTCATACTCTTCCATATCCAGATCAAACGCCCGCGCTTTCACGTAGTTCGGCCTGGTCACGGTGCCTGCCTTGCCCGGAAGGCTCAGACAGCCCTCGTCGCCGGTCTGCTCGCCGGAAGTCTCCAAGATCACCGGGTTGATCATCACAACCGGTCCCTCGCCGATGTCGATGACGACGATGCGCTTTAACACGCCGACCTGCGGACCTGCAAGTCCCACGCCGTTCGCCTCGTACATCGTATCAAGCATATCCTCTGCCAGTTCTCTGATCTTCGGTGTAATCTCTGTAATCTCTCTGCATTTTTTGGTCAATACAGGATCTCCCTGTATTCTGATTGTCCTAAGTGCCATCTTTCCTCCATTCTGCCTAAAAGCCGTTCACCGGATTGAAATCAAACATCACAGTCACATTCTTGTAGTACCGGCTCTCTCTGGCATACACTTCTGTCCTATTTTTTATCTTTACCAGCGTGTCATAATTTTCTGCCTTGAGATAAATTATTTTTTTATAAATATCATTCACTTTTGCGATCGCCGCGTCGACGGGTCCCACGAGATAGACCTTCTCTTTCGTATTCTTCCCTGTATACGCATCCGCTGCCGCCGCAAGCTCTGCCGCCATGGCATCCGCCGCCTCCTCGCTCTTAGAGGCGCACAAGATCACAAGCATGTTCCAGACCGGCGGGTAAAGCATGATCTTGCGGTACGCAATCTCCTGCTCGTAAAACGCATCGTAGTCCTGCGCCTTCGCCGTCTCTATACTGTAATGCTCCGGGTCATACGTCTGGATGACGACCTCGCCCGGCTTATTCCCGCGGCCGGCTCTTCCTGCCGCCTGTGTCAGAAGCTGGAATGTCCGCTCCGCCGCGCGGTAGTCCCCGACATGCAGCGAGAGATCTGCTGCAAGAACGCCAACCAGCGTCACATCCGGGAAATCATGCCCCTTTACGATCATCTGCGTACCGATCAGGATATCCGCCTCGTGATTGGCAAATGCCGATAAAATCTGCTCGTAGTCTTCCTTGCCCCGCGTGGTATCCATATCCATGCGCAGCACGCGCGCTTCCGGAAATCGTTTTCTGACAACCATCTCGATCTTCTCAGTTCCAGCCTTAAACCCGCTGATGTACTTCGATCCGCACGCCGGACATTGTACCGGCACCGGCTCCGTATACCCGCAGTAATGGCAGACCATCCGCCCGTTCGCATGCTGGCTCAGCGATACATCGCAATGCGGACATTTTATCACATGTCCGCAGGCTCTGCAAGAGACAAAGCCCGCCACACCCCTGCGGTTGATAAAGAGCATGGTCTGTTCTCCCGCCCGCAGGCGCTGCTCCATCAGCCCGTCTAACCTGCGGCTTAAGATGGAGCGGTTGCCCTCTCTTAATTCCTGCCGCAGATCCACCACCCCACATGCCGGAAGCGGTCTTTCCTTCACGCGCTTTGTGAGCGTAAGCAGCCGGTATTCCCCGCGCTTTGCACGGTAGTAACTGTCCACCGACGGCGTTGCCGATCCCAGCACGACGCTCGCGTCAAGCATGGCAGCCCGCGCGATGGCGGTCTCCCTGGCATGATAGCGTGGAACCGTCTCACTCTTATAGGAAGTCTCATGCTCCTCGTCAATGATGATAAGCCCCAGATTGGCAAACGGTGTAAACAGTGCTGACCTCGGACCGATCATCACGTCGATCTCCCCGTTTTTTGTCCTAAGGAACTGATCGTAGCGCTCCCCCGGTGACATTCTGGAATTCAGTATGGATACCCGGTCGCCAAACCGGTTATAGAACCGCAGCACCGTCTGATACGTCAGCGCAATCTCCGGAATCAGGACGATGGCCTGCCGCCCCGCCTTCTGCATCTTCGCGATCAGTTCCATATAGACTTCGGTCTTGCCGCTGCCCGTCACACCCTTTATCAGATAGGTCGACCGGATTCCCTTCTCGTAATCCGACCAGACCGCATCCACCGCTTCCTGCTGCTCATCGTTTAAAGTGAGCCCATATCCTCTGCTGGTCAGGTGGGACACCGGATTGCGGTACTGCGTTTCCCGAATTACTTTGACGACGCCGGATTCCTCCATCGCCCGGATCACACTTCCCGACACCCCAAGCTTGTGTGTGACAAGATCCCAGTCCAGCTCCTCCTCTTCCAGCAGCGCACGAAGCAGCTTGGCGCGGGCGGTGCTGTGGCGTCTCTCATACGCTCCCAGCTGGTTCTTCGCCTCCACCGGATGAAGCGCAAGCCGCACCCTTTTATGTTCCACGGCTTTTTTCTTCTCCTTGATCGGAAGTACCATCTTTAGCGCCTGGTTCATCGTGCCGCCGTAATGTTCCCGCATCCAGCCCGCAAGCGCGATCAGATGGGACTCAATCGGCACACTGTCCGTCACGATCCCCGCAATATTTTTCAGCTTATCCTCGTCATACTCCGCCTCATCGGAAAGTTCGACCACATAGCCGGTGATCCTGCGGCTGCCGAACGGAATATAGACCTGCATTCCGACTGCGATCCGCTGTGTGAGATACGGCGGAATGCGGTACTCAAATGTCTTATCCAGTTTTTCCTGTGAAATATCCACAATCACCTTCGCATATTCCGCCATCTGTCCACCTCGCTTCTATCTGTATTCTCCCCCATGCCAGGGCTTCGTCTCGCCTCCTCCACCAGCTCGTATTCACTGAGCGGATAGCGTACCCCGCAAATCTCCTGATATGCCTCGTGCCCTTTTCCCGCAAGCACAAGCATGTCATTCTCCATGGCATGCGCCATGGCATACCGCACAGCTTCCCGGCGGTCCGCAATGCGCACATACTGACCGCCGGTTCCCCGTATCCCGTCCTCAATGTCGTCCAGAATCTCCTCCGGGTCTTCCCAGCGCGGGTTGTCGGAAGTCAGTATCGTAAAATCCGCCAGATGTCCCGCCGTCTCTCCCATCTTCGACCGCCTGAGCTTCGACCGGTTGCCGCCGCACCCGAACAGTACGATAAGACGCCGCGGCTTAAAACCGCGCAGCATTTCCAGAAGATTTTTTAAGCTCATCTCATTGTGTGCATAGTCAATCAGAATGGCATAATCTTCGGACTGCCTCACGTTCTCGCATCTTCCGGGGACTTTTGCGCTGCGGAGTGCAAGGCAGATATCGCTCTCCGCGGCTCCCAGGTGTCCTGCCGCCTTTATGGCCGCCAGTGCATTGTAGACGTTAAACGTTCCGGGGAGCTGCATTCTCACCGGATACACCGCCGTCTTCCCGCGCACCAGAAAGCTTCCCCAAAGTTCTCCCGACTGCATAAAAAAGCGGATATTCTCCGCCGTCACATCCGCCGGATGCCGCAGGGAAAACGTCTCCACGCTGCAGGTATGTCCCTGTAGTATGCGCTCCGTGTGCGGATCGTCCCGATTGACAATCCCGATCCGGCACTGGCGCATCAGGCGGCTCTTGCAGAACAGATATTCCGCAAACGAAGCATGCTCGCCCTCCCCGATGTGATCCGGCTCGATGTTTAAGAACATGCCGATGTCAAAAAATATCCCCTCCACCCGCTGCATCTTCAGCCCCTGGGAAGAGACCTCCATCACGCAGGTATCACAGCCGTTGTCCACCATCTGCGCCAGATACTTCTGTATCTCGTAGGCTTCCGGCGTCGTATGTACCGCCGGAAGAACGCCGTCTCCGGTATCGATTGCGATCGTTCCGATCATTCCGGTCTTATGCCCGCTCTCTCGAAGAATGGCAGAAAGCAGATACGCCGTCGTTGTCTTCCCCTTGGTTCCCGTAATTCCAACCATACGAAGCTTTGCCGCCGGATAATCAAAAAAAGCTGCCGCAAGCTCTGCGAGCGCGTGTCTGGTATCCGCCGCAATCACAACGGAGACCTGCCACCGGTCTATGATCTCCGCGATCCGCACACCAAACTGTTCCGTGTACAAAAGCGCATCATTGTCCAGCGGAACCACATTCTCCGCCGCAACCACAACTGCTGCCGCCCCGGCCTCCAGCGCTCCCTGCAGATAGTCATGCCCGTCGTTATGTAGCCCTTTTAGGCAAACAAATAGGGAGCCTTCCCTGACATTCCCGGAATGGTAACAGATGTCTGTTATCTCACGGCTCTGGCTTCCCTGCACATGTTCATATGTAAGATGTTTCAATAATTGATTCAGCCGCATGTCATCCTCTGCCGAATTCACTTTTTTTATTATATGCCAGATCTTAAGGTTTTACAAGTTATCCCGATTTATTTCATTTTAATTTCAGAAAATGTACATATTTTGTCAGGAACCGGAAATACTGAAACACAAACGAAAACCGGAGGAATCTCTCATATGCGCGGACGTAATTTTCTCATCTGCGGACTGACCGGCTGGTGCATGGAAATTCTGTTCACCTCCGCAGGCTCCCTCGCAAGACACGACGGCCGTCTGATCGGTCAGACCTCCCTGTGGATGTTCCCCATCTACGGTATGGCTGCCTGTATCGGTCCGGTCTATGCAAAAATCAAAAAGCTGCCGGCACTTCTGCGCGGCAGCATCTATACAGTGGGTATTTTTTCATTCGAGTACTTAAGCGGTTCTCTCTTAAGGCGGCATCATTTCTGCCCCTGGGACTACAGCAGCGCCAGGGCAAATGTCAACGGGCTGATCCGGCTGGATTATGCCCCGCTGTGGCTCGGCGCGGGTCTGCTCTTTGAGCGCATTCTCGTGCACGCAAACCGGCTCACATAGCCAGACCGCGCATGGCGCCCTTTCCCGGCACGCACTCCTGCGCCCTGTAAAAGCAGCGGCTTTTCCTACAGATCCACATCATCTGCAATGCCTGCACCGATGTCCTGCATGTTTAATGTGCGTCTCTTGATGCGCGCCGCCTCGGATGCCTTCAGAAGATAATTCTTAATCTCCTTTGCATGCTTGATATGACTCAGGCGAAGTTCCTTGTCTGTCACGTCTCCGGTGTAGCAGATGATCGTTCCCATCCCGAAAATCCGCTCCGGCAGTGTGGCTGTCAGCTTGACATCCTGCACTTTGTACATGTAGCAGTCATTCTCTTCCACCTTGATCAATCCCTCATCGACGGTAATCATATCCTGACTGATCGTATATTTGGTAAATGTCCATGGAAGTCCAAAGAAAAGTAACCGTTTGCGCTCCTGATACTTTACCTCCTCCGCTTCTCCCTGACTAAAATTTGTCTCTTCTGCCATGTCTGTTCTTCCTTTCCTTGTATGTTCCGCCCCAGGCGAAACTTTTTGCATTCTTTTCTGCGTACCTGTAGTTTACTTCATTTTTCTTTTTCGCGCAACCAAATATCAGAAAACGGCTCCAATCTTTTGAAATATCACACAAAAAGTCCGCCATTTTGCGATTCGTGCGTAAATATTTTTCCCCTTGAATTCGCAGAGTGATTATTATATGATAGAAAAAATGCCTGGAGACAGACAGATTTGTTCTGCCGTTTCCGGTCAATACAAGGAGGATTTTATGCGTCATTTAATGAGCCCATTGGACTTCTCCGTCGATGAGTTGGACAAGCTTTTGGATCTTGCCAACGATATCGAGAAGTACCCACAGAAGTATGCCCATGCATGCGAAGGGAAAAAGCTGGCAACCTGTTTTTATGAGCCAAGCACCCGTACCAGATTAAGTTTTGAAGCTGCCATGTTAAATCTCGGCGGTTCTGTTTTAGGTTTCGCCAGTGCTGATTCCAGTTCCGCATCCAAAGGCGAAAGTGTTTCCGATACAATCCGAGTTATCTCCTGTTACGCAGACATCTGCGCAATGCGTCATCCAAAAGAAGGAGCACCTCTTGTTGCTACAAGAAAAAGTACAGTACCTTTAATCAATGCTGGAGATGGTGGTCATAACCATCCAACGCAAACTTTAACTGATTTACTTACTATTTATAGAGAAAAAGGTAGACTAGATAATCTAACAATTGGTTTTTGTGGGGATTTAAAATTCGGACGTACAGTTCATTCTCTTACAAAAGCAATGTCACGTTATAAAAATATTAAATTCGTGTTTATTGCACCACCTGAACTTAAAATTCCTGAATATTTAAAACATGATTTATTAGATGCTAAAAACTTAGACTACAAAGAAGCAGAAACAATTGAAGAAGTTATTGAAGATTTAGATATTCTTTATATGACACGTGTTCAAAAAGAAAGATTCTTTAATGAACAAGACTATATTCGTTTAAAAGATACATATATTTTAGATTTAAATAAATTAGAAAAATCAAAATCTGATTTAATCGTTATGCACCCATTACCCCGTGTTAATGAAATTGCTATTGAGGTTGATGATGATCCAAGAGCTAAGTATTTTGATCAAGTTCAAAACGGACGTTTTATGCGTATGGCACTTATTTTAAAAATGTTAGGATTGGAAAATGAGGTAGAAAGATAATGAAGATAGATAGTATTAAAAACGGGATTGTTTTAGATCATATTACTGCTGGTAAATCTTTAGAAGTTTATAAAGCACTAGGATTAGATAAATTAGATTGTAGCGTTGCTATTATTAAAAACGTTAAATCTAATAAAATGGGCAAAAAAGATATTTTAAAAATAGATGAAGAATTTGCATTAGATTTTGATGTTTTAGGATATTTAGATCCTAATATTACTGTTTGTATTATTAAAGATGGTAAACTTGTTGAAAAGAAAAAATTGCAACTTCCTCAAAAAATTATTAATGTAGAAAAATGTAAAAATCCTCGTTGTATTACATCTGTAGAACAAGGATTAGATCATGTTTTCTATTTAGCAAATAAAGATAAACGTATTTATCGT
>OLGL01003298.1_pt1 | contig 10469 bp, 11 predicted proteins | sample 1605041 | NCBI WGS metagenome assembly OLGL01 (sample SAMEA3888905, study PRJEB22519) | human gut metagenome | biome: human gut; feature: human-associated habitat; material: faeces | place: Denmark | collected 2010 | reverse complement strand
CTGGACCCCGTGGGCGTCCAGCCAGGATTTTGCTTTTTTGCAGGTGGAACAGGGCGGATACTCTAAAAATAACAGACTCATATGCACAACCTCCTGTTGTTTTTTATAAGTATATCTGATTTCCGGAGAGAATACAATGGTTCAAAGCAGGCATAGAGGAGCAGAGCTTATGGACATACTGGTTTTTCTGTCGGAATTTATGGTTCCGCTGGCGGTTTTTTATATTGTGGGGTTTGGGATACTGTCTGGCCGGCCGGTCTTTGATGATTTTTTAAAGGGGGCTTCCGAGGGGATGAAGACAGTTGCGGGCATCCTTCCCACTCTGATCGGTCTTATGGCCACAGTGGGGATTTTAAGAGAGTCCGGTTTCCTGGAAGCCGCGGCAAAAGCTCTAAGGACCCCGGCGGGCTGACTCCATATCCCGGTCCCTCTGGTCCCTGTGGTCCTGGTCCGCCTGGTATCCAGCTCTGCGGCCACGGGGCTGATCCTGGATATCTTTAAGGAATACGGTCCGGATTCACTGATAGGGAATATGGTGTCCATTATGATGGGATGCACGGAGACGATCTTCTATACCATGAGTGTATATTTTATGACTGCGGGGATCCGGAAGACCCGGTGGACGCTTCCGGGGGCTCTGGCAGCTACGGCCGCCGGGATCGGCGCCAGTATTGTTCTGGCGGGGAGCATGGCCTGATCGGGGTTGTATTGGGGGACCAGTCCGTTTATAATGAGGATAAGGGAAAGAATGGCAGCCGTGGCTGCCGGAACCTAAAAAAGAAAACGGGGTGGAGCATATGGCAAAGATCAGCAGAAAAGAAATTTTTTCGATTCCCAATCTGATGGGCTATTTTCGCATTCTCATGATACCAGTATTCAGCTGGATGTATTTTACCGCCAGTACCAGGGAGGATGTTTACCGGGCGGCGGCTGTGGTCTTTATTTCCAGTGTGACAGATCTTCTGGACGGCTGGGTGGCCCGGCGGTTTCATATGGTCACAGAGCTGGGGAAGTTCGTGGATCCTCTGGCGGATAAACTGACCCACGGAGCCCTGGCCCTCTGTCTGGCGTTCAAGTATCCTCTGATGTGGGCGCTGGTGGCGCTTCTGGCCGTGAAGGAGGGGTATATGGCAGTTATGGGACTGATCCTCTTAAAGCGGGGAAAGAAGCTGGACGGCGCAATGTGGTTCGGAAAGGTCTGTACAGCCCTGCTGTTTGTGGGAATGCTGGTATTGTTCTTGTGGTACGGAATGCCGGAGGCTGCTGCAAACGGTCTGATCCTGTTTATGATGGCAGTCATGGCGGCAGCTTTGCTCATGTATGTGCCAGTGTTCAGGAAAATGAAAAAAGAAGCATAAAAACGGAAAGAAAAACGGCGGAATCTGCCATTTGCAGAGGTTCTGCCGTTTTTCATCCGATCAGGGAACTTCGCTTTCCGGGGGTTCCCAAAAGGTTTTCCGTCTGCCTGGGGCTAATTCTGGTACAGGATCTGCTCCTTCTGTACAAGGGGATACGGAATTAACCGGTCCCCTTCCAGATCCTCCCGGTGCATATCCACGGCAGTGATCTGATGGTTTCCATAGGTGGTGTAATAGTAGATCCCCTTATCCCCATTACAGCAGCAGGTATACAGGGTCATCTCAAAGTTTCCATTTCCCAGATCCGAACAGCCCTTCTGCTGATCTACGGAGCCCAGGATATGGAAGAACTGGCTGACGCTTTCTTCCTCAGAATCGCCCGATACGGAATTCAGCTTTACAAAGGCGACACGGACGAAGCGGGACTGGGAGGATAAGTCTCCGGGAAGGCCCAGCGCGCCCATGCCCCGGCAGTAGGTTTTCAGAGAGAGCTTGTCAGAAAAACAATTCTCCGGATCCTTTGGGGACAGGTGCATATAGTTATTGAGGTTAAACATCTGCTCTGGAAACGGCGGATTATTGGTAAGGACTCCCGCCGGATTGGGATATACATGGATTCCAGAGAGAACGGATTCCACTGTTACGGCCTCATCCCGGTCAGCAAGGATCCAGTGGAGCTGGGCCAGTGGAAGGCTCTCACTGAACGGCGTATTGACCAGATTGACCTGTTCCAGAAGACGGAGGGCCTCTTTTACAGAAACGCACTGTCCCAGGATCCAGGGAATAAATTCAAACTGGGCAACATTATCCTTTCCGTCCGCCTTTTCCCCATAGTAGGCATTTCCAACGAAATTAAGCCCCGCCATTCCCAGGCCTTTTTCATTTACGGCCTCATAATAGAGCGGATAATCGTCAGCCACATGGGCCATGCCGATCATGGCATAGTGGGTTTCCATGGTCCCTTGAAAACGGAAGCGGAAGGGATAGTTCCTTGGAGTGATGGTCACCTGGTCGCCAAAGGAAAATTCATAATCCAGGGTCCGGCCAAAATAAAAATCTTTTGTCTTATAGGCTGCTGCTGTACACATAAACTACCTCCGGTTTAAATTTTATTGCTGCGGGCACGGGTCAGCTCGATGGCCTCTTTCCCGGTCATATGCTCAATGGAAATCTCCACACAGCACAGATTGTTCCATTCGTTCTGGATCTCTTTTTCCACAAAATCCCGGTCTGCGTTGTATCGGAGGCTGAAGACCCTGGCGGCATGGAGGATCTCCTCGTCTGTTTCCAGGATCCTGGCACGTCCGAACAGGATCACACTGCGAAAATATGTGGTAAGCTCCTCCTTTATAATGTCCTCTTTTTCAATTACGCATAAGGACACCTTGTCATGGTTTTTTATGGAATCGTATTTGTGGCCCGATCTCGCTCCATGAAAATAAATTTTCCCATCCTCGTATACATAGTTGATGGGAACCGTATAGGGATAGCCGTCGTCACCGGTCAGTCCAAGAATGCCGGTGGTGCCGGAACGCAGGATATTTATGGTTTCATCGTTTTCCAGCTGCTGTCTGGAGCGTCTCATACTTCGGAACATAGGGAGTCCTCCTTTGGCTGACATATTATGAAAAAGGAATTTAGATAGTAGTGTTATTGTAGCAGATAGCACAACCCTATGCAAGATTTGCATGGATTATAGATGATTGACCTGTTAGTGCTGCAGATATGGATCGTAAGTATTCCTAAAAATAAAGATAGATATGTTATGGATGGAAATATACAGATTGTCCCCAGTGCCTGGGAAGGAACTGGGGACAGCGGATCCGTCTATGTAAGGTTTTATTTTAGCTGGGGAACGATATGGTTCCATACGCAGTCAGAAATAGATCCAGAGTTAAATTCATGGGCGGTAACAGCAATACAGGCATCCTGCTCCGGTAAGACAAAAATTCTCTGTCCGGCATAACCATTTCCACAGTATGCATTATCTCTGGAACATCTCCAGAAAAAGTATCCATATCCGGCGCATTCATCGGGATGCTGGACTTTTCCCTCGATTTTATTAGAAATCTGGCAGGCAGTGGCTTCCTCGATCCAGGAGGCAGAAACCAGCTGCTTTCCTTCCCATTGGCCTTTATTAAGACAAAACTGCCCAAATCTGGATAATTCTTCTGTGGAAAGATGAAGCCCGCCGCATCCCAGAGTATATCCTTTTACAGATTCCAGCCACTGAGGATTGCGTATGCCGAGAGGAGTGAACAGACGGGGCTTTAACCAATCCACAAGACGTTCCCCGGTCCGTTCCTGAATGATAACGGATGCCAGATATGGGCCGAAATTATTATATTTCCAGTAGGTCCCGGGTTTATACGGAACGTCAAATTCCAGAGCATACTGAACCCAGTCGTCATTTTCAATGGCATCCCTGACAGGCCGGTCATCAGAAGCAGAATAGCCTTGCAGAATAAAATGGTCATGTCCGGTAGCCATCATGATCATATCCCGGATCGTCATTGCCTGTAAGTTTGCGGATGGACTTTCCGGAAGCTTATCAGAAAATATCTCAGCTGGTTTTTCATCCAGCCGGAGGATCCCTTCATCAATGGCAATACCGATGGCGATGCTGAGAAAACTTTTGCTGACAGAATGAATGTCCTCCCTGCGGTTTTCACGCCAGTCAAATTTACCAATGATTTCTCCATGCTGACGGACGACCACATGGTATAGATCCAGCTTTCTTTTAATTGTATCCTGAACGAAAGATTCCAATCTCAGTTCCATATTTTCTTCCTTTCTCATCTTTTGATTTAGAATTCACCCACAAAATGGCAGGCAACCATATGACCATTTCCAATATCCTTTAATTCGGGTGTTTCGTGACGGCATTTTTCCTTGCAGAAACGGCACCTTCCGGCAAAGCGGCAACCAGGGGATGGATTGATGGGACTTGGGACATCACCTTCCAGCACAATCCGGTCCACATGATAATCAATCGATGGAATTGGAACTGCACTCAGCAGAGCCTGGGTATAAGGATGGGATGGGTGCTTAAAAAGATCCTTGCATTCAGCTTTTTCAACAATCTGTCCCAGATACATAACAGCGATTTCATCACTGATATGTTTTACAACGCTTAGATCATGGGAAATAAACAAATAGGTGAGTCCCATCTGTTCCTGGAGCTGTTCCATCAGATTCAATACCTGCGCCTGAATAGAGACATCTAATGCGGAAACCGGTTCATCGAGAACAAGAAAGTCTGGGTTTAAGGCCAGGGCCCGCGCAATTCCAACACGCTGTCTTCTGCCGCCGTCCAGTTCATGAGGGTATGAATTGGCAAGGCGTCTGGCAAGGCCGGCAGTAGCCATGAGCTCATAAACTTTTTCTTCCATTTCTTTTTTGTTCTGATATATTTTTTGAACCTGGAGAGGCTCGGCGATACTTTCAAAAATGCTTTTTCTTCCGTCTAAAGAAGCGTAGGGATCCTGGAAAACAATCTGGAGCCTTCTCCGTGTGTGACGCATTTTTTCACGGTCGTATTTTCTGATATCGTCGTCATAAAAGAGGATTTCCCCATCTGTCGCTTCCGTAAGCCTTAAGATCAGACGGCCAACCGTTGACTTTCCGCATCCGGATTCTCCGACCAACCCCATGGTAGTACCTTTTTTAATGGAGAAATTTACATCGTCAACCGCATGGAGCAGTCCGCGTTTGGTCGGAAAATATTTTTTCAAATGACGGACTTCCAATATATTTTCACTCATGGTCAATCCCTCCTTTATATGTGCAGACACTTGACATGGTGCCCATTTTCGATTTCCTTACTGGCAGGATTCGTTTTTGAACATTCTTCTGTCGCATATGGACAGCGGGGATGGAAACGGCAGCCAGTTGGAAGATTTGTAGGATCAGGGGTCATCCCTTCAATGGGAATCAATGTAGTCTCTTCCTCCATCAGATTTGGAATACATACAAACAGGCCTTTTGTATAAGGATGGGATGGACGATGGAATAATTGCTCTCTGTTTCCGTATTCTACAATTTCACCGGCGTACATAACGGCTACATAGTCACATATTTCTGCTACGATTCCCAGATCGTGGGTGATCATGATCATGGAGGTCTGGTATTTGGCCTTAAGTTTTCTCATCAGCTCCAGCACCTGCGCCTGGATCGTAACATCCAAAGCAGTGGTGGGTTCATCTGCAATAAGAAGTCTGGGGTTACATGCCAGAGCCATGGCAATGATCACACGCTGTTTCATACCTCCGGAGAACTGATGCGGATAATCGCCAGCCCGGTCCGCTTTAATTCCTACAAGTTCCAGCATTTCGCAGGCCTTGGTATAAGCATCCTTCTTACTCATTTTTTTATCGTGGAGCCGGATTACCTCCATAATCTGTTCTCCAACTGTGATCACAGGATTCAGAGAGGTCATGGGGTCCTGGAAAATCATGGAAATCTGTTTTCCACGGATTTTTCTCATGGATTTTTTGTTTTTTTTCAGAAGATCTTCCCCGCAGAAAATCACTTCTCCATTTAGGATTTTTGCAGGCGGATCCGGGAGAATCTGCATGATCGCTTTAACGGTTGTAGTTTTTCCCGCCCCTGTTTCCCCCACCAGTCCCAGGGTTTTTCCTTCGGGAAGAGTAAGATTCAGATTTTCAACAGCATGGACGGTACCGTCCACAGTCACATAGTGCACTGTAAGGTCCTTGATTTCTAAAAGGTTTGTGTGCTCATTCATTCAGATTCACCCCCTAGTTTTTCAGCTTGGGATCCAGCGCATCCCGTAATCCATCACCCATTAAGTTCATGGCAAATACAGCGAACATGATAGCCATTCCAGGAAAAGCAGTCAGATGCGGCGCATCCCTTAAAAAATCCCTGCCAGTGGAGAGCATTGCGCCCCACTCTGGTGTAGGAGGTACAATTCCGAGTCCGATAAAGCTCATACTGGCACAGGAAAGAATCGCACCGCCAATTTTTAAAGTCGCCTGAACGATCAGAGGGGCAAGGCTGTTTGGAAGAATATGATGGATGATAATATGAACGTCACTGGCCCCGGCTGCACGGGAAGCGTCTACAAATTCCTGTTCCTTCAACGAAAGAAGGGATGCACGCATAATACGGCAGTAGGCAGGAACACTGGAAATTCCTATGGCGATCATTACATTCTGGAGTCCGGTTCCCAACGCTGCTACAATGGAAATATTTAGAAGAATGCTGGGAATTGCCATTAGTACGTCAGTACATCGCATAATTATATTGTCAAGTACGCCGCCATAATATCCAGCTATGGCTCCAAGGGCGCAGCCAACAATGCTGGAGAGTCCTACGGCAATCAGACCGACAGTGAGGGAAATACGGCTTCCATAGAGAATACGGCTGAAAATATCGCGTCCCAGTTCGTCGGTTCCGAACCAATGGGCAGATGACGGTGGTTTTAAACGGTTGATAATGTCCTGCTCCACGGGACCATAGGGCGCTATGATGTCAGCAAAAATAGCGGCAAAGATCAGCAGAAGAAGCATGCACATACCGACCATGGCCTGTTTATTTCGGCAGAACCGTCTCCATACCTCCTTGACCTGACTTCGTTTTTTGATGGAACCAGCCTCAGAGGATGATGTTAAATCCTTTGTTTTTTCCATATTGCCACCCCCTTACTTGTACTGTGAACGGATTCGTGGATCAACAAAAGCGTACAGGATATCCACGGCCAGGTTTACAAGGCTGAATGTGAGGGCTACCATAAGTACACCGCCCTGGACAACGGGATAGTTCCTTGCCTTGATGGCATCAACCATCATCTTTCCAACGCCTGGCACTGCAAAAATGGATTCTGTCAGCACAGCACCGCCAAGAAGATGGCCAAACTGGATGCCGATGGTGGTAATAACAGGAATCAGGGCATTTTTAAGGGCATGGAAGATAATGATTTTCAGTTCCGTCTGGCCCTTTGCCTCAGCAGTTGTAATGTAGTCCTGCCGGATGACCTCCAGCATACTGGATCGGGTCATTCTGGCGACAGCCGCTGCAGAACTGGTACCAATGGTAATCGCGGGAAGGATCATATATGTCCATCCATCAAAGCCAGATGCTGGGAGTATCTTCCAGTGCAGCGCGAACAGAAGCATTAGGAGGAGTCCTTGCCAGAAGTTCGGCATGGCATTTCCGATCATGGCCAGAGTCATAGCGATATTATCAAAAAGAGAATACTGCTTTACAGCAGATACGATACCAAGAGTCAGCCCGATCGCAACAGAAAGAAGCACAGAGCATCCCGCAAGTTTTAGAGAATTGGGAAAGGTCTGGATAATTCGGTCCATGACAGGCTGCTTTGTGGAGTAACAGATCCCGAGATCTCCGTGGGCCAGATTTACCAGATATTTACCTAACCGTTCAATATAGGTACCGTTGAGTCCAAGTTCTTCCCGCAGCTGTTCTGCCATTTCAGGAGTTGCATCATCTCCAAGAAGTGTATCCACAGGGTCACCGGGAGTGATATACATTAAAGTAAAAACAATCAGAATAACTCCCAGCATGACTGGGATCATCATGAGCAGCCGCCGGCCGATGTATTTCAGCATGTTGGAACCTCCTTTCTCTGTAATAGCCGGGAACCTTCTTTCTCTGTAATAGCCGGGAACCTTCTGGTATAAAAGAATATCATCTATCCCAGAAAGGTTCCCGGAATCAGTCAGTCCGAGTCAGATTAGTAAGATTATTCTACGAAGTATACAGTTCTGAAATCATACATGGCTGTGGGAGTAGGAACAAATCCGCGTACTTTGCTTCCAGAGCCGATGATGTTTTTTGTAAAAGCAATATAAATAAATGGAGATTCTTCATGAATCAGTTCCTGGGCCTGTCCAACAAGCTCTGCACGCTTTTCTGCGTCTGAGGTTATATTGATCTCATCGAGGACCTTGTCCACTTCCGGGCTTGAGATATTGGAGCGGGCACTTCCGGAATACATTCTTTCAGTGTGGAACATATTATATAATCCGGCGCCTGCTTCAAACAGGCTGTAACTTGTACCAGCACAGCACAGTTCCTGCTCCCCTTTATTTAAGGATGTGGTCAGTGCTCCGGATTCAGTGGGCTTTAATACAAGCGTAACGCCTACCTGGCTCCACATCTGCTGGAGGAGTTCTGCCAGCATATTATTGGTGGAATTGGCAAGATACATAAATTCTACTTCAAAGCCATTTTCCATACCGGCTTCCTTTAAAAGCTCCTTCGCTTTTTCAATGTCATAATCGTACTGTTTAAGAGAAGAAATATGTCCTGGAAGTGTGCTTGGAACCACACTGTCCATAGTTTCTGAGGTATTCTCTCCGTAGCATACCACACGGATGGATTCTTTATCAGTTGCGTAGTTTAATGCCTGGCGGACGCGTTTATCTTTAAAAACGTCCTTCTGGCAGTTGAAGGCAATATAACGATCCGTAGCACCAGTGCTGACGATAAGCTGGGTATCTGGATTTTCTTCAATACGGTCTGCGTCAGTGGTAGGAAGCCCAAGAGTGATGTCAACGCCTCCGCTTTCCAGGTCGATGGTACGGCTGGAGGCTTCGGTGATGATCCGGAATTTGATTGTTTTTAAGATGGATTTATCTCTCCAGTATTCATCGTTTCTTTCTACCGTAATATTATCGCCAGCGGTCCAGGAGACAAATTTATATGCGCCGCTTCCGACAGGAGCACGTCCGAATGCATCGTCCCCCATTTCGGTTACTACTTTTTCTGGAACAATGCTGAGAGCTTCGGAACATACCTGGGCTTCTGTGAATGCCCATGGTTCCAGGGTTTTTAAGATAAATGTGTAATCGTCAGGAGTTTCGTATCCATTTGGATCGAACTGTGTGGCAGCATCATTTCCTAAAGTTCCGTTGCCGACCCTTAAGAAACTGAATTTTACATCTTTAGAGGTCAGAGGATCACCATTATGGAACTTCACATCTTTTCTAAGATTGAATTTCCAGGTCAGCTCGTCTATTTGCTCCCAGCTTTCAGCAAGACAAGGGGATGGCTCCATATTTTCATTAAATTCTAAGAGCGTATCAAAAATGCTGCCTTCGATCATACGCTTTACCGTTACATTGTTTCCAAGAGGGTCCAGAGTTGCAGGCTCTCTATCAAAGGCAACTACCAGAGTATCCTTGGACGAGACTTTCTCAGTGTCTGATGTCTGCACAGGTCCCTTTTCCACTCCGGCGGATGCGGATTCTGATGAGGTCTCTGAAGGGGCTGGTGAGGATCCATCCGTAGTCTGCTTTTCTTCACCTCCGCTTCCGCAGGCCGTCAAAACCATACACAAAGCCAGTGATAAACTTAAAAATCGTTTTTTCATAAGCTTTCCTCCCTTTACTTAGAAATGTGGAAACTTTGGATAGTTACGTCTGATAATGTATTTTATAGTAATATTATAATTATTTACCGAATATTTGTAAAATCAATTAAAATTATTAAAATAATTTGTTTTCCTTATGTTTGTATGGTAGAATAAAGAAAAGGGGGAAGAATGATCGATGAATTTAAAAGAACAGCTGTATGTATGCACATTAGCGGAGACCGGAAATATTACACAGGCTGCCAAGCTTCTTTTTATTTCCCAGCCTGCGCTGAGTTTGTATATTAGCAATCTGGAAAACATCCTTGGAATCCGTCTGTTTGAACGGATAGGAAAGTCTTTTGTATTGACACAGGCAGGAGAACTGTATGTAGAAAAAGCCAGACAGATGTTAAGTCTTAAAGAAAGCTTTGATTATGGGCTTTCAGAAATTGTTAATGGACAAAATGAACGTTTACGCGTGGGGATCCAGGACATTCGATCTCATTTTCTTACGCCAGTAGTATTGCCCTGGATGGATAAAATGTATCCAAGGACAAAGCTGGTCTGGATGGAACATAATTACGCACCAATGGAACAGATGCTCTTGAATAATGAACTGGATTTATTTTTTTGCAATTGTAATACGCTTCGTAAGGATTTTGAGTATGTCCCTCTTTTAAATGATGAGGTAGTGTTTATGGTACACAAAAATCATCCCCTTTGTGCGAATGCTCAGATATGTCCGGGGCATACGTTTCCGTATATTGATA
>OLGL01003290.1_pt1 | contig 10509 bp, 8 predicted proteins | sample 1605041 | NCBI WGS metagenome assembly OLGL01 (sample SAMEA3888905, study PRJEB22519) | human gut metagenome | biome: human gut; feature: human-associated habitat; material: faeces | place: Denmark | collected 2010 | reverse complement strand
AGGAATTTTTCCGGGAAACGGAGACTGCTGTATTAAAAAAGCTGCAGAAGGAAACGGAGCCGAAGGTAATTTCAGTGGGAGGAGGACTGCCTCTCAGGGAGGAAAACAGAGCTCTTTTAAGGGAACTGGGACAGGTGATTTTTCTTCAGGTAAAAGCAGAAACGGTGATAGAACGGTTAAAGGGAGATACCACCAGACCTCTTCTTCAGGGAACTGATGTGAAGCAGCGGGCGGAAGAACTTTTGGCCTACCGGAATCCTATTTATCGTCAGGCAGCTCATCAGATTGTAGATGTGGACGGGAAAACCGTGGAAGAGATTGTGCATCTGATAAGAGAGAAAGAGGGGAAGAATTAATGAAGCTTCTTGTTTTAAACGGACCAAATTTGAATTTCCTGGGCATTCGGGAAAAGGGAATTTACGGAACCAGGGATTATGAATGGCTGGTGAAGCATCTGGAGGAAAAGGCTGCCGCTGAGGGACATGAGCTGGAGGTTTTTCAGAGCAACTGTGAGGGCGGATTGATTGACAAGATTCAGGAGGCATACCATACAGGTGTAGAGGGAATTATTATTAATCCAGGAGCATTTACCCACTATAGCTACGCCGTGCGGGATGCTCTGGCATCCATTCAGGTGCCGATTATTGAGGTTCATATTTCCAATGTTCATAAGCGGGAAGGGTTCCGCCATACGTCTGTGACTGCTCCGGTCTGCACCGGACAGATTGTGGGGCTTGGACTTCGGGGCTATGATCTGGCGATGGATTATCTAACAGGAGAAGAGGGATAATTTTTTTCCAGCTGAGGATTTCTAACGGTTCTGCCATATATCTTTTTGCCCCTTTACAGGGGAACAAGAGGAAGCGGGCGTCTGCCTTATGAAAATAAGTTTTCAACGCATTTTTCTGTTTGAACCTTTGCAGGGCTGAACTGATACGGGGATTTTTAGGAGACGAAAAAAAAAGGTTGAAAAAACGTATCTTTTATTATATTATAGAATAGATTAATCGCGTAAAACAGTACGTAAATTCAAGGAGGAATATCACATGATTTCAGCAGGTGATTTTAGAAACGGCATTACCCTGGAAATCGAGGGTGCAGTATATCAGATCGTAGAGTTCCAGCACGTTAAGCCGGGCAAGGGTGCTGCATTCGTAAGAACCAAAATCAAAAACGTTATGACCGGTTCCGTAGTAGAGAGAACCTTCCGTCCGACTGAGAAGTTCCCGTCTGCAAGAATTGACCGTGTAGACATGCAGTATCTGTATGCAGATGGTGATTTATTCAACTTCATGAACATGGACAACTACGAGCAGATCGCTCTGACTCCCGATGTGATTGGCGATGCTCTGAAGTTTGTAAAAGAGAACGAAGTTGTTAAGGTTTGCTCTTACAACGGAAAAGTATTCTCTGTTGAGGCTCCGCTGTTCGTTGAGCTGGAGATTACCAGCACAGAGCCGGGCTTCAAGGGCGATACCGCACAGGGCGCAACCAAGCCGGCTGTTGTTGAAACAGGCGCTACCGTATACGTTCCCTTATTTGTGGATAACGGCGATAAGATTAAGATTGATACCCGTACTGGTGAGTATCTTTCCAGAGCATAATTTTAAAGCAGATAAATGCAAAAACCGCTTCGGCCTTGGCCGAGGCGGTTTTTTGCATTTAGAGGCGGAAAAGTTGGATTCTGCACAATTTGAGTATGGGTTTTGGTATTTAGGAGTAGAAAGGCTGGATTCTGCACAATCTGGGTGTGGGATTTTGCATTTTCGACAGGAAAAGCCAAATTCTGCATTCCATGCCAGTGAAGCGTTTGTATTTTGGGGGATAGCGGTTAGTTTCTGTATAAGGCAGAGGGACACCCTTTCTTTGGAGCATATTCAGAGAATTCAGGAAAACAATCAGGAAATCTATCAGGAAAACAGGGAAATGTAAGTTCTGAATGACTTGAATTTTTTTTGAAATTCCTTTATAATAATAGATCAGTTTCTAAGGAAAAGAGCCGTATGTCTGGAGTTGGATTTCAGTCATCAGAAGACGGCAGGAATGGAATAAAAGGAGACAGGAAACGTGAAAAAATTTCTTGATTTGATTGCTGATGAAATGAAGGCGGCATTTGCCGGCTGTGGGTATGAGGAATCTTATGCCAAGGTAGTATTGTCAAACCGCCCGGATCTCTGTGAATATCAGTGCAATGGCGCTATGGCAGCTGCAAAAGCCTATAAAAAGAAACCGATTGATATTGCTTCAGATGTAGTTGCAAAGCTGAAGGAGCAGTGCAGTGTGAGAGCTGCTGCAGGAGAAACTCCTGTTTTTCTGGATGAGGATGTCAATGCAGTAATGCCGGGATTTATCAATCTTCGTGTCAATTCCCTATATCTGGCAGAGTATATGGAAGGTATGACTCAGGCTCCGAAGCTGGGGCTGGATGAAATTGGTCATGGAGAAACCATTATTGTGGATTACGGCGGAGCCAATGTGGCAAAGCCTCTGCATGTGGGACATCTTCGTTCTGCAGTTATTGGAGAAAGCATTCGTCGGATGGGAAATTTCTTGGGATATCATATGGTGGGCGATGTTCATCTGGGAGATTGGGGATTGCAGATGGGACTGATTATCGAGGAACTGCGGGACAGAAAGCCAGAGCTGGTGTATTTTGATGAATCTTATACTGGAGAATACCCGACAGAGCCGCCTTTTACCATCAGTGAGTTAGAGGACATTTATCCTACTGCCAGCAAAAAGGCAAAAGAGGATGAGTGCTTTAAGGAGCGTGCTCAGACTGCAACCTTTAAACTGCAGAACGGTTACGCACCCTTTACTGCAATTTGGAAACACATTATGAATGTTTCTCTGGCAGATTTAAAGAGAAACTACGGAAATCTGGACGTACATTTTGATTTGTGGAAGGGAGAAAGCGATGCAGAGCCGTATATCCCCTGGCTGATTCAGGATCTGCAGGATAAGGGGCTGGCTTATGAAAGTCAGGGCGCTCTGGTTGTAGATATTGCAGAGCCAACAGATTCTAAGGAACTGCCTCCCTGTATTGTCCGCAAATCAGACGGAGCAGCTCTTTATGCTACTTCAGATTTGGGAACGATTCTGGAGAGAGAAAAGGATTTTGCGCCGGTAAAATATATTTATATTACAGACAAGCGCCAGGAGCTGCATTTTACCCAGGTATTCCGTGTAGCGAAAAAGGCTGGATATGTAAAGCCGGAAACCCCGATGATCCATATTGGCTTTGGTACTATGAACGGCAGAGACGGCAAGCCCTTTAAGACCAGAGACGGCGGCGTTATGCGTCTGGAGCATCTGATTGCAGATATTGATGAGGCTGTTTATGCCAGAATTATGGAAAACCGCACGGTATCTGAGGATGAAGCGAGAGAAACAGCCAAGGTTGTGGGACTGGCTGCATTAAAGTACGGAGATCTTTCCAACCAGGCTGCAAAGGATTATGTATTTGACTTAGAGCGCTTTATTTCTTTTGAGGGAAATACAGGTCCTTATATTCTGTACACGATTGTCCGGATCAAATCCATTTTGGGCAAATATCTGGATCAGAAGCAGGAAGAAGCTGAGGCTTCTGCTGTTCTTGCGCCGTCCGGCAGCGGAGAAAAGGCACTGATGTTAGAACTGGCAAAATATAATGAGGTAATGGAAAATGCTTTTGCAGAGACTGCGCCTCATAAGATCTGTCAGTATATCTTTGATTTATCCAACGCATTCAACAGCTTTTACCACGATACCAGAATTCTGGCAGAGGAAGATAAGGCCCGTCAGGCCAGCTGGATTCGTCTGATCACCCTGGTAAAAGATGTTCTTACCACCTGCATCCAGGTATTAGGCTTCGAAGCCCCCGAACGGATGTGACGTTACAGCCCTGACGTGCAAAAGAAGACCTCCAGCCAGAGCGGAGTGAGCATGCTCACGTAGAGCAGGCCGGAGGTCTTCTTTTATAGGGCGGAGCCCGCGCAGCGAGATGAAGCGAAGCGGAATCGAGCTGGGAGTGCGTCAGGAGCGGGAAGTGACCGGAAAATCAGTAGGAACCGGAGGCGTGTATATGGAAATAACCAATTTCAGAACCAGCACCTTCTGGAAAGGAGAGATGGGGCTGCAGGCATCTGTTGAGGATGAAGGCAGTTCTTATCAGGTGCGCCTTTATGTCAAGGGTAGTCAGATTCGCGACTACTCTTGTTCTTGTGTAAAGGGAAATTCTTTTCACGGAATGTGTGCTCACGCGAAGCTGGTATGGGATAAATGGCAGAAGGAATTGGCAGTAGAAACAGGAAAGCCTGTATCTACATCCCAGGAAATTCGAACTATGATTCGGGAATATACGAATCGTGAGGTGGCTCAGATTATTCGGGAGCAGGAGGAAGGACAGATTCGTCTGATTCCTCGCCTGATTCTAAAAAATAATGAAGTATCTGTTGAGTTTAAGCTGGGCAGATCGCGGTTTTATGTGCTTCGGGATTTGATAGCCTTTGTACAGGCAATCGACAGTGGCGCCAGTGTCTCCTACGGAAAACAGCTGACCTTTCATCACAGCATTTATGCGTTTGCAGAAGAGGACAGACCTCTTTGTATGCTTCTGGCAGAGCTGGTTCATGTGTATCAGGAACATTATGAGCAGTTTCGCAGAAGCACCTTTGCAACAGTACAGGGGCTGAGACAGCTGAATTTAAGCCGTGCTAACCGGGATCGGTTTTTCAGGCTGATGGAAGGACAGACTCTTGAGGTAGAGTTTTCCTCCGGGGCATCTGCACAGGTGACGGTGAGCCATTCCGGAAAAGAGGGGACAGAGACCCTTCCTTTTGCAGTTTCTGTGGATATCTGCCGTGCAGGCAGAGACGGCATTCAGGTTTCTGTGGATACGGATACCTATGGTTTTCCGGGAGAAGACTGCTGGTATGTAGGAGACAGAACGCGTTTCGTGTGTCTGGAGGGAGAAGCCTCCAGGCAGATGGGAAGTTTTTTAGAGCAGGTTTTAAAAGACAAAAGAAGTCATACACTGACTGTTCAGGATAGGGATATTCCATTGTTTTATGAGAGAGTGCTTCAGAAAATTCTCCCTTATACCAGTATGAATATTAAGGATGTGGATTTGGAACAGTATCGGCCTCAGGAATTAAAAGCAACTTTTTCATTTGACAGCCCAAGACCGGGAGAAATTACCATGAAGCCGGTGCTTTCTTACGGAGATTTTTCGTTTCAGCCAGTAGAAGATGAGAAGGTGCCAAGAACCATTTGCCGTGACGTTCCGGGAGAATTCAGAATCAGTCAGGCAATTACCAGATATTTTAAATACCGTGATGAAAGCGGGGAAACTCTTCTGATTCGGGATGATGAAGAAGCTATGTACCGGCTCCTTAGCGAGGGTATGGCAGAATTTATGGAGCTGGGAACAGTTTTTGTGTCAGAGGAAGCTGAAAAAATCAGGATTCTTCCGCCGCCGAGGGTGCAGGTGGGGGTTCAGACTATGGGAAACTGGCTGGAGCTTCATGTGGAGGCAGAGGGAATGACGCAGGCCCAGCTTCAGCAGCTTTTAAAAAATTATCAGCCGAAAAAGCCCTATTACCGACTGAAAACGGGAGAATTTCTCCAGCTGGGAGACGCAGGGATTTTTACAGTTGCAAAAATGATCAACGGTATGTCGGCAGAACAGGAGAAGGAGGAGTCCGGCACCTTTCGGATCCCCATGTACCGGGCTTTGTATCTGGACAGTATTTTGAAAGATGGAAATGGGATTACCTTTTACAGGGATAACCTGTTCAAGGCTGTTGTCAGAGGAATGAAGTCTGTGGAGGACGGAGATTTTGAGATTCCTGTGTCTATGCGCAGTGTACTGCGCAGTTATCAGAAAACAGGCTTTTATTGGATGAAAACCCTGGACAGCTATGGCTTTGGCGGAATTCTGGCAGATGACATGGGACTTGGAAAGACCGTTCAGGTGATTGCACTTTTATTGGATGAGGCCCAGAAAAACCAGGCCAGCCGTTTTCTGATTGTCTGTCCGGCTTCTCTGGTGTACAACTGGGAAAATGAGATTAACCGGTTTGCGCCGGAGTTGAAGGTGCAGACTGTGACAGGAGCTGCCGGGGAACGACAGGAAATTCTTGCAGCGGCCCACGCAGGAAATGTCGGGGAGAAGCCGCAGATTTATATTACGTCCTATGATCTTCTGAAACGGGATTTGCCTTTTTATGAAGGGATTTCCTTCCGTTTTCAGATTATTGATGAAGCGCAGTATATTAAAAATCCGTCCACCCAGACGGCCCGTGCAGTCAAGATGATTTCCTCGAGAACCAGGTTTGCCCTGACAGGAACTCCTATTGAGAACAGGCTTAGTGAATTTTGGAGTATTTTTGACTATCTGATGCCGGGATTTCTGTTTTCCTATGGAGAATTTAAAAAGCGTTTTGAGAATCCGGTGGCAAAGGACGGGGATCAGACGGCTGTGGAGACTCTGAAAAGGCTGACGGGGGCGTTTCTCCTGAGACGTCTGAAAAAGGATGTGCTAAAGGATCTGCCGGAGAAGCTGGAAACTGTGGTTTATTCCAGGGCAGAGACAGAGCAGCAGACCCTTTATAATGCACAGGCGCTGCAGCTGAAGCGGTATTTGGAGGATTTGGATGGTGATTTTGGAGGAAGCGAGCGGCTGCAGATTCTGGCGCAGATGACAAGATTGAGACAGATTTGCTGGGATCCTTCCCTCTGCTTTCAGAAGTACAGAGGCGGCTCTGCAAAGCTGGATACCTGTATGGAGCTGATTTCCGGAGGAATTGAGGGCGGCCATAAAATGTTGGTATTTTCTCAGTTCACCTCTATGCTGGAGGTGATTGAAAAACGCCTGAAAAAGGAGGGGATTTCCTATTATCTGCTGACAGGAGGAACCTCCAAGGAGGAAAGAATACGCATGGCAGGGGCCTTTCAGACAGACAGCGTTCCTGTTTTTCTGATTTCTCTGAAGGCGGGAGGAACAGGGCTGAACCTGACAGCGGCAGATATGGTGATTCATTATGATCCCTGGTGGAATGCAGCAGCCCAGAATCAGGCAACCGACAGAACCCATCGAATTGGCCAGGAAAAGCAGGTAACAGTGTTCCAGATGATTATGAAGGATACCATTGAAGAAAATATAATGAAGCTGCAGGCGCAGAAGAAAAATCTGGCAGATCAGATTATTTCCGGGGAAAGGCTTTCCCTGTCCTCTCTTACAAAAGAGGAGCTGTTGAAGCTGCTGTCATAAAACAGTGCCTGGACAGGCAGAAAGGAGAAGAAGCGATGGCACTTTACGATTACACGGGAGCTTTGCGCCAGGGGCGCAAACAGTACCAGGCATCGGTGGCAAAGGGCGAATATCCCTATCTTCCGGTTCTGGATGATATTCTTGCCAATGCAGATATTGTTTCAGAGGTTAATTTAGGGCTGATTGATGTGCCCTTAAGCAAGATTGTGGGAACTAAGACAAAGGGACGGACAGAAGCCTTTGCAGGAAATTTTATGCCTCTTCTGGGAGAAAAGACAGAGTTTGGAGCCAAATGGGCCCGAGTTTATGATTATCAGATTGAAGAGGGGATTCACGATCCGATTCTGGCATATGAATTTATGAATCGCTACTATGTGCAGGAGGGCAATAAGCGGGTCAGTGTTTTGAAGTATGTCAATGCCTACAGCGTGCCTGCCTATGTAACCCGCCTGCTTCCCCGCCGCAGTAAGGAAGCAGACAACCGTTTGTATTATGCCTTTTTGGATTTCTATCAGGTATCCTTTAACTGTGACGTATGGTTCAGCAGAGAGGAAAGCTACAGCCGCCTTCTGAAGGCTATGGGAATGAAGCCGGGACAGGTGTGGGATCAGGATCAGAGAATGTATTTTAAGGGAGCTCATGATCTGTTTGTTCAGATATTTGAAGGAAAGCGGACACCGGATATTGAGATGACGGCATCCGATGCCTTTCTGGTTTATGTAGAGATTTTCGGTTATTCCCAGGTAAAGGAAAAAACAGGAGATCAGATGCGGCGGGATTTGGATAAAATATGGGATGAGCTGCTTTTAAAGGCTCATGGAAACAGGATTGATCTGGTAGAAAATCCCGCAGAGCAGGAAAAGCCTGCAGCAAAGCTGCTTGACTGGCTGAAGGGTTCTGAAAATATTGAGCCGGAAATGTTGAAAATAGCATTTATATATCCGAAGACCAAGGAAAGCTCTGGCTGGGTTTATGCTCATGAGCTGGGACGGATGTATTTGGAGCAGAAATACGAAGGAAAGCTGCAGACAGTGGTATTTAATAATGCCTCTACAGACAGTCAGGTGGCGCAGAATATATCTCTGGCTGTGGCTTCTGGCTGCAATGTGATTTTCACTACATCTCCTCAGATGGCGGCTCAGAGTGTAAAGGCAGCAGTGGAAAATCCTCAGATTCGTGTATTTAACTGCTCTGTGAATGTATCCTACTCCTCTATCTGTACCTATTATGCCAGAACCTATGAGGCAAAATTTTTGATGGGGGCGCTGGCGGCGGCTATGTGTGATGGGGACGAGCTGGGATATATTGCGGATTATCCGATTTATGGCCGGGTATCCAATATCAATGCCTTTGCCCTGGGAGCCAGAATGATCAACCCCAGAGCCAGGGTGCGTCTTACCTGGTCCGGTCTGGAAAATGACAGAAGCAGGGAGGAACTGGAGGAGGCGGGAATTACCTGGATTTCCGGAGATGATACGATTACGCCAAAGAGAGCTTCCCGGGAATTCGGCCTTTATCACTGCCTGCCGGACGGAACGGTGGAAAATCTGGCAACACCCATCTGTGACTGGGGAAAATGTTATGTCCAGCTGGTAGAAATGATTTGCCGCGGTATGCAGGATGCAGAAAGACAGAAGGGAAAAATGGCAGTGAATTACTGGTGGGGAATGGCTGCAGATGTGATTGACGTTATCTGCTCGGAGGCTCTGCCAAGATATACCAAGCGTCTGATCCGTTTCCTGAAATCCTCTATCTGCGGAGGAAGATTCCAGATTTTTGAAGGGGAATTTGAAACTCAGAGTGGAGAAATTATAGGAGAAGAGGGACGCAGTCTGACTCCGGAGGAGATTGTGAAAATGGATTGGCTGGCAGCAAATATTGTGGGAACGATTCCGCCGGTAGAGGCATTTAAGCCGGAGGCACGTCCTATGATTCTGCTGCAGGGGGTCAGAACAGATGCCAAAGATGAAAATGGGGAGGATGAAAAAGGTGAAAATTCTGGTACTGGCGGATCATGAATCGAAGGCGCTCTATGAGTATTTTGAACCGGAAAAGGTAAAGGATGTAGATTTGGTTTTGGCCTGCGGGGATCTGAGAAAAGGGTATCTGGATTTCTTCGCGTCTATGTGCCATGCGCCGGTACTGTATGTGTTGGGAAATCATGATGGCTGGTACAGGAAAAATGAACAATGCGGCTGTATCTGCATTGAGGATGACATTTATGTATACAAGGGAATCAGGATTCTGGCGGCTCCATGCAGTACATTCCCGGAGCGGAGCATCAGTATACGGAGCTGAAAATGAACTGGAGAATTAAAAAGCTCTGGTGGAAGCTGAAACGCCATAAGGGCTTTGATATTCTGGTTGCCCATGCGCCGGCAAGGGGGGTGAATGATCTGGAGGATCTTCCCCACAGGGGCTTTGCCTGCTTTCGTGCTCTGATCGAAAAATACCAGCCAAACCTGTTTGTACACGGGCATGTACATGCCAATTACGGCAATGGATTTAAGCGGGTTGATCAGCTGGGAAGCACTGTGGTGGTCAATGCTTATGACCATTATATTGTGGATTTTCCGGATCGCTAAAGACCAGAATACAGAAAGTTGTTCACAAAAGAATCACAAAAAAGCGCTTGCATTTTATTGTAAGCGCTTTTATAATCCATAAATGATAAGCTAGCTAACTATTAGGAAGCTAATTATTATAAAGATGCTATCGTTGAAAACGATTCCAGGATCAGGAGGAAACTTTAAGTAATCAAAATCATTGTCAATAGTGATTAAATGTGTTAAAATATACTCATGGAGGGCATTATTATGAACACATCTAATATCACTAATTACAAACCAAAAGATTTTGCTGAATTATTGGGTGTCTCAGTCAAAACGTTACAACGTTGGGATAGAGAAGGGATTCTGAAAGCAAATCGGACTCCAACTGATAGGCGTTATTATACTTATGACCAATATCTTCAGTTTAAGGGTATAAATACTGAAAACGATAATCGTCAGATTGTTATTTATGCCAGAGTATCTACAAGAAACCAAAAAGATGATTTACAAAAACAGGTAACTTTTTTACGTCAGTTTTGCAATGCTAAAGGTATCATTGTAGATCAATGTATTGGAGATTATGGAAGTGGGCTTAACTACAATCGTAAAAAGTGGAATCAATTATTAGATGAAGTAATGGAACAAAAAATCAAAACTATTATAGTTACACATAAAGATAGATTTGTCAGATTTGGCTATGATTGG
>OLGL01003286.1_pt1 | contig 10525 bp, 7 predicted proteins | sample 1605041 | NCBI WGS metagenome assembly OLGL01 (sample SAMEA3888905, study PRJEB22519) | human gut metagenome | biome: human gut; feature: human-associated habitat; material: faeces | place: Denmark | collected 2010 | reverse complement strand
TCTAAAATGTATCCATTATCTTTTTGATTAATAAACAACTCCAAAAGTAAGCTAGTTTGAGCCTGAATATTTTGCTTTATTCCATCTACTTCTATCAAATTTTGATCTGCATAAAATATTATATTTTCTCGCAATAGATAGGAACGCAAAGGAATATTCTCCACTCTCTGTACTTCTTTAATTACCTGTATTTCTACAGGAACTTCCTTTATAATTTCTACAGATACCTCTTTAACAACTTCCACAGGTACTTCTTTAACAATCTCCACTGTTTCTTTGGTACGTAATAATTGCATTTTGTGGCTGATAATAATGAAAGACTTATAAAATCCGTACCCTAAAACTACGTATAAGAATAAGTATAACAGCATTTCCCTGCATATCATACTCCACATAGTATAATATAAATAACCCATTACCTCAATTTCATAACCATAACCTATATAAAATGTAAAAACTAAATTTGAAGTATTGCACCATTCACTCTGATATGTATTTGAAGATCTTACATTACCATCTTTAGTTGTTAAAGAAATACATAAAGCCGATTTAAAGGAAATACCTGATATCAGTAACTGTTCTCTCCATTTAGCATTCAAAGAGTCTGGAATAAGCGGTTTTTTCCCAAATGCAATTGAATGTAAAGAACGTACATTAGCATCATTATTTATATTCTTATGTTTTTTCTCAAAATCAATTTGATACGAATACCTCCCTGACTCATCTTCCCAATAAACAGTATCTGGTGTTTCAGAGACTACATTTCCTAAGTTTAAATAAACTGAAAAATTTCCTTTCAATTGTCTATCTTTTAATTCTCGGTCCACCGCCTCAACAAAAGTCTTTTTTGCTTTCTCCTTAAGTTCGGCTACTTTGGATTTATATGTATATCTACAAGCGAAGAAGAATGCAATTCCTCCAATGCAAGCTATAACAGATAACAGAATTACGCTTTTAGGTCTCATTTTGCTTTAATTTATGTTGTTTTTCACTACAAAGATAACATATTTCACTACAATCTAAGCTTTATACCTAAAAAAAGATATAACTTATATAGAAGAAAAGCCACTTTGTAGTCAGTCAAATATTCATAATATAAATGTTGTAGCATCAAAACTCTTATTTATTAAGCTATACTTATATAAATATTTTACTATTTAATAAGACTGAAAACAGGATTTATCAAGCTACTGATTATCAATAATATACAAATCGCCATTTTTCCTTTAAAACCAAAAAGGCGTTCCTTTAAAACCAACGACCCGTTTCTTTAAAACCAACGGGCCTTTGGTTTTAAAGAAACGGACCATATAAAGGCAAAAAAAATAAGTTTGTTAACAATATTCAATATCCGATAAATATAAAACTAGACTAGACACTTTATTAACATTATTCGATTTGCATAATTCTATTTAAATAACTACCTTTACGGAAAATTGAAACAGGTATGGCAAAAGAAATTAACCCATTTATAGTAACTGGAAAAATAGAACCCGAGTACTTCTGCGATCGCGTGAAAGAATCAGAGAGGCTGGTTAAATCATTAACCAATGGCAATAACCTTGTCATTATCTCACCCAGAAGAATGGGTAAAACGGGACTAATCCGTTTCTGTTATGAGAAACCTGAAATAAAAGAAGAATATTATACTTTCTTCATTGACATACTCCATACATCAAGCTTAAGAGAATTCACTTATCTGCTTGGCAAAGAAATTTATGAAACACTATTGCCCCGCAGTAAGAAAATGGCAAGCCTGTTTATCCACACACTTAAATCAATCAATGGTAAATTCGGATTTGACCCGCTGACCAATCTACCTACTTTCAATCTGGAACTGGGGGATATTGATCGACCCGAATATACACTGGAAGAAATATTTCAATGTCTGATAGCAGCAGACAAACCTTGTATCGTTGCCATTGACGAGTTTCAACAAATTGCTAAATATCCCGAGAAAAATATAGAAGCATTACTACGCACACACATACAGAAAATAGAAAACAGCAACTTCATCTTTGCCGGAAGTGAACGGCACATGATGCAGGAAATGTTTCTATCTTCATCCCGTCCATTCTACCACAGTGCCGATATTTTGGAACTGAAAGCCATTGCACCTGAAATCTATATACCGTTTATCGCAAACCATTTCCAAAAAAGAAAACGGCATATTGAAATCGAAAATATAGAAAAAGTATATCGGCTATTCAAAGGACATACCTTTTATATCCAAAAAACATTCAATGAAGCTTTTGCAGATACACCGAAAGGGAAAGAATGTACACTGGAAGTTATCAAAACAGCTATAGATAACCTTATTGCATATAATGATACAATCTTTCGGGAAATCTTATCCAATATTCCCGAAAAGCAAAAGGAATTGCTTTATGCCATTGCCAAAGTAGGTGAAGCAGAAAACGTCACATCAGCGAAATTTATCAAACGATACAGTCTGACATCGGCAAGCTCTGTACAGTCCGCAACTAAAAAACTGCTTGAAAAAGATATTATTACAGAAATCAATAAAGTATATTCGGTTACCGACAAGTTTTTTGCCATGTGGATCAATACTATTTATGGCAATAAATATACCCTTTAGTAAAGAGGCAACTACAATTACCATCAAATAAAAACAAATGTCTTATCTCAATTAGTTTTATAACAATTTAAACTAATCAAGATAAGACATCTATTTTTGCCAACTAGAAAATTATAGTTCTCTTATTTATTCCAGCGACAAGCCTGTTACTTTTGAAATGGTATCAACAGGCAAATTTAAAGATTTCATATTACGTGCAGTTTCCTTCTTTTTCCTTGAAAAATTAATCACTTCAAATAATATTTCAATATGACAGGGTTATCATCTTCTGCCAACGCCTCCATTTTACGAATTTCCTCAGACGACATTAACTTACGATCTACCACTCTATGAACTAAATCAGGTTCGCAAATTGAGAGCAAAACATTATCAACTATCCCAAAACAGGGATACATGATGAAAGGCTCTCCTTCTTTGATCAAAAACCCTTTCTTTTGCTTTCTGTTATACATAAAATGACTTCCATATCCTCTATCTGTCTTTGCTAAATAGGCATAGACATAATCATCATTGAAAAACTTAAGTAATGGCAACATGTTATTCGATTTTTTCAAATATTGATATCTTTCTGTAGCATCTTTTGTTATTTCTCTTCTTTCTTCATCGGAATCAGTTCTCTTTCCTCCGGCTTGTCCTGGCAAACCTTCAGCTTTAACCTCCGCATCTCCAAAATCAAGATACATCATAGGGACAAGCTTTTTCTCTTTTGTATCTATCTGATAAAAATAATAATTGAGTCCATCAGGAATAAAGTAAAAGCGTTCACCAATATGATAAAAGCAAGCATGCGCCATAGAATTTCCAGAAATAGTCCCTTCATAATTAGTATTAACAGCCTGCTGGTTCTTCAAGTCAACAAACGAGACTTCTTGATCAGTCCATATAAAAGAATAAGTAAAGACATAATTATCGGCATCCAAAGCCATCACATATTCCAACGGAAATTCCGGTTTAAACTTTCTCTTTGCCAACAGCTTAAATGTCGGGCTATAAGTATATATTGTCCCATAAGGATTTAACAAGTCTATACCTTTTAAATAAGGATTCATATTAATATCCAATACCATAACATAGTCTTCCGGTCCTTGTCCTTTCATTTTCTTTGAATTTGCTATATATTGCCCATTCCCCGAAAACGTATAAATGATTTGATCACTCGTATAAATAATAAAGAGATCCGTACTTTTATCGTAAATAACTTTATTACATCTATAGAACAAAGATGAGTCATTCGTTTCCAAAGGCACAATCTCTATTTTCTCTAAAAACGATGAAACATCCTGCGAGACTTCATCTATTTCTACGGGTATTACCTCAATTCCATCAGGAAGATTCTTGTTATTGACAGAGCATGCACAAATAATGATAGACAGTGTTATCAGACTTACAACTTTCTTTATTATCAGCTCTTCCGAAAGATTTTTTTTTTCAGTTCTCATTGTGTGTTCTATTTATTTCGATCTTAATTACAAAGTTAACACAATATATGGTAATTACCGAATGCCAATTATATTATTATGTTCTCACTATAAATATTTTAGCCCTATTTCTCTTCAATATCCTTGTTTTTCAAAACACATACGTTATCTTTGTAGTTATAGTACAAAACAAAATGAAGCAAAACAAAATGAAATCTAAAAACATCATTCTATTATTTACTTTGGCACTGCCATTGTTTGGTTGTAGTGAATCACAAAAAAGAGTATCCTTTAGCGAAAGCACAACTGCTAAATCTACCGCTTTGAAGGAAGCCTTTATCTCCATTCCAATGGATATAAAAAAGAAAGGAGATATCTTATATGCCGGTGATTTTAAAGGAGACAGCCTTTTATACTGCTATAGTCTTAGTGAACAACGCTTTGTAAAGCAAATGCTGCCACAAGGACAAGGACCTGATGAATTTTTAAGCCCTGTCGAATTCTTTCTGTCTGATTCGTCTGCCTTTATACACAATAGATGGCACTTCACAGCGCAAAACTATATATTCAACGCGAAGGACTTTTCCATCCGGCGACAAGGAGAATTGATACACCTGCCCATGAGCATTGACAGAGTCTATCCGATAAGCGAATCACGCTTTATAGCGTCCGGCGTTTTTGAAGATTGCAGATTCCTTATTTTAGATAATGACGGCAATGTTATATCCAAATCTGGCGACTTCCCGAACTATCAAAGTGGAGAAGAAACCATACCCAATACGGCTAAAGGTATGTTTCATCAATCACAATTCGGTTACAACACCGACCGGAAACGTCTGGCATGTGCTACCAGTAATGTACTTGAGCTATGGGACTATAAGCCGGAAACATTAACGCTCCATAAAAGACTATTGTTAGCACCCTATCATTATCAGTTCAATTCAAGCCCAGACGGTGTGTATGCGGAAAGTGATAATCCTGATGCCGAACTGGGAGCACGAGGCATTGCCGTTTCCAATAACTATGTTTATGTACTGTATAACCCAAACACCAATCGGATGCACGAAGAACAAAAAGAAACTCTAAACAGCGAGATTTGGGTTTTCGACTGGGAAGGAAAACCGATACGTAAAATTTTGACAGATACTCATATAGAATGCTTCTGTGTAGATGAAACCGATACTTCATTTTATTGTGTAATGACTGCACCGGACTATTGTATTGGGATAGTGTCACCATCCCATTAACATAGTGACAGTATGTGCCAAGGATAGTGTCACTATCCCGAGCACATACTGTCACTATAACAAATCGAATATTTTGAGCTATTCTTGTCCTATTCCGCCCGCTGCGTAGGCAGCGTAAACTCCTGAGAATCACAGATTACTCCATTCTCATCGGACACCGCTACGCGGAAAGTCACTTCACCATCTTTCAGCTTACTTCCGGCATAGACCGTAGCCGTATAGCGGATACCCTCACCCGGAAGAATTTCTTCTATCATTACAGTAGGAGAAATGCCGATATGTTTCACTTTCCCGACCGTCTCTACAATAGGAACCACGTCATAAACCGGATTTCGTCCTTCATTCATGATTTCAAAGATGATCTTGCTGCTTTCTCCCCCGTCTATCGCATGATTGCGGTTATCGTCAATAAAGCGAATCTTGCGCAGTTTCAACTGAGTCAGTTGCTGCTGAGTCTGTGTCCGAGGTTTAAACTTAGAGTGAGACTGCCCTTGTCTGACTTCCGGAACGTAAGCATATTCCTCTATCGGGTCCGGCTTCGGAGCAGTCAGCGCATTCCCTATCGCTGCACCGGCAATGGTGCCAACAATATTTCCAATGGCAGAGCCGCGATATCCGCCCCTCCAGCCACGATTATTATCTCCGATAAGTCCGCCTATCGAACTTCCCAGACTTCCCCCAATTGCAGCACCACCTACAATTGCTCCGGGATTTCCCATACGTCCCGATGCACATCCGCTCAACATCAGAGCAGAAAGCAGAATTACAGTTAGTTGTTTCCTCATGATCATCTCTAATTTTACTATGATTACTCTATCACTTTAAAACGTGCAAAACGCAACAATAGTTGCTTGTCCCCTGCATTTTTAAAATGAATCGTTGCTTTTGCATTATCACCCGTTCCTTCTACCCTGATCACTTCGCCCAAGCCGAAACGTTCGTGTTCTATCATCTGCCCTGCCTGTACTTCTGTTACAGATACCGAACCGGCTGAAGCCGACCGTGTACTGCTTCCACTCACCGCACTGACCTTCTTCAAATTCTTCGGCACACTGGGTGCAATCACCTGAGTCTTCGGACGTTCACGATCAGAAAATTTAGTACCATAAGGCATTCGTGTAGGAGATGCCGTACGCGTAAATCCACCTTCGATCTCCCTGCGGAAACGCCCCGCACCTTCATCCACCGACCGGCTGACTCCCGCCTCATGCGGCAACCGCAAATAATTCACATCGATATCGCGCAAGAAACGGCTGGGACTTCCAAACTCCATCTTTCCATAACGGAAACGGGTCTTGGCAAAAGAAATATAACAATGTTCTTCGGCACGGGTAATAGCCACGTAGAACAAACGACGCTCCTCTTCCAGAGCACGGGGAGAATCGCCCACCATACCACTAGGGAAAAGATTCTCTTCCAGTCCCACTACGAATACGTTTTTAAACTCCAGCCCCTTGGCCGAATGAACGGTCATCAACGTTATCTTTTCTCCATCATCCGCTTTGTCCGAGTCCTGATCAGTAAGCAAGGCAATCTCCGAAAGGAAATCTGTCAGAGAAATATTCGGGTTGCCTTCTTCCTGCCGCAACGCGCAGAAATCATTCATACCATTCACCAATTCCTCAATGTTTTCCTTACGACTCAGATTCTCCGGCGAAGTATCCTGACAGACATCATTGATGATGCCGGACCGGCGGATAATATCCGTTCCTATCTCATACGCGCTCTTGTCTGCCTGATCGGTCATAAAGCCTTCTATCAGTTCACGGAAACCTTGCAGTTTGGTGTGCGTACCTTTATTGATATTCAGCCCATAGCTCAATGGTTCGCAAAGCGCCGCCCAAAGGCTGACACCATTTTCAGTAGCAGCGGAGATGATTTTTCCAACTGTCGTATCACCGATGCCACGGGCAGGATAATTAATGATTCGCTTGAATGCTTCTTCATCATTCGGATTCACTACCAAGCGGAAGTAAGCAATGACGTCCTTAATCTCCTTACGCTGGTAGAATGAAAGTCCGCCATAGATTTTATAGGGCATACTTCGTTTCCGAAGAGCCTCCTCGAAAACACGGCTCTGCGCATTCGTACGGTATAATATGGCAAAATCAGCATAGCCATAACTATGTTCCCGACGCAGTTCAGCTATCTTATTGGCTACGATATCCCCTTCTTCCACATCACTGTAAGCCTGAAACACGCCAATCGGTTCGCCCCGTTCTTTTTCAGAGAATACTTCTTTCCGAATCTGACGTTCATTCTTTTCGATCAGACTGTTGGCAGCACAGACAATGGTTTGCGTAGAACGATAATTCTGCTCCAGTTTAAAGACTTTCGTGTTAGGATAAACCTTCGTGAAATAAAGGATATTATCAATATCCGCTCCACGGAAAGAGTAGATGCTCTGCGCATCATCGCCTACCACACAAACACGCTGATTTTCTTTCGTCAGCTGGAGTACGATGCTATGCTGGGCATAATTCGTATCCTGATACTCGTCCACCAGCACATAACGGAACTGCTCCCTATAACGGGCCAGCACTTCCGGAAAGTCGCGGAACAGAATATACGTATACACCAGCAGATCATCGAAATCCATAGCTCCCGCCTGACGGCATCTTTCCCAGTAACGGGTATATATTTCACGGACAGCGGGCACTTTGGCTGCCATATCTCCTTCATACGCTTCTTTGTTGGCGGCATATCCCGTAGGAGAAACCAAATGGTTTTTGGCACTCGAAATACGGGCCTGCACCATCCCCGGCTTATATGTCTTTTCGTCCAGTCCCATCTCCTTGATGATGGAACGGATCAGACTTTTACTATCCGCCGAATCATAAATGGTAAATTGGGAAGTGAATCCGATATACTTTGCTTCGGCACGGAGAATACGGGAAAAGACAGAATGGAAGGTACCCATCCACAAATAACGTGCCCGCTCCATGCCCACCTGACGGGCTATACGATCTTTCATCTCACGCGCCGCCTTATTGGTAAAGGTCAGTGCGAGGATGTTCCACGGTTGATAGCCGTTTTCCAGCAGATAGGCAATTTTATAAGTCAACACACGTGTCTTTCCCGAACCTGCACCGGCTATCACCAGCGAAGGCCCGTCGTTATAAGTCACTGCTGCACACTGACTCTCATTTAATTCCTCTATATAGTTGGTATTCATAACAGCATTATAAAAACAATGAGGATTTTTAACAAACCCTTGGCGTTCAAATTTGTTTCAATACGACAAAAGTATAACATTCATTTGACAATGAAGATATTTTTATGAATTTTCATCACTAACTATTTAACCTAATCACTCAAAGCAATGAAAAAAAGTATATTTTTATCATTTATTTTATGTTTGTGCCTTGTCGCCTGCATACCACAGCAAGCAATGGCACAAAAGCAAAGCCGCATGGAAAAGCTGCTGAGGTATCTGAACGACAATGACGCCGACAAATGGCAGAAGAACAGGGAAAAACTGGATGACGAAACAAAGGCGTACTATGCCGAAGATTTATCATTGATGGACGTCCTCAACGACCTGTGGAACGGACAGAGCGAACAGGCAGCCACCCTCTACTTCGGCTGCTACGAGAAAGCCGCCCAAAGTAACTTCCCCGGCATCTGCGAAGGGGAGAAAATTCCGCTTTCTCAGATACGGGACAAGGCGGACCAGTCCATTATCAACCTGCTGGAGGCCTCGAAAGATAAAATTCCTTTCAGCCGGGCACTGCTGGACAGCATTCACGCCACCGAATATCCGGTTGACTCCGCCATGCTGCAACGGCTGCAGAACATCCGCGAGGTGGCGCTGCTGGAAGGAATGCTCAAAGCCCCCACTCCCATCATCTACCAGACTTACGTCAAGGAGTATCCCAACGGAAAATTTATCGCACAAGTCAACGCCTCCGAAAACGTACGGCTCTACCAACTAGTGAAGACCACCCCGACTCCTGCAAACTTCAAAGCCTTCTTTGAAGACCCCGAAATGCAGAAGTATTATCAAGACAGAGGTCCGCGCCCCTATCTTGCCGAGGTCCGTACCTTATATGATGATTTCCTGTTCCAACGCATCGACAGCCTGAAAAAAGAAGGAAATGCCACCGCCATCCGGCAGATCATCGATGATTATAAGAATACACCTTATCTGTCCACCGGTGCACGGACTCACCTGAACGATCTTGAATATCTCAGTGAAAAGGCAGACTTCGAGCTTCTGAAACCGGCAATAGTCAACTCCGAATCGCTCGGTTTATTGCAGGAATTCCTCAAAACACACAAGTATAAGGAATTTCGTGACCAGGCAAAGAATTTGCGTGCTCCATTTATCCTGCAAGCCATTGTTTCCACCCCGACTGCCGTGAAATATTACACTCAAGGACGATTGATAAAGTGCTGCGAAACCGACAGCACCGGCAATATTACGACCAGCTACACCTACAATGACAAGGGGCAGCTTACCACCACATTATCCGTGACTGAAAAGAACGGGCAACCCATCAACGAAGTGCAAACCAGCAGGCTGTACGACCCGCAAGGCCACTGCATCTTCGAAGTGAAAACTAATCCGAAAACCAAAACGGACTTTTACCGCCGTGCACGCCGCATCGGTATTGACGGTAGCATCGAAAGCGATTCTCTAAAATACATGGACGGCAGATATACCGTCAGCAGCTACAACAAGCAGGGATTACTGACGGAAACCAAAGAGTACAACAAGAACGGGGAAATGGAGGGATATACAGTCAACAAATATGATGACAAAGGCAGAATGACCGAATCTCAGCATCAGAATATGCTCTTTGTCAATTCGCCCAACCAGATTCTCTCGCAAAAAGAACTGTATGAATATGATAAATACGGATACCTCACCCGCATCGTCTACCAACGTATCTTCGGCAACAGCCAGAAGACGTCCGGCTGCCTGACCTGCCTGTACGACGAGTACGGAAACCGGATCGACGGTGACTCCTATTACGAATATGACAATACGGGACAATGGATATGCCGCACCAGCTATGACAACCCGCAGCAAGTGGAACGTATACAGTACATTTATAAATAAAAATAAAATACCGTGAACCTTTTGCGAACTATGGCTGTTATTATAGTATAACAAAACCATTTAAAGTTTTGACAATATGAATACTATATTAATGTCTTTAATAATTATGACCATGACTTACGAAATGCCTAAACTTCCTTACGCAAACAATGCGTTGGAACCTGTAATCAGTCAGCAAACGATAGATTTCCATTAC
>OLGL01003278.1_pt1 | contig 10561 bp, 10 predicted proteins | sample 1605041 | NCBI WGS metagenome assembly OLGL01 (sample SAMEA3888905, study PRJEB22519) | human gut metagenome | biome: human gut; feature: human-associated habitat; material: faeces | place: Denmark | collected 2010 | reverse complement strand
AATTTTTAAATTCATCCAATCGTTGTTTCAATATAAAAATTTGCATCCTTATCTCATCAATAACCTTCTTAAACTCTTCGTCACTCTTTCCGGTTGGATCTTCAAGTCCCCAATTATCATCAAACGGTCTTTCGATAAACGGACATCCCACATTACAACCCATTGAAATTGCAATATCCGGTACTGGTATCTCATCAATCAGCTTACTATATTGTCCTTCTGCTTCCATATCAATTCCATACAATTCTTTCATAATCCGGACTGCATCCTGATTAATCTGTAGTTTCGTTTCTGTCCCTGCCGAATAACTTTCAAATACATCCGAAGCCAGATGTTTTCCCAAAGCTTCTGCAATCTGGCTTCTGCATGAATTATGAACGCATATAAAAGCAACTTTTTTCTTATTCATACTTGAACTTCTCCTTAAATTATTTACAACAATCCCCGTCACCGCATCCAAGGCAAGTAAGGGATTCTATAAAGTGTTTGTAATTCATCAATGTCTCACAATTCAAAGAATAGTGATGCCATTTTCCTTCCTTACGATCATTCACAAGGCCGCATCCTACCAATATCTTCATATGATGGGATAAAGTTGGCTGGGTAATTTCAAATCTTTCCAAAAGTTTACACCCGCACTTTTCTCCATCCGACAGCATCTGTACAATTTCCAGCCGGTTCGCATCGCCCAAAGCCTTGCATATCAAAGCCACATCCATTGCATTCATATTGACACCTCACATTGATCATTGTCTATGTTCAATATAATATATACATAGATATTTGTCAATGTATGTATTTTAAAAAAGAGAATCAAGTTTTTGATTCTCTTCATACATTCATTATAGCTTTTATCATCCATTTTATTTGCCCCAAACAGCCGCTGCATTCGACCTTACAAGCAGTTCTTCCACAGGCAGACCAATCGGACAAATATCATGACAAGATAACGACTTCCCGCATCCCTCAAAATATTTCTTCTTATATTCAGCAGAAATCTCATTCAAATGAGTGCTTTCCTGTTCTTCATTCAGAATCCGAAATGCGTTGACTGCAGCAACAGCGCCTGCGAAAGTCCCATTTGCAGAGAAGTTAGGACACACTTCAAGGCAGCAGCCACACATCAGACAGCGTGCCGACTGGTATCTCGGTTCATGTGTCCACGAACTCATATAAGCTTCACTTTCAAGCCAAAGGTTCAGTTTTTTCAAATTTTCAAACAGATTTGACCGGTCAACGATCAAATCTCTTACAAGCGGAAATTTGCTTAAAGGTTCCAAGGTGATTGTAGAACCTTTTAACGTATGTAGAAATGTAGAGCATGCCAGCCTCGGACGTTCGTTAATCAGCATGGCGCAAGCCCCACATTTTCGCACCATACAGCTACATTCCCAGCTGATGGGAGTAACTATATTTCCTGAGTTATCTTTCAAAGGGGTTCTACTGTTCAATTCCTTTAGAACAGTGGCAACAGAGCTGTTTTTGCTTCCGTCAAACTCAAATTCCTGCCAATAACTGTCTGATTTCTGACTCTCCTGCCGCCTGATTCTTATTTTATATACCAAGTGAATCACCGCCTTTCTGGAACAGGTACAAAGGAAATCTGTATCTGCTTTCCATCAAATCTGGCTACCGTTGTTTTAAGGTAATCATCGTCATTGCTCTTCGGATAATCCTCCCGCCAGTGTGCACCACGGCTTTCTTTTCTTGCAAGAGCACTCTTTAGAACTGCCATGCCAAGCAATGGAAGATTTCCTGTCAGCGCTTGTACCGTTTGAATCCCATTTAACAACGTATTCTCATTTCTGACAACGCCCATAGTCTCCTGCATCACTTTGTTTAATTGCTTTATTTCTGAAATTTGAGACGCTGGTGGAAAATCTATCTGTGTCGCACAAGATAGATCTACTACATCTGCCTGTTCGCATGCTGATTTTGCCGCAACACGTCCTCCGTATAACGCTCCTAACAGAGAATTTCCACCAAGACGGTTGGCACCATGATATTGGGCACAGCATTCTCCGGCAGCGTAAAGATTCTGAATCGGCGTTCTGTGCTGCTCATCCACCAGAATGCCTCCCATAAAATAGTGAATTCCCGGTAAAACAGACACCGGTTCCTTTCGTATATCTTTATGCAGATAGGTCATACAATCGTCTGCCAGACCAGATAGCTTATTTGAAATAATCTCCTCCGATATTTCCGTCATGTCAAGAAATACCTCTGATTCATGGCTGACCTTCCATATCTCTCTGGCGGTAATATCTCGTGGCATCAGATTTCCAAGCTCCGGGTATTTTTCCTCCATGAAATACCATTGTTTTCCATCTTTCATGGCAAACAACCTGCCACCTTCCCCTCTGGCCGCCTCGCTGATGAGCATGCGTTTTCCACCACATTTCACAGTTGTCGGATGATACTGGATCATCTCGCCATTTGCCAGAGGAACACCAAGCCGGAACAATTCTGCGGTGACTTCTCCTGTATTGCTCAGCGAACCCGTTGTATTTCCAAACAATCCGTGCATACCACCGGTGGCAACAATAACCGCATCCCCCGGTAATTCCACAGTCTCCTGACTGTATTCATCCCTGATTACGCAGCCACAACAAATATTGCCACACAGACGAAGTGTTAGGAAAGAATGATGGCTGAACCGTTCTACCATACCAGATGCTTCTTTCCTGCGAACAGCGTCTATCATAGCTGTCATGATCTGCTTCCCGGTATCGCTCTGTGCAAAAGCAGTCCGTTTCTTTTTCTGCCCGCCAAAATTTCGCAGATCCACATCATCATAGCCACTCATGTTAAATTTAACTCCAAGTTTTAGCAGCCAGTGCACCAGCTCCGGTGCTGCCTGTGTCATTCCCCAAACTGCATTTGGATCTGCCAGACCACATGCTGCCTTTATTGTATCTGTAAAATGTTCTTCGGGACTGTCGTTTTCATCTTTTGTATTCAAAGCTGCGTTGATACCGCCCTCCGCCATAACAGACTGTGCCCGCTCTGACGGAAGGGAGGAAACCAGTTTTACATTGCATCCATTTTCCGCTGCCTGCAAAGCCGCTGAAAGTCCTGCCAGTCCAGCACCTATAATAATAATTGTCTTACTCATAGATATTGCCACCCAATATAATAGAAAATAACTGCGCCCGCTATAAACAGAAGGAGCACCGAAAGAATCAAATAAATATCACCCCTTCGTTCTTTATAACTGATGATTCCCAGCGATACGAGCAATGGGCGGATATTGATAAAAATATGAACAAAGATTGCCGCCACGAACAAAAGCTGAGTTACCATCTTTACCGTTGTAAAAGGGAACAAAATATATGTCCCATTCTGCACCTTTCCAAACAAGCCAATATGGAAGAACAGCAGGATCAGTATTGCCAGCCCACTGGCTCGTCTCGCCCAGAATATGGCGTTCTGTTTCAGATACATTTTTCCGGATTGCTTCGCTGTCTGTAAACTCTGAACTGTCAGGATGACACCAATCACCGTATGCACAACAAGAATACCAACACCAATCCATGCAAGAAGTTTCCCTGCACTACTTCCAACTCCGTTCAGCATAAAGCTTCCCATGATTCCATGAATCATAAAAATGAGAAGCATTAAAACAGACAAAATCGTATTCCATTTTCTCATAAATTCCCGCTCACCTCATTTCTTCGCTGTCCATGATCATATAGTCCATCTGTGTTAGCGTTGTAACGTCAATAAAATCATCCGATGCCAGGAATACATCATACTTTCCACTTACCACTCTTGATAGCATCATTGTGTTACTGTACTCTTTCAGATCTACGGAAAAACCGGCCTGTTTCAACCTGTCACAGAGTTTCTTAGCATAACTGACAAGCGGATAATCCGTCTCAGATACATATAACCGAAAACTAATGTCCGTTTTCATGAGATCTGTTTCATTTGTTTCCGAATCGTCCAGTGCCAATTCTTTTAATTTATTCCGGGTGTTCTCGTTGTCGAGACCATCTGACATCATATTAATACCGAGAACATAAGAGCCTTCCAACTGTGCGGAGGCTTGAGCCGCCTTTTTTGACTTCGGTGTTGCTCCTGTGACTGCATCAATCATAGAAGGCGGTGAATGTAAAATGACACCAAAACCTACAAGAAAAACAATCGTAACAACTAACAGAATCAGTTTTCGTTTCACATTCCCACCTCATTTCCTATTTTTTCAAAATTCTCATTGCGTTCAAAACAGCAATTATGGTAACGCCTACATCACCAAATACAGCTTCCCACATTCCCGCAATACCAAGAGCGCCAAGAATCAGGAACACACTCTTAATCCCAAGAGCAATCACTATATTCTGCATGACAATCTGTTTTGTCGCTTTTGCTACTTCAATCGCGTCCACCAGCTTAGACGGTTCATCTGTCATCAGAACTACATCTGCTGCTTCAATGGCCGCATCCGAACCAAGCCCACCCATTGCAATACCAACATCTGCACGGGCAAGGACAGGAGCGTCATTGATACCATCACCAACAAAAGCCAATTTGCTTCCCGGTCTCTTTTTACTATCTAAAAGCTCAACCTTTTCCACTTTTTGGTCAGGAAGCAGCTGTGCATAATATTTATCCAACTGCAATTCTTCTGCAACAGACTTCCCAATTTTTTCATCATCACCGGTAAGCATGACTGTTTTTTCCACGCCGATATGTTTCAGGTCAGAAATTGCTTTTTTACTGTCCGGCTTCACTTCATCTGTTATCAAAATACATCCTGCATATTGACCATCTACAGCCAAATAAACTTTTGTACCTGCTTTTTCACAGGTTGTGTACTCTATACATTCTGTATCCATAAGTTTCGTATTGCCAGCAAAAACTTTCTTTTCCCCTGCCATTACACTGATTCCATATCCTGAAATTTCCTTATAATCAGAAATCACTGACTGATCAATTTCTTTTCCATAAGCAGCAAGAATGGATTTTGCAATAGGATGGTTAGAAAAACTCTCTGCCTCTGCCGCATACTCCAGAACCTGTTCTTTTGAAAATCCATTTGCAGGCAAAATATCCGTCACATTGAAAACACCTTTTGTAAGTGTTCCGGTTTTATCGAACACAATAACGCTGACATTATTAAGTGCCTCTAAATAATTGCTTCCTTTTACAAGAACACCTCGTTTAGATGCTGCACCAATGCCGCCGAAGAAAGTCAGCGGGATTGAAATAACCAATGCACATGGACAAGATACCACAAGGAAAACAAATCCTCTGCGAATCCACTCTGTCCAGCCTCCGCCAAGAATGATCGGTGGCAGAATCGCCAGAAAAGCTGCTAAGATTACAACCACAGGTGTATAATAACGTGCAAATGTAGTAATAAAATTTTCTGTTGGTGCTTTTCGGCTTGACGCATTTTCCACAAGATCAATAATCTTTGAAGCCGTAGATTCACCAAATGCTTTTGTTGTCTTAATCATTAAGACACCCGTCTGATTCATACAACCGGAAAGTGCTTCGTCTCCTTTATGAACACTTCTCGGAACTGATTCTCCTGTTAAGGCCCTTGTATCCAGCATAGAATCTCCATCCAATACCACACCGTCTAATGGAATTTTTTCACCAGGCTTTACAATAATAATCTCACCAATGGAGACATTTTCTGGAGATATGGTAATCAATTCCCCATTTCTTCTTACTGTAGCAGAATCTGGACGTATATCCATTAAGTCTGATATAGATTTTCTGGAACGCTTAACAGCCAATGACTGAAAAAATTCACCTACCTGATAGAATAGCATAACAGCAACTGCTTCTGGATATTCACCAATGACAAAAGCCCCAATCGTAGAAACACTCATCAAAAAATGTTCATCAAATACACGCCCCTTTGAAATGTTCCTCACAGCCTGCCATACAACATCTCCACCAAGAATAACATAAGAAACAATGAGAAAAGCTAACTCGATAGGCAGTGGCACTTTCGCAAAAACAGTCAATGCCATACCAATGGCATAGATTGCTGCACCAGTCGCTAAACGAACTGTCAACTTCTTATCCTCATTGTTATAGGATTCATTGGCCTCCTGCTTTTTTTCCGGTATATAAGATTCCTGTACAATTTCAGAAACTTCCACATCTGGCTCATGGCTATGAACAATCGTTTCAATCTGACTGGCTATCGTATCTGCGGCTGTCTGAGTAACATTGATTGTAAGCGTCTGCTTCATCAGATTTACCACTGAGGATTGCACTCCATCCAACTCTCCGACTTCTTTTTCAATTTTTGCGGAACAATTTGGACAGTCCAACCCTTTTAATAGAAATATGCGTTTCATGATAATCTCCTTATAATTTGTTTAATTGTTCAATTACTCAACTATAATGTTAAAAAATATTATTTCTGCCAAAGATGCTCAAATCCCTTGTCAATAATCTCTTTCACATGATCATCTGCCAGCGAGTAGTAAACTATCTGTGCTTCTTTACGGAATTTTACCAGATTCGCTAGGCGTAATGCCTTTAACTGATGCGAAATTGCAGATTTTGTTACCCCCAGTAGCACTGCAAGATCACATACACACATCTCACTCTGTTCTAGAGCGTGTAAGATTTGTACTCTAGTTCCATCTCCAAATAGCTTAAACAAAGAAGCCAACTGGATATAATCATCTTTTGGCTGCATCTTGGATTTCACATCATTCACAATATCCTCATGAATTACATCGCAATTACAAATATAAGACGTTTTTGACATATATTCACCTCCAAATAATAATAGTTGAACAATTACTCAACTATTATTATACTTATTTTTAAATTTATGTCAATAAGCTGATGTTAGTTCCCCATAAATTTTACAATTAAAACCAGCTCTTTATTCTTTTCTTAATCTTTTTTCCCAGTATACCGTTTTGGCTTTCTTGTCACACTTCCTGTAAATTTCAAATTTGTAACGCTGAGTTTATATGTAATTGTCATGGTTTCCATATTTTTTAGAACACATACCATTTCATTCGTTAATTCCGGCAAGCGTTTTAAACACGGAAGTTTCCTTTTGGCATTTGCATATACATGTCTTGCGTCAAAATAGAACTGATTATTTGTAAGAATAGATTTTTTTGCATTCTTATAAAAATCCTTGGCCGAAAGTCTTGTCTCCACTCCTGTTAAATGTAGAAAGTGATCTATTGGAAAAGAAACTTCAAAATATTCATCTCCACAAATATACAGAAATATTTTACCTGCCAAATTTTGGAAATATACGATTTCCGCCTCTGTAATACCTTGTCGTATTGCGTTTTTCTTATCTACCTTTGTTGCCACTTATACCTCACATGCCAAAAAGAGTGTGGCATTAAATCACACTCTTCTGAAAATTACTTTTGTAAAAGAGTTTTCTGCTGGTTGTCAGCCTCGGTACCCAGTTAAGACATCTAATGAGATGGAAGTTTACCCTGCTCCATCTGCAGCCCAACTTTTAATGATGCTCTTACATCGAGAACATTTCTGTTCTTGCTTTTATTATACTCAATCATAAAAAAATCAACACAGATTAGCAAATTATATTATTCCGATCCGATCTTCCAAAGGTGTAAATAAGGTGTAAATTCTACACTTTCTCCCAAGAAACCCAATAAACTCAAGGCTTTCGTCCCATCCCTTAAACACTGCCGTGGCATACGAAAAGTACTTTTATCATAGTTTTGTTTCTCCTTGTTTTGCCCTGAAGTGCCCTGTTTTGCAAGGGTTTCTGGGGATTTTGTGAAATGCTCTGAAATTACAGATTGTGGTGAATCAGAGCAGAATTAGGCAAGTTATTACTACTTGTTAGTAGTAAAATTGGTAGTAAAAGGGGAAAGGGTTACTACTAAGAATTTTTTAGCTTTTTATCTTGCTTTGTTTTTCGATAAGATAATTTATAAAAGCTGAACACGAAACTAACATATACTTTGCGTCCTCAGCAGGTGCATTTGTAAAATCTATTCCACCGTGTCGAATTCCATCTGAATCTGAAGTATATCCATATAATTTTTCAAACGCAGTTTTCATAGCTCCATGAATCACTACTCCACCGTCTTTTTCCAATTTCTTCAATGTACTCCCTAAAGTTGCTTGCGAACCTGTGGCTCCTGTAATAATGCAACATAGTGACTCTACAGCACTAATTGACTCTTTAATTGAATTTTCATAATCTGGTTTCTTTCTATCTGAATAAAGAGCGAGAGCTTTATTAATATGAATTTTAACTGCTTGATATGGGGAGTCTATTATTTTATTTATTTCCTGTAATTCCTCATCACTAATTATGTTAACAAATTTATCATTTAATAATCTATATCCAGATTTTTCTTGTTCTAACATAATATTAATATCAGTTGTTACATTTCTAAACCACTCTGTGTAACCACAATACTCACAGTTATCATCGCTTCTATATTCACATTCTTTACAATGAAGCCTTTTTGCTTCAAAAAATATCTCAATTACTTCATATGGCATGTACCAAGGAATAGATGAGTCTTCGCTCTCTAAAACTGTATTAATAATATACCAATTTCTGTTTGTAGTTGATTTCACTTGATATCCAAGCCTATCAACAACATATTCTAATTCTTCGTGTATCATTGGAGAACTCTCTGAAAATCTATGTACCATATTATACAAGCGATTTCTCAAGCTTCTATCTATTTCATCTACCTGAACAGTCTTCTCTTTCACAAAACCATTTCTTTCTGCAAAACCCATAATGTCCACCTCCTATCCCATAGCAGCATTCTTTACTATCGGCAATAATTCTTCGCAAGAAGAATACCTATTTTCAATGCTACTTGATAAACATTTCATTATTATGTCAATATCTGTTGGTGTAATTTGTGAGTTTGACTTTTCCAAATACTCCCTCATATCACTCCCACTTGGAGCTCGCCCGCATAACAAAAAATACCAAATTGCACCAACTGAATAAATATCACTTCTCACATCTCGAATTTTAGGTTTTTGTTGTAATATTGGATCGATAAAGCTTCCACCTGCGATGTGTTCACCTGTTTTTGTCAATTGTGTATGATTTTCTGTATCTAAAAATGCACTTACACCAAAATCAATAATCTTAAACATTCTTTCATTTTCTGAAAAAATCACATTTCTTGGTCTCAAGTCCCTATGAATCACACCATGTTCATGTGCATGCTTTAATCCAGCTAAAATATGCAAAATTACAATTGCACTTCTAGAAAAAGACATATTCCCTTCTCGGTTTCTAAGCTCCTCTACTGTATATCCTTTAATATATTCCATTCTAATATATGGTTTACCATCCATACGACCTGCATCATAAATTCTAGCAATATGAGTATTATTTAGTGAAAATAACATTTTAGCTTCTCTGAAAAATCTCTTTTCTCCTTCAAGTTGCTCTTCTGCGGAAACAAACACCGGATCATATATCTTAACGGCAAAATCCATATCTAAACAATTATTATGATATTTGTATACAGTTCCAAAACCACCACTTCCCAATTCTTCTTGCTTTGTGTATTCTTTCATCTGCATGAACTGATCACTATCTTCATTTAGATAAGAAGCCAAACTATCCATTTCGGTATGTATCAGTGAACGTCTATCTGCATAATGTTGGTTATATGCTTGCATATAACGACGAAAATCGTTTGCCGAATGATTACTTTTAATAAATGCAGGTATATGTGATTTTAGTTCTGGAACTTGCATCAAAATATCCCTACATCGCTTATAATCCTTCTCTGACATATCCCCATTTGTTGCTTTTGCTATTAATCCGCTTTTAAATTCATCAATCAAATCTCTTATTGCATTTTTATCCATCTTATCTGCCACATCCACTCCATAAAATCTATAATCATACACTTCTCTGCCTGATATGTATTCCTTTATATATAATTCATACCCGTCTTCTTTTATCAAATTGTTTACTTTTTCTAAAAATAATCCCCACTGCTTTTTTTCATCTCTAACCAAAGGATGGAATATCTCACAAATGAACCTCAAAAACATTTCATCCGATCCATTTGCTAATCCAAATCTATCATCTTCAAAAACCCAACAATACGGATAATCATCATTATTTATTGTATGGCGAATAATATCCCCCTTTACATTTTCATGCCTTGAATCAATGCTTTTCATATTATCTAAATCATATAGTCTCTCAAGAAAATCAATTTCTTCTAATCTTCCATAATAAGGATATTGAACATTCTCTGTATGAAACAAATCTTCTACAGTGCATCCATCACGAAATAATTCATATATGTCTCTCTTAGTTATTTCAGTTAATCTATTCAAGAATATCGCCCCTTTTTGCAATATTAATCCAAACTATATTATATCAGTAGCCTCACGGTTTTTCCATAGAAAAAACGCCCCAACCTAAGCCAGAGCGTTGCCTATCTTCCATTTTAAATTACCTTAAACATCTTCTGCAACATCGGTTTCTCTTTCTTCTGCTCAACCTCCGCCTGTGCTTTCCTAAACTCTTCCATCCGTTTCAATTCTTCCTCAGCATCATCGAATCCGATATGCGTGTACACATTCATTG
>OLGL01003277.1_pt1 | contig 10565 bp, 10 predicted proteins | sample 1605041 | NCBI WGS metagenome assembly OLGL01 (sample SAMEA3888905, study PRJEB22519) | human gut metagenome | biome: human gut; feature: human-associated habitat; material: faeces | place: Denmark | collected 2010 | reverse complement strand
CGACGTGGATAAATTTAAGGAAATGAAGCTGACGCCGCTTCCGTCCCAGCATGTGAAAGCCCCGGGGATCGGGGAAAGCCCGGTGAACCTGGAGTGCCGGGTGGTGCGGGTGGATGAGCTGGGAAGCCATCATATGTTTCTGGCCCAGGTGGTGGCGGTGGATGTGGACGAAAAATATATGGATGAAAAGGATACCTTCCACCTGTCGGCGGCCAGGCCCATGGCCTACTCCCACGGGCGGTATTACGGCCTGGGGGAATGCCTGGGAACCTTTGGATACAGTGTGAAGAAGACGGCTGAAAAGCGCGGATCCGGGAAGGGGAAGGCTGCGCCGGAAGCAGGAAATAGTTCCGGAAGGCGGAAGGATGGGATTAAAGCCGGAAGGGGCGCTGGGAGACAGAGGCCCGGGACCCGGCAGGGAAAGGCCGTTGGCCGTCCCCAGTCCGGCCCTCCCGGTATAAGAAAGTAAGAGAAGGCTGGTGAAAAGAGGGGCTGCTGTAAAAGGAAAGCGGGACGGCTTTCTCTTTGCAGCAGCCCTTTTTGGAAAAAATATATTGACAAAATTCTATATGAGAATTATAATGCAAACATAGAAAAAAATCTATCTGTAAAAGGGGATATGTAAATTTGGACTATACAGAGTATGCCAGGCTGTTTAAAGCTCTTTCAGATCCCAAGCGGCTGAAGATCGTCCACATGCTGGCAGGAGGCGAGCTCTGCGCCTGTAAGATCCTGGAGGAATTTCATATTACGCAGCCGACTCTGTCCCACGATATGAAGCTTTTGACCGACACGGGGCTTGTGATCCCGCGGCGGGAGGGAAAATGGACCCATTATTCTCTGAATAAGGCCAGAGTGGGAGAGATCTGCCGGGCGGCGGAGGGGCTGATGGTCCCGGAGACGGGGACAGGGGTCTGCGGCTGCGGGAAGAAAGAGGGAAAAAAGGAGGACATGGAAAAAATGGAAACTGTGAATACGAAGCTGTACGTTCTGACCGGCTTTCTGGGCTCGGGAAAGACCACGGCGTTATTAAAGCTTCTGGAGAGACTGAAGGGCAGCCGGATCGGGGTCATCCAGAATGAATTCGGGAAGCTGGGGATCGATGGAACGATCCTGCGGAATGACGATATCCAGATGGTGGAGATCAACCGGGGCTCCATCTTCTGCACCTGCCAGAAATTAAACTTTGTCAAGGCCCTGGCGGAAATGGCCCAGCAGGATTTTGACTATCTTTTTGTGGAAAGCTCCGGCTGGGGAGATCCCTCCAATGTCCAGGAGATCCTGGATGCGGCGCGGATCGCTTCGGAAAAGGAATACGACTTTAAGGGCGTGATCTGCTTTGTGGACGCGGTGAACTTCCTGGAGCAGGTCAAGGATGAGGAGACAGCCTTCCGTCAGCTGAAGCACTGCAACCTGGCGGTCATTACAAAAACAGACCTGACAGATACGGGGCTGATGGAGCAGGTGGCAGAAAAGATCCGGGAGATCAATCCGGTATGCGAGATCATCGAGAGCGTCAATGGGGAAATGGACCATTCCTTTTTACAGAAAGATCTGAGGATCTTCCAGTGGGCTGAAAGCGAGGAGACCACCAACTCAGTGGAAACAAAGCCCAAGTCCCTGTTCATGGAATACGAGGGCCAGGTGGAAAAAGAAAAGCTCCACAAATTTTTAGCGGCAGTGGCTCCGGATGTACACCGGATCAAAGGCTTCTGTGATCTTAAAGAAACGGGCTGGACCCAGGTGGACGTGGTTGGCTCCCTGATCGACTATAAGGAGTGCGGGGCCTTTGAACGGTCCCAGCTGGTGTTTATTTCAAAGATCGGTCCCATGGTCATAAAAAAGATCTTCTCCGCCTGGGAGGAGCATGTGGGCAGCGAGATGAAGCTTAAGAATTAAAGGAGGATAACATGGTCATAAAGGTGATCGGGATGGGATGTGAAAACTGCGATAAGCTGTATGAGAATGTGATGGAGGCCGTAAGGGAGACCGGCAGCGATGCAGTGGTGGAAAAGGTCGGAGACCTGATGGAGATCGTGAAGCTGGGCGTCATGGCGGCGCCGTCGCTGATGATCGACGGTAAGCTGGTGATCGCGGGACGGACGGCGAAGACATCGGAGATCGTCCGTCTGCTGAAGAAATGATGGAGGCAGGAAAGGGGCTGTGGAGCCTGATCCAGGACCAGATCCTCGGCATGAAATGGCTGAAGGATGCGGTGGGATCGGGCCTTACGGCCATGGGGACCGATATTTCCTCCAGACTTGGCGGCAGCGTACATTTTTTTATCTATGATATCATTAAGATCACAATCTTATTATGCACGCTGATCTTTTTGATCTCTTATATCCAGAGCTATTTTCCGCCGGAGCGCAGCAAAAGGATCCTGGGCCGGTTCCATGGGCTGGGAGCCAGGACCGCGGCGGCCCTTCTGGGAACGGTGACCCCGTTCTGCTCCTGCTCCTCCATTCCCCTGTTCATGGGATTTACGGGGGCAGGCCTTCCTCTGGGCGTGACCTTTTCCTTTCTGATCTCCTCCCCCATGGTGGATCTGGGGAGCCTGGTGCTCCTGACGAGTATTTTCGGTGTGAAGATCGCGGCCGTATACGTTCTTTTGGGACTTTTTGTGGCGGTCCTTGGGGGGACGGTGATCGAAAAGCTGCACATGGAGGCTGAGGTGGAGGAGTTTATCCAGATGGCAGGCCGGGTGGATCTTGAAGGTCCGGCGCTTACGGTCCGGGACCGGCTGGCCTATGCCAGGGACCAGGTGGAGTTCACCTTCAAAAAGGTATTCCCGTATATTCTTGCAGGCGTGGGCATCGGAGCCGTGATCCACAACTGGATCCCCGGGGAATGGATCGAGACTGCCCTGGGAAGCGGAAATCCCTTTGGCGTAGTGCTGGCCGTTCTGGTGGGTGTCCCCATGTACGCGGATATTTTCGGGACCATCCCGGTGGCAGAGGCGCTTTTGGCCAAGGGCGCCCAGCTGGGGACCATCTTAAGCTTCATGATGGCGGTCACCACCCTGAGCCTTCCGTCCATGGTCATGCTGGGAAAGGCGGTGAAGCCGCGGCTCCTGGGGGTGTTCGCGGCAGTCTGTACCGTGGGGATCATTTTTGTGGGTTATAGCTTTAATCTGTTCCAATATCTGTTTGTATAAAGACAAGCGGTATCTGGCTGAAGATACCGGAAGGGAAAAGAACAGGGGGCGGATGCAGCTCATATGGGCTGCACCTGCCCCCTGCTTGAATGGATTGGCTTTTCGGCGTTATCTCTGACAGAAATCCAGGGTAACGGTGCCGTCCTCGTTGTAGATGACAGCGTCTTTATCCATGGTCAGATTGTCAATGGCAGCCAGATACTCATCTTTGGACTTAAAGTAAGGCTTCGCCTCGGCGAGGACCTTCTTTGCCCTGGCGGCGTCGTTTTCCAGGAACATGGAGGCAGCTACGGTCAGGCACTGGGCCGGATACAGGCAGCCGGCTTTCTTGTCAGCCACATAGTAGTCCTTGCCGTGTCCGGTGCCGATGGAGCCGCTGGCATGGGGATGGATAGCCGGCATGATGGCGGAAACATCGCCCATATCGGTGCAGCCGGTCCCCCAGGAGCCGCGGGTCACAGTACCGGGCCCGGTTACCGCTTCCATAGCCTCTGTCAGGATCTCCGTCATGTTGGCGTCGTTATTTAAGGGGAAGTAGCCCGGATGGTCGTCCAGCTCCACATTGCAGCCCAGAGAGGCGGCCGCTCCGGCCAGAGCCAGGTTTACCTTTTTATTATAATCACGGATGCTGTCAAAGGAAGCGCCGCGTACATAGGATTCCACCTTGGCTGTCTCCGGGATGGCGTTGACGGCTGCTCCGCCCTCGGTGATGATGGGATGGAAGCGGATGTGCTCGCTGTCCACGAAGGTCTCGCGGATGGCGTTGACGGCATTCAGTCCGCAGGTGGCCGCATAGAGCGCATTCTTTCCTGCCTCCGGAGAACCGCCGGCATGGGAGGCCACGCCCTTGAAGGTGATATTCTTGGTGATACAGCCGTTGCAGCCCTGGCTGACGGACAGGGTCTTTCCCTCGGGAAGCTTTCCGGAATGGATCATCATGGCCATGTCAACGCCGTCAAAGTAGCCTCTGGAAATAAATTCCACCTTTCCGCCGAAATACCGGATCACGCCCTGCTTCCGTAATTCCTCCCGGAAGCCCAGCTCGATCAGCTCCTCGGCCGGTACAGCCATGAAACGGATGGAGCCGCAGAGACCGTCCAGCGCGCCCGGCTCCTTCATGGCAGCGGCAACTCCCAGAAGGATGGCACACTGGGCGTTATGGCCGCAGGCATGGACCGCGTGAGTCTCGGGATCCGCGTCCGGGTGATTTCCAACGATCAGGGAATCCAGCTCTCCTAAGATGGCGATCTTCGGTCCGGGTCTTCCGGTGTCCAGATCGGCGTAGAAGCCGGGGATGTTTCCGGCTTTGGTGAGGGTGTAGCCCAGGGCCTCGAAATGCTCCTCCATATATGCGGAGGTCTTCCACTCCCGGTATCCGGTCTCCGGGTTCTTCCAGATATAGTCGGCGGTATCGTAGATCAGGGATTCATACTTTGCGACCATTTCCATTAACTGCTTTGCTCGTTCCATAAGATTTTCTCCTTTCTAGGCTGCATGGAAACTGACAGGACCGCGGCCAGTTCCCATGCATTTTCGCTTCTTCTATTATAGCGCAGAATTGCGCCATAAGAAATCGGAAAATGAAAAAATTATCTGGCGGCTTTGGAAATGGGCCGGAACCGTATGCAATTATGGCTTACCCAGCTTCATAATGGTAAGGGCCAGGCGTGAGCCGCAGGGGACCATGGTATTGATCTCAAGAAACTCCTCTGGGCTGGGGGTATTTACAGCGTTTCCCGGCGGGGTTTTATGCGCTATTTTACATATACGACTTTTCCGGTGCGTTCCTTGGGCTCCACAGGTACGGAGGGATCCGCATAGCCCAGGGCGGCCACGCCGTAGATCACATGGTCTGCGGGAACGCCGATCTCGTTTAACAGGGCGCGGACTGCCGGACGGTCGTTGATGTTCTGCATCTGGTTGATCCATACGGAGCCGATGCCGTAAGAGCGGGCCGCCAGGAAGATATTTTCCATGGCGCAGGCGTTGTCCTCCTTCCCCCAGGGGCTTTCCTTTTCATTGGAGGGGATGATCACAGCGGCAGGGCCGTACATGTCGTAGCCTTCCCGGCCCAGTTCAGTCCCGATGAGGCCGCAGAGACGATGGATGATCTCATGGTTTGTGACCACGGTAAACTGCCAGGTCTGCTTTCCCATGCCGCTGGGAGCGTGGAGGGCGGCCTTTACAAGGTCCTCCAGGACCTCGGCGGGAATGGGGTCTGCGGTGAATTTCCGGATGCTTCTCCGGGTCAGGATGGCGTTCATTACTTCATTCATATTCATTTCTCCTTTACATGGAAACTGACAGGTCTGCGGGCTTCGCCCGTACATTTTCGCTTCTTCCATTATAGCGCAGAATTGCGGTATAAGAAATCAGAAAATGAAAAAATGATCCGCGGTTTAAAGCTCCCAGGAAAATTCCCGGTACCGCTCGGGGCCTTCCAGGCGGTTGTCCCAGGAGGTGACAAAACGGACAGTCACAGAGGTTATCCCACATTTTTTTAAATATTCCAGATTTTCATTATTTTCCGTAATTACATGGAAAAATTCCTGGCCGTGGGCTTCCAGGCTGTCGGCAAAGGCAGCCATGTCCTGGTCAAAGGGCGGAGCGTAGATGGGAAACTCCAGGTAAAGAACAGAAGAATCCCTGGGGGATCCGAACCGCTTTAAGGTCACATTCTGTCCGCGGTAGCGCTCATCGGAAAAGTACTCCTGGTTGAATGCCTCCACCTGTTCCAGGACCGCTTTCTGGATCGTCAGCTCTTCTGGCTCCTGAGGAAGGGAAAAGGCGGAGTCCGTCAGAAAGAAGCTGCCTTCCTGCTCCGAGGTCAGGATCCGGTTCGGGTCGCTGCTGGCGGTTATCTTTAAGGTATGGAGCTTATAGGCCCCGTAGGGAGTGCTCCGCAGCGCATCTGCCGCCTGGCGGTAGATGGCGGCTGCATCGGGAACATCATATTTGGACTTCTCATCTCCGGCCAGCTGGATATTTACAGATACGGTCCAGTTGTTATACAGCTTTTCCTTCCTCTGCTCATCCATCAGCAGAGGATCCTCGGAAAATTCTATGGAGGTATCGGTGATCTCATAATCGGTCTGTGTATCCGCCCAGGAAGCCAGGGAATCGGTAAGGATCTGGCAGAGCTCCTCGTAAGAGGTATTGTCGATGACTGCCTGGATCTCCTTTAATTTTTTCTCATACTCTTCCTGGGAGTGGGATTGGGAATAGGCCAGGAGCTCCTCCATGTCCGGCATCGTATCGGCAGAAACCGGAGCGGACGATTTATGGGAGCAGGCAGAAAGTGCGAAAACAAGCGTAAAAATCAGACATAATAAGGATTTAATCATAAAAACACCTCTCAATATTAAAAAATACTTGACTTATATCTGTGAATATTATAACATATTAATTGTAAACAGTAAATATGATTTTGAAAGGAGGACCATATGAAGAGTATCAAAAAAATTGTTGCATTATCGTTTGTTTTTGTTATGTTTTCTTGCTTCGTAAGCTGGGCGGGAACAAAGCACGTAACTACGGATGAATATGATCCCCGGAATATGACTTGGGAAGAACGTGCCGAATGGGTGGATGCAAATGTTCCTAAGACACACTATGAGGCTCCCGTAGCATTATTCAACGCAAATTCAGAGTGGTTACTTACAGAGGAGACATATTCAGATGGTAGGAACAGCCCAATATACAACTGGAACTATGAGAACCAAGGTAAAATTTGTTGTTGATAGGGATGCATATGCTGTAAAAGATTGGGCAACGGCAAAATTTGAGGCTGATGTACTTTCACCTTATGCTAGTGTTGTGGATAAGGCGGTGAATCAGCATTGGATGGTAGAACCAGGCAATCTCAGAATAATATATGAGGCTTGGTATTTAGACCCGACAGGTACACGTTTCATTGAACACTGGTATAATTTACATGGAAGCGGTGCTTATGATGTACAGACAATTAATGGAGAGGGCCCGACAGAGGTGGGACCAACTAGAAAATAATCTCATGAAGCACGATATAGGGGCTTTTATATGGGTAAAAATCATATAAAAGCCCTTTTATTAGTTTATACAAAAATTATTTGTTAAAGTATCTTTATGGTATGAGGTATATAGTGGTTTGCTAACTAAGAATGTAAATGGAAAATATTTGTAAGATGCAATACAATTAGGGCAGATAACAAAATAAATGATAGAAAAAATTCTGCCAGGAAGGAGGCGGCTTATGAAGGGAATGCCATTGGTGTTTTTATCGGATATTATGAGGGAGCAGATGGTACGAGAAAGTGCTCCGATGGTAACAAATATGGTGCTGAACTTTTTTCTTATTGCCATAGGGGCTATGGTGATTTTATATGGTGGAGGTTGGCTCCTGGATAAGATCGCTGGATGGTGGAAGAAGCGAAAAGACAGATAAAAAATAGTTGGATTTTAGGTAATTCACTAGAGTTCATAAAAAGTATCGGTACCTATCTAAAATGAAGAAGAGTTAAATACTATTTCAGAAGTATATTTCTGGTGTAGAGGATGTAAGATGTTATTATATGTCTTTACTGGTGTATTTTGCTGAGAGTTGTTTCTGCGGAGGGATTTTATAGTTTCTGAGACGTCCCCACAGATTTTACAATCTGTGGGGACGTCGATTTTATTCAATAGGGGGGCTGAATGATTTTTGATGTTCTGTATTTGGTTGATTCATACAAAGACGATACTGAAGAATCTAACATCCAGAGATAGGATTTTATAAAAATCTTCTTTAAACCGGAAGCTGCGGATTCACCCTCTGGTCGGAGGCGGGCCCGCAGCCTGTCAGACCTGTTCCTCCAGCCAGGCCGTAAACCGGGGACGGATCACAGAAAAGGGCACAGGCCCCAGATCCAGGAGGAGCTTGTGGAAGTCCAGGGGAGAAAAACGGCTTCCCAGGGCGGCCTCCGCCTGCTCTCTCATGTCCATGTATTCAATATATCCTCCGCAGTATTCCAGATAATTGGCTGGGTTATCGATCATCACCTGCCACAGCTCCCGGACCGTCTGGTCGTCGGCCTGGAAGCAGGAGCGGATGAATTCCCCGGCTCTGGCCTCGTCCCAGCCGTCATAATTGATCCCAATATCCAGCAGGCCATGGACGCAGAGGGACAGGGAGCGCATATGGGCCCGGTACTTTCCGGCGGCCCTGGAAAGGCCGTTGTCAAAGGTACAGGCGATATTTTCCACATAGGTGGCCCAGCCCTCGTTGGCTCCGGAGCAGCTTAATAGAGCGGACAGCGGCGTTTTCGCGTGGGTCCGGTTGTATACGGTCTGGTAGAGATGGCCGGGAAAGCCCTCGTGGGCCAGGGTGGTGTAGAGGTCCTTCCGGCTGTCGGTGGAGCCGCCGTTGATGTAGATGACGTTCTGGTCCCTGTCGTCCACAGGAGCCGTCAGATAAAAGGCGGGGCTTAAGGAACCCTCCAGACAGGAGGGGACCTGGCGGACCTCATAGCCGCACTGGGAAAGCTCCGGGAAAAGCCCCTTCATCTGCTCCTGGAGGTCCAGAAGGATGGCCTGGGGATCAGTCAGGGAAAAGGAGGCGTTTTCCAGACCGGCAGCGGGAGTCTCCCGGAGGATCCGGCCAAGGGCCTCGTAGTCCTTTCGGATCCTGGCCTTTAAGGCCTCCTTAAGCTCCGGGACCGTATAGGAGAGTCCGGGCCCGGTTTTTACCAGGTATTCATAATACTGCTTCCCGTCCCTGGCTCCGGCCAGGCCGCCGTCGTTGATCCCGCGCCCCTTAAGAACGGTCATGCCCTGGATCATGGCCTCGTAGGCCGGAATAAAATGTCCTTGTATGGCGGACAGATGGCGGGAGTGGAGATCCGCCTTCTGCTCTGCGGTCAGAGGGACCTCTTGTTCCAGGGCCGCCAGCCTGGCGGCAAAGGTTTCAGTGAGAAAGTTCTGGTCCGGATCGATCCGGTAGCTCTCACAGGATTCCAGGATCCGGTCGATGGTGGCATCCGAGGGACCCAGGCCCGCATCGGCCTTCTGGTTTTCAAATTCCAGGATCTGGGCGTAATAAGCATCGGTCTGGGACAGAAGGGCCAGGTAGTCCTCCACGTCCTTTAAGGAGTGGAAGGAATATTCTGCCAGGAGAATGGAAGCTGGGCCTGGACACCGATGGTGGGAGCCAGGGGCTGCTCATAAAGCTCCAGTCCCCGGCCCATGAGGGAGGCCTGGAGGGTCTCGGAAAGGGCGTCGTACACCAGGGCCTGGTCTTCGGTGAGCAGGGAGCGGTCGAAGGCTGCCAGCCGGTCTGCCAGCTCCTGGACCGCCGCCCCGGACTGGATCATGTCCTCCAAAGTGCAGGTACCCAGCCTCGGTTCTCCGGGAGAGATCCCGAAGGCTTCCGGCCGCAGCAGCGTATAGTGGAGGTCCAGGGTACCGGCCTGGGCCATCTCCTCCTGGAAGACCTGGGTGCAGAAGGAATCAAAGGCAGCCTGGGCAGCGGCAATGTCCTCCTGGGACGGACACCCAGGAGCCCCGCCGGACTCCGAAGCCGCGCCGTTTCCCGGAGCGGTGCTGTTTTCAAAGGCCGCGCTGCTTTCTCCGGGCTGCCGGATCCTCTGACGGCCGCAGGAGGTGAGAAGCAGGGACAGGGCCAGGAGCCCCCATAGAAGTATGTACGGATGTTTTCGGGAAAAGCCATGTTCAGGCCGCATGACGATACCTCCTTGAAAAGCCGGGCCAGATCCGGGAAGAGCGCCCGGAGACCGGCTGTATACCGCCAGTATATGAAGGGGATGGAAGAGGTATGTGCCGGTTTTTGGCCGGAGGCTGCGGAGCGGGATGGCAGAAGTCTGCCTGCAGGCGTTTTCCCAGTCTTGACAAAACCGCTGGAACAGGATAGACTAGGGGTATAATAGGGAAAAGGCTGTGAAGGGAAGAGTATGCAAAAAGGGAAGCTTTCAGAGACCCCGGATGGTGCGAGCGGGGAGCGGAGCTTTTGCAGAAGATGGTCCCGGAGCTGCGCGGCTGAAGGAGCTGCCGGTAAAAGGGCAGAGAGTTGAGGCCGCGACGGAAGCGCCCGTTAGCGCGTCAGGCTGTTTAAGGTAGCCGGTGAGGGGGATCCTGTGAGGGGTTCCCGAATTAAAGTGGTAACACGAGGGAGAACTCGTCTTTAAGAGAAGACGGGTCTTTTTTTGTCTTAAAGGAGGATTTTTTATGTGCAAGAATTGTAAGAAGCCGTACTATATTTCCACGGCCATTGCCTACACATCCGGAAAACCGCATATCGGAAATACGTATGAGATCGTGCTGGCAGACGCCATTGCGCGGTACAAAAGAGAACAGGGCTATGACGTATATTTCCAGACCGGAACCGACGAGCACGGCCAGAAGATCGAGGACAAGGCCAAGGCCGCCGGAAAGACCC
>OLGL01003275.1_pt1 | contig 10573 bp, 8 predicted proteins | sample 1605041 | NCBI WGS metagenome assembly OLGL01 (sample SAMEA3888905, study PRJEB22519) | human gut metagenome | biome: human gut; feature: human-associated habitat; material: faeces | place: Denmark | collected 2010 | reverse complement strand
CGATGTAATCGACGTTCGCCGATACGGCCGCGAGGTTCCTGCCCCCGTGCATTTCGATCAGCTCCTTCATTTCGTCGCGGCTGCGCGAGAACTTGCCCGACACCACGAAACTGCGGCCTGCGAGCGACTCCGACGCCAGCTCCCGCGCCTCCTCCTCGAACTTCAGCCCCGCGGCACGCAGGCGGCGGATGATGGCGTGGTTCTGCTCGTCGGCGAAATACTCGATGATCGCGTCGGCGATGCGCCCGCCCACCTCGTCGGCCTGGGTCAGCTCCTCGCGCGTGGCCCGCATCACGGCGTCGAGCGAGCGGAAATGCTCCGCGAGGTATTTGGCCGTCGTCTCGCCCACGAAGCGGATGCCGAGTCCGAACAGCACGCGGCGGAAGGGCACCTCGACCGATCCGCGGATGCTGCGTATGATGTTGTCGGCCGACTTCTCGCCCAGCCGCGGCAATTCCGCCAGCTGTCCGGCCTTCAGGTCGTAGAGGTCGGCCACGTCGTGCACCAGCCCGTTTTCATAGAGCAGTTCCACGGTCTCCTCGCCCAGCCCTTCGATGTCCATCGCCTTGCGGCGGATGAAATGGATGATGCGGCCGACGATCTGCGGCGGGCATCCCCCCTGGTTGGGGCAGTAGTGCTTCGCCTCGCCCTCGTAGCGCACCAGCGGAGTGCCGCATTCGGGGCATACGGTGATGTATTCGAACGGTTTGCTGTCCGCAGGCCGCTGCGAGAGGTCTACCCCCGTGATCTTGGGGATGATCTCGCCGCCCTTCTCCACGTAGACCATGTCGCCCGGGCGGATGTCCAGCAGGGCCATCTGCTCGGCGTTGTGCAGCGTCGCACGCCGCACGGTCGTCCCGGCCAGCAGCACCGGTTCGAGGTTCGCCACAGGCGTTATGGCCCCCGTGCGTCCCACCTGGAACGACACGCTGTCCAGCCGCGTGAGCGCCTGCTCGGCCTTGAACTTGTAGGCCACGGCCCATTTCGGGGCCTTGGCCGTGAATCCCAGCTGCCGCCTTACGGCGAAGTCGTTGACCTTGATCACCACGCCGTCGGTCGGGAAGGGCAGGGCATGGCGCCCCTCGTCCCAATGCGCGATGTAGGCGTCGATCTGCTCCGCAGTGCGGCATATGCGCGCCGCGTCCGAGACTTTGAATCCCCACTCGCGGGCTTTCTGCAGGCTTTCCCAGTGGTTCGTGAAGGGCAGGTCGTCGCCCGCCAACTGGTAGAGCGTGCAGTCCAGGCCGCGGCGTGCGACCACCGACGACGCCTGCTGCTTGAGCGTCCCCGCCGCGGCGTTGCGCGGGTTTGCGAAGAGCGTCTCCCCGGCCGCCTCGCGCTCGGCGTTGATTTTGTCGAACGAGGCGTAGGGCATCAGGATCTCGCCCCGTATTTCGAAGTAGGGCGGCCAGTCGTCGCCCCTCAGGCGCAGGGGAACCGTGCGCACCGTACGTACGTTGGCCGTCACGTCGTCGCCCTGCGTGCCGTCGCCGCGCGTCACGGCACGCAGCAGCCGCCCGTCCTCGTAGGTGAGCGATATGGCCGTGCCGTCGAATTTCAGTTCGCAGACGAACTCCGTTGGCCCTGCCTCCTTTTCGATGCGGGCGATGAATTCATGCAGTTCGTCGAGCGAATAGGTGTTGCCGAGCGAAAGCATCGGGAACCGGTGCTTTACGCTCCGGAACTCCGACGTGATGTCGCTCCCGACACGCACCGAGGGCGAATTGGGGTCGGACAGTTCGGGGTGCGCCCGTTCCAGATCCTGCAATTCGCGCATCATCGTGTCGAATTCGAAGTCGGAGATCTCAGGGGCGTTTTCGACGTAATATCTGAAGTTATGGTACTCGAGCTGCCGCCGCAGCTCTTCGACTCTCTCGCGTATCATAATATAAGTATAACCTGCGTAAAGGTACGTATTTTGTTTATAACATCCTGCAAATTCAAAAAAAATGCAAAAAAAAAATTACGGATGTGGTGCGATATGTAAATTTTGCTTATAATTGCAGAAAATTTCCAAGCATTACTATGGCTAAACAGAATACGACGAAGAAACATATCGTAACGAGCTTTCACAACTTGACTCCCGAACTGCAGGATGCCGTAAAGGAAAAATACCCGCTGGGGTTCACCGAAGCGATGATGCGCGTGGACAAACCCAACGGCGATTTTTTCTATGCCGTGCCGTTCGATACCGACGAGATCGCCTATATGGTGAAGATCGACGTGAAGATCGACGACAATGCGCAGGAGGAGGACGACAAGGATTACTACGACGACGAAATCAAGGGCGCCGACGAAATCCAGGACGACGCCAATTCCGACGACGGCGGCGGCGACTCCGACGACGACGTGAATATCTGATCCGGCCATGCTGCGCTTTATCCCTGTTCTCGCTCTGTTGCTGTTCACGGCCTGCGGCCTTGCTGAGAACGAGCAGGATGATAAGAACAAGCGTATTTATATCACCTTCGCAGATCCCGCCTTCGAACGATTCTGTCTCGGAATGTTCGATTTGGATCACGACGGACGCATTTCGCGCTACGAGGCGCAGCGCGTCCTGGCGATGGATTGCTCCGGCCGCAACATCTCCGCGATGTGGGAGATCGGCGAGTTTTCCCGCCTGCGCGAGCTCGATTGCAGCGGCAATAATCTCACGCGGCTCGACCTGCGCAAATGCCCCGACCTGCAAAAGCTCGATTGCGGCGACAACGAAATCACGTCGCTCGACATCGACGGCCTGCGCGGGCTTACGCAGTTGGACTGTGCCGAAAACCTGCTCGCACGCCTCGACCTGAAATCCAACTCTTCCCTGCGCTCGCTCGATTGCCGCGGCAACCTGCTGGTGACGCTCGACCTGCCCCCCCCCTGCTCGGGGCAGTTGCAGGCCGACACGCGCGACAATCCTTTCCTTACGACCGTCTATTGCCTCGCTTCGCAGGGCGTCGACCGCAACGGGCCGACCGAGGTGGTCGTCCGCTGACCGCCCCCCCCCGCATCGTTTTCCGCTGACTGCCCGCGTCGCTTCCCGTCACCTGCCCGCATCGCTTCCTGTCGGTTGCTGCGTTGTTTGCTGCTGCCCCCCCCCGGCACTGTCATTTGCCTTCCGCGGCGGGTTTCCGGTACGCTTATTTCTGATACATTGTTGAAAAGTCGCCGCCGCGGGTTGGGTATTTCGGATAATAATTCGTACCTTTGGATGCAAAAAATGTCTTTTGCAAACATAAAACAGAACCGGATACAATGAAAAAAGTTGACGTTATCCTCGGCCTGCAATGGGGTGACGAGGGCAAGGGAAAAGTTGTGGATGTGCTGACGCCTGGCTACCAGGTCGTAGCCCGCTTCCAGGGCGGCCCCAATGCCGGTCATACATTGGAATTCAACGGCGAGAAATACGTGCTCCGCTCGATCCCTTCGGGCATATTCCAGGGCGGTAAGACCAATATCATCGGTAACGGTGTGGTGATCGACGCCGTCCTTTTCCGTGAAGAGGCCGAAGCGCTCGCGGCCAGCGGCCACGACCTCACCAAGCAGCTCTGCATTTCGAAGAAGGCCCACCTCATCCTGCCCACGCACCGCATCCTCGACGCTGCGTACGAGGCGGCCAAGGGCAGCGCCAGGATCGGCACCACCGGCAAGGGCATCGGCCCGACCTATACCGACAAGGTCAGCCGCAACGGCATGCGCGTGGGCGATGTGCTGAGCGCCGATTTCGAAAAGATATACGCCCGCGCCAAGGCTCGCCACGAGAAGATCCTGCGCGGCCTGGCCTACGAGTACGACATCACCGAGTTGGAACAGAAGTGGTTTGCGGCGGTCGAGTACCTGCGTCGTTTCAACATCATCGACAGCGAGTATTTCGTCAACGAGTGCCTCGCCGCGGACAAGAGCATCCTGGCCGAAGGCGCCCAGGGTACGCTGCTCGACGTGGATTTCGGTTCCTATCCCTTCGTCACCTCGTCGAACACGGTCTGCGCCGGCGCCTGCATCGGGCTGGGCATCGCCCCGAACCGCATCGGCGAGGTCTACGGTATCTTCAAGGCCTACTGCACACGCGTCGGCAGCGGCCCGTTCCCCACGGAGCTGTTCGACGAAACGGGTGCCCGGCTGCGCGACATCGGTCATGAGTACGGAGCCGTCACGGGGCGCGAGCGCCGTTGCGGATGGCTCGACATGGTGGCGCTCAGGTATTCGATCATGATTAACGGCGTGACGCAGCTCATCATGATGAAGTCCGACGTCATGAACGATTTCGAGACCATCCGCGTCGCCACCGAATACGAGGTCGGCGGCAAACGTACGTCGTATTTCCCCTATGAGGTCGGCGACGACCTGAAACCCGTCTACCGCGAGTTCCCGGGGTGGAAATGCGACCTGCGCGCCTTCACCCGCTACGAGGACTTCCCCGCGGAGTTCAAGGCCTATGTCGAGTTCATCGAACGCGAGACGGGTGTTCCGGTGAAGATCATCTCCGTCGGCCCCGACCGCGGCGAAACCATCGTAAGATAGCTATTAACCATAAATACCTACTATGAAAAAACAGCTGAAAATTGTTGTATTGGCAAAGCAGGTGCCCGATACCCGCAACGTGGGTAAGGATGCGATGACCCCCGAAGGGACGGTCAACCGCGCGGCGCTGCCGGCCATCTTCAATCCCGAAGATCTCAATGCGCTCGAAATGGCGCTCGCGCTTAAAGACCGCACCGACGCTTCGACGGTTCATATCCTGACGATGGGGCCCCAGCGTGCCGCCGACATCATCCGCGACGCGATGTTCCGCGGCGCCGACGGCGGTTACCTGCTTTCGGGCCGCGAATTCGCCGGTTCGGACACGCTCGCCACGTCGTACGCCTTGTCGTGCGCCCTGAAAAAGATCCGGCCCGACATCATTTTCGCCGGCCGCCAGGCCATCGACGGCGATACGGCGCAGGTCGGCCCCCAGGTGGCTGAGAAACTCGGCCTGCCGCAGGTTACCTATGCCGAAGAGATCCTCGACATCAAGGACAGCACGCTGGTTATCCGGCGCCGCCTGAACTGCGGCACCGAGACCGTCGAGTGCCCCGTCCCGGCTGTCATTACGGTCAATGCCTCGGCTCCCGAGTGCCGTCCGCGCAACGCCAAGCGCGTGATGACCTGCAAATTCGCCCTCTCCGGGTCTGAAATCGCCGCGGCGCCCGAATTGGAAGCCGCACGGCGCGCCGCCGCGAAGCCCTACCTGCAGATCGTCGAGTGGGCTGCCGCCGACGTCGATCCCGACCCGCAGCAGCTCGGCCTTCAGGGTTCGCCCACGAAGGTCAAGAAGATCGAGAACGTGGTTTTCCAGGCCAAGGAGGCCAAGAAGCTCACCGCTGCCGACGAGGATATCAATTCACTGATGGTCGAACTTATCGCGAGCCACACGCTCGGTTAATACGTGCATAGGAGATGAACAACATATTCGTATATATCGAGAACGAGGGCGGCAAGGCCGCCGAGGTGTGCCTCGAACTGATGACCAAGGGCCGCGAACTGGCCACGACGCTGGGCGTGAAACTCGAAGCCGTGGTGCTGGGCGAGAACCTCGCCGGCATCGAGCATGAGCTCGCCAAATACGGCGCCGATACCGTATGGATCGCCGACGACAAGGTGTTCGCACCGTTCCGTACGCTGCCCCATACGGCCGTCATGTGCGGCCTGATCGAGCAGGAGAAACCCCAGATCGTGCTGTTCGGCGCGACGTGCAACGGCCGCGATTTCGCGCCGCGCGTGTCGTCGGCGCTTTACAGCGGCCTTACGGCCGACTGTACGCAGCTGGTGATCGGCGACCACAAAGACGCCAAGAGCGGCAGGGAGTACAAAGACCTGCTCTACCAGATCCGCCCCGCCTTCGGCGGCAACATCATCGCCACGATCGTCAACCCCGACAACCGTCCGCAGATGGCCACCGTCCGCGAAGGCGTCATGCGCCGCGAATATGCCGCCAAGCCGGGTGCCGGCGAGGTGAAGAAGATCCAGTGGCAGAAATTCGTGAAGGACGCAGACCTCGCGGTGAAGATCATCGACCGTGAGATTGCCGAGAGCAAGATCGACATCAAGGGTGCCGGCGTCATCGTCGCGGGCGGCTACGGCATGGGTTCGAAGGAGAACTTCGACCTGGTATTCGAGCTGGCCGACGTGCTGGGTGCCGAGGTGGGCGCGAGCCGCGCAGCCGTCGACGCCGGGTTCGCAGACCATGCGCGCCAGGTGGGTCAGACCGGTGTGACGGTACGCCCCAAACTCTACATCGCCTGCGGTATCTCGGGGCAGATCCAGCATACGGCCGGCATGGACGGCTCGGCCATGGTCATTTCGATCAACACCGACCCCGAAGCCCCGATCAACAAGATTGCCGACTACGCCATCACGGGCGACGTCAACGAGGTGATCCCCAAGATGATTAAGTACTACAAACAAAATTCGAAGTAATGGCTAATTTCTTTTCAGACAATAAGGATTTGCAGTTCCACCTCCAGCATCCGATGATGCGCAAGATCGTGGAGCTGAAAGAGCGCGGCTTCGCCGAGAAAGACCTCTACGATTTCGCGCCGCAGGATTTCGAAGACGCCATGGACTCCTACCGCCGCGTGCTGGAGATCGCCGGTGAAGTCTGCGGCGAGGTCATCGCTCCGAATGCCGAGGGCGTGGATCACGAAGGCCCCCGCGTCGTGAACGACCACGTGGAGTACGCTGCGGGCACGGTTCAGAACATGAAGGCCATCGTCGACGCGGGCCTGAGCGGCCTTACGCTGCCCCGCAAGTACGACGGCCTGAATTTCCCGCTGGTCTGCTTCGTGATGGCCAACGAGATGGTCGCCCGCGCCGATGCCGGCTTCGAGAACATCTGGGGTTTGCAGGACTGTGCCGAGACGCTCAACGAGTTCGCCTCGGAGGAGCTCAAGGCCAAATACCTGCCGTGGGTTTCCGCGGGTGCTACTTGCGCCATGGATCTTACCGAGCCGGATGCGGGTTCCGACCTGGGCGCCGTGATGCTCAAGGCTACGTGGTCCGAGGAGAAGCAGACCTGGCTGCTGAACGGCGTCAAGCGCTTCATCACCAACGGCGACGGTGACGTTTCGCTCGTGCTGGCGCGTACCGAAGAGGGTACCACCGACGCCCGCGGACTGTCGATGCTCGTCTATGACAAGCGCGACGGCGGCGTGAAGGTACGCCGTATCGAGAACAAAATGGGTATCAAGGGCTCTCCGACGTGCGAGCTGGTCTTCACCAACGCCCCCGCGCAGCTGGTCGGCGACCGCAAGATGGGCCTTATCAAATACGTGATGTCGCTGATGAACGCCGCCCGCCTGGGTATCGGTGCGCAGTCGGTGGGCTTGTGCGAAGCCGCCTACCGCGAGGCGCTGAAATACGCCCAGGAGCGTGAGCAGTTCGGCAAGCCGATCATCCGCTTCGCGGCCGTTGCGGAGATGCTCTCCAACATGAAGGCCAAGTTGCAGGGTGTCCGTGCGCTGTTGTACGAGACGACGCGCTTCGTCGAGGTCTACAAGCAGTACGGCCATATCGCGCACGAGCGTCCGCTCGAAGGTGATGAGCGTCAGGAGATGAAGTTCTACAACCGCCTGGCCGACGGCTTCACGCCGCTCGTCAAGCTCTTCTCGTCGGAGTACGCCAACCAGCAGGCCTACGACGCCATCCAGATCCACGGCGGCTCGGGCTTCATGAAGGACTATCCCTGCGAGCGCCTCTACCGCGACGCACGTATCATGAATATCTACGAGGGTACTTCGCAGCTGCAGGTCGTGGCGGCGATCAACGCCGTGACCAAGGGCACCTTCATGGAGCAGATCGAGCGTTACGCTGCCGCCGAATACAACCAGCCCATGCAGCCCGTCGTTGCGAAGCTGAAGGAGCTGACCGCGAAGTTCTCGGAAATGACCGCCCATGTCGAAGCCGGGGACAAGGAACTTTGCGGCTTCAAGGATTTCCACGCACGCCGTCTGGTCGAGACCGCCGGCCATATCATCATCACCTACCTGCTGGCCCGTCAGGCCGGCGATTCGGAGGAGTATGCCGATTCGGCGAAAATCTTCTGCAAACTTGCCGAGGGTAAGATCTCGGAGGCCTATACCTACGTCATGAACTCCACGCTCGAAGACGTCGCGCTGTTCCGCGCCGTTGCCGAAGAGGCGGAGTAAGGTGCCGTATTTCAGTATGTAAAAAGGTTCCGCAAAAGCGGAACCTTTTTTTTTGTACGTTGTCCGTTGCCGATTGTTGCCGCCGGTTCTTGATTGCTGTTTATCTGTTTTTCGGTTATCTGTTTGCCGGTTATTTGTTTGCCGCTTATCGGGTTTGCCCCGGCGATAGCCGCCGCCGAAGCCCCCGAGGGGTTTATTTTTCTTTCGGCGGGTAATGGAGCGGGGCGAAAAATTCGTCGAGGGTAATATTGTAAAACTTGCAAATAATCGAAATAGTCGTCAGATTCGGGAAATTCTTGCCGGATTCGAGTTGTGCGATTCCCAACTCGGTCGCTTCGGCCAACTGCTCCTGCGATTGGTGGTTGTGCATGTGCCTTAGTTCCTTCACCCGCAGAATGATTTTTTGAAGCAATTCTTCGTCGCGGCGTTGTTTTTTCCGTTCTATTTTACAAAAAAATGGAATAAGTCGATTTTTTGCACTTAAACATGTTTAAGTATTAAGTAATTTACTTATATTTGTACCAGTAAAATTCAGAATACAGAAATTATGCTAACTTTGCAGAACAATACGGCATCGCCGTAACGACATACCATAAGGTTAAGACAACCTTTACGCCGTTAACAAACTTCCGACTGTTGCTATGACAGGTTTATGCGTGGTGTAAATATTGTCTGAAACCCTTGCTATGTCCCGGCCTCGTGCCGGGGCGGGCTCGGGCGTAAGGGCAACTACCATGCAAGGCTCGGAAGGCCTGTTAACGGGAGTTTGCACCTGCGCCCTTGCTTTTTTTCGCAGGCCGCAGGCCATACGCCGCCTCCGGGTACGGTTCGGGCGATGAATTCTTCTCCCCCTGAACAGCGTCACTATTGTTCGTCCGGCCGTACCTGTTTTTTTCGCCCCCCCCCCTGTTTTTGCCTCCCGGTGCATCCCGCAATGGAAAAGGCCTGCGCACGTCATGCGCAGGCCTTTTGCCCAGTTGCCGTTGCAGGCCTACGCCTGCGCAGCTTCCTTTTCGGCCATCACGCAGCGCGTGGTGCCGAAAATATTGAGGTTGAGGTGCCCGGCGATGTAGGCCAGCGCCTTCTGCGCCTTGACCGAGTTGCCGGCCTCGTCGAGCGGCGGCGCGAAGGCTGCTACGCCCATCACGCCCGGGACGACGCCCATGATGCCGCCGCCCACGCCCGTCTTGGCCGGGAGCCCCGTCGTGAAGAGCCAGTCGCCCGTGTGCTCGTAGAAACCCACGGTCGCCATCATCGAGGCGATTTTGGGCGACAGCTCGGGCTTGAAGACCTGTTGTTTGGTCACGGGGTTCTTGCCTCCGTTGGCGATCGTCGCCGCCATCGTGGCGAGCTGCTTGGCCGTCACGCCGATCGAACACTGGCGCGTGTAGATGTCCAGCGCCATGTCCGGGTCGTCGTAGATGCGGTTGTAATTCTTCAGCAGCCATGCGATCGACTTGTTGTTGAAGTTGGTCGCCGTCTCCGACTTGTACAACTCGTCGATCACCTCGACCTGCGAGCCTGCGAGCCCTTCGATGAAGCCCGTGATCGCCTTCCATTTGCCGTCGCTGTCGCCTACGGGCTGCACCATCGAGCAGGCGCTGATCGCCCCGGCATTCACCAGCGGCGTCGAGGGATGGTCGTTTTCGAGCAGGATCGCCATGATCGAATTGAAAGGCAGCCCCGTCGCATCGGCGCCGATCTTCGTCAGCACCTCCTGTGCGCTGTACTGGTTCATCGCCAGGATGGCCGTCGGGACTTTCGATACCGATTCGATGCCGAATTTGTAATCGGTGTCGCCCACGGCGATCACCTCCCCGTCGGGCAGGCAGGCCGCGATGCCGAAGAGGGTCGACGGTACGTTGGCCAGGTAGGGGATATAGTCGGCGTTCTTGCCGCCCGTTTCGTTCTTGCAGCGCTCGTAGGCCTGCTGTACGGCCTCGCGAACCGTTGCGTTGTCGATTTTCTGGATCATTGTCTGATGTATTTACCGATTTATTTGTTGTGAAGTTCCGTATCCGAAGGTTTCGCCATCGGTTCGGGAGCGTTGGTATGTACCGGAGCCGCTACGACGGGCTGCTGCTCCCAGTGGAACGGGGCGAAGTCGGCCGCGGCCTCGGGGTCTTTCCACGACGGTTTGCGCATGGCGTAGATCACGAACGGGGCGCCCACGACTACCACGCAACCGATGATGAGCACCGAGAACCAAACGGTGTTGCTGCCGGTCGAGATCTGGCTGGGCGGTACGAAGCTCAGGACGAAGGCCAGCAGGGCTCCGCAGAAACCCAGACAGCCCAGGAACCACATCAGGCCGTTGCCCTTGCCCAGGCGGAACGGGCGGTCGGTGTTCTTCATCTTGTAGCGCAGCACGATCGCCGCCGAGAACATCAGCATGTACATGATCA
>OLGL01003273.1_pt1 | contig 10576 bp, 9 predicted proteins | sample 1605041 | NCBI WGS metagenome assembly OLGL01 (sample SAMEA3888905, study PRJEB22519) | human gut metagenome | biome: human gut; feature: human-associated habitat; material: faeces | place: Denmark | collected 2010 | reverse complement strand
GTGTCACCCGCCTGTACGGTATAGGTCAAATAAGAGGTGGTGTTTTTCACGACAGAAGAGGGAACTTCACGGTCGGTCTGTTCTCCGGAGTTGCTGTCGTCAGTCTTATACTGCTCTACGATATTGTTGGTGCCGTTGCCGGGAATGATGGGAGTCGTGTTCTTTGTCCATTTTGCCTTGAGGGTCATGGTGTATCTGGCTTTATCCGTGTCAAAGTTCCATTTTGTTTCCGCACCGTTGTTATTGTAATACCAATACCATCCGTCAAGTGTATAGCCCTCTTTGGTGGGAGTGGGATCCGGCGGGGTGAGTGCCGCTCCGTCACTGCCTAAATGCACTTCCTTGGTACTGCTCTGATCTCCATTGTCCGGGTCAAAGGTGATCACGAGCGTACCGCTCAGATTGGCCTGACTGAAATCACCGCCTAAAATTTCACCTTCATTGCTTACCTCTCCAGTGAATGTACCGCATTCGATGATGCTTTTATTACCGTCTTCATTTTTGTTGTTGATTACTTTGCCGGAAAACCTGGTGCCGCCGCTGCCTGTGATCGTGCCGGAGGGATACCTATCACCGTTCATTACATTGCCGGCAATTTCGCCGCCGTTGGCGAACAGGACTTTTGCGTTGTACACGCCGCCGCCGCTGCCGCTTGCTGTGCAGTCGTCTTCAATGATGCCGCCGATCATCGTGAACGTACCCAAATTATAAACGCCGCCGCCCCGGCCAAAGCTACCACTGAGCGCCTGACATCCTGTGATGTTTCCGCCTTCCATGGTAAATTGACCGGTTCCAACATACACGCCGCCGCCATTGCCGATGCACCTGCAGTCCCTGATCGTACCGGAGGACATGGTGAAGCTGCCTCCGTTCCGGATATGTACACCACCGCCGCAAACGGTGGTATTGTAGACGGGCTCGATGACGGTACATGCAATGATGCTGCCGCCCTTCATGGTGAATGTACCTTTTGTAACATTCACACCACCGCCACCGTCTGTGCCGTTTGCCTGACATCCTGTGATGCTGCCGCCAGTCATTGTAAAGACAGTTTGATCACTTGAGCCACGCAGTCCGTCAATGTATACGCCACCACCCTCGTAGGTTGCCAGACAGCCGACGATATTTCCACCGGTCATGGTCAGCTGGCAGCCGGTGGCCACATACACGCCGCCGCCATTCGGGGTATTACCACCGGTGATAATGCCGCCGTAGACAATTTCCGAGCCGCCGGTTTCGTCCAGCCCCCATAAGCCGTCACCGCCCGGGGTAAATTTGTGTGGTGTGGATGTGTTGCTGTCCTGAATTGTCAGATTGCCGCCTGATTCCACCTTGATTACGCTGCCGCTGCCGTTCATTTTCAGTACATTACCGTTCAAATCCAGCGTCACAGCGCGGTTGACCGTCAGGGTGCTGCCGATATAAATATTTTCTGCCAGTGTGATTTTGACAACACTGCTGTCTGCCAGCATGTCAGTCAGATGCTCCGCTGTCGTCACCTCTGCCACACGGTTTGCGGTCAACGCAGACACGGACAGTCCGTTCAGAATCGCTGCAGCTTCATTTCCCGATGCGCTTTCCGGGGAACCCGGACCCTCTGTGGATGTCGGGGGATTCGTCAGCTGTCCGGTTTCTGCTGCCGATACCGGCGTGGAGACCAGAGAAAATACCATGGAACTGCAAAGCAGCGCCGCATAGAACCGAATTTTTTGCTTTTTCATGAATTTTTTTCCTCCCATTGTTGTGATGCGTTTCCTTTTCCCGTGCCTTGTCCGCGGTGTTCTCTTTCCCGGAGTCTGATACACAGCACAGTGATCATGACTGCTGTGGAGAAAGAAATTACCCCAACCAGCACATAACCGCCGGCGTCTTCATGCAGCAGGATAGAACCGTACATTCCCCGGGCGGTGATCTGCGTCTGGCCGGCTGCTGTGTGCACCGTTCCCACAAGGAACGCAGACAATGCTGTGCACAGGGCAGACAGCCGGCAGATCCAGCGACGCTTCTTCCGGCGATATTTTTCATGCACCCGTTTTTTCACCAGTTCGACCCGCTTTTCTGTATCATACATATCGTTGAAAACCTCCCTTCGGAAAGTAAAGTCATAAAATACATATGTCCTTCATCTAATTAGGTACAAAAAAACGAAAAAACTCTCACCTGAAATTCAATTTTTTCAAAAAAAGTTCTTCAAAAAACAGGAGCTGCCGACAGCAGCTCCGCAAAAGACAGGATTCAGTTGTGATTCTGGGTAAGGCGGCGGGTGATCAGTTTCCCTGCCGTCAGGATCAGCACAGGCAGAATGTATGCGATATACTGTATCGCACCGCCATAGGCGATCAGAAGATTATAAATTGCATGAAAAGTGATGGCTGCCCCGAGCAGACCGCAGGTTCCGGCAATCTTCAGCCAGGTGCGCTGCCATACATACGCCAGTCCACCGCCGACGATGGCACCACAGATCACATGCATGGCACCCGTTCCAATGCCCCGGAAAAAGATAAAGGAAAAATGTCCGGCTCCGTTTTGAATCAGATAGCAGACATTCTCAAAGGTGGCAAAGGAAAGTGCAACGATGATGGCAGCATTTTTTATCGGCACCGGTTCAGGCTCAAATACAAGAAGATAAAAGAGCAGCGGCAGGAGTTTCATCACTTCTTCTACCACAGGTGCGATCTCTGCGGTAGCGGTAATCGTATCTGCTGCGTAAAGAGCGGCAAAGAAGGTATTGATGTAAGCGGAGAGCAGGCATGCCCCCATTCCTGCAAGACAGCACAGAAAGAATTTGGCCTGCCGCCTACCCATGCACAGGGCGGCGATCAACAGGGGTGAGGCCATACAGATAAATACATTTTCAATATAGGTCATGTCCGCACCGCCTTTCCTGTGGCAGGCAGCAGCCCGAAAAGGCAGAACGTCAGCAGAAGATCACACCAGCAATAGGGACTGAAGATAGAGTCGCCCGGCCAGAAGCAGCCGGAGGTCCACAGAGTGTATTCTACCGCAACATAGCAGAGGATTCCGATGTGAAAATACCGCAGGTTCCGTCCTTTTCCCGTCTGTGTCTCTGCGTAGACAAGACCGTGGATGGAACGATAGGAGACAAGGATCATCATGCCGCACCAGAGCAGGTTGGAGAGAATGTCACCAAAGGTACAGTAAAATGCGCACAACGGAACTCCGATCAGCGGAGCCAGCAGGGATTTCCGACAGGAAAAGCTTCTTTCCTCCGGGGAGGAGAGAGTATATTGTAGGAGACAGAGAAAAATAACGCTGGAGACCCAGCCGAATTCCGATACATAAAAGATCCGTGGTGTTTCGGAAAACAATAACAGATACAATGTCCAGTACAGGGAGCCCAGTGCAAAACAGCCATAAAAGCAAATCAGCAGAAAATATGACAGTGTCCGATGTCTCAGATAACGAATGCCGCTCAGACAGAAGCCCAGCAGGGTGACGAAAAATTGCAAAAGATTAATGATCAATTCCATTGGCGTGGTCCCCCCTCTGCTCTGCCTGATCTTCTTTGTCCAGCAGATGGACACGAAAACACAGGATCGTCACGCATACGCCGAGAAGAAATGAAAGCACCCCTATTATGATATATTCAGGTGCAGCACCTCCGCCGAGGATCGTTGCCGCCGTTTCATATCCGGAGGAGTTCCCCGGCACCATTTGCCCGGAAATCCCGGACATGACAAAGGAAGCCCCGAAGATCACAGCAAGGCATGCCGCTATGCAGGAAATAGCAACGATCCGCCGCTGTTTTCGTCTTTTTTGTCGTTCTTTTTCCGTAATCCTTCGTCGGACTTCTGCGATCCGTTCCTCATGACTCCGCATTTGTAATTCCCTCCCGTTCCAATAATCCTCGCAGACGCTCTTTTCCCCGGTACATTATATTAGTGATCTGCTTCACGCTTTTCCCCATAACTTCAGCAACCTGCCGGTAACTCATACCCTCAAAATAGGTCAGATAAAGAGCCTCTCTATAATCCGGATGCAACTCACCCATACATAAATGCAGGATCTGATTCCGTTCTTTTGTCCGGATCACCTCATCCACCAGTTTCCCGCCTTCCGGCTCTTTGGTCAGATCATCAAGACAGAAGTGATGTCGCCGGATGCTTTTGTGGCGCAAAGCCATGTGCCGCGCCGCTTTATACAGGTAAGCCCTGAATCCGCCATCCCGGATAGGGGGCCTTTTGGCGAACAGGTAGGAAAATACTTCTATCATCAGGTCCTCCGCCTCGTGAATGTCATGCAGATAGCCATTGATGTATAAGGTCAGTGGATTGTCGTATTTTCTTATCAATTCTTCCAGCCCTGTTTCATCGCCGCTTAAATATTGTCGGTATAATTCTTCGTCGGAAATCATATCGTGTACATCCTTTCCACTGTAACCGGCGTTTTGACCCTTTGTAATTCCGAATGTGTATGGAATTGCGTAAGCTACATTGCAACGGAGCAATTCATGTATTAAATTTTATTATATGCGAATAAGACTATATTTTCAAGTTACGCGTTTCCCAGCTTCTTTTCTACAGACTCTCGCTGGGAGAGACAGGTATAAAACAATCATAAAAATAAGAAAGTCCCCACAGAGTGGGAACTCTCCTGAATGTTATGATCGGTTGTTACATTGAAGTATTAGAAAGACGCTGTAAAGCATGTTCGGCGATCAGTGTGGAACAATGTTCCTCAAGAAAAGTAAGGCTTGCCGGTGTGGAACGCTTGGGAATACCGTATTCAGAGATGACATTGCAGACACGGTCGAAGACCTCGCGATCTTCTTCGCCCTGCGTCAGGATCAGATAATACCCGTCGGTGCCCTCTTCGTGATACAGCGTGCTGAGCCCATGATAATGGCTTCCGGCTATTACTGCCGCATTGATCACCTGTTTCAGAGATTCCATACGGAACAGGCGGGAACGTACACTGTCACTTTCCTCGGGAGCGGACGCAGAAGGAGCTTCAGGAGCGTTTGCGGTATTGTCTTCGCTCTGGATACGGCGGAACAGATCCAGAACCTCGTCTGCAGTGCTCTCATCACTGTCCTCATCACTTTCTTCCGTAACGGAAGGAGCAAAACGGGAAAAGCGGGTATCCAGTTCATCCGGGTCTTCTACTTTGGTAATGATCAGCACGATGCAGTCCGCATTCAGCGGGATGGCCTCGATCATCAGAGGGATGTCTTCGGCTTCAAAGCCAAATTCAAAATTGGCCTGCTGCATCATGTCACGGAATAGGGATTTTGCCTTTTCCGTACCGTAGGCAAGCTCACTTATTTTTAATTCGCGGCTGGCGAGATCCTCGCGGGTCAGCGTGCAGCGAATCTGATTTTCATTTACTTTTTCTATTTTCATGCGACAACACTTCCTTTCTGCCTTCGCATTGGTATGGTATATAGCTTATACTTTCCCTATATTTTAGTCAATAGAAGCCTTTCACAGTTTAAAAAAATTTAATAAAAGAGCTTGTCAAACAAGGCATTACAGTATATAATCTCACCTATAGATGCCTCTGATACTCCGGTACGGAGAGGAGGCTGACGGATTTCTTATTTTCTTGTTGATTTACGAGGAACGATTCGTTCCGTTTCATCCCATTTTTATTTGTATTCACAAAACGATGGAGAGCATTTATTGTTTTGTAAAATATAGTATGGAGATGTCTTACAGGCGTATACGTGTCTGGTCATAATATTTCAACGAAATTTTTCACAATCATAATTCCAATGTTTTATTTGAACTACCTTAAAGAAGTACCGTCAGAGGCATTTATATTCATAAAGTACCGGAAAACGCAGCAGAGGGATAAGTGTTTCACGAATACTTTTGGTCCATAGCTGCTGTGGATGGCCCGGAACTGTCATTTAGGAGGTGTCAGCGCCCGTATGGCCGGAACGGTCAGAGGGGAAGGAACATACGCTGCGGGACCGCAAAATGGGATTGCCTCTCTGGCTGTGTCCTGCAGTGTGTGACTGAATGAGTATTGTTCCTTGTATTATATGCGGGAATTGTGATAGAATAAGACTGTTCTGCCGGGAGACGGACGGAACGAAAGAAGAGGCAAGAACAATGCGGGGAATCCCCTGCGGATGGGAGCACATATGAAGAAAAAAGTATTACCGGTGATCGTGGCGATCCTGCTGATCCTTGTGATCGGTGGCTGCGCACTGGGCAAAGTGCTGTTGGATAAATATTCCTACAGCAAGGAAGAAGCCGACTGGAATGAATTCTATCAGGTGTCAGAGAACGACAGGAGTGCCATTATTTTACAGAATGAGATGGTGGAGGAACAGGCACTGATCAAAGACGGTGTGTGCTATTTCGATCTGGCAACTGTTCATAAATATATGAACGAAGTATTTTATGCGGATATGACAGAGAATCTGTTGTTATATGCTACTCCGACAGAAGTGATCCGGACAACATTCGGAGAGACTGCATATACGACAACGGAAGGAACACAGGAAGCCGGTCATGTGATCAGCTTCGCGGACGGAGATAACGTATATGTGGCAGCTGACTATGTAAAATTGTTTACGAATTATTCCTATGAATGTTATGACAGACATGTACAGGTCAATACCGAATGGGGAACCAGACAGGTAGCACAGCTGAAAAAGGATACCGCAGTCCGGCTGAGAGGCGGCGTAAAGAGCCCGATCCTGACACAGGCAGTCAAGGGAGATACCCTTGAGATACTGGAACAGATGGAGACCTGGAGTAAGGTAAAGACAGCGGATGCAGTCATCGGATATGTGGAAAATAAACGCCTGGGTGAGATCACGGAGGAGACGGAAACACCGGTGACAGATTATCAGGCACCGGAGTATACATCCCTTACCGCAGACAGCAAGATCTGCCTCGGCTGGCATTCCATAGGAGGTGTCGCAGGTAATGATACCTTATACTCTATGGTGTCCGGCACGAAAGGAATGAACGTGATCGCACCTACCTGGTTCAGTATGACGGATGAAAACGGAGCGTTCCGAAGCTTTGCAACAGCGGGTTATGTAACGACCGCCCATCAGATGGGACTGCAGGTGTGGGGTGTGCTGGATAATTTTAATTATGCGAATGAAAACGGCATATCTATCAGTACATTGAATATGCTGTCATCGACCACGGCCAGACAGAACCTGGTGGAAAATGTGACGGATACGGCAGTGGGACTGGGACTTGACGGGATTAACGTGGATTTCGAACAGCTGAGCAGTGACTGCGGACCGCATTATGTGGAGTTCTTAAGAGAACTGTCCATAGAGTGCCGCAATAAGGGACTGGTACTGTCAATCGATAATTATGTACCTTTTAATTTCAATGACTACTATCGTCTGGATATTCAGGGAGAAGTTGCGGATTATGTGATCATCATGGGATATGATGAGCACTGGCACGGAAGCAAGGATCCCGGAAGTGTTGCAAGCATCAGCTATGTATCGGACGGACTGGATAGAACGCTTCAGGAAGTACCGGCGAATAAAGTAGTGAATGCACTTCCCTTCTATACGATCCTGTGGAAGACGGAAGGAACGGATGTGACAGACGAATATATCACAATGCGCAATGAAGCAGACTTCATGAGTAAAGCAGGCGTGAGTGCAGAATGGGATGAAGTGACCTGCCAGAATTATGCGGAATGGACTTCCGGTAGCGTAAATTATCAGATCTGGCTGGAGGATGCGGAATCCATCGCTGTGAAGCTGAATATGATGACTACCAAGAATATCGGTGGTGTGGCAGTATGGAGACTCGGCTACGGAACACAGGCAGCCTGGGAACTGATCAACGCCTACCTGCAATAATAAGCAATATAAAATGCCTGGCCGTTTTGGCCAGGCATTTTGTGCTCTTATAATGTAATTATGCGTTTTTCTTACGAAGTGCATATCCGGATACAACACAGAAAACTGCGGCAACCATCAGATAAATAGAAAGAGCGCTTTCACCGGTCTTAGGCACATCATCGTATGCGGAAGAGGAAGCGGCGGGCTGTGCAGTTGCAGCGGGCTGAGCAGTTGCAGCGGGCTGAGCGGCTGCAGCAGGCTGTGCAGCTTCAGTGGTGGCAGCGGGAGCGGTCTTGCTGTAATATTGTGCATCGGTTCTTAAGGCGCCATCCTCGGTGTACAGCTTATTGGCTGCAAAATTGTAGTAGTCATAATAAGTCTCCATGGTCTGACCGTCTTTGGCAGACAGATGATTTACCGTACCGACAACGTTGATATAGGCATGCAGATTGTTGTATTCACTGCCGTAGCCGTACATTTCCAAAGTGTCAACGTTATTATTGAAATTAACGCGTGCACCGCCGTATACATAGGCATGAGATACATCACCGTTAATTGCCGCGGTAGTACCGTCCAGAACATAGACATTGTCATAACCTTTTGCGGTGATGACAGGAGTCTTGACACTGTTCTTGATCGTCAGGTTGCCCAGACGTACGGGAACATTCAGATTCAGAGGGTTACAGTCGACATCATTCTGGACTACGATGTAGTCACCGTCTTTGATTTCCTGCATCATATAGTAAAGCTCGCGGTCCTGAACTTCTTCGGACCATGAGGATGCAGGCTTGAAGCGCCATTCACCTTTGGAGGGGGAAAAGTTCAGAACATAGGTGTTGGGTTCTGCTGCTTTGACTGTGATCTTGCCGAATGCGGGAGCAGTCAGGCACACAGCTGCAAGCGTAAGCAGTGTAACGATTTTTTTCAGTTTTTTCATAAGAAAATCCTCCTGATAGATTGTTGGTTATTCCTGTATGGGAAGGTAGTGATCGCCGGGTTCCGTTTCCTTGGCAACGACTACAAACCGGCCCTGCTCTACGTGATACACGCAGGTAGACAGTGTCAGAAAATGATCTCCGAACTGTGCGGTAACACCGGTATCATACTGGGATAACTGCTTGATATTGTTATAAAAGTCATCAAATTCTTCCTGGGTATCCGCCTGGAAAAATTTGTAGAACTTAAATACCTGATCGGTCTTCCGGTAGACCTGGGAACGAAAGACAGCAATGACTTCGTAATTGCGCTGACATTCTTCGGTGTACAGGATAATATTTTTGTGATTTTCGTAAAAATCCGGATCCTCATAATCCGTTAGATTGCCAAACATGGCACCGGATTTCATGTTGTGACCGTGAATGATGAGATTCGTGGAAAGGGGATCCAGGCAGCTGTCCGTATCTAATATGAGGCAGCCGTTTTTATTCTCACTGCCGTCGAAAGCACGATACAGATAATAGGACTCATCTCTCGGAGTCCACATCACCGGATAATCGATCCCGGTGCCGGGAATCTGTAGCCATGCGCCCATGTCTTCGTTGGCAAGAAAGCTGTCGGCGTAAGGATTGGGAACCCTGGTGACCTCTTCCGGAGCGGGAACCGCTTCTTCCGCAGCGGATTCCGTCGTAGCAGCTGCAATGATCTCAGGTTCCGAAGAAGGAACGGTCTCTGCCGGAGACTCAGTGGGTCTTAAAGCATCCAGGGATTCTTCCATGTGCCGGTCCTCCATGTGACCCCTCACGAAGAGAATAATTGCTGCCAGGATACAAATTCCGGCCAATATAAATAAGATTACGGAAAGTGTTTTTCTATTCGATTTCATGTGTTTATTATACGCTGAACAGGCAACAGGATGCAATAGGTTAAAACAAAAGGATTTCTTAATTTTGGAAGATTTTGCATCGGGAAGATATTTCCTGCGGAAAATGCATATAAAATCATATAGAATACAATAAGGCGGCTGAAAAAATGGAACAGAAGGCATTGAAACTGATCATGGCAGGGCTCTTAATTCTGTCGATGGCGCTGACCGGCAGGGAAGCGGCAGAATATGTTGGTGCGATGCATGCGGTAAATGCTTTGCGGGAGACGGGAATGGGGGCAGATGACTCCGGGAGACTCTGCGTGGTCGTCGATGCCGGACACGGAGGAGACGATCCGGGGAAGATCGGCATCAATGGGGCACCGGAAAAGGATATCAACCTTCAGATTGCCCAAAAACTGAAAAAATATCTGGAAGCGGAAGATGTGGAAGTGGTGCTGACCCGGGAGACGGAGGACGGATTGTATGATGCACATGCTTCCAATAAAAAGGTACAGGATATGAAACGCAGGATAGAAATCATAGAAAAAACCGATCCTGTTTTGACGGTAAGTATTCACCAGAACAGTTATCCGGAGGAATACGTACATGGGGCGCAGGTGTTTTATTATACCGGAAGTATGGGAAGCGAGACACTGGCTTCCGGCATTCAGGATCAGCTGGTACGGGGACTGGACCCGGAGAATCATCGCAAAGTCAAGGCCAACGACAGTTATTATCTTCTGAAGAAGACCAAAGGGACCATCGTGATCGTGGAGTGTGGCTTTTTGTCAAATCAAGCGGAGGCGGAAAAGCTTTGCGATGAAGAATATCAGGATCGTATTGCATGGCTGATCCATAAGGGAATTCTGCGGTACCTGCTTCATTGTAAAATGAAATGCGACAAGAGTTATTAAACTCTATCGCATCAGACTGTAGACAAAGCTCCTTCCTGTGAGGGAGCTTTTCTTGTGTCATGACTG
>OLGL01003264.1_pt1 | contig 10600 bp, 8 predicted proteins | sample 1605041 | NCBI WGS metagenome assembly OLGL01 (sample SAMEA3888905, study PRJEB22519) | human gut metagenome | biome: human gut; feature: human-associated habitat; material: faeces | place: Denmark | collected 2010 | reverse complement strand
CAACTTTTTACCTCCATATTTTCGTGATATTGGTTTTTGAGTAAGTGAACTGTGTGCGCTTTGCGGTGAAAAATCTGCCGTGCCGCAAATCCGCTCAAATTTCCATCCGTGATGCCTTTATGGATTATCCCCCGCAAGGGGGCCATTTTAAACCTATAGCAGAAAAATAATCGTGAAAAACCGCTTAGTTAATCAACCCCACTCACACGTCGTCAAAATAGACCCTCAGAACTACACAAATCCCGCCCATAGTAGAGGGTATCTTCTACGGGTCAGGTAGATTGGTGCTTTTTAAAATTTTAAAAAAACTGGTAAAAGCCCGCTCTACGCACAAAGTTACCCCTACGAGCATCCGAGATAAAGATGTGGTACAGGCTAAAATCCCTAAAGTCTACCTTACGAGCGGTCTTTCGTTCGTGGTATAAGCCTATAGGGTTGGTATGTACAGGCTGACGTCTTTGAGGAAAGCTTCTACAAGTTCTATATATGTACGATCGTCTTACGCGCCGAAGGGCGCGTTTTTTTTATTTATGTTTATCGCTACGCGCCAAGCTTCTACCCTCTACTTCTGTTAATAATTTATTCATAAATTTAACCTTCAGATTTTGGTAAATCAGCCAACCTCGGGTGTAAGGTATATACATAACATGGTGGTACAGGCTACGGCGTAAGCCGTTTCAAGGCAAATCCGAGGTGAGCGACACTAATAAGGCGAACGGAAACGGAGCGTAGCGCAGTTAAAGGCTTGCTGAGTTCGCCTCAAGATGGAGCGAACCGAGGATGCAGTCTTCCTTTAGAAATAAGGCGAAGCCTTCCACCCGCCTACGGAGATGTTTGAGGGAGGCGTCAGCGGTATCTCCGAAGAGAAGTTAGCGAAGCTTGCGAAGAGAACTTCTCCCGAGGTGGTATAGCGTAGCCTCCCGCCTACTCCGTAGGCGGAATTATGTGGCGAGCAAGGACACGTTAGTGGACTTGTGACCTTCACATAACAGAATATGCTTTTATAAAGAGGGGGTGCTCAGATGCCTTGATACACAAGGGCTGTGAGCCATTTTAAGACATTTTTTTTTACAAAAAGTATTAAATTCTAAGGAGGAACTATTATCAGCGTAAAAGTATGCGACGCGATTATGGGTACCGGCAAAACCGAAGCTGCCATTACTTATATGAACGAACACAGGGGAAAGAAATTCATTTACATCACGCCGTATCTGGCGGAGAGCAATCGTATCAAAGAGGGCTGCCCGGAGCTGCACTTCGTTGAGCCGAGCAACAAGCTGAGCGAATACCATTTCAGAAAGACAGAGCACACAGCAGCTCTTATAAGCGAGGGGTGCAACATAACGACAACCCACGCCGCTTTCAGAAATTATAACCGTGATACGCTGGCGATGATTAGAGAGCTTGGCTATACCCTCATCATAGACGAGAGCTTGGATATTCTTATCGAGAGTCAAATGAAGACCAATGACATTGGCGGGCTTGTCGCTACAGGCTTTTTAGAATCAGACGGCACGACATATCGGGCTACAGACAAGCTGTACGACTCAGGCAAATTTGAGGACGAGATGAAGATGTTCCGCTCCCGCGATATTTTGTGTGTTGATGGACAAAAGCGGCAGAAGCTTTATTATTGGGCTCTGCCGCAGGAGCTGTTGACCTCGTTCGATGAGGTGTTCGTGCTAACGTATTTGTTTACCGGACAGGCGCTTTGCTACTTTATGAAGATTTACAAAATCCCCTATACATATATAGGTGTGTCGCTAAAGGACGGCGTTTACCGTTTTTCGGATAATACCGATTATGTACCGGAATACACAAAACATATTAAAGACCTTATACATATAGTAGAGTCGCCAAAGCTCAACCGTATAGGCGACCCGCCCCATGCGCTGTCTATGAATTGGTATCAGAGACGCAAGGCTGGTGAGGACGGCGAACTCAAGACAGTAAAAGACCATATATTTAACTGCTATAACAATATATGGCGCGGGTGCAAGGCGGACGAGCGTATGTGGGGAACCTATAAGAGCGCTTGCAACAAGGTGAAAGGCAGAGGTTACACCAAGAGTTACGTCGTCTTCAACGAGAGGGCTACTAACTCATATATCAACAAGAGGTATCTTGCCTACGCCGTTAACCTGTTTATGAATGTCGCGGAGAGGCGTGTGTATGAGAAATTTGGTGTAGAGGTAGACCAAGATATGTACGCTCTTTCAACTATGTTGCAGTGGATATGGAGGTCGGCTATAAGGCGTGGAGAAGAGATATGGTTGTATGTGCCGAGCAGAAGAATGAGGACACTTTTAAAAGATTGGATGGAGAGGGTTCAGAATGGCGATAAAGACGAAGACGATTACGAGTAAGATATCTGTGAGTGAGCGAGAGACGCACATATATAGAAGTGGCGACGGCTGGGTAATGGATAGTACCATTCCGAAAGACTTCAATGCCGCGCTGCGTAAGGGTTGGAGTCCTATAGAGCAGACGGTTTACGACGACGGCGCTGTGTGCGGGATGATTCTAAAGGCTATCCCTTCCGCAGTTACTATAAGAAAGAACGCCGCTCGAAGCGTCTCTGAGGAACAGAAACGCAAGGCGACGGCGGCGTTAGCGAAGTACAGGGCGGAGAAGTGATGTGGGGCTGTTAGACAAAAATGTCAAATAGCTTCCCGGCAAAAATGTGGGTAACACCATCCCCTTGAATTAGGGTAGTGGTCTCAACTACAAGAGCAAAACGACGACTTATGTTAAAGCCGTGATTTATTAGTAAGGGTGTAACAAAATGCGACTCCCTATAATGAGGACTCATCAGAACACAGGGCGAGGTTATTTTTCGGGGTTGCGTGGGCTACGAAAATAAGCTGACTCGGCATTTCGCCGACTGTAGAGCTCTCGACTTAAGCAACCCTACAATAGCGACAAGCCGTCTCGACGAGGACGAGCGGGCTAAGTTCAACTTAGGGCGACAATGGGTCAAAAAAATACCGTCGTAAATCGCGACGGTATGCCACTATGGCAAGGGGTGTCCAAATCTGTCACCCCCTCAACTGCCGATACAGTACTTTAGCTCAAAAATGAGCAAAAGTCATACAAAAATATAGGGGGGTACGCAAATGTGACCCCCTGCAAATTTTAACATTATAAATAAGGAGAAAATGAAATGAATGAATTAATCAAAATCAACTATGAAAGCGACAGACCGACGGTCTTAGCGAGAGATCTGCACGAATTTCTTGAAGTCGGAACTCCCTATGACGAATGGTTCCCGAGAATGTGCGAATACGGTTTTGCTGAGGGAGAGGACTATTCGACATTTTTGTCGAATAGGTCTGACGGCTTACCGGGCAAGCCGAGACAGGATGCGCAGCTCACCATCGATATGGCAAAAGAGATCTGTATGCTTCAGCGCAACAAAAGGGGTAAGCAGGCGAGGCAATATTTTTTACAAATCGAAAAAGCGTGGAACGATCCAGACATGATAATGGCGAGAGCACTTAAATTTGCAGAAGGCAAACTTAGATTAGCGGAAGCCAAAATTTCTGGTCTGCAAAGCGAGCTCGATGTCGCTCAGCCGAAGGCGGACTTCTACGACACGTTTGTTAGCCCTAATAAATGTACTGGGCTTCGAGACACCGCCAAAGAACTTGGTATCTCTGAGCGTAAGTTCGTTAACTTTTTGATAGACGAAAAGTACCTGTACCGCACTCCGACCAAACAGCTTCGTCCTTACGCAAAGAAGAGCAACGAGGGCTTATTCGAGACAAAAGATTGGTACACTAAGTCGGATATCGTATCGGTAAGGGTGCTCTTTACGCCGCAGGGCAAGCAATTCTTCCACAAGAAGCTTATAGAAAAGGGGTTTATCGGCGCACCTATGGTATGCGCGTAAAAGAACCAGTAAAGACAAGATATTAAATGTGGGGTGTAACTACCCTACCGGGACACTTTAAACCAAAGTTTATAGTATGTAGACAGCAAAACTCGAACGAAAATGAGTATGGCTGATATTTAGGGAAGAGGTGTGAACGGCATTTTACAGAAAGGATTAGAGAAAGAAGTTGAATAGAGGGTTTTGTGAGGGTTGCCCGTGGATTAACCGCTGCGGCAACGACGACAACGACTACCCCTGCCACGGCAGTTGGGATGAGGTCGCTTACATAGACTATGGAAATCAAGCCATAAATACGGATATGGATGAGGAGAATTAACTATAGGTAATACAATATATACCGGGTATCGACGCTAAGGATATATACATAACAAATGAGCTGTACCCCGACACAGGTTATTCGTTGGTGGATAAAGACGGCAAGGTCAATTATAGACGATACGCCAACACGCTCGATTACAGTTTAGATCAGATAAAACTGCGCGAGGTTTATGAGAAAGTGTACCGCCGCACTAACTTCAGCTTTTACGGAAGAAAGAAAGAGTATACCTCGCGTGTAATAAATGTAACCTTTAAATACTCGGTGGCGGAGTTTAATAAAGCCGGCAGAAATAGGTATATTCGCTTTGGATATAAAGACTCAGACCTTAACTTCAATGACTGCGTGGCTATAAAAGACGGCGAGCTGGTGGGAATAATACTTGGACAGCCTGTGGAATATCCGGTATCTGACGAGGTGCTCGGTAAATACTTCGGTTTTGAAGGTGGCGTATACACGCTTATCAAAACACCTAATACGCTGAAGAGCACAGCTGAGCTGCGTAGGTCACAGTATCCTGGGGCAGTGGATGTATGGAAACGGAATTTCAATCATGTAGAGCAGCTTTTCGATTACGGAAGTGCAGTAAGAAAAGTTATGTACACCACGAATGCTGTTGAAAGCATCAATTCCAGTTTCAGAAAGGTTACCAAAAAAGGTGCCTTTCCAAACGAAAACGCACTTCTTAAATTGCTCTATCTCAGAATTACCGAGCTCTACAAAAAATGGAATGGCAGTAAAGTGCAGAATTGGGCTATGGTCAGAAATCAGCTTGCGACCAACGACAAAATTAAAGCCCGTATTGAGAAATACGAGCACTTAATCTGACGCCGTTTTGACCGCCTTTGGAGTGGAGCGTAGCGAAACGAAAAAGGCGGTCAAAAACATCATTTATCTGATTTCTTAAAAAACTTACACACTTTTATTGACAAAGCCGCTTAATCGGTCTTTCAATCATTAAGCCAAGTGTATGTTTGATTTCAAATCAAACTGCTATATGCCTAGCAGAGCCTTCACTGTGTAGTGAAGAGAAAAATATTCCCTCCTCGATTTCAGAAATTACAAATCCACATATTGCACCATTTAAGTTGATGGTCTTACTTTAGTCTACAACAGCTACCGTAGTAGGATCGCTAAAATAATGGGCAGCTTGGGTGGTAAACATTTTTTTATAAATTCCTGATTCTTTTGCCATAAGGCTCTGATGTGTTCCGTCTTCAAAAACGGTGCCATTATTTATTACGATAATTCTATCACAAAAATGTGTTGAAGAGAGCCTATGAGATATAATAATTGCAGTTTTATTTTCAACCAATTTTTCGAATCCTGCGTAAATTTCATATTCCGCAACAGCATCCAGCGAGGCGGTTGGTTCATCTAAAATAATAATAGGGGCATCTTTATAGCAGGCGCGTGCAATAGCTAGCTTTTGGCTTTCGCCTCCCGATAATTCAACGCCATTTTTATCAAACTCTTTGCTATACAAAGTATCAAGGCCATTATCTAAAGTTTTTAGTCTTTGAGAGAATCCACTTTTTTTCAAGGCTATATTTATGTCTTCAGGATTTTCAGTTTTGCCAAGTAAAATATTATCTTTCAAAGAGAATGAAAATAATTTGTAATCTTGAAACACGGCCGAAATAAATGAATTATATTCTTCCTCATTATATTCATATATATTTCTGCCGTTGAGAAGAATTTGTCCCTCATCTGGAATATAAAAACGACAAAGTAATTTTACAAGAGTGGTTTTTCCGGATCCATTCAACCCAACAATAGCAATTTTTTCCCCCGCATGAATCTTTAAACTGAAGTCTTGCAAGATATATTGTTCCTTGCCAGGGTATCGAAACGAAACATGGTCAAATACAATTTCCATGCGTGATTTATTTTCTGACAAGAAAGGTTTGTTTTGATTTTCAGCTTCTTTTTTTAGAGAAAGATTCACGCAAGTTCTGAAATCGGTAACAAACGTTCCACTCTTCATTAAATCAGAAAAGGCGTTCGAAAATTGTTCGGATATACTTGATAACGATACGGCTGCGGTGATAACAAGCACGGCTTCGTCAATCTGAATAATGTCTTTATAAATTACATATACAACAAACGAAGTCAAAAAAGAAAATAGAAGAAAATTAATTAGAATTGAGAATATGCTGAATTTTCTGCAACTTAGATCATATTTCTTTTTTGTTTTTAGATACTCCGTACAATTTTCTTCTGCTCTGTCATAGAGCCATTCCTGAATTGCATTAATGCGGACTTCTTTTCCGTATATGGGGTTTTTAAGTAGCCCCAAAACATAATTTGTTCGTCTGAGTGGTGGGATAACAAGGTTCTTCCATTTAGTCCAGTTTAAAGCCTTTACTTTTTCGGATAAAAGGATCAATACGATTGCGACAAGCAGAGGAACAATCAATATCTTGTCTACAGCAAGAATGGTTGCAGCAAGACCAATAATTGTAACAAATGTAGAAATGGAAACAATTACATTTTCAAGCACACCAACGAACTTTCCCGGATCTTGTGCCAGTTGAAGCAAATCTTTTGCAAACGGTTTCTCCATTTCAAAATAATCCATTTTTATGGCGGTCATGCCTACTTGCGTGAGAATCTGTTTTTCAAGCAAATCCATATCTTTTCTTAGAATAGGTTCTATCACGGACGAAAGAATTTGCGTGATTCCAAGAGAGACCACAAGCGCTCCAACAAATATAGCTGTCAGAGTCCAGTTCTTGTCTATAATAATGTACTGTACGATATATCGCAAAAAAATTACAGTAGTTAGACTTTGTGCGATATCCAACACCACTTTAAAGATATTCAACGCATAAATCCTCTTATTTATTTTCCATATAAACTTTAGCAAAAAAAACAAATTGGATAAGATGGGAGTTTTTTTCTTGCTCATAAAACTATGATTCCTTTCTCCTGAAAATTAAAAGGCAGCGACAATCACGTTTTATAGTACAGGGATTGCTTCATGAACATATCTTCATAAATTCCTTGTTTTTGTAGTAGCTTATCATGTCCACCAACAGAGTCAATCTTTCCTCCATCAAACACATAAATAGAATCACAGAATTTTGTTGAAGACATTCGGTGCGAGATAAAGATGGTGGTTTTATTTTTTGTGAGTTGACTGATTTGTTCATACATACGCTGTTCTGCAATTGCATCTACTGCTGCAGTTGGTTCATCCAAAATAACAATAGGTGAATTTTTATAAAGAACTCTGGCTAGTGCTAGTTTCTGACCCTCGCCACCTGAAAGCTCAATTCCATCTTCACTAAAATCTTTATTAATATAAGTCTCATATCTGTCAGGGAGTAAAGATATCTTATCTTCAAGACCGCTGTCTCGTGTTGCCTCATCTAGCTTTGCTATATCATCTTCACCAGAAAGTATAATGTTGTCCTTAAACGTGAAGGAGAAAATTTTATAATCCTGAAAAACGACAGATATGATTTTTGCATATTCAGAGGAAGAAATTTCATTTATGTCTGTTCCGTTTAGTAGTATTTTTCCAGTTGTCGGCTGATAAATTTTACATAAAAGCTTTACGAAGGTGGTTTTCCCCGATCCATTAAGGCCAATGAGCGCTACCTTTTCTCCAGTGCAAATTTTTAAGCTAATATTTTGCAATGCGAAGGTATTTGAATTTGGATACTTAAAGCTTACATCTACAAACTCGATATCATAACTACCTTCTTTTTGGGATGAAGTTTGTGCAAGAAGCGATTTATTAGAAGAGGTTACGTTTTCTAGATATGTCTCGTAATCTTTTACATATACTGAAAACATGTTCAGACGATTTACACTTGCTAACAGTCCTCCAACAGCCTGAGCAAAAGCAAGCATTGTCCCAATATACATTGTCATTTGCCCAATTGAAATAGAGCCATTATATGCAAGATATACAACATATCCATACGAAACGGCATTAATTATCGCTAATAAAACTGTTTCAAAAAAGTTAAGCTGGCAGAGTTTTTTTGTATGTGCACTTAACTTTTGATTATATTCTTTTACCTCTTTATCAATTTTATCGCTTGCCCATTTAGATGCTTGATTGATACGCATTTCTTTTGCATATTGAAAATCAATGAGAATCTCAAAAAGATAGGTAAGCTTTCTCTGAGTCTTGGAGATATTTTGGTCATATTCGTATTTGTATCGTTCTCTTTTTTTCTCAAATTCATAATTGCATATTGCAATCACAAAGAAGACGAGATAGATTAGAACATGCAGCCTTACCATGATGAAAGAAAAGCCAATGACTAAAAACAGATTAATAAAAAATCCAGACAAATCATCTGCTACGAATCCATTTGCAGTTACATTGCGGCGCAGTTTTTCTTGTGTATTGCGAATTTCATCATTTTCCTGGTCTTTATACTCCATTTTCACATAATGAAATGCGTAATCCAAAGCTGTATTTGCATCACCTTGGTTATACGCCTTTAAAATATAAGGGGTAATAGCGGCTCTGAAAATCTGAATGCCAAAAATTGCAATTATTAATATGGCTAGATGAAACATAGTCTGTCTAATTGATGACCTGTTTGTAATATCATCAATAAAATATTGAGGGAGAAGGATTGAAGAAAAGGTTTTCGCGATTTCAAGAATAACAAGAAAAAATGTAGGCACAAATACTGCGGGATTTAATTTCTTGGTGTATTGTAGCATAAAACGAATTCCATGCCAAAAATTTTTAAATCGTTTTTTCATTATAAAATATATGTTGCATAGCAGCATAAGACTAATCGAGACGTTTGGTCTTGTGCAGACTATGCAATCACTCCTTTCTGTTGTTAAGAAGTGGTTTTGTGTAAATATTACGGTGTTTCTGTTATCTATGATTCTTGGGAAAAATATGAAATAATCTCATTTGTTAAGTCCATCATCTGGGCTTCTTCTCCCAAAAGAAATGTAGGTAAATTAAAATGATCATATAGATCTTTTTTTACATTCTAGAATGATTCTTTTGAAATAATATTGCTTGGACCCACGGGTCCCGCCCAGTCAAAGGTCTGTACCACGGGAAAAAGGCAAAGTGCAATTACTTCACATTCAACGGTTGATTCAAGAAATGAGATCGTTTTTTCAATATATTCATAAGTATCATTCATGGAAATACTTAAAATAATAGCATCGGGGCGCGTGCCCATTAAAAAATTTGTTTGAAAAATATTATAATAGTAGAGATGGTTCGGATAGATATTCACACTAGCGGATTGGGATCCAACCAAGATAATATCACACCGGGTATCCTCCAGTTTATGTATAGTTTCGTTTAGATATCTTATAACATCGTAATCGTGTATGCGCAAAGAATAAACACTATTATATCCGATAGGGAAAACATACTCCATTCCAAAAAGTAGTGCACTTGGTTCTGTGCCGATTTGACCTACCTTAAAGACTTTATTCCGCAGACAGTTTCTCAAAGTGACTTGTAAAGTGAATTTGCCTTGGCGTCCTCCTGTGCCGAAAACTCCAACTACGGGGACAATATTTTCGTGTAGCTTTTCATATCGAAAAGGAGGGAGATGTTCTGGCAGTATTGTTGGACTTTGCACTCTCTTATTGTTTTTCACGATTTGACCTAAGTCGTCAAAAGAATATATCTGCTTATTATGCGTAGCGCTTCTGAAATCAGGTTATTTTTGAAGTCATACGATTTCATTTGCGATATAAGCATGTCGATATGACCAAGAATCAATGTGTCAAAGCTGTCCCAATCGATTTTTTCAATGTTCTTGATAATATGCCCTGAGGAGTCACTCTTGACTTCTTTGTTAGTGTTCTTTCCAACTCGCAACGAATATTTTGTATCATATACATCAGTGATTTCAAAGTCCAGTTTATCTTCGAATCGCAAGATACTATGCATTTCTTTGTTAAAAGGAAACAGGACAGCTTTTTTTATTTTAAATATGTTATTGGGCATAACTGGAACACAAGTATTCGTATGTATTTTTTTTGCACTTACAAATTAACATCAATATCAAAAGTATTAAAGTTTCAGAAAATCAACTTTTATTCGACAAATTGATTATACCACAATCAATGGTAATGTCAATACACAAAAATAACGCAAAATATTCACATTGAAACATTAAAAAGTGTTAGACAAAATGTTAGACACATGGGAATTTCGAGCTATTTTAGAAAAGGGAAAAGCCCTGAACCCGTTGAGGCTCAAGGCTTCTGAGATGGCTCCCCCTGTTGGACTCGAACCAACGACCCTGCGGTTAACAGCCGCATGCTCTACCGACTGAGCTAAGGAGGAATGTTACTACCGCCCAGTATTAGTGGGCGGTAATTTATGTCGGCGTCGACTTATCTTCCCGGGAGGCTGCCCTCCGAGTATTGTCAGCACG
>OLGL01003262.1_pt1 | contig 10606 bp, 5 predicted proteins | sample 1605041 | NCBI WGS metagenome assembly OLGL01 (sample SAMEA3888905, study PRJEB22519) | human gut metagenome | biome: human gut; feature: human-associated habitat; material: faeces | place: Denmark | collected 2010 | reverse complement strand
TGATGCCCTAATGGACAGTCATGGATGGGATGCCTGCGTAGATGACGGACATCGTGTTGTTTCCGGTAAGAAAAAGAAAGGGGAAAGGAATTACTTGAAGCGGGTACGGGCTTCAGCGAGTTCGCGTTCCTCGTCGGCTTGTTGGCGAAGACGCAGAACTTCAGGGTCTACATATCCTTCTGGACGAGGATAGTGCCCTTGCCGCTGCATGGTGCGGAGCCACGCGGTGACGTGTTCAGGTCCTGATGAGACGCCATTGGCAAGTTCCCAATCAAGATAACGCAGACACCGCGATACGTTTTCCGGTTCCCATCCCTGTAGCTGATAGGCACGCTTCAGTTGTGCCAGATGGGCTGGTCCGAAACCGGCATCCGCTGCGAAGGGCCACAAAATGGCGATAAGATCCCCATCCGTATTCCATATACACGTGTCATCAAGTGGTAAAGAGGGGGGTATCTCAGTTTTCATGACTGTCTGTGGCTGCTGTTGATAGAGCATTGACGGTCTAGTGCGTGAAGAAGCAGTCATTGCCGGTAACGGATTGTCATCAATAAATTCAACACACACACCATGAGCGTCCCCCGTGCGAACTTGTGTAGTACAGATGACGCCCTCACGTACAAGGCGGCTGATGGTGTTACGGACGGTGCCGTAGGAAAGCCCGATAGCCGGAGCAAGACGTTTTAGGTTAACGACGACCTGAGGGGATTGTTGTCTCAGCGCAGTGAGTGCATCTAAAAGGATCTGGCGGGCTCCGCCAAGGTGGGCGTCTTGAAGGGTGGCCGCAATGATGGACGGCGAAATACCTTGGGTGATACCATGTTGTGTGGTTATATCCTGTTCTTGTTGAACTTTTCTAGAGCCGATAGGTTGTTTATGGTCATCCTCCACTATAGTGACTGCTTGTGACAATTTAAAGCTATCATCTTGCAACGGAGAATGTGCGACGGTGGATCTTGGAGTGGTAACAGGCTTAGATTGAAAAGGATCTCTTGGAAGAGGAGTCTCTCCGCCAGAATAAGGGGACACCGTTATTGCACTTGAATAAGCTTGATAGTCAGTGACTGTTTGTGGCTGGCTATAAGATAGCTGTGAATACATTGAGCGGCTGGCTGCATCCGGTGACTTTTTTACTTCATCAGAACTGGGGGCAGTGGCTTTGTAATTCTGTTTTGGCGTAGAACTGTCATTGACAGCTGATATGTTGTTATGAAGCGCTGGAGACTGTTGGTGACAGTTCGTGCCTGTACGGAATATTTTTGGAGGAATAGTGGTAATGGACGGCTTTTTACTGTCTATTCCTGCTGATTTCTGTATATAGCTATTATCAGCTGTCATTGACGGTTTTTTATCGTAATTCAGGCCGGTTTGAGCTGCCTGTACGGGGATATCAGAAGGTTCATCCTGAATATCTGAGAGAGTGTACGCAGAACCTGTTTCTGGTGCACAAACAGCGTTTAGAGCCTCTACTGAACGTGATTCAGAAGAAGGACTCTGAAAAGGTTCTGTTTTCTCTCCTCCAGTGAGTAGAGTAGAAAGGTCTACCTGAGGAGTTCCCTCCATATTTTCCCTTTCAGGGGATTCAGCAGGTATCTCAGGAGTCTCTACTTCCTTCTGTACAGGCGTTTGGGAGGACTTGGAAGTAGTCCCTTCAAGAGGCTGTAAGGCATCAGTTACAGAACAAGTAGAGTCTACAGGTGCAGCAATCTCTCCGGATTGTTCGATTGTGACGGTCGACTCTTCACAATATGGTAAATCTGTTGAAGAAACGTCAACGCCAATGGTTGCATCAGAACTTGGCGGCGTTAAGCTCTCTTCAGCAAAGGGAGGTTCTACTGCTGAGGATTCGACGGTGATTTCTGCATCGTCGGACATGGTATCTATGGCCTCATCAGATTGCTGGGCAGATTGATGCTTCGGCGGCTGGCTCATTTTGCGCATCTTAGCGGCCGCTTCTCGAAGGTCGGCACCGAGAGCGAAGGTAAAGTCCGGCATGCTTGATTTCTTAGCCATGTCAGTTCCTTACGGAAGGAAGAGGATAAAGTGGACGGAGAGGAAGGGAGCCTTTTCTTGTCGAGAGGATGTTTTACTTATAGGTAACATGTGCGGGGGACAATAGAATTTGGCTCATAAGTGTACACTTTGTTTCTTCCGGGAAAGAATTGAATGTTACCAACTGTAAACTTATAATCCGAAAAATTAGGAATATAAAACTACAAGACAGGCATCTTTTATTCTATGCCCATCTTTGAATAATCATGCGTTCTTGGGATCAAGGCGGGCTTCCATTTCCTGTGCCAACTCACGATAGCTGCGGCAGGAAGAACAACCGTCGTCATAGTCACAGACCGCAAGGTTACTCATAACAGCTTTATTTAGTGTAGTATTTCTGGGGATAGTCGTACGGAAGACCATTTCTTCGCCGAAGGTCCCGATTGCCACATTACGGATGGTTTTCGCGGCGTTATTGCGGCCATCGTACATGGTCAGCAGTACGCCCATGATCGCAAGGTTCGATTCGGTGTCAGCGCGCAGGGTTTCCGCGACTTTGATAAGATGGCTTACGCCGGAAAGGGCATAAGTGTCCTCAACCCCAACCGGAATGATGATATAGTCCGTAATGATAAGCGCATTGGTCAGGAGCGCACCCTCAATGGTGGGCGGGCAATCCAGCAGAATGTAATCGTAGGTGTTCAGGGCTGCCTTATCGAGCGCTTGCCGGAAACCGAAAAAGCGCTTGATGGAATTGGAAAGCGTGCTTACCGTAGCGTATACGTTCAGATTGGCAGGGATCAGATCCAGCCCTTCGTATTTGGAAGGCACGGCCGCTGCCGAAAACGAGAGCCCGGTAAAGAGGTTTGCCACTGTGCGGGGTTGCTCGTATGGGGATACGGTTCCGAGGGTCAGCGACGCGTTTCCCTGAGGATCACAGTCCACAACAAGCACACGGCGTTTGCGTTTAGCGAGGCAATACGCTACGTTAACAGTGCTCGCGGTCTTGCCTACGCCACCTTTGTGGTTTGCAAAAGCAATGACTTTCGCTGCCATGAGATCCTCCAATTTGCGTGTGATGTGTCGAATTTTTTGCATGATACTCAAAAAAAGTCAATGATCATCCTCAATAAAAGCGGTAAATGGATGCGGGCAATACTCGCCATCAGTGTTTTTTAGAGTCGGAAATGGACGGCTGGGCCGAGGGAAGAAAGGCCTTTTGCGGAGTTTGACACCTTTTTCTTCTATGGATGCGTGCCCGGCACCTCCGGGGTTCAGCACTTTCCGGCGGCTCTTGCGCCGTCCGGATGGCAAGCTGGCGCTCTAATGCGGAATGTTGCCATGACCAATAAGATGAAATCCGTGGGTGAAGCGTTGCAAGGCTTTCTTGAGACGGCTGTCCCCTCCCCTCTTTCTGCTGAGGAGCGGGAACGCCTGAGGCTGTATAATCCTACGCTTGCCGCACAGATCGATGCGCTCGACTGGAAGGATGTTCCGTCGTTTATCGTTGCGATCATTGAAGAGTGGCGTAGAAGTGGAAGCCCTTCCTCCAAAGCTTGTCATCCGCTTGCCGCGCCTGAGGAACGGAAACGTCCCTCGCCTGTGAGCCTTGAGGAGCTTGCTCGTGAACAGGCGCGAGAGGTGGCGTGCGAGGTTGTCAGGACGGCTTCTCCAAAGCCTATCCCTGCGCCTAGCCCGGTTGAGAGCGCCCCTGCCGCAGCACCCCTGCCAGCTCCTAAGGAGGAACGCCCTTCGCTTTGGTGTGGCTATCCAACCAGTATTGCACGTGTTTCGCCATTTTTTCCGATGAATAACCTTGAAAAGGGACGCCGGGACGCTCTCATGCGTGATCCCGATATTACATCGCGTGAAAAAGGCAGCATCGCGGCATCAGGGGCTTTCTTCTTTAAAGAACGCATTTCTTCGGGGCCGTGGGGTGATATCCTTTATACAGGGCCGAAACTCAGTGTTGAGGAAGAGGATGTGCTGATGGCTCTGCTGGCGATCATTGAATCCGGGGCGGAAGGGGCCGAGGCTCGTCATGCCCGTTCGGCAGGAGCACTTCCCGTGAAGGATACGGAAGAAGGTTTTGTGCCCGTCGCCCCAAATCTTCCCGAGGCGCCGTATGTTTCTGGCGGCGTGGAGGCTTTTCCGGAACCCGTGCGTTCGGCATTCCCGGAGAGCGGTACGGGAAAATTTACGTATCGTGGCCCATTGCTGCCGATTCTGCGTCTGATGGGGCATAAGAGGCCGGGAAAGAACCATTATACGCGCTTGGTAACTGGGCTCACATGCCTCGCGCACGGGACTATAGAATTAGTGGTGCGTGAAAGGGGGCAGGAGACGTTTTACGACCTCACGCACATTATCTCGAATTTGCGCCTGCGCGGGAAAAATGATGCGGAACGGGATATTTCAGTAACGATCAGTCCGTTCTTCCGGGAAATGTACGTGGCCAATCGGCTCACTTGGATTGACGTGGCCAAACGTTTTCAGATCAGGGGAAGCATTGCGAAGGCAATGTATCGCTTCTGCCAGTCGCACAGGGAAAACCCTGTTTTTCGGGGGGATATCCGCACGCTGGCATTGGCGCTGAATATGGATCTGCGTTCGCCGTTAAAGGAAACACGCCGACAGATTCGGGACGCCATCGCGGAACTGGTGGAAAAGAAGGTGTTGGAGAAAACCAGTATTCTGACCAAGGGGAATATCGTGATCCTCAACCGTACAGCTGAAGCCCTCCCGTCCCGGAGGCGAGGGCGCAGGAAAGAGGTGTTAAACGGCCTTTTTTATGTGCTACTCTTGCGCCTTACGCGGAAGAATGGCCGCGTAGTCCTTACTGACGCTCCATCATTATATATGCTCCCCTCCGTTTTCCCTGTTGGCAGTGATGGGATATCTCTTCTGCCAGTGGACGTTTGAACGTTTTGTATATTAATAAAATATATAATATTTTTCAATATGTTAAATATATTTAGTGGGTATATTGCCGTAGGGGTGCCCTTCCATGCTCTTCCATGCTCTCTTCTGAAAAGCCATGTGACAACTGATGCATGTCATAATCCGTCACGAACTCACCTTAGCTGTCATCACCGATAACATGCTGTTTTCGTTGACACCTGGAACAACGTTTCAGAATTTTCCCGTTTAAGCCCTCGGTGGGCTTAGGGGAATCAAACATAAGGGAATATGATCTTTTTGAATCATTTTACCATAATATTTCAGTGTATTAAGATGAAATAGCGAGTATTTTGCCGACTTGTTTTGGATGGAAAAAATTTATGGCCTCCGCTTTGAGATGACACCTCTCTACCGTATTTCAGCGTTTGTCATTGACGCAAATAAAGTTTGTTATTTTAACATAGTATAGTTTATTCGTGACCATTTTGCCGTGTTGTTTTTGTATGTCTGACAGTGCCAGTCCGGAGCTATCATTGTCAGTCATCCACTGCTGTTTGCAGATGTTGTCTGGCGGTAACAGATGATGATGACCAGAAACAGTTTGTCCAAAGAAACCGGCGGAGAAACGCGCTGGATGGATACCTGTTGAAAGTTGTCAGTGACAGCCGTTGACTGATGAAAATGACTGTGGAAACAGTATTCTCAAGAAAAGTCACTCTCAGAGAAGATATTCTTAGCTCTTATGAGAAACGGTATGGGATGGGAGTGCTTGAAGAGCGCCAGCGTACAAGAAGCTCGACGTACCACACTCGCGGAAGATTCCGCACGTCAAGGATTACGGCTAGACAGCCTCATCCGGTGGCAGGGCGGCATGGAAGAGGAGAGCTGCTTGAGGTGGCCATGCTACCGTAAGAACCTCATGACGGGGAAAAAGTATCGCCCCGGTTCGGCGGTCGAACCGGGGCGCAAGGAGGAGGTTGGTCGAAGAGGTCGAGAGGGCTCCGACCCGTTGTGCTCGTAAGGAAACGAGCATTTCGAAGGAAGGCGTTCTTAGCGCTTACAGAGTTTCGATGACAGCCTTGGTCCATTCCTGGATTTCCGGCTGGTCGGACTGGGCCTGTCCGTCGATTTTAAGGCCTTCAACGACGACATCCGCGCCAAGCCGTTCAAGAGCGGCTTCGATGACGTCGACAGCTCCACAGAAGTATGTGAAGTTGCTGTCCCCTGTAGCGAAACAGGCTACTTTGTGCCCCTTGGCGTTGATGAGGTCGAACTGCTGGAACAACGCGTCAAAGTCGTCCTGCAGGATTATTTCGTCGTCGCCCCATGCGGAACAACCGAAAAGGATCATATCCCATCCATCGCAAAGGCCGGGTGCACTGGCGTCAGCGGCGTTGAGGAGGGTAGTCTCATGCCCAGCTTCTTGGATAAGGCGTCCGAGGATTTCCGCGAGAGCTTCCGTGTTGCCGGTCGTGGAGCCGTAAACAATCAGTACTTTGCTCATGATGTACTCCATGATGAAACGGTTTTGTCCTTGCACTCTCGCTCTTTTGGGCTGGAAAAGGCAATGAGAACACGCGAAGCTGAGAAACACCCATGTATTAGGAAATTTCTTTGCCGGATGCCGAAGGACTGCTTCCGAGGGGGGGGGATCGGCATCCGGCTGGGAAGCCGGGCCAACCACTTCCCGGCTTCTGTGCCGATTTCTCGGCAACAGTTTGACTGGAGACGGGATACTGCCTGTTTCCTCGTCGTCCGTAAAAAGATAATAATGAAATTGAAATTCTTTTTCAAGTATAATTTTTGTTTTTTATGGCACTCCCGGAAAGAATCTATGCTAATACATTGAAAATAAAAGATAAAATTTATATTTTGTAAAAAAGAGGATTCCTCTAAAGAGATGAAAAACAGAAGATGGAACCGTTCCTGGGCGTATCCGGCTGCATCTGCCATCCGGAAGCCCCATGTCGTTGTTATGCGAGGAGAGGGAGAGATTTGTGCATTTCCAAAAACACGCCGTACATTGTGGCCTGCCTCTAGAGACAGTGGCTGGAGCGTTGTTCTTTAAACGAGCTCTCGTTTCAAAGGGAAAACACTTCAGAACGCTGCGGGCAGAAATTCGATCTTTATGGAACCCTCTGGGAAGGGAGATAGATGCAAAGTGACAGCGTTGGGGAAGGGGGGCAGAAAAGCCTCCCTTCCCCAACGCTTCTGTATCCTCTCAAAAGAAATGTACGCTTGCCGAATCCACCATCGCCGATCAGCGATCCTTGGCAAGCGGTTCGAAGGCGGTGTACTGCGGCAGGAAAGCCAGTTCTACGGTCCCGACGCGCCCGTTGCGGTGCTTGCCGATGATAAGTTCCGCGATGCCTTTTTTCGGCGTATCGGGCTTGTATACCTCGTCGCGGTAAAGGAAGATCACGATGTCCGCATCCTGTTCAATGGCTCCGGATTCACGCAGGTCCGAGAGCATGGGGCGGTTGTCTTTACGTTCTTCAACTTTACGGTTGAGCTGCGAAAGGGCCACGACCGGTACGTCGAGCTCTTTGGCTATAGCCTTGAGCGAGCGGGAGATATCCGAAATTTCGAGTTCACGGGAGTCCGTGCGCCGTGAAGAGCGCATAAGTTGCAAATAGTCGACCACGATGAGCCCGAGGCCGTGCTCGGCCTTGAGCCGCCGTGCCTGTGAACGGAGTTCAAGAGTGCTGATGGCGGGCGTTTCGTTGATGAACAGCGGCGCGGTCCGGAGCAGATCTGCGGTTTCGAAGAAGCGTGCTCCCTCGGCTTTGCTGAGGCGGCCTGTGGAAAGCTGCTCCTGCGGAATCTTTCCCCACAGGCTGATCATACGCTGGACAAGCTGGTGTTCGGACATTTCCAGCGAGAAAATGCCCACGGGCGCGCCTTCGCTGATGGCGGCACGCATGGCGAGGTTGAGGGCGAGGGCGGTTTTGCCCATCGCAGGGCGCGCCGCGATGATGATCAGATCCGAAGGCTGGAGCCCCCGTGTGATGGCGTCGAGTTCGGGATAGCCAGTAGCGAGCCCAGTGATCCCCCCCTCTGCGGGTTTGAGCACGGCGTCCACCACGTCTCCCACGAGCGCCTGCACCGGCCGGAATCCGCCGGAACTGGTGCGGCTGGATACCGCCATAACGGATTGCTCGGCCTCGTCGATGAGCCCGGCCAGATCCTTTGAAGTGTCGAAGCCCGTCGAAACGATTTTAGCCCCCGCCTCGATGAGCCCGCGCTGGATGGATTTGTCGCGTACGAGCTTGGCATAATACTCGGCGTTTGCCGCGCTGACATGCGACTGCGCCAGATCCGCGATATAAGCCGCGCCGCCCGCCTGTTCCAGCGAGCCTTGATCGCGCAGATGTTCCGCAAGGGTAACGAGATCCACTGGCCGGTTATCGGTGTGAAGCCCGAGGGCGGCCGCGTACAGCGTCTGATGCGCGGGCAGGTAAAAATCTTCCGGGTGCAGCATGGGGGCGATCTGCCCCATTGCGGAAGGGCGCAGGATCAGTCCGGCGAGCACGGCCCGCTCGGCTTCCACACTGTGGGGCGGGACTCGGCGCGCGAGATCCGTTGTGGCTGTTTCGAATTCTGTCTTCATGGCGTTGTGTGAAAAAGGTTGGAGGCGCCGTCCGCGCCCTTTCTTCCGAGGGTAGGATTTTTCGGCGAAAAGGGAAAGGCCTGCCAAACGAACTCCTTCGGCCTGTTGAAGCGCTGATCCACAGCCGTTTTCCTGTTTGGGGCAGGGTGGCTTCTGCTTTTTCTGTGGGCGGATGAAGCTTTCTTATGTCCTCCTTTGTTTTCTGAAATACTGAGGAGGCCCTCACAGCCCTTGCGCATGAAGGTGTTTCGGGGGATCGCGGAGGGCATTTGGCCGTATCCCGGTGGCCGATATACCGAAAAAGGGTGGGTATGGAGCCGCATCCTGGAGGGCATATTGCCGCAGGTGGTCATTCTGACGAACCGTACCACTCCTGCCCAACGATAAGGGCAGGCTTATCCCGCTCCGCCTGAGGGCGCCGGGGTTTGCCATCCTTTTCCGTACGGCATAACCCCCGTTATGGATATGAGGATTTTTATATTTTTCGCCGGGTTTTCACTAAAGGGGTTGGAATGCTTCCTTGGAGCATGTGCATCATACTGCGTAACCTGTTTTTGCAGTCAAGGTAACGGTACGGGAAACGATTGTATGGTAAGGGAGGTGACCGTTTTCCATCTTCCTTTTACGTAGCTGTCCTATTGCTGGGGCCCCTGTGTGAAGAAGGGGAACTGTCCCACATCCGAAAAACCGCGATTCATTCATGGGAAGATAATCTCTTCAAGAGCCTGTATTTTCCCGTTTGAGGCGCCTTTTTGCCTCCTTGACGCCCTTCGGGACACAGGCTAGTGATCACAAAATATTTTTTGATCTGGTGCCCCTATGCAAACAATCGCTTCCCGTTCCGAGGACGTCGTCCGCCGTTTTTTTGATGCTTACCTCCATTTACGCGATCTGGATAAAACGCTTGAGTGCCTCGCTGACGATATCCGCTGGATAGGGACAGGAGATTTTGAACGTGCCGGCAAGGGTTTTTGCGATTGCCGCGAGCTGCTTATCGAGGAGTTCAAGGCCACGCCGGGCTCCTTCGACGTGAAGCTGCGGAATCTCTATTCCGTGGAAGCGGGCGAGGCGTGCTATACGGACGGCGACATGAGCGTCGTCGATCCATCCAGCGGAAAAGGGGTGAACGTCCGCATTTCCGCGATGTGCGGCGAAGTCCCGGATGGGCGCTGCCTCATCCAGGGCATCCACGCCTCCCTTCCCAGCGGCGAACAGCCGGACGGCGAATTCTTCCCTACCTCTTTCCTTGGGGAAGGGAACGAGCTTTCCTCGCAGTCCCGGCGCAGCGCGTTCCAGCTGCTTAAAAACAGCATTCCCGGCGGGCTTATCGGCGGCTATATCGAAAAGGGCTTCCCCCTCTATTTCATCAACGATCAGCTCCTCGGGTACCTTGGATATAGTTCGTATGAAGATTTTGTGGAGGACACGGGAGGGATGGTTGAAAACGGTATCCATCCCGGCGACCGCGACCGCGTCAACACTCTAGTCAATGAGTCGATGACCGTCACTGACAGCTATGAAGTCTCCTATCGGATGCTCAGGCGGGACGGGTCCTACATTTGGGTCCTTGACCGGGGATTGCGCAATATTTCCGAGGACGGGCGGCCCGTTATCGTCAGCATCGTCGTCGACATCACCCGCTCCCATGAGCTCCAGGAGCAGCTTCAGCAAAGCGTGGTTTCGCTCAAGGAAAAGAACGCCGAACTGGAAGCCTGCCACGCCGTGGTGTTCAACGGTTTTGCAAAGCTCGCCGCCGATGCCGAGTACACCATCCTTGAGGCCAATGATCAGTTTTTCTGTATGATCGGGTATACGCGGGAAGAAGTCCGCGGCCAGTTCGGCAATCGCGCCATCAACTTTGTGTATGCCGAAGATTTGATCGTGGGCAACGACGAGATCCGCAACCGCAAAGCCACCGGGCGGTTCAGCATCCCTTTCCGCGTCCGCCGGAAGGACGGCAGCGACATATGGGTGCGCCTGGACGCCTGCCGCGCGGAAGAGCGGTGGAACGGCCATGAGGTGCTGTACTGCTTCTATACCGACATTGACGAGCAGCAGCGCCGTGAGGCCGACTACCGCCGCCAGCGTTATTTTATGTCTTTG
>OLGL01003258.1_pt1 | contig 10615 bp, 8 predicted proteins | sample 1605041 | NCBI WGS metagenome assembly OLGL01 (sample SAMEA3888905, study PRJEB22519) | human gut metagenome | biome: human gut; feature: human-associated habitat; material: faeces | place: Denmark | collected 2010 | reverse complement strand
TGGAAGCGGCCGGAGAAATTAGGAGTATCCGACTGCAGATGGAGGAAGTGTAAGAATGGAAAAGAGAGAACTGACATGTATCTGCTGTCCTTTGGGCTGTCAGATCACAGCAACCATACAAAATGGAGAGGTGGATGAGGTTTCGGGAAATACCTGTCCAAGAGGTGCAGCCTATGCCCGGACAGAACTTCTGCATCCGATGCGGATCGTGACAACAACGGTACCAGTGATCGGAGGTACGTCCTGCCGTGTTTCCGTAAAAACAAGGCAGGAGATTCCGAAAGATCAGATCATGGATTGTATCCGACAGCTTCGCAAAGTGCAGGCACAAGCGCCGGTAGAAATCGGGGATATTCTTCTGAAAAATGTGGCGGGAACAGGAATTGATATCGTGGCAACCGCGAACGTAGGAATGGAAAATCAGACCTTGTGATCTGCAGTGCCAGACGATGGATGGAGTAAACGAGCATAATCACTGGGGTTTTGCCCCAAATATGTTTTGAATTTTTTGTAAAATAGAGAGGGGCGCCAATCCCTGCTTGTGCGGCAATTGTCTTGATATTACACTCGCCGCTGCTCTGCCGGATTACTGTGCCCCCTTTTCCGTTCGGATCGGGAAAGAAATTAGTATTGTGTCTTTAATGTTCTCCATTCAAATATCTTTTCCTCTTTCTGCTTGATGATAAAGACCAATCCGGAAATTCGCACACATCAAATTCCAATCAACTTCATTGAGTACGTTTTCGCCTATAATTTCTCCGTACAATCAAAAAGAAATATCTATCATCTGCCTCAAGTGATTTCAGAAAAAAAGAGATTACTTCATCTCTTGAAAATTCTTCTTTGCAGCCAGTTAATCTTGCTACTTCCTTATCCAAAGGGCAATAATTCTGTTCATAATAATTTACTGCGTCATCTGCCTTAGCTAACCGTATTACAAAACCGTCTTTTTTACCAATAACATCTGTGTTCATATAATATATGCTCCTGTTCAAATTTATAATTGTCGCTTTCTTCATATTATAACGGTTTCATATATCTGCTACAACGAAAATCAACATACCCTATAAAAGCAATACAAGCTGTTTTTCAGAAATGAAGAGCGGCTTGTTATTTTTTGTGAACCAAAGTATAATGTAAAAAGAATATGCACCAGAAGGTGAAGGACAAGGAGATCAGATTAAAGATGAGTATTTATGATTTGAATGCATATGAAGTAATTCGGGAAGAAGATTTATCTGACCTGAAATCAAAAGGGATCCTGTTAAAACATAAAAAAAGCCAGGCAAAGATCTTACTGTTTGCCAATGATGACGAGAATAAGGTATTTACGATCGGATTCCGCACACCGGCTCCGGACAGTACCGGAGTTCCTCATATTATGGAACATTCCGTGCTGTGTGGCTCGAAAAATTTTCCGGTGAAAGACCCGTTTGTGGAACTGGTAAAGGGATCACTGAATACGTTTTTGAATGCTATGACCTATCCGGACAAGACATTATATCCGGTTGCAAGCTGTAATTCGAAGGATTTTCAGAATTTAATGCATGTATACATGGATGCAGTATTTTATCCGAACATCTATGAGCATGATGAAATCTTCCGTCAGGAAGGGTGGAGCTACAAACTGGATACGGCAGATGGAAAGCTGGAGTACAATGGCGTGGTATACAATGAGATGAAGGGAGCGTTTTCGTCTCCGGAAGGTGTGCTGGACCGTGTGATCCAGAATTCTCTGTTCCCGGACACTTCTTACGCCAATGAATCCGGCGGTGATCCGGATGTGATCCCGGAGCTGACGTACGAGCAGTTTTTGAATTTCCACAGGACATATTATCATCCGTCCAACAGCTATATCTATCTTTACGGAGATATGGACATGGAAGAAAAGCTAAGATGGCTGGATGAAAATTATCTGTCAGCATTTGATGCGATCGAAGTGGATTCCGAGATCAAATATCAGAAACCGTTTGAAGAAATCAGAGAACTGGAGATGGAGTATTCGATCTCCAGTGAGGAGTCTGAGGAGGATAATACGTATCTTTCTTATAATAAAGTCATCGGGACAAGTCTGGATGAAAAGCTGTATCTGGCGTTTCAGATTCTGGACTATGCACTGCTCTCTGCACCGGGTGCACCGCTGAAAAAAGCGCTTTTGGATGCAGGAATCGGAAAAGATATCATGGGTTCTTATGACAATGGAATCTATCAGCCGATCTTTTCTATTGTCTCTAAAAATGCGAATCGTGATCAGAAAGAGGCATTTATCCGTGTGATCGAAGAGACACTCCAGTCGATCGTGAAAAACGGAATGGATAAAAAATCTCTGGAGGCAGGGATCAACTATCACGAGTTCCGCTTCAGAGAGGCAGATTTTGGAAATTATCCAAAGGGACTGATGTACGGACTGCAGATCATGGACAGCTGGCTGTATGATGAGAACGAGCCATTTATGCATATGCAGGCAATCCCGACCTTTGAATATTTGAAAGAACAGATTTCTACCGGATATTTTGAAAAACTGATCCAGACTTATCTGCTTGACAATCAGCATGGATCCATCGTGATCGTAAAGCCGGAAAAAGGACGGACAGCCAGAATGGACAAAGAGCTGGAAGAAAAGCTGGCTGCATATAAAGCAGGATTAAGTGAAGCCGAGATTGAGAAACTGGTGGCAGATACCAGAGAGCTGGAAGCATATCAGGAATCAGAAGATGCGCCGGAGAATATGGAGAAGATTCCGGTGCTCAACAGAACCGATATCACAGAAGAGATTGCTCCGGTTTACAACAAAGAGATGGAAGTGGACGGCGTGCAGCTGGTACATCATGAAGTGGAGACCAACGGCATCGGATATGCGACTTTGATGTTTGATCTTTCGGGAGTGTCCGAAGAACTGCTTCCATACACGGGAATTTTGCAGAGTGTACTGGGAATCATTGATACCAGCCATTATGAGTATGGGGCGCTGTTCAATGAGATCAATATGCATACCGGAGGAATCGGAACTTCTCTGGAACTCTACCCGGATGTGACAAAGGCAAAAGAAAAGGAATTTCGTGCAACGTTTGAGATCAAAGGAAAGGCATTGTATCCGCAGATGAAGATTCTGTTTGCGATGATGCGTGAGATTCTGATGGAATCCAGACTGGATGATGAAAAACGATTAAAAGAGATTCTGGCAATGCTCAAATCCAGACTGCAGATGTCCTTCCAGTCTTCCGGACATACGACATCCGCACTGCGCGCATTGTCTTATGGATCTCCCCTGTCCAAATTCAAGGATGATACCGACGGCATCGGATTCTATGAGGTAGTCCGTGGCATCGAAGAGCATTTTGAAGAGAAAAAAGCAGAGCTGATCCAAAACTTAAAACAGCTCTCCCGTCAGATTTTCCGTGTGGACAATGTGATGATCAGTTATACCTCCTCAGAGGACGGACTTACTCCTATAGAAGCAGCATTTCGTGAGATCAAGGATACACTGTATCCGGAACTGGACGGGGAAGAGACGCCGTGTGTATTACACTGCAGAAAACGCAACGAAGGCTTTAAAACGTCTTCCAAAGTGCAGTATGTGGCAAGAGTTGGAAACTTTATCGATCATGGAGCACAGTATCATGGCGCGTTGCAGATTTTGAAGGTGATCTTAAGTTATGATTATCTCTGGCAGAATGTCCGTGTCAAAGGCGGTGCATACGGATGTATGAGCAACTTTAACCGGATCGGAGAGGGGTATCTGATCTCCTATCGGGATCCGAACCTGAAAAAGACAATGGAAGTGTACGAAGGCGTTGTAGACTATCTGAAGAATTTCACAGTCGATGAACGGGATATGACAAAATATATCATTGGAACGATCAGTAATATTGACCGCCCGATGAATCCGGCTGCAAAAGGGGATCGCTCGATGAATCTGTATATGAATCATGTATCCCAGGAGATGATCCGTACAGAGCGCAGTCAGATCCTGCATGCAGCACAGGAGGATATCCGTGCGCTTGCAGCAGTAGTGGAGGCAATGCTGAAGGCAGAGCAGATCTGTGTGATCGGAAGCGAAGAAAAGATCGAGGAAGAAAAAGAGATGTTTCTGGAAGTGAAGACGTTGTTTTAGGAAACACAGGATAAGGAGAACGTAAAATTGATGAGAGATGATTTTAAATCAGGATTTGTGACACTGATTGGAAGACCAAATGTGGGAAAATCAACATTGATGAACCAGCTGATCGGGCAGAAGATCGCGATCACGTCCAACAAGCCGCAGACGACGAGAAACCGTATTCAGACAGTTCTGACAACGGAAGAAGGGCAGATTGTATTTGTGGACACGCCGGGAATTCATAAGGCGAAAAATAAGCTGGGAGAATATATGGTAAATGTGGCAGAACGCGCGTTGAATGAAGTAGATGTGGTACTGTGGCTGGTAGAGCCGTCCACCTTTATCGGAGCCGGGGAGAAGCACATCATAGAACAGCTGAAACGTGTAAAAACACCGGTGATCCTTGTAATCAACAAGATTGATATGGTAAAGAGAGAGGAAGTTCTGCTGTTTATCGATGCATACTGCAAAGAGTATGATTTTGCGGAGATTGTTCCGGTATCTGCGAGAAACGGGGACAATACGGATGAACTGGTGAACGTGATTTTAAAATATCTTCCATATGGTCCTCAGTTCTATGATGAAGACACTGTGACAGACCAGCCGGAGCGTCAGATTGTGGCAGAACTGATCCGGGAAAAGGCACTTCATTGTCTGCAGGAAGAAATCCCGCATGGAATCGCAGTGGCCATCGACCGCATGAAAATGCAGAACAAAGTCATGCATATTGATGCCACGATCATCTGCGAGCGGGATTCCCACAAAGGAATCATCATCGGAAAACAGGGCAGTATGCTAAAGAAGATCGGAAGTACGGCGCGCTATGAAATCGAGCGGATGCTGGACTGTAAAGTGAATCTGAAGCTTTGGGTAAAGGTACAGAAAAACTGGAGAGACAGTGATTTTCTAATGAAGAATTTCGGATACCACGAGGACGAGATGTAGTATTTTGCAGATTTTATATAGTATATCCGGGAGAGAATCGGACACCCTAATTGTATACTCAACAAGGAACAGATGAGAAAGCAATTAAAGAGGTGAACCGATGAAAGAAGAATACTGGGAACAGTTTATGACAACAGGACGCATTGCAGATTATCTTTCTTACAAAGCAGAAAGTGGCAGCAGCGAAAGTCGCTGTTTGGAAGAACAGAAGGAACAGGCAGGAGTTAGATCAGGTGAATCAGATTGTTTTGACAGGGATGGTGCTTTCCACGGCACCGGTTGGAGAGTATGACAGACGGGTTGTGATACTGACAAAGGAACAGGGAAAGATTTCTGCATTTGCCAGAGGGGCGAGAAGACCAAACAGCCCGCTGGTAGGTGCAGTCAATCCGTTTTCCTTTGGGGAGTTTACGATGTATGAGGGGCGTTCCTCTCATACGATCCAGTCTGTGAAGATCACAAATTATTTTTCGGAGCTTCGGGAAGATATGATCGGTGCTTATTACGGGTTTTATTTTCTGGAGTTCGCGAATTATTATACAAAAGAGCAGAATGATGAACGGGAGATGTTAAAGCTTTTGTATCAGACCATGAAAGCACTGACCAGCCCGCATATTCCGAATTTGCTGATCCGCCGCATTTTTGAACTCAAAGCGTTCTGTATCAATGGAGAAGGTCCGCAGGTATTTCAATGTGTCCGCTGCCAGAAGAGAGAAGGACAGATGGTGTTTTCAGCAAGGGAAGGCGGGATAATCTGCCAGGACTGCAGGGAAAAGATATCGGATGGGATTCCTTTGGATAATTCCACACTTTATACGATGCAGTACATAGAAAGCAGCACCATTGAGAAGCTGTATACCTTTACTGTCAGCGAAGCGGTTCTGGAAACACTGTCCAGGATCCTGGAGAGATACTGTCTGTTGTATGTGGATAAACGGTTCAAATCACTGGAGATCCTGGAGACGCTGCTGTAGAAAATATAAACAGCATGGCTTGAAAAAATAAAGGGAAGCCGTTATAATAGTTACCAGTTGATGAAAAAGAATGTGAGGAACAAAGAATTATGGTAGAAAAAACAATGGATAAAATTGTAGCTCTGGCAAAATCAAGAGGTTTTGTTTACCCGGGGTCTGAAATTTACGGGGGGCTTGCAAATACATGGGATTATGGAAATCTCGGAGTAGAACTGAAGAACAACGTGAAAAAAGCGTGGTGGAAAAAATTCGTACAGGAAAGTCCGTACAATGTAGGTGTGGACTGTGCGATCCTGATGAATCCACAGACATGGATCGCATCCGGACATCTGGGCGGATTCAGCGATCCGTTGATGGATTGTAAAGAATGTAATGAAAGATTCCGTGCAGATAAGCTGATCGAAGATTACGCACAGGAGAATGGAATCGAACTGGAAGGAAGCGTGGATGCATGGAGCAAGGAGCAGATGTCTGCTTATATTGAAGAGCATGATATCAAATGTCCTTCCTGTGGAAAACACAACTTTACAGAGATCCGTGAGTTCAACCTGATGTTCAAGACATTTCAGGGCGTTACAGAGGACGCAAAGAATGTCGTATATTTAAGACCTGAAACAGCACAGGGAATCTTTGTAAACTTTAAGAATGTACAGCGTACATCAAGAAAGAAGATTCCATTTGGGATTGCGCAGATCGGAAAATCTTTCCGTAATGAGATCACACCGGGTAACTTTACATTCCGTACAAGAGAGTTTGAGCAGATGGAGCTGGAGTTCTTCTGTGAACCTGGTACAGATCTGGAATGGTTTAACTACTGGAAGAGCTTCTGCCTGAACTGGCTGAGTTCTCTGGGACTCAAAGATGAAGAAGTCCGCTATCGTGACCACAGTCCGGAAGAACTGTGCTTCTACAGTAAAGCAACCACAGACGTAGAATTTTTGTTCCCGTTTGGATGGGGAGAGCTGTGGGGAATTGCTGACAGAACAGACTACGATCTGACACAGCATCAGGAAGTATCCAAACAGGATCTTACTTATTTTGATGATGAGAAGAAAGAAAAATATATCCCATACGTGATTGAGCCGTCTCTTGGTGCAGACCGTATGGTACTGGCGTTCCTTTGCAGCGCATACGACGAGGAAGAACTGGAAGGCGGAGATACACGTACGGTTCTGCATTTCCATCCGGCACTGGCTCCTGTCAAGATTGGTGTGCTTCCGCTGTCTAAAAAGCTCAATGAAGGCGCTGAGAAGGTGTTTGCAGAACTGAGCAAGACTTACAACTGCGAATTTGATGACAGAGGAAATATCGGAAAACGCTATCGCCGTCAGGATGGGATCGGTACACCGTTCTGTGTAACTTATGATTTCGATTCAGAAGAAGATGGTGCAGTGACTGTTCGTGACAGAGATACAATGGAACAGGAACGTGTAAAAATTGAAGATCTGAAAGCATACTTTGAGAAAAAGTTTGAGTTTTAGTATGAGGCTGCCGCACATGTTGTGCGGCAGTTTTTTTTGGTAGAAGTACTTCTCCAGCTACTCTGGCAAAAAAAATATATATATAAGATGTGCTTCTTAATAATGATAGGAAATATTCATAACAGCTTATATTTTCATTTTGAAAACAATGTGCTATGATGAACATATGTTGAAGACAACAGAATATTGAAAATTCTTCAAGATACATTTGCAGGACGGGAAACCTGTTTAGCCTCTGGCCGGTGTATCTTTTTTGTTACTCAAAACAACAGGAGGATTTAAAAGAATGGAAAGAACAACAGTAGAAAATCTGAAGGAACTGATTCGTGCAGGACGTGCAAAGACACCTGCAACAAAAGTGATCATGGGAGGAACTCTGGTCAATGTTATGTCTGAGGAGATCTATCCGGCAGATATCGCAGTTTACAAAGACACGATTGTAGCAGTGGGAGATGTGAAAGAGTATATCGGGGAAGAGACAGAAGTGATCGATGCAAAGGGCAGATATCTGGTGCCGGGTATGATTGATGGTCATATTCACAGTGAGTGCAGCAAGTTGAGCATTACAAGCTATGCAAAAGCAGTTGTGCCAAGAGGGACTACAAGCATGATTTCCGGTCTGGACGAATATATTTCCGTATCAGGTCTGGAAGGACTGCAGGAAGTACAAAAGGAGGTACAGGCGAGTCCTCTGAAAGTGTTCTGGGGAGCACCGTATAAGACACCATATACAATTCCTCAGTCTACTGTAGCATTTAACTTTACAAAAGAGGTACATGAAGAGGTACAGAAATGGCCGCAGTGTTACGGAGTATGGGAGACAGTAAGAGAGTTTATCCAGGAAGAAGACGAAAACACATTGGGAGCAATTGCAGAAGCATTTAAGAATCGTCTTCCGGTATTCGGATGCGCGCCAATGGCAAGAGGGAATGATCTGAACGGATATTTGTGTGCGGGTGTGCGTCTGGATCATGAGAGCTATGATCATGAGGAAGTTGTAGAAAAGATGAGAAAAGGAATGCATATGCTGATCCGCGAGTCTTCCGTGACACATTTCCTGGCAGAGAACATCAAAGCAGTAACAGAAGTAAATCCGGCATTTGCAAGAAGAGTCAGCTTCTGTACAGATGATGTGACAGCAAGTGATGTTCTGGAAAAAGGACATCTGGACAATGTAGTACGTCTGGCAATCCAGGCAGGAGTGAAACCGATGACTGCAATCCAGATGGCGACGATCAATAGCGCGGAAGCATACCGCATTGATCACATGGTAGGATCCATCTGCCCGGGAAGAATTGCGGATATCCTGTTTGTAGACGATCTGGAAGCATTTGGAATCAAAGAAGTCATGACAAACGGAAAGATGGTGGCAAAAGACCATAAGCTTACGTATGATCTGAAAGCACCGGAGAGAAGTTCTGTGTTAAAAGGTGAGTTGAAATGCAAACTGACGACAAAAGAAGATTTTGAATATAAGACATCTATTCAGAACGGAGAGGCAAAGGTTCTTTCGATGGATGTAAAAGGACCATTTGTCAGAAAGAGAAGAGATGTTGTTTTAAAAGTTGAAAACGGAATCGTACTTCCGGATGTAGAACAGGATGTGGCAATGGTATCTGTTCTGGAACGATTTGGAAGAAATGGAAATAAATCTCTGGCATTTTGTTCCGGATGGAAATTAAAGAAAGGTGCGATGGCATCTTCAGCAGCACCGGATGACAACAATCTGGTTGTTATGGGTGTCAGCGCAGAGGATATGTCAATTGCAGCCAATTATCTGATCGAGCAGGGCGGCGGTCAGGTTGTTGTGGCAGACGGAGAGATTTTGGAATTTCTTCCACTTCCGGTCGGAGGAATTGTCAGTGATGAAGAACCGGAGGTAATCGCGGCACAGGAGAAGAAGATCGATCAGGCAGCAAGAATGTTAGGTTCTGATCTGCCGGATCCAATGATGTACATGTTCTTTTTGCCGATTACGGCCATCCCGGATTATGCGATCACGGATGTAGGACCGGTTGACTATCTTGCGCTTACAACATTTGATCCGGTTTTGGAAGTAAACGAAAAATAAATCAAAGGAGGACATCGGTATGAAGAAAGAAGAATTAAAAAAGCTGATTGACACAGCGGCAGGAAGAATTCCCGCAGATACAGTCATTAAAAACTGTCAGATCGTCAATGTTTTTTCTGGGAAGATCCAGACAGGCGACATCGCACTGAGCGGAGATAAGATCGCGGGAATTGGAGAATATCAGGGCGTTCATGAAGTGGATGCGCAGGGAAGATATGCAGTTCCTGGATTTATTGACAGTCACATTCATATCGAATCTGCCTACGTCAGCCCGGAAGAACTGGGGAGACTTTTGGTGCCTCATGGAGCAACTACGATCATTGCAGACCCGCATGAAATTGTGAATGTGTGTGGGATCAAAGGTCTGGACTACATGATGGAGGCAGCAAAAGGGACAGCACTTGATATCAAGTATATGCTTCCATCCTGTGTACCGGCAACTCCGTTTGAGCATGCAGGTGCGGTGATCAATGCACCGGAGATGGAAGAGCCGATTCAAAGAGATGGAATTCTCGGGCTTGGAGAATTTATGAACTTCCCTGGAGTTATTCAGGCGGATGAAAGTGTGCTGGATAAACTGATGACTGCAAAAGAAGAAGGAAAACTGATCGACGGGCATGGACCTGGAATTGACGGAAAAGATCTGAATGCATATTCTGCAGCAGGGATTCTGGCAGATCACGAGTGTTCTACAGTAGAAGAGATGGAAGCGCGCCTGGAGCGTGGAATGTATATCCTGCTCAGACAGGGTTCTGCCTGTCATAACTTAAGGCCGCTGTTAAAAGGGGTCACACCGGAAAACAGCAGAAGATGTCTGCTTTGCTCAGATGACAGACAGCCAAAGACAATCTTAAAAGACGGACATCTGGACAATCACTTGAAGATCTGTGTAGAAGAAGGGCTGGATGCAGTGACAGCAATTCGGATGGCGACATTAAATGCGGCAGAATGTTTCCGGCTTCGTGACAGAGGTGCGATTGCGCCGGGATATCGTGCAGACATTGTTCTTCTGGATGATCTCAAAGACTTCCAGGTGGAGAAAGTA
>OLGL01003255.1_pt1 | contig 10628 bp, 10 predicted proteins | sample 1605041 | NCBI WGS metagenome assembly OLGL01 (sample SAMEA3888905, study PRJEB22519) | human gut metagenome | biome: human gut; feature: human-associated habitat; material: faeces | place: Denmark | collected 2010 | reverse complement strand
CGGCCGGAAGCCGGACTTCATGCGTTTCCGAAAAAATAAAAAAAAGACTTGCATAGAAAGAAACTTGAGCGTACAAGCATTCTCAACAAAGCCGAAGTGGTGGAATTGGTAGACACGCTAGGTTCAGGGTCTAGTGAAGGTTCCTTCATGGGAGTTCGAGTCTCCCCTTCGGCACCAAATTTTAGTCCAAAATTGTCCATAGAAGACCGGAATCACTGATAAAAAAGTGGTTCCGGTCTTCTCGTTTTGTCCAGCAAAATCCAAGTACCAACGTGGACATCCTCGAAAATCGTTGGTAGATCCGTGGGTACCAATACCACACCACCTTGTATGCGCAACGAAATACCAACTGAATAAAAACAGTATTTGTTTCACATGATTATATACTTTTTTATGGGATTTCACTGCATTGCTTTGGACAATTTTGGAGGATACCAACATGAAATTGACCGACACGGCCCTGCGTGCGCTCAAGCCCACGGGCAAGGTGCAGAAGCTTTCTGATGGCGGCGGGCTATACCTGCATGTGACGCCTACAGGTAGCAGACTTTGGCGCATGGCGTATCGCTTTACCGGCAAACAAAAACTATTGAGCTTTGGAGCATACCCCACCGTTTCATTGAGGGATGCCCGAAAACTCAGAGAAGAGGCGAAAGAGCAACTTGCCAAAGGCAGTGACCCCGGCGCAGAAAAGCGGCAGGCCAAGGAAGCCGTGCTCGCGCAAAAACGTGAAGAGCGTGACACCTTTGAATTTGTAGCGCGGGAATGGTTCGCCAAATACGAGCCGACGCTCTCCAACAAGCATGCCCAGAAATTGCGCCGTTATTTAGAAAATACCCTTTTTCCCGTTCTTGGCAGTAAGCCCATAATCCAGCTTGAACCCTGTGACTTTTTGCAGGTGGTGCAACCTTCCGAACGTCTCGGTCATCATGAAACCGCCCATAAGCTCATGCGCTTGTGTGGACAAGTCACGCGCTATGCCCGCATCACTGGCCGCGTCAAATACGATGTGGCCGCCGGCCTGACGGAAGCCTTAGCGCCAGTGCAGACAACACATTTTGCCGCTGTCACTGTTCCCGATGATATTGGTCTTCTTTTACGGGATATTGATGCCTATGCGGGCTATACGTCCGTTGTCTATTGCCTAAAAATCTTACCCTATGTTTTCACCCGTCCATCAGAACTGCGCCTCGCCCGCTGGAGCGAGTTTGACCTCAAGAATGGTATCTGGAGTATTCCAGCCTCGCGCATGAAGATGCGCCGTGAACACGTTGTTCCGCTGGCAAAACAGGTTTTGAGTATCATCAAGGATCTGCACGTCTATACCGGCAATGGCGAGCTGCTTTTTCCCAGCGCCCGCGCACTCACAGCCCCTATCAGCGATGCCGCACCGTTGGCCGCCTTGCGGCGCATGGGCTATGGCAAAGAGACAATGACACTGCATGGCTTTCGGGCAATGGCCAGCACTCGCCTCAATGAGCTGGGCTTTCGGGCCGATGTTATTGAAGCCCAGCTTGCCCACAAGGAGCCGGACACTGTGCGTCTTGCATACAACCGTGCGGAGTACATGAAAGAAAGACGTGCGCTGATGCAGTCATGGGCTGATTATCTGGATGGATTACGCAACAAAACAGCTTAGGAAGACACATATGTCAGCATCATATTTTGCTCTGAATACCCAAGTATCTGAATCGCCTGAGGCAAAGGGCATAGCTACCCTTATTGGTAACTTATCGGAAGACAATCAGATTACCACCAAAGACACAGGGTGGAGTGAGGAAGAAAAAGAACGTATGCGGCAGAACGGCTATGATGATATGGATATGGTCAGGGCATGGTACAGCTAACCGTACCGCCCATTGCCTGCCTGTAGTGTTTGGTCTATTATTTGTCCATGCTTGACCTACAAAGAATACCCATGTCCAGAGTGCGGCGGGCTTATGAGCTGACTCCGCATCAGGCCGATGCGCTCATTCAGTCTCTCTGTCCACACTCTGTATTTCCTCTGGAATTATGGCACAGGGCGTATGAACACTTCTGGCGGGATTTTGTGCAGACACAAGCCCAACTGCACAAGACAACCGGCCTTGTCTTACCCCAAATAACATTGGAGGCGAGCAAATTTTTTCATTGGGATTTGTGCGGTTTTGATGTCTCCCTATTTTTCAATAAACTTTCACAGCTTATTGATTCCAGCATACTCAAAAAAGGACTTGAATATATTCTGGCAGAAACATTTACTACCTTTGACAATATTTTCCCCGATGAAAGAGCTTTTCTTTTCGATACATTGCACAAGATTGAGCTGCGCGGGGAAGATTATGATATGTTCGCCATTGAAAACCTGAATGATGAAGTGATTTTTATACCCGCATCGAGCTATCACTTCATTTCGCGCATATTTTTTGACACCATGCTTGTAGACAGGGTCGCCGCCATTCTCGAACTCCGTGATTTTCCTCTTCTGCATGAGGAAAAAGGGCTTACCCGTGCCTTTGTTGATACTATCCTCAACACTTCGCAGCAAAAAAGTCCCAATGTAAGTAATGAGATTACACAGCTTGGCAAACAGCCAGCCGAAGTCCGGTTAACGGAATCGCAGGAGCAGGACGCTGTTTTCGTCCGGCAATCAGTATGGGCGGGTAAAACAAAAGAGGTCATTCGCGATATTATGCGCAGTGAAGGTTTTGCCGATGAATATATTGTTCATATCCTTCTTAACAAGCGAGGCTTGCCTCTGGGTAAGCGGGCAATAGGAAAATTGCTCGGCAAGCCACACCTATCTGACGCAGCATATGACAAGCTGGGAAAAGAACTTGTAGAATGTGCCGAGCGCGTCACCGTCCGCGATACTCCAGAAGCGTAATATTTCGGTATTACAACTTTTTTCCAAGATATTTCCAAATTCCATACAGTATTTTTCTAACGCGCCTTGGCTATAGCCTCCTGAAATCCAATACGATTCAGGAGGCTTTTTTATGACACAGAGTCAACCACACATTCCCGCATTCGGCTTTCTTCGTCTTACCCAAGTGCTGGCCATTGTTCCCATCAGCAAAAGTGCGTGGTGGGAGGGCTGCCGCACTGGGCGTTATCCCAAGCCCGTTAAACTTGGCCCCCGCACAACCGCATGGCGAGTCGAGGACATCGCCGACCTAGTGCGGAGCCTTGGCTGTCAGGCGGAAGGCGCGAAAAGCAGGCAAGGGGCGCGCCATGAGTAATATCCTGCAAACCTTTCAGGATATTTTGAATGACAAGGGCCTGACCCCTTCTGAAATCATAACTGACGGAAAACTGCACCGCTGCCCCACCGCAGGTAAGCAGCACAAGCAAAACGGCGCATACATCGCCCACATTGACAACCCAGCAACGCTGTGGTGGTGCAATTGGGAAAGCGGGGAACAGGGTACGTTTTCCGAAGTCAATGAAAAAACGCTTTCCCCTATTGAGCGGGAGCTATGGCGGCAGCGTCAGAAGGCCATACGGCGGCAACGCGAGGCTGAATGCACCCAGCGGCATGAAGCGGCAGCACAACAAGCGCGGGCTATTCTCAACGTCTCTTTCCCCTGTTCGCAGGAACACGCCTATCTCTTGCGTAAAGGCATCCCTGCGCTTGGCGATGTGCGACAGGATCGAAATGGTATGCTGCTCCTTCCGGTCATGGATAATTCAGGCAAGGTGCAAAGCCTGCAATATATCGCCCCGGATGGCTCGAAACGCGTCCTTGCGGGAGGAAAAATTCAGGGCGGGTATTTTCTCATTTCTGGAAAATCGGAGAATCCCTTTGTCCTTTGTGAAGGCTACGCCACTGGAGCCAGCATTCATCTTGCTTATGGCAGCACTGTATATGTGGCCTTTTCTGCCAATAATTTGCCCGCTGTGGCTAACCTTGTCCGCAGCCATTTTCCAGATAAAACCCTGCTGATTTGTGCTGACAACGATGAACCCGGCCAAAATAAAGGGCTGGAAGCCGCTCAGGCTGTACAGGCACGTCTTGTCCTCCCGTCCTTTTCCACAGGCAAAGGAACGGACTTCAACGACCTACACCAGAGCGAGGGCTTGTCGGAAGTCCGCCGCCAGTTGGAAGCGTCAGAACCAGAACAAAGTAATACTCCTTCACTCGTATCGCTGGACATGGGTGAATTTCTTTCCATAGCCATACCCGAACGGGGGTATCTTCTCTCGCCGGTGCTTCCGGTGCAGGGCATAGGCATCATGTACGCCCCGCGCGGCATCGGCAAGACCTTCGCCGCGTTGAGCGTCGCCGTGGCTGTGGCGTCCGGTGGGGCCGTGTTCAACTGGCGCGCCCCCATGCCCAAGCGGACGCTGTATGTGGACGGGGAAATGCCAGCCACTTCCATGCAGAGCCGTCTTTCCGCGCTTGTCAGCGGTATATCTGTTCCCCCGCATACGTTGAAAAATATGGCACTCATCACGCCGGATTTACAACCTTGTCCCATGCCGGATTTATCCACCGCGCACGGTCAGGCCCTGCTGGAGCCTTTTTTGAAAGGCGTGGACATGGTTGTTCTGGACAACATCGCGACCTTATGCCGCACCGGCAAGGAAAATGAGTCCCAGTCATGGCAGACCATGCAGGCGTGGCTGCTGGAGCTACGCCGCCGTGGAATGGCCGTCCTGCTCATCCACCATGCCGGAAAATCCGGCGATCAGCGCGGCACCAGCGCAAGAGAAGACATCATGGACACGGTGATCAGCCTGCGCCGCCCCAGAGAATACAGCATGGCCGAAGGGGCGCGCTTTGAAGTCCATCTGACCAAGGCGCGGGGTATATTGGGCGATGACGCCAAACCCTTTGAAGCCAATTTGGTAAGCGAGGGCAACGCCCTGCGCTGGCAGATCAAAGAGTTGGAAGACGTGGAGATGGAGGAGCTGAAACGCCTCCTGAATGACGGATACAGCATACGCGACTGCGCCGAAGAAATGGGCAAATCCAAGGGCGCAATCCAGCGGCTGAAAAAGAAATTGGACGGAGAAAGCTGACCTGCCGCGTTTAGGTGTACCGCTGTACCGGTTCCTAAGGGGCGGTACAGCGGTACACCTGCACAATGCGCTGTGTCAGTTATCCAATGAAGACCAGCTTCATCCAAGCACATCTTCAGCTTTTGTACCGCGAAAGGGGCAAAAGTGTACCGCCTTTCTGCCGCCTGCAAAGCGGGAAAGCCAGCAATGCGAGGAAATCCATCCATGTCCTATCTCGTCCTGCATATGGATAAATTCAAAAAAGAGGCTGTACGCGGCATTCAAAGCCACAACCGGCGGGAGCGCGAGAGCCATTCCAACCCTGATATTGACTACGAACGGAGCGCGGCGAACCGCGAACTACACGAATCCGCGCCGGAAAATTACGCGGAGGCTATTCAGAGTCGTATTGACGATCTTCTGCTGGTCAAAGCTGTGCGGAAGGACGCTGTGCGGATGTGCGGACTTATCGTCTCTTCTGACAGCGCATTTTTCCAGCATCTTTCCCCAGAGGATACCCTGCGTTTTTTTGAAGAGAGCAAAGCCTTTCTTACGAATTTCGTGGGAGCGGAAAACGTCATTTCCGCAATGGTTCACATGGATGAGAAAACGCCGCATATGCACTTTCTCCATGTGCCGGTGACGCCGGACGGGCGTCTTAACGCCAACAAAATCTATCCCCGCCAAAGTCTGCGGACATTGCAATCTGAGCTTCCCGCCTATCTGCAAAGTCGGGGCTTCGATATTCAGCGCGGCGTGGAACAGACGCCGGATTCCGCGAAGAAGCATTTGAACACCCGCAAATTTAAGCAGCAACAGGAGGCATTGGACAGGCTGACACGAGAATCTGAAGAGGCTGCCAGAAATTTTCAGCAAATTATTGGCGCATTGGAGCAGCGTCAGGAAGCACTCAAGAAGAGCATTGAAGGCTATGAACGGCAGGCTGAAGAAGCGGAAAAGATTCTTCTGGAAAATGATTCTCTACCAAAGGCCTCATTTTTTAACTATCCATCCGTGCTGGAAAAAGCCTCGCTCATAATTGCCGAATTGAAAAAGGCTCTTGCCGTCAAACATCTTGCCGAAGAGCGAAAGGAAAGCCTGCAAGGGGAAGTGAGTGCATTACGAAGAAAACAAGCCCGATTGGAAGCCGAACACGCAGCTTACCGAAAGCAAAGCCATGAAGAAAAACAAGAGATGGAGGCACAGTTGAAAAAGCTGAAAGCGGTTATGGCTGGATATAGGGAATTTTTGCTTCAGCCGGAAATACATCCGCAGCATCAGGCATTTGTGGAGCGCAAACGAGCCGAGCTGCTGCAACGCCGCCAAGAAGCGGAACGACAGCAGGAAGCGCAAGAGCGGGCGCGACAACAGGCACAGTCTGCCCGTGGCATGAGGATGCGCTGAGGCGTCTGGAAAAAATCTTCGCCCCGGTCGAAGATATAGCCCACTAGGCTTCACTGCGTGAAGCGTGGGCAACCGTTCCGCTTGACCGAAAAGACAAAGAAAAAATTCAGGCAATGTTCGTAAACAGCCCCGCCACAAAAACAGGAGAAAACACCATGCCCATCACCGCAGCCAACATCAAAGAAATCCGACAGGAATTTGCCAAGCTCAAGCCCGCCACCGTCACACTGGAGGGAAGCCGCGTCATGACGGTGAAGGAGGTCATCTTCGCTCTGGCCCCGACGCTGGAACGAATGAAAAAACGTGGCTTCGATACCCAGGAGCTTGTTGAACGTCTGCATGAGAAAGGCATTGACGTGAAGCCGCCGACCTTGGCGAAATATTTGAATGAGTTCAGACGCGGGAAGAGGAAGGGAGACACACCCCCGCCGTCTGCACAGGTGGCAAAAGCACCCGTCGCGGCTTACGACTCTATAGGAAACGAAAGCGGGCAAATTTCTTTCATGGCTTCCCATCTGCCGCTTGGGGAAGCGTGAATCAGACGTGTGGAGCAACAAGTATGGAACAGACATACGGCTATATCCGCGTCTCCTGCACAGATCAGAATGAGAGCCGGCAGCGCATTGCCCTTGAACAGCACGCCATACCCGCTGACCATATCTTTATGGATAAAGTATCGGGCAAGGATTTTCAGCGTCCGCAGTATCAGGCTATGCTCAAAGAATTCAGAGCAGGCGACCAGCTTTGCGTTATGAGTATTGATCGGCTTGGCAGAAATTACGAGGAGATTTTGGAACAATGGCGCATACTGACCAAGGAAAAGCGTGTGGATATCTTCGTCTTAGATATGCCACTGCTTGATACCCGCCGCGATAAAAATTTGCTCGGAACCTTCATTGCTGATCTTGTTTTACAGGTTCTTTCCTTTGTCGCTCAGAATGAGCGGGAGAACATCCGTAAACGGCAGGCTGAAGGCATAGCCGTGGCGAAACGAAATGGCGTGCGTTTTGGGCCAACCCCTCGTCCCTTGCCAGAAAATTTTGCTGAAATTTTTCTGCTCTGGAAGCAGGGGAATATTTCAATAACCGAGGCCGCCAAATGTACGGGTATGGCTCGCTCAACATTCCGCAAGAAGGCGAAATTATACAATAAAGTTTGTCCATGAATGGACATAGTAGTGTACTACCGCGCCACCATCTGAAATAGTCTGTCAAGTATTAGTTTAGACCAGAAAAAGGACTTGGTCAAACAGTACAGGATGATATGGGCTACTCTAATGCTGCCAAACACCACATGGCGCGGTAGTACACATTTCCGCCACCTTTGAAGAGAGGGGATATGGCGGAAAGCACACAAGTAAAATCACGGGAGCGCGTGACAGCACACGGCGAAGTATTTACCGCTGAGCGGGAAGTAAAGGCTATGTGCGACCTCGTGAAATCAGAAACCGAGCGCATTGAAAGCCGTTTTCTTGAACCGGCCTGCGGTAATGGCAATTTTCTTGCCGAAGTCCTTGCCCGAAAGCTGGCGGTGGTGACATCTCGCTATGGTAAAAGCCCTCACGAGTACGAGCGGTATGCAGTGCTGGCACTTTCCAGTCTGTATGGCGTTGAATTATTGGAAGATAACGCGGTAGAATGTCGTCAGCGTCTTTACAGGCTTTGGGAGCAATCCGCCGATGCCATTGCCGGTCTTGCCGTCAGCGCAGATTGCCTTGAGGCTGTGCGCTTTCTGCTAGAACGCAATATTCTGTGCGGGGATGCGCTCACACTGCTCCAGAGCGATGGAACGCCCATCGTGTTCTCGGAATGGTCGCTTATTTCCGGCGACCTCATGAAACGGCGTGATTTCCGGCTGGACAAGCTCATCAAGGGCGAAGCCGAAAAGCAAAAAAGGCAGTGCCTGCTCTACACGCCCGGCTGGGAATATGACAACGAGCTGGACGCCCTCATTCCTTCCCCCATTCAAGAATTTCCGCCCGTGGAATACTGGAGGCTGCATCATGCCTGACCTTCAGCACGGACATAATCCTGATGTCCTTTCCTGTCTTGCCAACTTGTCCAGCGATGAAGTGTTCACCCCGCCTGAAGTGGCGAACGCCATGCTGGATATGCTGCCGGAATCCATTTGGAGTGATTCAAAAGCAACATTCCTTGACCCTGCCTGCAAGAGTGGCGTGTTCCTGCGGGAAATCGCCAAACGCCTCATCAAAGGACTGGAAAACGAATTTCCCGACTTACAGACACGCCTTGACCATATCCTCCACAACCAGCTCTTTGGGATTGCAATCACCGGATTAACGGCATTGCTTTCTCGCCGTTCTCTTTATTGCTCAAAATTGGCAAATGGAGATTATGCTATTTCTCGCTTTGAAAATGAGGATGGCAATATCCGTTTTGAGCGTATTGAACATTGTTGGAAAAATGGCAAGTGCCTATATTGTGGTGCCTCACAGACAGAATATGACCGTGGGGCAGATCTGGAGTCCCATGCGTATGAATTTATTCATATCCAGAATCCAGAGATACTCTTTAATATGAAGTTTGATGTTATTATTGGGAATCCTCCGTATCAATTGAGTGATGGAGGAGCAAAAGCAAGTGCAAGACCTATTTACCATCAATTTGTTCAACAGTCAAAGAAGTTAAATCCAAAATATATTAGCATGATTATACCATCAAGATGGTTTGCTGGTGGGAAAGGTCTAGATGAATTTAGAAATTCTATGCTTAATGATAGAAAAATTAAAAATATAGTTGATTATATAAATTCAAATGAATGTTTTTCAGGTGTTGATATAGCTGGAGGAATATGCTATTTTTTATGGTCAAAAAATTACAACGGGAAATGCAATGTAAAAAATATAATAAATGGAAAGCAACAAATATCAGATCGAGAACTTTGTGAATTCAAAACATTTATAAGATACTCTGACTCAATAAATATAATCCATAAGATTCAAGCATTACATGAAAAAACTATGGATAATTTTGTCAGTTCAAGAAAGCCGTTTGGGCTTGATACGTCTGTACAGCCAATAAACGATGGGGACATTGTCATTAGATACAACAAAGGATTAGGGAGATATAAATCAAATATTATTAAAACGGGTATAACTCTTATCGATAAATGGAAAACAATTATTTCATATGTTTCGTATGATCACGCCGGGCAACCAGATAAAGAAGGGACACGGAAGGTCATGTCTGTCATTGAGGTCCTTCCTCCAAATTCTGTATGTACAGAGACATATCTTATAGCTGGTGCTTTTGAGTGCGAAAAAAAAGCTAAAAATCTTCAAAATTATTTGAAAACAAAATTTGTAAGATTTCTTGTGGCACAGATTGCTTTATCGCAACACATTACTAAAAATTCTTTTTTGTTTGTACCAACGCAAGACTTCTCTAAAACCTGGACAGACGCCGAACTCTACGCCAAATACGGTCTGACAGAAGAAGAAATCGCCTTCATTGAATCCATGATTAAACCCATGGATATGGACAAATAGTATGGCAGAATATTTCCCTCCACGCCCGGACGCACAGCCCACCATCTATGCCTACAGCAATCCTGCCCCTGCTTACAAAGGATTGCTCAAGGTGGGATACACCACGCGCACGGCGGAACAGCGCATCAAGGAGCAGTTCAACGTCGATCAGCCCAAAGGTCTCAAGCCGTACACCATCAGATTTCAGAGTAAGGCGATGCGGCCTGACGGTTCCACCTTTACAGATCATGACGTCCATCACGTGCTCACAAAGAAAGGAATTGCAAATAAAGGCGGTGAGTGGTTCCGCTGTTCCGTGGAAGACGTGGAAGCCGCTGTGCTTGCCGTGAGAAATCGCACGGAAAATGAGGAAAACCGCACACTCGACTTTGCCATGCGCCCAGAACAGCAGGCCGCCGTGGAAAAAGCCTGCGCCTACTTCCAGAGCGTGGAAGCGGAAGGCACGCGCATTCCCAAATTCCTGTGGAACTGCAAAATGCGCTTCGGCAAGACCTTCGCCGCCTATCAGCTTGCCCTGCGTATGAACATGAAACGTGTACTGGTGCTTACCTTCAAGCCTGCTGTGCTGAGTGCATGGCGTGATGACCTTGCTTCACATATTTATTTTGAAGGCTGGCAGTTTATCGCCCCTGATACAGAGCTGAAGTATGAAACAGCGGATAAAAATCGTCCTCTAGTCTGTTTTGGTTCCTTTCAGGACTACCTTGGTGTGAATGAAAATGGCGGTATTAAG
>OLGL01003240.1_pt1 | contig 10686 bp, 9 predicted proteins | sample 1605041 | NCBI WGS metagenome assembly OLGL01 (sample SAMEA3888905, study PRJEB22519) | human gut metagenome | biome: human gut; feature: human-associated habitat; material: faeces | place: Denmark | collected 2010 | reverse complement strand
GCTCTCCCAAAGGGAGAGCCAAGGGGCTGCACCCTGCTGCATGGTATGTTGGCATAAGAAATGGAGCGTATCTGTGTCGATACGCTCCATTAACTGTTTTTGCGGACTTATTTACCGGGTCAGGAAGAACATCAGGGCAAACAGGATGCTGATGATCCAGGTGCCCACATTGATCTCCTTGATCTTGCCGGTGAAGATCTTCACGAACACATAGGAGATCAGGCCGAAGGCGATACCATAGGAGATGTTGTAGGTCAGGGGCATGAACGCCACGGTGACAAAGCCGGTCACGGCAGCGGCGGGATCGTCCCAGGCGATGTTGCGGACGTTGGACATCATCAGCACGCCCACATAGATCAGGGCCGCGGCGCAGGCGTAGGTGGGGATCAGCTGAGCCACGGGGGACAGGAACATGGCGATGAAGAACATCACCGCAGTAGCCATAGAGGCAAGACCGGTGCGGCCGCCCTCGGCCACGCCGGCAGAGGACTCCACGAAGGTGGTGACGGTGGAGGTGCCGCAGACAGCGCCGGCGCAGGTAGCGCAGGCATCAGCCAGCATGGCCCGGTCCATATTGGGAACGTTGCCGTCCTTATCCAGCATGTTGCCGGCAGAGCAGGCGCCGTACAGGGTGCCCAGGGTGTCGAACATATCCACCATGCAGAAGGCCAGCATGGTGGTCAGCAGCATCACCACGAAAGCGCCGGTGCCGTTGGCGGCAATGAAGGCGGAGAAGTCAAAGCCGGACTTGAACACCGCGCCGAAGGCCTGGGTGCCGAAATCGCGGAAGGCGCCGAAGAAGTCGGAGGTCAGGTTGGGGGCGATGGCAGAGGCATAGAAGCCGGGAACGGTGATCAGACCCACCACATAATACACCACGGCAGCGCCCAGGATGCCCCACAGCACCGCACCGCGAACCTTCTTCTTGCTCATGGCACCGATGGCGAACACGGCCAGCAGAGTGACCAGCATGGGGAAGATGGTGGCTCAGGTCTGTTCGCCGGTGAACACGTTGAAGGAGTGCAGGTTCACGCAGGTGGAGGAATCGTTGACCACGATGCCGGCGTTCTGCAGGCCGATGAAGGCGATGAACAGGCCGATACCGGCGGAGATAGCCGCCTTGACCTCGTGGGGGATGGAGTCGAAGATGATCTTGCGCAGACCGGTAACGGTCAGCAGCACGAAGATGATGCCGTCAAACAGCACCAGCACCAGGGCGTTGGCATAGCTCAGGCCCAGGCCCACACACACGGTGTAGACAAAATAGGCGTTCAGGCCCATGCCGGAGGCCTGCGCCAGCGGCAGATTGGACAGCAGGCCGATGAGCAGGGTGCCCACCACGGCGGAAATGGCGGTGGCCACATAAATGGCCCCGTAGCTGACGCCCAGCACATCGGTGCCGTCGCCAAAGGGGTTCGAGAACATACCGGCATTGACCATCAGAATGTAGGCCATGGCCATAAAGGTGGTGATACCGGCCATGATCTCCGTCCGGACGGTGGAGCCCTTTTCGGTTACATGGAAGAAGCGATCCATAAACTCTCTCCTTTTATAAGTTTTCCGCTGCGCCTTCCGGCGCAACAAATCTATTTTACCATCCCGGCCTTGTCCACGCAAGCCCCATTTTCGCTAATGACTGCCATTCTTCGGGAAATTGTGACAGTCGCTGTGAAAAGACTGCAAATTTTTGTGGAAATAACGAGGATAAGCGGTGAGGACTGAGAAAAAGCGCGATTTTGTGTAAATCATCTTGCATTTTGTGAAAACTTTAGTATACTGGACGTGCAGCGTGTGTTTCGCTGCAGAGAGATTTAAAAAAGATAAGGAGAATGTACAAATGATTCTGGAACTCATCGCTACGATTCTGTCACTGGTAGGCTCCTGGATGGTCTATAAGAAGATGGGCCGTCAGGGCTGGGAGGGCATTGTCCCCATTTACAACACCTATGTCCTCTGCCAGGAGCTGTACGGCAACGGCTGGAAATTCCTCCTGCTCCTGATCCCCTTCTATAACATCTATTTCGGCATCAAGATGATGATCGACCTGGCCAAGGCCTTCAATCTGGGCGCGGGCTTCGGCATCGGCCTTCTGCTGCTGCCCTTCGTGTTCTGGCTGATCCTGGCCTTCGGCGGCGCGCAGTATAAGGACGGCAGCTACACCAACACCCAGCCCGACATGGTGGAGGATGTGGTCAACAAGGCCAAGGACGTCGTTTCCGGCAACCACAGCAACAACGAGGAGAATAATCAATAAGGCAAGCATTGACAAGCCCGCCCTGCGGTGACGCAGGGCGGGCTGCTTTTTTACAGATTTACAGAAAAGGGGAGAGGCCGCAGCCTCTCCCTCTTTTGTTATCCTTGCCTTACTTGCCGAAGTAGCGGTTCAGCAGACCCTCGAAGGCCTTGCCGTGACGGGCCTCGTCACGGGCCATCTCGTGGACGGTGTCGTGAATTGCGTCCAGGTTGTACTTCTTGGCCAGCTTCGCCAGCTCAAACTTGCCGGCGGTGGCGCCGTTCTCGGCGTCCACACGCATCTGCAGGTTCTTCTTGGTGGAGTCGGTGACCACCTCGCCCAGCAGCTCGGCGAACTTGGCGGCGTGCTCGGCCTCCTCCAGGCCGGCCTTCTCCCAGTACATGCCGATCTCGGGATAGCCCTGGCGATGGGCCACACGGGCCATGGCCAGATACATACCCACCTCGCTGCACTCGCCCTCGAAGTTGGCGCGCAGACCGGCAATGATCTCCTCGCGGACCTCGGCAGGAACGTCCTCGCCGAACACCTTGCCTACGCCCACCACATGCTCGGCGGCCCAGGTCTTCTCCTCGGCCTGCAGGGTGAACTTATCGCCGCTGACATGGCACACCGGGCACTCAGCCGGGGGATTCTCGCCTTCATAAACGTAACCGCAAACAGGACAGACCCACTTTTTCATAGTAAATTTCCTCCGTTATATTCAGTATTTATTGGTTTTGGGAACCGTGGCTCCCTCATTGACTGAATGCAGTATAACACGGAATCGGGTCCTTTATAAGTTGCAATTGCAACAATCGGAAAATTTTTCCGATTGTTTTTACGCCTGGGGCGGATCGTTCTCCACCAGCGCCTTGGCGCTGGCCGCCAGACCTGCCAGGCCCTGGATCTCGCTGGGGATAATGATCTTGGTGGCCTTGCCGTCGGCCATTTTCTCCAGAGCCTCCAGGCTCTTGAGCTTGATGACCTGGTCGTTGGGGGCGTTCTCGTTGAGCATGCGCATGGCGTCGGCCAGGGCCTGCTGCACCTTCATGATGGAGGTGGCCTCGGCCTCGGCGGCCATGATCTTGGCCTGCTTGGCGGCATCGGCCCGCAGAATGGCGGACTGCTTCTCGCCCTCGGCTACCAGGATCTTGCTGGCCTTCTCGCCCTCGGCCTGAAGGATGGACTCCCGGCGCTCGCGCTCGGCCTTCATCTGCTTTTCCATGGCGTTCTGGATCTCGCGGGGAGGCAGGATGTTCTTCAGCTCCACGCGGTTGACCTTGATGCCCCAGGGGTCCGTGGCCTCGTCCAGGATGGTGCGCATCTTGGCGTTGATGGTATCCCGGGAGGTGAGGCTCTGGTCCAGCTCCAGCTCGCCGATGATGTTGCGCAGGGTGGTGGCGGTGAGGTTCTCAATGGCGTTCATGGGATACTCCACGCCGTAGGTATACAGCTTGGGGTCGGTGATCTGGAAATAGATCACGGTGTCGATCTGCATGGTGACGTTGTCCTTGGTGATCACGGGCTGGGGATCGAAATCCGCCACCTGCTCCTTCAGGCTGACCTTCTTCACCACCCGCTCAATGAACGGGACCTTCAGATGGAAGCCCACGCCCCACACGGAGTGGAACGCGCCCAGGCGCTCCACCACATAGGCCTTGGACTGCTGCACGATATAGATGTTGCGGACGATGACGATGAGCACCAGCACCACCAGAATGGCGATGGCAACCGCGCCGGGGACAGAGATGTTGTCAAACATACGATTTTCCTCCTGTTTTTATGTTAAGTATTGCAACGGACTTACACGGGCTCCACGAACAGGCGCACGCCCTCCATGCGGACGATCTTCACCTGTGCGTTGCGGGGAATGGGCTGGCCGCTTTCGCTGCGGGCCGTCCAGGTCATGCCGCCCACATACACCGCCCCGGTGGGCACGGCGTTGTCGATGGACTCGGTAACCCGGGCCGTCTGGCCCAGGACGCGGTCGGCGTTGGTGGCGGTAACGTCCTTGTGCAGCAGCTTCTTCACCAGGGGGCGGGTGGCCGCCAGGCACACGATGGACACCACGAAGAACAGGGCAATTTGCAGCCACACAGGGCCGCCGCAGATGGCGGCGATGAGTCCCGCCACAGAGCCCACCACGAACCAGATGGGCGCCAGCCCCACGGTGACGGCCTCCACCACGCCGAAAATCACCATGGCGGCGATCCAGATAATGGTCATCATATCGGTGGTTCCTCCTTTCAGACAAAGCCCCAGCGCCAGGGCCAGGGACAGCGTCCCGGCCACTGCACCGAGACCCAGCCACTTTTCCCGGGGGGACAGATTGGCGAAAAACGCGGACAGCGCCGTTTTCAGGGTTTTCTCCGGCAGCGGCGGCGTATCCGGCGCGGGCTGCGCCGGGGCCTGCCGGGGCACCTCCTGGGAAAACAGCTCGTCCAGGGACACCTGATACCGGTTGCAGATATAGAGGATCTTTTCAATCTCCGGATAGCCCCGGCAGGATTCCCATTTGCTGACTGCCTGCCGGGATACGTTCAGCTCCGCGGCAAACTGCTCCTGGGTCAGTCCCGCCCGGCGGCGTACCTCCTGCAGCCGTTCTCCAAAGGCCATGGCTCCGTCCCTCCGTTTCTCTTTGGCCCTATCCTATCGGAAACGGGCCGCAATGTCTACCAACCTCCGTTTGCACCGGGAAAAAATCCGACGTTTTCCCCGCAACCTCAGGTTGTCATGGCTTCAGTATACTATAGTTTCGCCCGCCGCGCCACAACATTTTGAAAAAACACACGTTTTTTACAGAGCTGTCTGTTTTCCTTGACAAATACCGTCTTCCCTTGTATACTGTAGCCATCTGAACAGAAAGGTGGTGCCCAGCATGAAGAACAATACCGTCATCATCGTGCCGGGGACCATCGTGCACCCGTAACGCGCCTGCCGGGGGAGGGAGCAGGCTCATTGCGGCTGTGGGAGCGTCCTCATGGGAGGGCGCTTTTTTTGCGCCCGGAAATCGTATCGGAAAAGAGAGAGTAAAAAAAGGAAGGAAGTGTCTGCGCTTTCATGGAAACCACCCAAAAGCTGTCCCGGCGGGAGAAGCTGTCTCTCATCGGGAAATATCTGCGCCCCTGTTGGGGGCACTTTGCGGCGGCGCTGCTGTGCGCATGCCTGGCCATGGTGTTCAACGCCCTGACGCCCCAGATCATCCGCATCACCGTGGACTCCATCCTGGGAACGGAGCCGGTCCGGCTGCCGGCGTTCCTCATGCGGTGGCTGAGCTGGCCGGTGCTGGAGGCCCGGCCCCTGACGGCCCTATGGTGGGCGGCAGGCGGCGTACTGCTGACGGCCCTGCTGCGGGGCGTTTGCAGCTACGGCCAGCGGCTCCAGCTGGCCCGGGGCTCCGAGAGCTATGTCAAGGGTATCCGGGACGACCTGTACCGCCACATCCAGTATCTGCCCTTTGCCTGGCACAAAAATAACCCCACCGGCGACATCATCCAGCGCTGCACCTCCGACGTGGACGTGATCCGCCAGTTCGTGTGCAATCAGCTGGTGGAGGTGGTGCGCACGGTGTTTCTCATCGCGCTGTACCTGTGCATCATGTTCTCCATGAACCTGCGGCTCTCGCTGATCTCGGCGCTGTTCATCCCCATCGTGGGCCTGTCCTCCGGGGTATTCTACAGGAAGATCTCCGGCCGGTTCCAGGCCGCCGACGAGGCGGAGGGCGACCTGACCACCTGCGCCCAGGAGAATCTTACCGCCGTCCGGGTGGTCCGGGCCTTCGGCCGGGAGCGGTATGAGGATGAGAAGTTCAACGCCAAGAATCAGCGCTTCTCCCAGCTCTGGATCCGGCTGGGAAAGCTGCTGTCCGTATACTGGGCCTCCGGTACCCTGCTGACGTGCCTGCAGGTGATGGTCATCGTGGTGATCGGGGCCTGCGAATGCGTAGCCGGGCGGATGACCCTGGGCACCTTCGTGGCCTTCGTCACCTATAACGAGGCCCTGTCCTGGCCGGTCCGGTCCCTGGGCCGGGTGCTGTCGGACATGAGCAAGGCCGGGGTGTCCATGGACCGGGTGGGCTACATCCTGAACGCCCGGGAGGAGCAGGACGCGCCCGACGCCGTGGACGCCGCAGACGGCGACATCGTCTTTGACCACGTTACCTTCGGCTATCAGGGCCAGCCGGTGCTGCGGGACGTGTCCTTTACCATCCGCAAGGGCGAGACCTTTGCCATTCTGGGGGGCACCGGCTCCGGCAAGAGCACCCTGGTCCACCTGCTGGACCGGCTGTATGACCTGCCGGAGGACAGCGGCACCATCACCATCGGCGGGGTGGATATCCGGCACATGAAGCGGAAGTCCCTGCGCCGCCAGATCGGCCTGGTGCTTCAGGAGCCGTTCCTGTTTTCCCAGACCGTGGGCGAGAATATCTGCGCCGTGCGGCCCGACGCGGAAAACGAGGCCATGCGCCGCGCCGCCGCCATCGCCTGCGTGGACGAGGCCATCTCCACCTTCCCCCAGGGGTACGACACCGTGGTGGGCGAGCGGGGCGTGACCCTGTCCGGCGGACAGAAGCAGCGGGTGGCCATTGCCCGGATGCTGATGCAGCAGGCGCCTATTATGGTGTTTGACGACTCCCTGTCCGCCGTGGATGCCGAGACCGACGCCAAGATCCGCACCGCCCTGCGGGACACCCTGCACAGCGCCACCGTGCTGCTGATCTCCCACCGGGTCACCACCCTGATGCAGGCCGACCGCATCCTGGTGCTGGACGGCGGCCGGGTGTCCGCCCTGGGCACCCACCGGGAGCTGATCCAACAGCCCGGTATTTACCGGGATATCTATGACATCCAGATGCGCAGCGACGACCGCGCGCTGGTGGAGGAAGGAGGGAACGCCTGATGGCTGCCTTCGACGAGAAAGAATATACAAAATCCTTTGACTGGAGCATCTGGAGGCGGCTTGCGCCCTTTGTGCGGCCCTTCCGCCGGGACTTTGTGGGGATGCTGGTGTTCAACGGTCTGTGTGCCCTGGTGGACGTGGCCATTCCCCTGTTCCAGCGCTACGCCATCCGGAACTTTATCCAGGCGGACTCCCTCCGGGGCATCGTTCCCTTCTCCCTGGTGTATCTGCTGGTAATTCTTTTACAGGCTCTGTCCGTGGTGGCCTTTGCCCGCAACTCCATGACCATTGAGATGAACATGGGCCGGGATATGCGCCGGGCCCTGTTTCACCATCTCCAGACCCTGTCCTTTTCCTTTTACAACGTGACCCCCGTGGGATATCTGCTGACCCGGGTCATGAGCGATACCAATCGCATTGCCAGCATGGTGGCCTGGAATCTGACGGATATCCTGTGGGCGCTGTTCTATGTGCTGGGGACCTTTGCCGCCATGCTGATCCTGAATTGGCGGCTGGCGCTGGTGGTCATCGTCATCGTGCCTGTGATGGCGGTGCTCACCGGGTATTTCCAGAACCGCATCCTCCGGTGGAACCGGAAAGTCCGGAAGCTGAACTCCCGCATCACCGGCTCCTTCAACGAGGGCATCACCGGGGCCAAGACCACCAAGACCCTGGGCACCGAGGAGCAGACCGTCCGCACCTTCCGGGCCCTGACCCAGGAGATGCACGACGCCGGCATCGGCGCGGCCCGGCTCAACGCCATCTATATCCCGCTGGTGCTGTTTGCCAGCACCATGGCCGTGGCCATCGTGCTGCTGCGGGGCGGGTATATGGTGTCCGGGGGACTGCTGGAGCTGGCCACTCTATCCACCTTCACCACCTATGCCGTGGGCATTTTCGAGCCCATCCAGATGACCGCCGCCAACATCGCGGAGTTTATCTCCCTCCAGGCGTCTATCGAGCGGGTCACAGACCTGATGGACAAGGTCCCCCAGATCCAGGACAGCCCGGAGGTGGTGGAAAAGTACGGCGACGCCTTCCACCCCAAGCGGGAGAACTGGGAGCCCATCCGGGGCGAGATCGAGTTCCGGGACGTGACCTTCCGCTATCCCGACGGCGGCGACAACGTGCTGGAGCACTTCTCCCTGCACATCCCCCAGGGGGCCACCGTGGCCATCGTGGGCGAGACCGGCGCAGGCAAGAGCACCCTGGTGAACCTGGCCTGCCGGTTCTTTGAGCCCACGGAGGGGCAGATCCTCATCGACGGGGTGGATTACCGGCAGCGCAGCCAGCTGTGGCTCCACAGCAACATCGGCTATGTGCTCCAGGACCCCCATCTGTTCTCCGGCACCGTCCGGGAGAACATCCGCTACGGCAAGCTGGACGCCTCCGATGCGGAGGTGGAGGCCGCCGCCAGGGCCGTGTCCGCCGACACCGTGGTGGAAAAGCTGGACAAGGGCTGGGACAGCGATGTGGGTGAGGGCGGGGGACGCCTATCCACCGGTCAGAAGCAGCTGATCTCCTTCGCCCGGGCCGTGCTGGCGGATCCCCGGATCTTCGTGCTGGACGAGGCCACCTCCTCCATCGACACCCAGACCGAGCAGCTGATCCAGCAGGCCATCGACCACCTGCTGCGGGACCGGACCTCCTTCCTCATCGCCCACCGGCTGTCCACCATCCGCAAGGCGGATATGATCCTGGTGGTCCGGGACGGGCGCATCGTGGAGCAGGGCACCCACCAGGAGCTGCTGCGCCGCCGTGGCTATTACCACGACCTGTACAGCAAGCAGTTCGCCGAGGAGTCTGCTGCCCGCATTCTGCAATAATTTTCCAATAACTGGAAGCCCCGGCAGCGGCGCTGCCGGGGCTTTTTCCTGCTCCGGGCCGGGCGCCTTTTCCGCATTGTCCCCCTATGACGGACACCCTCTCCATTGGCATTTTCGGCTGATTTCCCGCCTATAGTGTGCAAACTCCGTGAAAAATCTGACGAGCCATTTGCTGCGCTTGCCGATTTTTTCACATATTTGTACACTGTGCAAATACAGGCGTTTGCCGTGTCGGGCATTGTTAAAACCTTGACCGCTATTTTGCGATACGGCTTCCATTTTTTTCCAAAAACCATTGCCAAGCCCAGGGAATTTCGATACAATATTTCCCGTAATACAAAAAGAAGGAACCTGCAACATGTGATGTGGGACCAAAATTCGAGGAGGTCTTTCATGAAAGTACTCGTTATCAATGCCGGCAGCTCGTCTCTGAAATATCAGCTGCTGGATCCGGAAACCGGCCATCTGCTGGCCAAAGGCCTGTGCGAGCGCATCGGCATTGACGGAAAATTCACCTATAAGCCCCAGGTGGAGGGCAAGGCCGTGATTTCTGCGGCCGACGTGCCCATGCCCACCCACTCCGAGGCCATCCAGGCGGTGCTGGCCGCTCTGGTGGACCCGGTCAACGGCGTCATCTCCTCCATGAAGGAGATCGACGCGGTGGGTCACCGGGTGGTCCACGGCGGCGAGAGCTTCGCCAGCTCCGTTCTCATCACCGACCAGGTCATGCAGGCGGTGGAGGACTGCACCCCCCTGGCTCCTCTGCATAACCCCGCCAACATCATCGGCATCGAGGCCTGCCGGGCGGTGCTGGGCCACGACGTGCCCCAGGTGGCGGTGTTCGACACGGCCTTCCACCAGACCATGCCCGAGCACGCCTATCTGTATTCCATCCCCTATGAGTATTACGAGAAGGACAAGATCCGCCGCTACGGCTTCCACGGCACCTCCCACCGCTATGTGTCCCTGCGGGCGGCGGAGCTTCTGGGCAAGGACCCGGCGGAGCTGAAGGTGGTGTCCTGCCACCTGGGCAACGGCTCCTCCCTGGCGGCAGTCAAGGGCGGCCGCTGCGTGGACACCTCCATGGGCCTGACGCCTCTGGCGGGCCTGCCTATGGGCACCCGGGCCGGTGATATGGACGTGGGCGTGGTGGAGTTCATCGCCAACAAGTACGACATGACCATTTCCGAGGCCGTGAACCTGCTGAACAAGGAATCCGGCATGCTGGGCCTGTCCGGCGTGTCCTCCGACTTCCGGGATCTGGAGCAGGCGGCGGAGAAGGAAAATCACCGGGCCACCGTGGCCCTGGAGATCTTCGAGTACCGGGTACGCAAGATGATCGCCGAGTATGCCGCCGCCATGGGCGGCGTGGACGTGGTGGTATTCACCGCCGGCGTGGGCGAAAACGCACCCGAGACCCGGGCCCACATCCTCCACGGTCTGGAGTTCATGGGCATCACCTGCGACCCGGAGAAGAACAACTGCCGGGGCAAGGAGCAGATCATCTCCCAGGACGGCGCGCCCGTTACCGTCATGGTGGTCCCCACCAACGAGGAGCTGATGATCGCCCAGGACACCATGGAGCTGGTCCTGGATCAGGAGTAATCGCTTCAAATATTTCAAAAGGCCGCCCGTCCGGGCGGCCTTTTGAGCAGCTTGTCAAAAAAGGGCGTTGCCCTTTTTTGACAAAAGAGTTTTCGCTCCGACCCGCGCGTTTTCACGCATAAA
>OLGL01003239.1_pt1 | contig 10688 bp, 4 predicted proteins | sample 1605041 | NCBI WGS metagenome assembly OLGL01 (sample SAMEA3888905, study PRJEB22519) | human gut metagenome | biome: human gut; feature: human-associated habitat; material: faeces | place: Denmark | collected 2010 | reverse complement strand
CTCTGCCGTAATTTTCAACGGTCTTTCAACATCGCCTGCCACATAATCGTTCATCGGATCTGACAATGCCGCTTCCAATGTTTTTGCCAGAGGGATCAAATGGGTCGATCCCGGAGTTACAACTGCCGGAGACGCATTGTACATCTCTTTTGTATATGTCTGGGAGGTCGCATAACTTCCCGAACCTGCCATATACAGATCAAACGCGCTCTGCATATCATTTTTCTGCATTGCATCCTGTGCCTGTGCAAAAGAACGGATTGCCGTACAGAGATCTTTCAAAGAGTTTGTAAACGGAAGGATTTCCGCTTTCATTGCCTCGTTTTTGCTCTTTGCATGGAAACCGTCGCAAGCTTCAATGATTGTTGTCATCTCTGCCACAAGCTGCGTTGTTGTTGCTTCTTCTACGTTTCCTGCTGCAAGCTGTGTTTTATAAGTATTGATCAGACCCTGAATTTCTTCTGACTCCGGCAATACAAGTCCATGTCCGTTCGGTTCCGGGTTAGACATATGTTTCGCAAGTGTATGAAGCTCTTCAGATGCATTTTCATCAATATACGCAAATGAATCCGCCCAGCTCTTATCCATATTAAATCCTGCGATATTCCAGCTATAATCCGCAACTGCGAAGATCGCCGGTTTCGATACTTCTGATTCCTGCATCGGGTTTGTCACCGCTCCCGCAAGATCTTCCGGATTTACATCTGTTTTAAGCTGCACACCTTTACCCATCATAAGACGTCCGTGATTAATGTCGTTTACAGGCCAGTTGAGCCAGAATAGCGGGGCACGACGTTTCTGACCGTCTGTCGTTCTATGAGTTCTGAAGTGATCAAGCGTTACCTGCTCGATCGGTTTACATACTGCTTCTCCTGTCCAGAAGATCTTGATATCTTCCGGGAATCCTTTGTCATACTCGTTCAGCTCTGCATAATTGCCGCCTGTACCGCCTGACTGCCATGAATGGTTATATCCTGCCGGACAGAATACTGTGTCATATACATCGCCTTTCTTTTTTGCCCACTCGGATACTTTTGTCATCATGTTGATCACGATCGTTCTCGGAAGGCTTCCGACGTCGTCGCCGAGTACTCCGAACTGACGCACGCCTGCATCGTACAACTGATCAAATTTGCGCAGAAGCGCCTGAATCTCCTGATCTGCCTGCGCCTGATTAAATCCTCCCATAAACGGGTGGGCTGTCCAAACGAAACGGCACTTAGAATCGTTTCCGACTTTTACCATTTCCTTGATCTTTGCCAGTTCTTCTTCCGGATATAAATCACGCCATTTTCCTTTGTGATACTCATCGTCTTTCGGAGCAAAGATATAAGACGTCATCTTATAATCTCCGCCGAATCTCATAAGAGACATTCTGTCCTCATTCGACCACGGAAGTCCGTAATATCCTTCGATAAATCCACGGATATTTACATCTGCATAATCTCTCATCTCAAAGTTGCGGATCGTAGTTCCGTCCATCTGATTGAAGATATGCTTCAAAGATGTGATGCCGTAAAATACCGCATCTGTATCTAATCCGAGGATTACGATCTCACCCTTATTAGATGCGAGGAAATAGGAACCGTGATGGTCAAACAAAGATTTATCTACTGTGTAATGCTCCTTCACATATTTATCTACATATCCGTCGGAGCCGTAGATACCTGCAAGGATATTCGTCTTGCCGTCAACTTTTGCATTGGTAACAGCAGCGCTCTCACTCTTGCCTTTGATCGAAAGAACTTCTGTCATTCGATTCTTTGTCACATCATCAACACCGTTTTCGTAAACAATATTCACTTCTCCGATGTCGAATCCCCCATCCTGATAAGTCATCTCATGGGGAGTCGGGTAGATCTGATATTCCACCCCTGAAACTTCTGCAGTCTGCGCTGCGTCAGCTTCCTCTGCCTGTACGGTCAACGCCGACGGTGCAGCCGATGTAAGTACAACTGCCGCCGCAAGCAGACCTGCCCACAAGCCTCTTACTGTTTTCATTCTCTTTCTCATACATTTCCCTCTTTTTCTAGTTACTATAGTTGCCCACTATTCCTATTTTCTTATGATATCGCACTTTACATTTCAGTTATTTGCACTTTTTAGCAACCGATTTGTAATTTATGATAGTTTTCGCCTATTGCCCGGACTTCTTTTGTGCAATATGTTTATTCTATTTTCTTTATTTTGTTTATACTGCACAATTATCTCTTTTCTCTCCGCTTTCTTTGCAGTTTATATAGCAAAAACGTTGTTATAGATCATGAAAAACCGGAGACATTCTTTCATAAGTACAAAACTGCGTATAACCTGCTTTTCTCAGCATTTCCTTCGTTTCTTCTATATAAGCGCCCAAGTGTTCCGGTTTATGACTGTCGCTCCCTATTGTGACGATCTTTCCGCCAAGCTCTCTGTACCGTTTTAAAATTTCCACAGAAGGCGTCGTGTCAGAAAGGCCGTACCGATATGACGATGTATTCACTTCCAGACCTTTCCCATCCGCTATGACAACTTGCAAAATCTCTTCGACGATCGGTTTGATCTTTTCAAACGGATAGACGCCCTTTTCATCATAACGGGCGATCAGATCCATATGCCCAAGCACGCTGTAATCCTTGTATTCCCGAACGACCGACAGCATTTCCTCATAATACTTTTCATTATATTCCTTCTGCGTTTTCCCATTTCAATGATCCGAAGTTGTTTTCTTCTATCATTTTATCACAAAGCGAACCGTTTTTTCCATTCTAACATTTTTATATACGTTTCCTTTCCACACGCCGTAAAGCTGTAAACTTGCCTGCTGCGGCGCAGACGTCCTCCCTGAAGGTTCTGCGCGATCAGAAACCGGAATATCCGATAATGCAGAAAAGGATCGCCGCTCACACGACAATCCTTTTTAAGTATCAATTTTTTATTTTGATCTTTTCTGCGTATCTTTGTTTATCCGTTCTTTTTTCTCGTGATCATGACCACTGCGCCTGCCGCAAGTGCAAGTACAAACGGGAAGAACGGCGCTGTTTCGTCTCCTGTCTTCGGAGGTGTCTTTCCATCCTCCTGCGGTGTCTGACCGCCGTCTTTTGTAACCGTTACTTTCACAGTGTCAGTTACTTTCACTGCATCCGCTCCGCTTCCCTGTGTCGCTGTCACTGTCAGCTTCGCTGTTCCTTTGCCGACTGCCTTTACATTGCCGTCAGCATCTACCGTTGCAACTTTTTTATCGGAAGAAGCCCATGCAAATGTTACATTTTCTGCCTTTTCCGGTGTGATCTTCGCTGTTGCCTTTGTTGTCTCGCCGACTTTCAGATCTGCTTTCTTAACTGACGCTTTCACGCCTGTAAGTACCACCGGTTTCTCCGGTTCCGGATCTGTTCCGCCGTCTTTTATTACCGTTACATCCACAGTAGCTGTTTTTGTTACCGCGCCGTCTCCGCTTCCCTGTGTCGCCGTTACAGTCAGCGTTGCCGTTCCTTCTGCAACCGCCTTAACGTTTCCGTCCTTATCTACTGTCGCAATCTTGTCATCGGAAGAAGTCCATGCAAGCTCTACGCCTTCTGCACCTTCCGGCATGATCGTTGCTGTTGCCTTTGTTGTCTCGCCGACTTTCAGTTCTGCCTTTTCAACTGACGCTGTCACGCCTGTAAGTACCGGTTTCTCCGGCTCTTCCGGTCTGTCCGGACGGATGATCGCTCCGCCGTCTTTCGCACCGTAAGCCTCGAACTCGACGATATGATCAGACGTACCCTGATTATTTTCTCTTCCGTTTACATAGACACGGATGTAGCGAGCTGTTACAGGTTCACTGTTTTCTGCGTTCCACATCTCTTTGCCTGCTGCCGTCTCGACATAAAACTCATCTTTGCCCGCGCCCTGTTTATGTACATTGTCTTTATCGGAGTTATATACCGTTGTCGTTTTGTCTGCCGCAAAGTTCTCGTCTGTACTTAACTGGATCACTGTCGGTCCGTATTTTCTTGAACCATCCCAGTATCTTGTCATATGGATCTTCATCAGATCATACTCGTCTCCGAGATCGAACTGCACGTAACGGGAATGGTTCTGGCTGTCGCTCGTATCTGTCAGCTCCAGATAATTCGCCGTACTCTTCACGCCGTCGTTTACCATGCTAAACGGTCTGTCCGGTTTCTCTGCCACTGCCGTATTAACAGTTGCATCATAAGCGGTAACTTTTACTTTCGGATTGTTCTTTGCAAGAACAACATTATCTTCTGTATCGATCAGATCTTTCACTTCATCATATGCAAGCGATCTGTCGAGAACTGTAATATAAGAAACTTCGTCTTTTGTCAGACCCTGCGCAAATATCGTTTCGCCTTTTGCGATCTCCGGATTTGCTTTATCTTCGCTGTATGTTGAAGCAACCACTTTTCCGTCAAGGTAAAGTTTGATCATTCCGTTAATTTCTTTTACAGCAGAGAATTGATGCTCTTTACCGTCAGCCGCAATTCCTTTCGTCTCGCTTGTGTAGCTGTCGTTTGCTTTATCAACCGTCTTCTGATCATATTTCGATGTGATCTTCATATTGTTAAACTCAAACGTCAGATATCCTTCGCCGTCAATGCCGACTTTATAAGCGCCTTTCTGCTCTGCAAGTACCACGTCTTTTGAATCTGTCTTGATCTTACCTGTTACAGTAAATCCGCCGTGTCCGTCGACAGAGTATTTCGCTTTTGTCGATACAGCTCCGTCTTTCAGATCATCGCTGATCACTCCTGTTATGATGCCGTCTTTAAACGCATCATTCTGCGCGCTTACTTTTGAAGTATTTCCGACAGTATCTTTCACGCCGTCTACACTTACGCTCACTGTCCGGGCATCTTTCAGTTCCTTATCCAAAGTCAGTTTCACTGTACGTCTGTCGGCTTTCAATTCTGCCTTTGTCACTTCGTATCCGTCTACCTTAAACATTCCCGCTTCCGGCGTACGGATCGTCTCGTCAAATTCAACTTCTGCTTCTTTTCCGTTTCCTTCTACAGAAAGGATTTTCGCAGGAGTTTCATCTTTCTCACCAAACTGCAGGATCAAAACTTCCTTCGGATTAAGCGTGTATGTCACTTCCTTGCCATATGTAAGCGGTTCATCTGTCTGGTGTCTCTGATCTCCTACGACAACCTTTCCGTAAACAGTTCCGAGATCTTCTCCGACGCCGATCAGTCTGTCATAAGTTACTTTATAACTTTGTGCTTCATTCTTCGGATTTCTGATCGAGAGAATTCCCTCTTTTCCGTTCCAGCAGGAATATCCGTAAACATTTCCGTCATTCGGTTTTCCGCCGAACATCTGTGATTTCTGAAGAATGTCGAAATTGTCTTCGATCCATTTTGCCGCTTCCGCGTTGATCTGCCATTTATTGTCATCAAACATGGAGTAACTATAATAATACTCCCAGAATGCCGTTCCTCTCGTTCCGAGCATATACAGGTGATTTCTCATCTCATCATCTGTATATTTGATATCCGGTCTATGATAAGCATCGTTTGCAGTCAATCCGTAAACCGGGTCATGGTTATAAAAATATTTGTTCGGAAGCTGCCACTCTCTTTCATTTAAGAAGTTATAATAAGCGTTGTCACGGTATGTAAGCATCGCTTCTTCATCCGTTGCATTAAAGCTATCCGTATAACCTGTATCTCCCGTATTCTGCATCCATACGCTGTTCACCCACTGAACGTGCCACGGACTCGGGTTTGTGTAAGAAGTCATATTAAGCCAAAGGTCTTTTCCCGCTCTGTTGTCACGCATATCTTCAAAAATATCCGTCCATCTCTCGTATGTCTCTGAAATCGTATAAAGCGGATTACCTGTCACATAATATTCGGACTGCTCTGTCGATGGATTTAAGAGCATTCCATCCAGTTTCCAGTAGTTGATATCAAACTTATCCTGATACTCGCAGAAAACATCTTTATTCAATTTCGTCAGATATCTCGCATCAGAAATATTAATATCTCCACCCGATTGATTATTTACAGAACCCAAACCATTACTTGCAATCCAATTCGCAATCGTTCTTTCTGTTCCATATCCGCCTCTTGGTCCAAGCCACAGTCCGAAGTTGGACGCAAGCTGATTCACCTGCAGACTGGAGTTGTAAAGCTCATTCGGAAACTTATTATTAAAATCCCAGAAGGAGCTGTAATTCGTCCATCCATCGTCTACAACATAAGAATCAAGAGGAGCTATCCCGTACTGTGTGAATCCTTTCTCAATCTCGAAGAAACTCTTCTGAATAATCTCGTCCGTGATCTCCTTCATGTTGTCGTACCATGAGTTGTACTGCTGACGGAACTCCGTATCTATTGCGATCGTCTCGATATATTCATAGAAATCGCTCTGTGTCACGCTGTAATCTCTGCTTCGGGCAGCTCCTACGACAGCGTCCCACGTCGTCATCTTTCCGTTTTCGTTTCCTTCGTTATACTCAAACTTATCATCGGATTTCAATGATTTTCCATAGTAGTAACGGATAAAGGAATTAGAACCTTTAATTTTGTTCTCTGTCTCCGGGAACTCACATCCCCAGTACATCGCACCTACATAGTACGGCTGTCCAAGCTCCAGATAATCGCCTTTCATTCCGCCCATGTCAGGATTGTCTGCCATATTATCTTTGATCGACCAGTATTCATCTTTTTTCAAATCATCCTGGCTGATCTGCATATTTTCCAAATCGATATAATCGATTTTAGCTTTTTCTGCCTGTCCTTCCCCAACAGAAATATCGAGGCGCTTTCTCATGAAAGAATCTCCGTCTTTCATCGTGATCACTTCTTTGATCGTGTAATCTACACCTCTTACTCGCTTCGGTTCAAACGTAAAGGTCAGCGTTTTCACTCCGTCCTTTTCTGTCAGCTCCGGCTCGCCCTGCACTTTCATCTCGCTCGTCTTAAGCTGTGTCGCATCGTCCGTCGCCTCCGGGAACGTCGCAGTATCCTCAAAGAAATCAAATTCCGAACAGCAGGCTACGTCTTTACTTACATTTGAATCTGACGGGTCATGACAGTCAACAAACTCGATACGCACACATTTTGCCGTAACCTTCTCTTTCAAATTTACATATGTTTCTTTTTTATTATCAAAAGAACCTTCTGCAACCGGCTGTGCATCTGTTGCCTGTTTTAACGCATCAATACTGTCTCCTGTATAGATTTTATAACTTTTTACATGTCCGCTCACTGTCGGATTTCCTTGAGCATCTACTCTCTGCTGGTAGCGAAGAGACTGGAACGACTTCTCTGCACCAAAATCGACATAAATATTATGCGGATATTTCCGTTCGGCATCTGTGCCTTCGTTATATTTAGAATGATAATAAGTATCTTTCCATCAAACATCTTATCCGCTCCGCCATTCGCTCCTTCATTAGTCGCAACGCTGTCCGCCTCTGCTGTCCAACCATTGGTATCTAATTTTTTCTTAGGCGCTACGAATCCGCTGTCTTCCCCTTCGGAATTATTGTCAAGCGTGTTGATTATAAACTCTTCACTGCCCGCCTGCGGTGTGAACACAGTCGGAGTCGTTCCGGTACGATAGTTTGTAATCTCTTTTGTTGACAATACTTTGTCCGCGCTCAAACTGAACGTTCTTTTTAAATATTCATTTCCGAAAACATAAGAGCCGTCAGTCTTTTCAAGCGTTACGACACCGCTTTTCTTCTCAGGTATCTGACCCTGCTCTGCCGCAGTATCTTCCGCATGAACTGTCTGAGCCATAAACGGAAGGGCTCCGCCGGTTGTCAGCGATACCGCGAGAACCGCAGCCATTCCCTTATGGAACATTCTCTTTTTCATAAACTTCTCTCCTTCTTTTTAAAATGTAATGTACGAATGTGCTCACCACATTACTCCCATCATCTTATAAATGATAGCATTACCCCCCCCCCAATAATATTTACACTTTTTATCACTTCTTTTGTATTTTTTTCTTTTTATCTATGCTTTTTGTATAATATGGCTATTTTAGCTTTATTTTTATTGATTTTTTCACATATACACCATCTGATTGATTTGCCAAAGGAAAATATCTTTCATTTTATACAAAAGATGCCTAACCGCAAATGCGGCCGGCATCTTCATAAAACCTGTCTTATATTAATGAATCATACTATTCTTTGTCCGTAATTTCTCCGTGAATTTCCTGAAGTGATTTCACTTCTTTGCTTCCATGTTTCTTCACTGCAAGAATTCCGTTTGCGGCAGCTTTCGCAGCAGCCATTGTCGTCATATACGGAACTTTCTTTTTGATCGCAGCTTTTCTCAAATAGCTGTCGTCATTCTTACTTTCTTTTCCTGACGGTGTATTCACGATCATGTCAACTTTTCCGTTCGTGATCACATCAAGCATATTCGGACGGCCTTCCTGAAGCTTATTGATCTTCTCTGCTTCGATTCCGTTCTCTTTAAGCAGGCTGCAAGTATGGTCTGACGCAATGATCTTGAATCCCGCTTTTGCAAAATCAGCCGCAACTTCCACAACTTCCGGCTTATCACGATTGCTTACAGAGATCAGCACCGTACCTTCAAGCGGAAGCTTTGTCTGTGTTGCTTCCTGAGCCTTATAAAATGCTTCGCCGAAAGATTTGGACAATCCGAGCACTTCTCCGGTCGATCTCATCTCCGGTCCGAGCAGCGGGTCTACTTCCGGGAACATATTGAACGGGAATACCGCTTCTTTTACTCCGTAGTACGGAATGTTCTGCTCTTTTAACGCCGGAACCGGTGAAGGTCTTCCTGTCAGTTCACTTGTCACAATGTCGATGGCAAGCGGAACCATGCGGATATTACATACTTTCGATACAAGCGGCACTGTTCTTGACGCACGAGGGTTCGCCTCCAATACGTACACTTTTCCGTTTTCGATCGCATACTGCATGTTCATAAGACCTTTCACATGCATCTCTTCTGCGATTTTTCTCGTATATTCTTTGATCGTCTTTACATTTTCTTCCGAAATATTTTTAGAAGGAATAATACATGCCGAATCTCCGGAATGTACTCCCGCAAGCTCGATATGTTCCATAACCGCCGGAACAAACGCATGTGTGCCGTCGCTGATCGCGTCTGCTTCACATTCTGTTGCATGTCCGAGGAAACGGTCGATCAAAATCGGACGGTCAGGTGTCACACCGACTGCTGCTTTCATATATCCTACCATGCTTTCCGCATCATATACAACTTCCATGCCACGGCCGCCAAGTACATAAGACGGACGCACCATAACCGGATAACCGATCTTCTCGGCAATTTCAAGAGCATCGTCCACCGTAACAGCCATTCCCGACTCAGGCATCGGAATCTCAAGCTTATCCATCATTTCACGGAACAGATCGCGGTCTTCCGCCAGATCGATAACAGACGGAGCCGTACCTAAGATCTTCACGCCGTTTCTTTCCAGATCTGCCGCAAGGTTCAGCGGAGTCTGTCCTCCGAACTGCGCGATCACTCCGACCGGTTTTTCCTTCTTATAAATGCTCAGTACGTCTTCCAGTGTAAGCGGCTCAAAATACAGTTTATCAGATGTGTCATAGTCTGTAGATACCGTTTCAGGGTTACAGTTGACAATGATCGTCTCGAAACCAAGCTTTTTCAAAGCAAGAGACGCATGTACACAGCAATAGTCAAACTCGATTCCCTGTCCGATACGGTTCGGTCCCCCGCCTAAGATCATGATCTTCGGTTTCTCTTCACTGATCGGGTTTTTGTCCGTTCCGTTATATGTCGAATAGTAATATGCTCTGTCCTGCGTTCCGCTTACATGAACGCCTTCCCACGTTTCCTCAACGCCGAGGCTGATTCTCTTATTGCGGATCTCATCCTCATCCACTTCAAGAATCTGGCTTAAATATTTATCAGAGAATCCGTCTTTTTTCGCCGCGATAAGAGCATTGTCTTCCGGCAAACCTCCCTTAAACGCAAGCAGAGCCTCTTCCTCTTCCACCAGCTCTTTCATCTGCTCAAGGAAATAGTGTTTTACTTTTGTCAGTTCATGGATCTCTTCTACAGAAGCTCCTTTTCTCAGCGCTTCGTAGATAACAAAGTAACGCTCGCTTGTCGCATACCGCAAACTCTTGAGAAGCTCTTCTTTTGTTTTTCCGTCAAAATCTTTCGCATGACCGAGTCCGTATCTTCCTGTCTCCAAAGAACGAATCGCTTTCTGGAACGCTTCTTTGAAGTTCTTACCGATGCTCATTACTTCGCCTACCGCACGCATCTGTGTTCCAAGCTTGTCTTCCACACCTTTGAATTTCTCAAATGCCCAGCGCGCGAACTTGATCACAACATAATCTCCGTCAGGAACGTATTTATCCAATGTACCGTACTTTCCGCACGGAATATCTTTCAGCGTCATGCCTGTCGCAAGCATTGCGGATACAAGCGCGATCGGGAATCCTGTCGCTTTCGATGCAAGCGCCGAAGAACGAGACGTTCTCGGGTTGATCTCGATAATGATATCTCTGTCTGTCTTCGGATCATGCGCCCACTGTACGTTACAGCCGCCGATCACCTTAACAGAATCTACTACTTTATGAGATTTTTCCTGCAGACGCTGCTGAACTTCTTCTGAGATCGTAAGCATCGGAGCGGAGCAGAAAGAATCTCCTGTATGAACGCCGAGCGGATCGATATTTTCGATAAAGCATACAGTGATCATATTGCCCTCTGCGTCGC
>OLGL01003233.1_pt1 | contig 10708 bp, 8 predicted proteins | sample 1605041 | NCBI WGS metagenome assembly OLGL01 (sample SAMEA3888905, study PRJEB22519) | human gut metagenome | biome: human gut; feature: human-associated habitat; material: faeces | place: Denmark | collected 2010 | reverse complement strand
GCGGAAGAAAATGGCATCAGCCCGTTTGAACTGACATTTCCTCTGCCGCTTGACTACATCAGAGCTGGGCTCAGATGTTGCTTTGATGAACTGGGAGCCGACTCTGTAAAGCGTTCCGAGATAGTGGCATATATGATAAAGGAACTGTCGCAGGAATACCTGCAGGACAGGGTGCTTGCCGCTACGACTGCCGCACTTCCTGCGCCGATAGTGGGAAGTAAGCCGACAGAAGAAAAGCCCGACTTCAAGAAGCTCCGCAGTCTGTTTATAGATATTATGGGACGGACGGAGGAAGAATTCACATATTCCACGCTGTACGAAATAACGGACAGATGGAACGACTACGCAACATTTATGGGGTACAAAGCCCCAACAGAGAGGTTTGTACAGTATGACGATTAAAGACAGCCGTGCATACAAATACGCCGTGTGGGCATTGCAGGACAGCTCCGGTAAGGTCGGAAGATACGTCAGAAAACAGTGCGCCGAATGGCTTAAAGCTGTCGATGACGGTTATGTAGATGTTCAGGAATGGAACAAGATAACCGCATTGCTCAAAGCCATACAGCACCCGGACTTAGGCCGTGATATGTACTCATCGCTTGAAGATTACAGCCTGCTTTTTATATATGCGGTGCTTTGCACGAAAACAGACGGGAAGCTGTATTACAGCACGGGACTGCTCGAAATCGCCCGAAAGAACTACAAGACGTTCACAGCGGCGGTAATATTCATCATCGGTATGCTGACACTGCCACGCTTTTCCCGTCTGTTCTCTGTAGCTCCCGACTTAAAGCTGTCGAGCGAGCTGAAAGTAGCTATCAAGAAAATTATAAAATCCTCTCCGCTGCTTGAAAAGCATTTCAAGGTTATGCGGTCCGAGATCAGATGCTTGATGTGTGATACGGAGTATACGCCGCTTGCGTACAGTAAGGATAAGCTGGACGGTAAGCTGGCTCACTTGTTTCTTGCCGATGAGGTCGGAGCAATGGACGGCTATCCGGTTGAAGCAATGCGTTCCTCGCAGATTACGCTTAAGAGCAAGCTCGGAATACTTATTTCCACACAGTACCCGAATGATGATAACGGCTTAAAGGACGAAATCGACATAGCCAAGAAACAGCTTGACGGGGTGTACAGCTCTGGCAAGAAATATTTTGCGTTGCTTTATGAGCCTGATATTGAGCTTGTACCCGACTGGAAGACGAACGACAGTGTGCTGTATCAGTCGAACCCTGTAGCTGTCGATAATGCGGATCTGTTCTCGGAACTGAAAGACAACCGCCAGCTTGCTGTGCTGTATGAAAACAAGCGTGAGAACTTCCTATGCAAGCACTGTAATATTCAATACAAGGGCGTAGGCAGTGAGGGCTATGTTGACCTTATATCCGTGCAAAACTGCTCTGAGGACGTGCCTGACGAGTTCTGGCGGGGAAAGATAGTCTATCTCGGACTTGACCTCTCACAGACAGAGGATAACACGGCGCTCGCTATGATATGCTATCACGAGGGCAAGATATATGTTAAATCGGTAGCATTTATTCCTGCCGAAAAGGTAGAGGAAAAATCAGTAAAGGAGCACGTTAATTACAAGACGCATATCGCAAACGGTGATTGCTTTGCGTGCGGCGATTATATCATAGACTACGGCTTTGTCGAGAATTACATACTGACGCTGAAAGAAAAGTACGGCGTTATAATAGCTCAGCTCGGCTTCGACCGTTGGAATGCGCTGTCAACGGTGCAGAAGCTCGAAAGCGCCGATGATCCGATAGAGTGCGTAGAGATACGACAGCATTCAAGCGTGCTTCATGCTCCGACAAAGTGGCTCAAGGAGCAGATACTCACGGGAAATATAGTGTTTGCAAAGAATGAACTGCTTGAAATTAACTTCAGCAACGCTCGCTGTACAGAGGACACAAATCTGAACAAGTACGTCAATAAAAAGCGCTCTGCCGGCAAGGTCGATATGGTGGTGTCGCTGATAAATGCGGTGTATCTGCTTCAGCAGGAGATACTCAACGGCGATTGCGGCGTGTTTGTGCAGTATTAGGAGAATATTATGGAAAGAATAAAGAAATTTTTGCTTGATCACGCAGAATTTATGATAGCAGGGGCTATAGTTATAGGAAAGCTGATAAAATGACACTGATACAAGGATATTTCGGCATAATCGAATTATGCCACAGTGACAGGTACGACCTGTTCCTCGCTGATACGGAGCTGAGGTGTCTTGATGAGATAGGGATACTGCTCAGATATAACCATAACCACGACCCGCATACAGGCAGATTTACAAGCGGTAATGGGGTTGACAACGGCAAAAAAGATGTTGACAAATTGACAGAGAGTAGTATAATAAATTATGCAAAAGCTACCGATGTTTTCGAGGTGTCCAATAATTCTGAAAATTCTAATTTTGAATTGCAGAATGTAGTAGATTTAATGGAAAAATCAAGTGTCGGTAGAGATGCTTTGACTAAATTATCAGAAAAAGGTGTTAAACCGATTTTCGATTATTCTGAAGTGCGTCATACTAACAGAGGAATGCAACAAGGAAATTCCATCAGATTATATGCTCGTAATATTGCAAATGAAAGAGTGGCTGCACAGACGGTGATACACGAAACTACGCATTTATATTATGGCATAGGTCAAAACCAATGGGCTGAAGCTGTTTGTTTTGCAAAAGAAAAAATGTTTATAACAGGTAGACCTTTAACAGTTGCAGAAAAACGATATATAGTAAAACTTGCCAAAGACAACTATCCCGAGTTTAAGTGGAAGAAAGGCGGATATATAAATGGAAAACGGTTATGAACTCATAGAACGATTAAGAAAAGGCGAAAAAATCAAGTGCACAGATTGCCAGAAAGGATATTATACCACTAATACAGAAGATGTTTCGACTGCTCGTGAATTTCGATGCAATAAATGCAATAGTGTGTTAAGAATATCACCAAACATTACAGTTGAGTGATTGCACTTGATTTTAACGTGCATGGTCAAAATATCACATTAAACAAATGGCTTAACAAAGCCAAATGCAACTTGCCCAAAACTGAATAAATCATCCACTCCGAAAGGGGTGGATTTTTTATACCCAAATTTCTGAAAGGAGCGATAAAATGTCCGATGATTTATTTACTCTTGATTTATCCGGAATGGACCTTAAAGATCTCATTCAAGTGGTAAACGAAATGGATAGCAAGCTGAACAGCAAGATCATCCCCGAAATTCTTGAAGAAGTCGGCGATGAACTGATAGACGAAGAACGGCGAATGCTGCAGGGCAGGTCGAATAAAGACGGATCTCCGACAAAGCTCAGCGGATTGCTGACGAAGCAGATAACAAAAACAGGCAAGCTGTACAAGGTAAAAGCCGGGTATGACACAGCTACAATTAAAGCACATCCTGAAAGCGTGATTATAGAGTTTGGCAGACCGGGTAAAAAGAGCCGCAAGAAAGGCGACAAGGATAAGCTTGGCAGAAAGATAGGCGCTGTGCAGGCATACTCGCACATCAGAGCGGCGCTTATATCAAAGAAGAAAGCAATCACGGAGCTTGCGGAAAACCGCTTCCGTGATGAAATAGAAGAACTGTGGGAAAAGGGAGGTAAAAAATAATGGCACAGGAACTTACTGCGAATTTCGGGGCAAACAGTACAAAATTTTCTAAGGGCGTACAGGAAATAAAAGCCCAGCTCACCGAGCTTAACAAAGCCCTTGAACTCAATAAGCAAGCCGTTGCAGACACAAACAAAAAAGCTAAGGAGTATGAAAAAGAACTCAATCAGCTGAAAACAGCCGAGAAAGAAAACGGCACAGCTACAAAAGAACAGAAAGCCCGGATGGCAGAGCTTGAAAAGGAGATTGACAAGGCACGCACCAGAGCCGCACAACTTAAAACCGAGCAGATCGATTTAAAAAACGGGCTTAAAGAAACCACAAGCGAGTTGAAAAAGCAGAAGTCAGGCGTTTCCGGTGTTTCCGATGAGATGAAAAAGATGAAAACGCTGATAACCGGCTTTATTGCGGCTTACGGCGGTAAAAAGCTTTATGAACTGCTGATAGGCTCGAATGACGAAATGGAGCAGTATACAACCTCGCTTGAAGTTATGCTCGGTTCTGCATCAAAAGCAACAGCAATGATAGAGAAAATGCGGGACTTTGCCGCAAAAACGCCGCTTACGCTTGAAAACGTAATCTCCGGCGGTTCGCTTCTGATGAGCTATGGCGTGGACGAAAGCAATCTTATCGATACTATGACAAAGCTCGGAGATCTCGCACGTGGTAATGCTGAAAAAATGGACAGAATAACACTTGCCTACGGTCAGATGCTTGCAAAGGGCAAGGTTACAGGCGAAGAACTTATGCAGATGGCGGAGGCAGGTGTACCGCATCAGACAGCACTTGCCGAAAGCATAGGCGTGACAGGTGAAGAATTTTCCAAGATGGTTTCCGCAGGCAAGGTCGGCATAGACGATCTGAACAAGGCTATAACTGGGCTTACAACAGGCAACGGAAAGTTTGCGGGAATGATGGAAAAGCAGTCACAGACTATGCATGGTATGCTCAGTACCTTGCTGGATAACATATCCGAGTTCTTCCGCAAAATGGGCGAGGGTGCTTTCGGAGAAGTAAAGTCGGTATTGCAAGATGTCAGCGACCAGCTGGCAGAATGGGAGCAGGACGGAACGCTTGACGAGTGGGCGCAGAATTTAGGTGTATCGCTTAAAAATCTTGTTGCTTTTATGAAGCAGGCTATCTCTGTAGGTCTCGACTTCAAGGAAGCAATAATAGCGGGGGCTGTGGCTCTCGGTACGTTTAAGGTTGCTATAGGAATAGGTAATGTCATAAGTGCGACGGTAGCGTCAATACAGCACTTTACGAAAGCTACAAAGGCGGCAAGAGCGGCACAGGCAACATTTAACGCTGTCGGTGCGGCTAATCCGTATGTGTTTATGGCTTCGTTGTTAGCTACATTAGTGGTTGACACAATTGCGTTCACTTCCGCATCGGATGATGCAAAAAAGTCAATAGATGAATTGAAAGATTCGGCAAACGGAGCGAAAGACAAGGCAGATGAACTATCCGATGTACTTGAACGTTATAAGGCCATTAGTAATAACACAGGCACAGCGGCAGAGAAAACAGAGGAACTCCAGTCATTACAAAAACAGTTGAATGATACGTACAGCACTACAGCTGAAAAGCTTGATCTCGTAAACGGAAAATATGAGGATAATATCGAAAAACTGCAAGAAGCAACAAGGCAGGAAAAAGAGTTAGCATTAGCAAAAGCACAATCGTATTATGATGAATTAACGTCCTCTGATGCAAATCGAAACTATGATGATGTTCATAGTGTAGATTCTGACGAGGATATGAGCGCCGTGAGCAAAATAACAATTGCCGCACACAAAGATCACGAAGGTACGGGCAGAGGAGCATATAAAACTTATCCGCTTTTTGGCGATGCTAATTTGTACGATCAAGTAACTGGAACTGCTCGTCAGCGAGCCGATTATTATAAAGATGTTGTAACAAGGCTTAAAGAAGTAAATCTCGAAGCAACGGAAGCCTATAAAAATTACAACGATTTATGGATTAAGTATGAAGATGAAGCACAGAAAATAGAAAAAGCCAAAGTTTCTGTTGACGAATTAACTGATTCAATCGAAAAATCATCAAAGAAAACCGAAGAAAACACCGAGACCAAAAACAACAACATAAAAACCACCGAAGAACTTGCCGACAGCACATCAACACTCATTAAGAATCTTAACGAGCTGGCTTCCGCCTACGCAGAGCAGGGGAAGAACGGCAATATATCCTATGACACTATGCTGAAGCTAATAGACGCAGGGTATACGCAGTGTGTCAGCCTTGACAACGAAACAGGCAAAATAAAGCTGAACACAGAAGCGTACAAAGAGCTTGCAAAGGCAAAGCTTGCTTCACAGATAGCAGAGTACGATGCAACAATCGGCACGTCCGACACACCAAATATTAACTCATACTACGATCAGCAGGAATGGGAAGCAAAAAAGGATCTAAGGCTCAAGCGTGATGCACTGAAGGCAATGTATGATAACTTCGATAACTATATGGAAGCAGGCAGTTTCAGCGGTTCGGGCAGTTCTTCATCATCAAGCAGTTCCGATAATGAATTCAAGAAGGCCTCTGAGGCATATAAGACCGAAGCAGATAAAAAAATCGCCCTCATAAAGCGTGAACTTGAAGCAAAGAAAGAGCTTCGTGATGCTACGATAAAAGCGATTGACGATGAAATCGAAGCCCGCAAGCGTCTGAATGAGGACAACGATCTTGAAAAGCAGATAAACGAAGTTAAAGCACAGCTTAAATACAGCCAGCTTGACGAATTCTCCCGTGAGCAGATGGAGAAAAAGTTACAGGGATTGTACGATGATAAGGCGGAAAAGGAATGGCAGAGAAATGCACAGGAGCGCAAAAATGCCGCAAACGCAAAGTATGAAAGCGAGCAGAAAAGCTACAACAATCAGATCAGCGCAATCAATGAGAGCCTGAAAACCGTACAGCAGATAATGTCGGCTATGGCCGATGGCTCAAAAACCGTTGAAAGCATAGTCAATAACGACAACACACGGAATAACACAGCGAATGTCAATCTTATCGGTACGGCTCTGACAATGGCTCAGATAACAAAGGCGGTCAAGGACGCACTGATGGACGATATTGTAATCAGATAGGAGAAAAGTATGGAGAAAATCACATTTTCAACCGTTCTCGGCACGGCGGTGACTATCGATGATGTTAATACATCATCCGACGCAGACGGATACATACCGCTCCACCTGCTTAGCTTTGAGGGAAATGCTCTCGGATATAAGCACGACAGCTCCGAGCGTGTAGGCTTTGACGGTGCGGGATTTTACGGCGCAAAAGCAAATGTCCGTACTATCACCGCAGAAATTGCTCTGCTTCCTCGCAACGGAAAGCCGGCTACAATGTACGAACTTCGCAGAAAGCTCATGCGGTACTTTCCCGCCGGTGTTGAAGGTACGCTGAAATACACGAACAGCGCCGGCAAGACATATCAGATTGAGGGCGTTGTCAGTGAGCTTCCTGCGGTAGAACGGCAGGCAGGTGTGCTGTGCACAGCGAAAATATCGATCCTGTCATACGTTCCGTTCTGGCGTGTAAAAGCGGCAGATGTGGAATTGTCGGCAGCTGCGGGAAAAACGCAGTCGGTAAATTTCACAGCGCAGACGGAGGATAAAGTGCCGGCTATGCTCAGCATAACGGCAACAGCTGCCATGACGGGTACCGATACGCATTCGGCAATAATTGCGCTTTCGGGGCGTGAAATGCCTGTGTCGTACAACAGCATGAGCGTCTACGGCAAAGAGCCACAGGGGACATACAAAAGCGCCACAGGAGAGCTTCAGCTGACAAAATACCTGAGCACAAGTGATGTGATAAACATCGACTGGGGACTGCTTGGCAAGGTGTATATACCGTATTCGCAACGTTCCGGTATCGACCTGATAAAGTCAACATCGCAGTATATCTATCCTGGCAATAACAATTTATCGGTAAAGAACATTGCAACAGCAGGCACGATAAAAGCAAAGCTGGTGCGTTTTGATTATGTAAGGAGCATCTGATGATAGTTAGAGTATACGATTTTTTATCGGTAAAGAAGCCAAAATTCTCGCAGAATCTCGTCGGTATCGTATCTGATGTTGAAAGTTTCAAGTATACACGCAGAGCATACGACATTGGCAGTTTCGAGATGACAATACCTACACACGCTGATGAAGCCGGATGTATACAGCCGGACCGTATGCTGATAGTCGGGGAAAAGCTCGGTCAGACATATATAGCAAGCGATCCGACAAAGCGTATAGTAAGAGGAACGTTTCTTTATGTTACGGATATTGAAAAGAAGGATGATAAGATAACCGTCACCGGATATGATCTGAAGTATCTGTTTGCACTTCGTGTCACGCTTTTTCCGAAAGAAGAACAGGACAAGGGAACATACGGCTATTACGTCACAAGTGGCACGACATTTTCGTGTATCTCGGACATCGTCAACTACAATATCGTTAATGCTACAGATAGCGACAGACAGATATACGGTATGTTCGGCATAACGATGCCTGTAAATCAGATCAACGCAGACCCGCCGCTTACAGGCATACAGGATGACCGTTACATGACACGTCTTGAGCCTGTCAGCACGGCAATTTTTAATCTGCTAAAAAACTGCAAGACGCATTTTTACGATATGCGGCTAATCATAGATGATAATGCGGAGGACGGCGATAACTATAATCCACATATGGAATCGAGCGAGGACAAGCCGACTATCATAATAGACGAGAGCAGATACAACATCAAGAGCTACACACGCAAGGACGGAACATCAGCATACAAGAATGCTATATATGCCGTAGTCGGTAGTGGCGATGATGTCACGATAAAATGCGTGAAGCGCCCCGATGATACCGCAAGCGGAGTAAAGCGTAAAGAAGTTGTGCTTGATGTCGATACCGACAGCGTATCCGAGATAGACAGATACGCACTTAAAGCGGCGGAAGAATATGTGGTATCTGACGACTTTGAGATAGAACCACTGTTTATGGATGACGAAGCCGAACCTGAGTTAGCACAGAAGGTATCTATCCGCATTGACAGTGTAGAGTACGAAACGGTCATAACCGAGATTACAGACGAGTACGCAAACGGCAAGCATACGCAAAGCTATGCCTGCGGTGACAAAAAGCTGAAGGTGCTTAATGTGCTGAACAAGGCAACGGCAGGAAATACGCAGAAAATCATAAACAACAAAATCACTACCGGCAATGCCAGCAGTGTCGGCAAGTTCACCGCTACCGGCATCGGCTGTGAGATATTCAACGACTATGAAAATAATATCGCAAGCAGCACATACGCTCACGCCGAAGGAAGCGGCACGAAGGCAACAGCGCCAAGCACGCATGCAGAAGGAAGCGGTACAGCTGCAAGCAACACATACGCACACGCTGAAGGGAACAGCACCACAGCAAGCGGAATAAGCTCGCACGCTGAGGGAGAAAACACCACAGCAAGCGGTTATTGCAGCCACGCAGAAGGGTATAATACCGTTGCAGACGGCGGATACAGCCATGCGGAAGGATACAATGCTCTTGCAAGCGGTTGGTACAGCCACGCAGGCGGCATTAACAGCGAAGCGAAAGCGGAAGCATCCTTCGCTCACGGCGAGTATGCGGTATCCAATTATCGAGGCGGTGCGGCTTTCGGTGTCAGCAACAAGACCAAAGACGCACTTTTTGTTGTCGGAAACGGCTCACCGGGAGGAAGTTACGAAAGCGATGCACTCGTGCTTGATAACGCAGGAAATCTGTGGGTGGCAGGCAGTATAAAGTGCGGCGGTGGCAGCGGAGGTTATACCTTGTCGCCTGCAACAGCCGACACGCTCGGCGGCGTGATGATAGGCGATAATATATCGGTAACGGCTGACGGGGTTATCTCGGTGAATCTGTCGGCATATCTGAAAAACACGGATATAGCGGACTGGGCAAAAGCTGAAAGCAAGCCTGTGTATACAGCGGAAGAAGTCGGGGCGGCAGAGAAGAATCATACACATAACGTGTCGGATATCACAGATATGCCAGAATGGACGAAAACCGAGAATAAGCCTGTATATACAGCAAGCGAGGTCGGTGCGGCAACAGCGGCAGATATTACTGCGGCGGTGAATGCTATCGAGATCGGCGGAAGAAATCTGCTGTATGACAGCACCGGAAATCTTAAAAAAGGCTGGAGCGGTAACACTATAATAACGGTTGATGGCGGAATATCAGGAAATAGCCTTGCAATATCCAGAACCGGCTATTCCGGCAATGCACGATATTTTGGCACGAGCAAGAGGCACTTTCTGACGGATTTCGAGGATGGCACAAGCTACACTCTGTCGGCGTGGATAAAGGTCAGAAGCGATGTCGAGCTTGACGCAAGCGGCTATGTAATGGCAAGATTCCGTTCCGCTGATAATACGAAGCTGCATATTTTACCGCTTACCGTCAACAGCAAAACCAAAAAGGACGAGTGGCTCTACTGCGAAAAGACTTGGACGATAGACGACAGCAACATAGCAAAGCTCGAATGCGTGGCGCTTGCGCTTGATAAAAACGGCATGATCGAGGCTTGCAACATCAAGCTCGAAAAAGGCACTAAGGCTACAGACTGGTCGCCTGCAGTCGAAGAGGATACGGAGCGTATCGCAAGCCTTGAAGCAAGAGTAGCGGCGCTTGAGGCTATGGCAGTATCGGGAGGTGAGGTATAATGTTGGATTTTGGTAGATGGATAGTCGAGGTCGCTGTGAACGGCGTTAAAAGCGGCAGTTTTGACAGGGCTTGGGCGGCTATGCAGCTCGGCAATCATTACAGCCGTGACAGGATAACGGCGGAGGATATTGCGAGGTTTGATGAGGAGATGAACGAGTTTGAGGCAGAGATGAACGAGGCGGATTGCACTGAAATTTATGAGGAGGTTATATGAGCGAAAAACAGAAAAACAAGGACAAGGACAGCGCTCCGGTATATAAGAGCGGATACGGCAACGCACTGAAAAACAATCTTGCAAAGGTTATGGAAAAGAAGAACTTCACCTATGACGCAGATAAGGACAAGCTGTTCTCGCAGTATAAGAACAGC
>OLGL01003227.1_pt1 | contig 10751 bp, 9 predicted proteins | sample 1605041 | NCBI WGS metagenome assembly OLGL01 (sample SAMEA3888905, study PRJEB22519) | human gut metagenome | biome: human gut; feature: human-associated habitat; material: faeces | place: Denmark | collected 2010 | reverse complement strand
CCGTCCAGATCTTCTGCAATATTATAGCCTGCGTCCCAGATGTGGCAGGTGTCCAGACAAACGCCCATTTTTTCGGTCAGCTGAACGCGGTCGAGAATGGCACGCAGCTCCTCAAAGGAACGCCCCACTTCGCTGCCCTTTCCCGCCATGGTTTCCAGCAGGACAGTGGTGGTCTGCTCCGGTGTCAGCGTCTGGTTCAGGGCATCGGCGATCTGTTCAATGCCGACTTCTGCACCCTGTCCGGTGTGGCTGCCGGGGTGGAAGTTCAGCCGGTCGAGCCCCAGCGCTTCGCAGCGCTGCATCTCGTCGAGGAAGGCTGCGCGCGACTTCTCCAGAGCCTCCCGTTCGGGATGCCCGAGGTTAATCAGGTACGAGTCGTGGGGCAGGATCTGCGCGGGTGTATACCCGTATTGGTCGCAGGCCGTGCGGAAGGCGTCGATCTGCGCTGCGGTGAGCGGCGCGGCCACCCACTGGCGCTGGTTCTTCGTGAAAAGGGCGAAGCCCGTGGCCCCGATCCCGTGTGCATTGGCGGGCGCGTTTTCCACACCTCCCGCAGCACTTACGTGTGCTCCGATATATTTCATATGATTGTCTCTGTATTAACTTAAGACAAAGTTAAGGATTTTGTAAATAATTTCATAAATTTGCATATTGAATTTGCAATTATAATCGCTTCACTATGAAATATTTTTACCTGCTTTTCGGGCTCATTCCCGCCCTTTTGGCCGGCAACCCCGCGTTCGCACAAATATCCATCGACGAAGTCGATGCCAAAGAGGACAAAGTGACCTTCCAGGACAAACTGAAATCCACCTCCGTCGATGTGGACTATTTCAGCCTGGCCCGTTACAAGGCCGAGCGCGCCGCAATCCGCAAGGAGCGCAACTACCTCGAATTCAGCGGAGGCATACAGGGTTCACTCACGTCGTACAACGACCCGTGGATCTCGGTCTCGGGCGGTGACAACTCCATTGCCCTGACGGCGGTTTTCGGGCTGCGCCACCTCTTCACGAAGAACCTCTTCACGCTCGAAACCAAGTTCAATGCCAAGCTCGGCTACAACCGCATGAAGGTCGAAACGACCCAGAAAGATGACGAAGGCAACGAATACACCGACAGCGAGGGTATCTGGTTCAAAAACCAGGACGAATTCGTGATTTCCGTCGCCCCGTCGTTCAAGATGTCCGACAACTGGTCGTACGGTTCGATCCTGAATTTCCGCAGCCAGTTCGTCAACGGGTACAAATCGCGTACGGAACAAAAGGAGGAGCACCTCAAGAGCAAATTCATGACCCCGGGCTACCTCGACATCTCGCTCGGTATCACCTATAAAAGCCCCAAGGCCAAATTCCCGATCGTGGTCAACATCTCGCCGATCGCCCTGAATGCCACCTTTGCGGAGAACGAACTGATCCGCAAAACGAACGGATTCAACTACGGTATCGAAGACCCCGACAAGACGTCCAAATACGAAGGCGGTTCGTCGATCCAGATCGACTTCGACCGCACGTTCGGCAAGACCGGTTTCCTGCGCTACCGCACGACGCTCTACTCCTTCTACGGCTGGATCACGGACATCGGTCAGAAGAACAAGATCAGCGACTATTCCGAATACCGGATTGCATATGACGACTGGGTAGAGAAGGGCAGCGACATCAAGACCAAGCCCCGCCTGCCGATCCACCCGATCGTACGCTGGGAAAATACGATCGACATCAAGGCAACAAAATACCTCTCCACGTCGTTAAGTTTCCAGCTTTACTACAACCGGGCGCAGAACCTCGACGTGCAGACCCGCACGCTGCTGAGCGTCGGCCTGACGTATACGTTCAAGAACAAGGAAAAACCGCAAAAATAGTCCGGCCGCCGGCCGGCGTATGACACGCAAATGTATAAGAACTCGAAATACACCGTCCTCTTCCCGCTGCTGCTGGCAGCGGGTGTTGTGTTGGGGCTGCTGCTGGGGCAGTACATGGGCCGCAACAGCACCACTTCGGAGATCAAGGGCATGCTCCGCCAGATGGCACTGCCCACCAACAAGTTAACCTATACGCTTTCGCTGATCGAGAATCAATATGTCGATTCGGTGGCGATGGATTCGCTTGCCGAGCACGTCATCCCGCTGCTGGTCAAGGAGCTCGATCCCCACTCGGTCTATATTCCGGCATCGGAGATGCAGGAGATCAACGAACCGCTCGAAGGCGAATTCGACGGCATCGGCGTGGTCTTCAACATGGCGCCCGACACGGTCATCGTACTCAATGTCATCCCTTCGGGGCCGAGCGACAAGGCCGGAGTGAAGGCCGGCGACCGCATTATCCGGATCAACGATTCGCTGGTGGCAGGACAGAAGATACCCAACAACGAAATTGTCAAACGGCTACGGGGCAAACGCGGCACACAGGTCAAGTTATCGCTCGAACGGCAGGGAATCGCAGAACCAGTCGAGGTCGAAGTGACGCGCGGCGCCATTCCGATCAAAAGCCTCGAAGCGGCCTTCATGCTGCCCGACAGCATCGGCTACATCAAACTCTCCCAGTTCGCCATCACCTCGCACAACGAACTCATCACCGCCTTGAACAACCTCAAGGCACAAGGTATGAAGCGATTGATCTTCGACCTGCGGGGCAATCCCGGCGGTTTCCTCGACCAGGCGATCCGCATCGCCAACGAATTCCTGCCGGCCGACAAGCTGATCGTCTATACCGAAGACCGGCGCCACAACCGCACGGATGAAATGAGCGACGGAAACGGCACGATCCAGGAGCTGCCCCTGGCGGTGCTGATCGACGAATTCAGCGCCTCCTCCAGCGAAATTCTGGCCGGAGCGCTGCAAGACAACGACCGGGGTACGATCATCGGACGCCGCTCGTTCGGCAAAGGACTCGTACAGAGGCAGATACCCTATCCCGACGGCTCGGCCCTGCGGCTCACCGTCGCACGCTACTATACCCCCACGGGTCGCTCGATCCAGAAACCCTACACCAACGGCGATGCGCTGGGGTATGAAGAAGATCTGTGGAACCGTTACCGGCACAACGAGTTTTTCTCGGCAGACAGCATCCACTTCGACGATTCGCTGCGCAAGGTAACGCCCGGCGGCAAGGTGGTTTACGGCGGAGGCGGCATCATGCCCGACCTGTTCGTGCCGGTCGATACGACCGACGTGACCCGCTATTTCCTCGAGGTGTCGGGACGCAACATCCTCTTCCGCTATACGCTCGAATACGCCGACCGTCACCGCGACGCTCTGAACGCCGTGAAGACCATTCCGGAACTCCAGGCCCTGCTCGATGCCGACAAGGAGCTGATGAACGACTTCATCCGATACGCGGCCCGCAACGGCGTACAGCCCGACTACCGGGACATCGCCCGCTCGCGCAAGCTGATCGAAGCCCAGTTACGGGCCTACATCGGACGGAACACCCCCCTGAACGAAGCGGGATTTTACGTGAATATCTACCCGATCGACCCCGTCATGCTGCGGGCGGTCGAAGTGCTTAAAACCCAGAACGATCATGACTAAACGAATCATCGGACTGATCCTGGCCATCGCCGCTATCGCGGTAATCGTCATCGCCGCCATCCGCCACAACACCTATACTTCGATGATCGGACCGGCTGCAACCGAAATGCCCGCACCCGAAAAAACGGGGCAAAAAAAACCGGCACCGGAAACTCTGCGGGCCGATTCGCTCACTGCGGCCAAACCCGACACGGTACGGCAAACGGGCGGCCATGCAGGGCCGGAACAGTAATCGAAAACAATCTTACGATCGGAATATTCCCGTTCGGCGGCAACGGCCGAACGCGCGGGTCCGGACATGCAATCCGACTTCTGCACGTTTCACGCGAAAGGAGCTCCGGTCGAATCCCGAGTTGAAATCCCCGGCGCAGATTGGCTGCGCCGGGGATTTCGACTCGAAGGATTCGCTGTTTCAGCAAAACGCTACTACTCCTTCATCGGCCCGCGAGCTACGGCCGCATCGTAATCGGCGTTGGTGAAGGTGTAGGTCCAAACTCGATACTCAACCTCATCTTCCCAAAAATAATTATAATCGTCACACGGATTGTACGGAGCCGTCGGATACTCTGTCGGGATGGAGAAAACACCGCCGTAGATCCCGTCATCGAAAGAAATTTTCACTCCCTCTATCGTATAAGAACGTGGTGACGGTGGAAAAACAAATCCGATCATCGTTTTCGAAATATGCTCTCCGGGAAGCATGATTTCATTCTCGAACTGACCGATTACAGACATTGTAATCCGATGATCGCTTTCATTCACCCAGTTAAAATAACTAATACCAGGCGGATCCACACTCTCTCCGCTATCCTTATCACAACCGAACAATCCGAAAAGTATAACAATCAAAAATAATAATCTCTTTTTCATAAAGCATTAGTTATTAATAAGAATCTTCGTTATTAACCATACTGTACACTCGCCAAAAACGGTTGATCGTTTCCGTACCGTAGCCATAGCGTCCCACATATTGAATGATCCAGCCTCCGGCTTCCCGGCTGTTTTTCGACCCGAAAGCTATTTCCTGAATCTCCCGCGCAGACGGAATACAAATATCATCGTCGGGAATTACATGCAGCAAGCCATTCATACTCGTTTCGGGCCGAAGTGTAGAATACCATTTATATTGATTGAAATCATCGTACAAATCCACAAACAAAGGAGAATAAATTCTGTTCCGGGTAACATTATTATCTAAATACCAACTTTGTTGATTATAATATAAATTTGGTTCAAAATATTTTTTACCACCAATTATAACAGGCCGTTGGTATAGGGAATAAACATCGGCTCCTAAATCTTTATATTCTGCGTCCGTTAAAAAATAAAAAGCAAACTGTGCCCAACTCTCTTTAATGAATTTATTAACCTTATGATAGTACGACTGATTATAGGCAAAATGAGCCGCATGGCCCAATTCATGAGCTACTGTTCCAAATAAGTAGGCAATATCATTCATCCTTCCACAAATTTGAATATCCGGTTCATTGATACTAAAATCAGGTGTCGGATCAAAAGTTCCAGCTTTGTCAATTGGCTCGGCATCGTAATTTACAATCCGTACTTTTCGTCCGAAATGCGGCGGAATAAGTCCATAAGCCGGCATCTTATACCAATATCGGTAAGCGGCCCGGAATATCGTGGCATGAGCCAGGGACGGATGAGTCGAAATCCTCAATTTCCATTCTCCCGATACGTTGGACTGTACAATACCGGCAGAAGAAGTGCGGGTATCTTTCACCATCCATTCATCGTCGTCCCAAGAGAGCGAATATTTCACCGCCACATTACGGTGAAGTGTTTTCGTTGAAACGAACTTTCCATCCGCCCCTGTTTTCACTCGAACCACACCCAAAATATCGGATGGATTAATAATAGAAATAGTCACTCCCTGAATAGGAATATACCCCTCTGCAACATCATCCCAAACTTTCACCTCTCCGGACGGCGTCCAAAATAACTCCCCCGGATGGCGTTCGTCGTCAATCAAAGCCCGTGCCTCGGCCCAGACCCGATCCGCCCACGCCGGATCGGCAACGCCCCGCTCCGTAACCGACGGGTCGTACAACTCCTTCAAAACCTCGCTCGCAATCGTATCGGGCAAGACGACCGTCGTACGAAGTACCGCGTAGAGCTGTTCCGGAGTATCCGAAGGTCCGGACATCCGGAAGCCCTCATCCGCACTTACCGGAGAAACCTCATCCAACGGAAAGTTATAACACATGAAATCTTTTTGGTTCAAAAGAGCATCGAACTGCATCTCCGTGGAGGGAGAGAAACGTACATAACGGTGAGTAGGTTCGATCTGAGCACCCGATACCGAAGCAGAACGACTGCGCACCCCGCTATGGGCCGCAACGATATCCACCGCACGCCGCATGATCTCCAACGATCCCGGATCGGAACCCGGCTCTTCCACCGCCGAAACCGACAACTGACGCGGAGAATCCCCCTGGTCCGGAAGAACCTCCTCTTCGAACGTCGAGCAACCCCACAACAGGACTGCGAGCGACAAAAAATAAAAATTTTTCATAGGCATAAATTTTACAGACAGCCTGCGGTGGCTTACCTATTTTCAAATATAAAAAACACAATCGAAGATTACAAATATTTTCGCACAAAAATTTCCGCCGAAACATCCGTTTCGACGGGAAGCGAATCGCAACCGTTCGACTGTTCTTCCGAAAACCGTTTTAATTCCGCGATCTCCTCCGCCCAACGCAATTCGTCGGGGGTTTCGAGAATCAGCGGCATATTCCGCAAAGAAGGAATTCATATTCTATATTTTTTGAAATATGCAGGGCTTTCGTTACTTTTGTCGCCAGAAATTAATGACTTCTATGGGGCGCAAATTCGCTGCGGTACTTTGCTCGACCCTCCTGCTCTCGCCGGGATGGCTCGGAGGAACGGGATTCACCCTCCTGTTCGGATTGGTGCCGCTGCTCTGGATCAGCGATTCGTACGACGCTTCCCGCCGCTCGTGGTGGAAAGTTTTCGGCTGGGCGCTCCTCACCTTCGTACTCTGGAATGTTTCTACGATCTGGTGGATCTGGCTGGCCACTCCCGTAGGCCCTTTCGCCGCGACGATCGCCTCGTCTTTTCTGAACATGGTCGCCTTCATGCTCTTCCATACGGTTTCGAAAAAGGGACCGAAGGCATTGGCCTACACGCTGCTCGTTTCAGGCTGGATTGCCACGGAGTACTGGTACACGACCGGCGACTTCTCCTGGCCCTGGCTGCTGCTGGGCAACGGATTCTCGCACGAAGTGTGGGCCGTGCAATGGTACGAATACACGGGCATCTTCGGCGGTACGCTCTGGGTGCTTCTCTCGAATATCCTGCTTTACGAGGCCTGGCGCCGTCGGCGCGACGCAAAAGCCTGGACCTGGGCCGGAGCGGTCGTACTCCTTCCGATTCTCGTTTCGCTGGGTATTTTCTGGAGTTACGAAGCACCTGACGAAGGCTCGGTCACGGTATCCGTAGTGCAGCCCAACATCGACTGTTACGACAAATTCGCTGCGGGAACGGAGCAGATACAGGAAAGGCTGCTGCTCTCGATGATCGAAGAGGCTCCCGCAGGCTCCGACTTCATCGTACTGCCCGAAACGGTCTGGCCCTACGCCTACGACGAGCGCTATCTGCCGCAGGCTCCGGTCGTTACGAAAATAAGAGAGATCCTGCGCGAAAAATCTTCCGGTGCGATGATCGTCACAGGAGCCGAAACCATCGTCTATTATCCGCCGGAGGAACAGACGGAAACCGCCCGTCAAAACGAACGGGGAGCTTTTTACGACAAATTCAACTCGACGCTCGGCATCGACACGACCGCCTGCCTCCCGATCCACCACAAGGGCCGGCTGGTAATCGGCGTCGAAAGCACTCCGACCTGGATCTTCAAGGCCCTCAAATTCCTGGTGATCGACCTGGGCGGCACGGTGGGGCAACTCGGCGTGGGGGAACCGGGTCCGGCATTCGTTCATAACGGCGTGAGCGTGGGAACCCCGATCTGCTACGAAGGGCTCTACGGCAACTTCTACGGCGGATTCGTACGCGAGGGAGCCAGAGCCCTGCTGATCTCGTCGAACGACGGCTGGTGGGGCGACACACCCGGTCACAAACACCTCTTCTCGATCGCCCGCCTGCGGGCCGTCGAACACCGCCGGGCCATCGCCCGCAGCGCCAACACCGGCACTTCGGGATTCATCGACACGCGCGGGGACGTGCAGCAAAAGCTGGGCTGGGACCGTCGCGGCATCCTCACCGGAGAGGTCGAACTCAACAGCGAACTGACTTTTTACACCCGATACGGCGACTACCTGGGACGAATTTCGGAGCTCCTCATGGGACTCTGCATCCTCTATTACATCGCCTATCGAATCAAGAAGAAAAACCATCTGGTGAAGTAACCGGAACAGACATACGACCGCTAACAAGACCCGCATAAATCCGGAGGGGGCCGGAACTTTTGCATTATGAATTACAACCAAACGCTCGAATTCCTATTTTCATCGCTCGTTTCGTACCAGGAGAAGGGGCCCGAAGCCTATAAACCCGGACTGGAACGCATCACCGCATTCTGCAAGCACCTGGGCAATCCCCAGCGCAACTATTTCACGATCCACGTGGCCGGCACCAACGGCAAAGGCTCCGTGTCGCACATGCTCGCCTCGGTACTCCAACAGGCGGGCTACCGCACGGGGCTCTACACCTCGCCTCACCTGCGCGATTTCCGCGAACGGATCCTCGTGGACGGAGAGATGATCCCCAAGCAGAAAGTCGTGAACTTCGTGGACAAACACTACGACTGCATGAAGGAGCTCGGACTCTCGTTCTTCGAGATGTCCACGGCCCTCGCCTTCGACTACTTTGACCAGAGCGACGTCGAGGTCGCCGTCATCGAAACGGGACTGGGCGGACGGTTGGACGCCACCAACCTCATCATCCCGATCGTGAGCGTCATCACCAACATCGGACTCGACCACATGGCCCTGCTGGGCGACACGCTTCCCAAAATCGCAGCCGAGAAAGCGGGAATCATCAAAAAAAGCATCCCGGTCGTGATCGGCGAGAAGAGCGACGAATACAACCACGTCTTCGACCAGGCGGCAACGGCCATGATGTCCAAAATCGTCTATGCCGAAAACGATTTCGCGTGCATCAACCATTCGACGGAAGGGGATTTCCAGAAATTCAGCATCCAGCGCCACCGCGACAACAAAGTTTTCAACCTGGAACTGGACCTTACGGGCAATTACCAGGTACACAACATACTGACGGCAATCGCCGTCATCGACCTGCTGCACCAGGAAACCCCGCTGACGATCAGCCTGCGCGCGCTCACGGAAGGCATGCGCACCGTCGCTTCGGGCACGGCCCTGCAAGGCCGGTGGCAGAAGCTCGGCGACAAACCTCTCACGATCTGCGATACGGGACACAACGCCCACGGCATCCGCTACGTTGCGGAACAGTTGGCCGCAACCCCCCACCGCGACCTCTACTGCGTACTGGGATTCGTCAATGACAAAGACCTATCGAGCGTACTGCCTCTGTTTCCCAAAGAGGCCCGTTATATCTTCACGCAGCCCGGCAACGAACGGGCGCTTCCGGCCGGCAAGCTGGCTGAAAAAGCGGCTGCATACGGTCTTCGGGGCGAAGTGGCCGACACGGTGAGCGGGGCATTGGCCCGGGCGCGGGAGATGGCCTCGGAGGAGGACATGATCTTCATCGGAGGCAGCAATTTCGTCGTCGCCGAAGTGCTCGAATAAACCCTAAGTTACCTTTGGCGAAAGCCATTACCTAAAAGCTGGAAGGAAACATTTCCTTCCGGCTTTTCAATCGTGGCCGGCACTGCCGACCCGGCTGCAAAAACTCTCGCGGCATAGCTGTCGCGCCTTCGTCCGCCTCTTCCCGGCCGGCCTTCTCTTGTTTCACGGCTTCGGCAAAACAACCGCCCGTCCCGCACCAGCCGACCGGAAATACCGGACTTTAAGCCTCACCGATCTTGGGACCTCCGCCCAGCGGAAAATCGCCGGGAGAATGGCGCTGCGGAGCCGGTATTTCGATTTTTCCCACATTGCTTTCATAGCGGGTAATGTTCTCCTGCAGGGAGAGCAGCAGGCGCTTGGCATGTTCCGGGGTCAGGATCACACGACTCTTGACTTTGGCTTTCGGCACACCGGGAAGGACCGTCGCAAAGTCGATGATGAATTCCGAAACCGAATGTGCGATGATCGCCAGATTGATGTAATTGCCCTGGGCTACGTCCTCGCCCAGATCTATCTCCATTTTTTGGTTCTCTGCCATAGCATTGTCTTTTTTAGGTACACGGACAAATATATCCATTTTTCGAGCCCACTCTTGTCCTTAAAAAACAAAGTTATAGAGAACTTATCAACATTATACCGGGACAAATCCCCTGCAACTCTCTTTTCATCCCTTTTTCCGAAACCGGGCCGAATTTTAAGTTAGTTTTCGTATCTTTGCAGAGTGAAGTTACGAAAAGAGTGTAATTTATTGGAAATGAGCATTGGGTAATCGCTCATAATAGTAATAGGTTACGAATTAGTTAGTTATCTACTGCATTATTCTTCTGTGCGTTGCGTAACCTTCAAAGAACTCTTCGTATGCAAAAGTAACAATAAAACGGGAGATTTAGAAATGAATCTCCTGATTTTTTCTTCTCACACAAGTTTTTCCGTAAAAGCGATTTTATCCGTCAGCACACCATCGCCCAAAAAGATTTTGAACGAACGTGTGCCGACTGCCGCATAAGCGGAGAAAAGGGCTTTGCCTCACGCCTAAACAATAGTTTAGACTGATGAGACAAGGCCCCTTTCTTTTGTGCTTATGCCAAAGAGGTGCTTTTACGGGGTTTTGACGATTTTTCTTTTTTCGTTGTCCTTTTGAGCCGGAAGCGGAAAGCCGTGTATGACCGCACATTCCATAAATGGAACAAGCCGTCACTCACGGCAGACAAACCGGGAAGAATGATTTTATCCATCCGACCAAACACGTTTGGCCAAACAGATAAAAACATACTTCCTTGCCGATGGTTTGCCCGGTTTCACGCTACCGGCTATGTTCTTTTCTGTTGGGGATGTCTTTTTCACGGATTTCTCTTTTGAAGTTTTCCTGTCTAATCTGCCTCTACTTCCGTTTACCTCCATTTTCGCGCCTTTCAGTGAGCCGCATCAGGCAGTCATTTCCGTTCTGGGCGCAAAGGTAA
>OLGL01003226.1_pt1 | contig 10756 bp, 4 predicted proteins | sample 1605041 | NCBI WGS metagenome assembly OLGL01 (sample SAMEA3888905, study PRJEB22519) | human gut metagenome | biome: human gut; feature: human-associated habitat; material: faeces | place: Denmark | collected 2010 | reverse complement strand
AGCAGGATAAAATAGATATTCCATTTTGGAATGATTCCGATAGAAAATATTCATTTCTCGATCACCCCCCGTTCGGCGTAGAGAACAACACGTCAACAGGAGCCATACGCCCCGCAACAGCTAGGCATTGCAGGAAAATGCCGTCGATCAGGCATGTGGGGCGCACTCCGCAAGCCTTATCAGGGGGAAACGTATGCCTTGGGTTCAACAGTATGCGCCGGTGGGCGGCGTGGTCGCTTCGGCGTGCCTCGCGGCGATTCCGCTCATCATCCTCTTCTACATGCTGGCCGTCAGGAAGGCCAAGGGCCATGTCGCGGCTGCGGCGGGCCTCATCGGCGCGTTGATCGTCGCGGTAGCCGTGTGGAATATGCCGGTTTCGCTGGCGATCAGTTCCACGCTCAACGGCGCTGCCTTCGGGCTGTTCCCCATCGTCTGGATCGTGATCACGGCGGTGTGGGTGTACAACATGACCGTGGAATCGGGCGAATTCGAGATCATCAAGGATTCGCTGGCCCGGCTCACCGATGACCGCAGGCTTCAGGCGCTGTTCATCGCCTATGCCTTCAGCTGCTTCATCGAAGGGACGGCGGGCTTCGGCACGCCGGTCGCCATTGCCGCCGCCATGCTGGTGGGGCTCGGCTTCACCCCGCTGTGGGGCGCGGGCATCGCGCTCATCGCCAACACCGCTCCTGTCGCTTTCGGCGCCATCGGCGTGCCGCTCATCGTGGCGGCCTCCGTGTCCGGCCTTGATCAGATGACCGTAAGCGCCATTGCGGGACGTCAGCTTCCCATCCTCGCCCTCATCGTGCCCCTCTGGGTATGCGTGACCATGTGCGGCTTCAAGCGCAGCCTCGAAGTCCTGCCCGCCATCATCGTGGGCGGCGTGTGCTTCGCCGGGGCGCAGTTCCTGCTCGCCAACTATCACGGCCCGACCCTGCCCGACATCGGCTCGGCCATCGCCACCATTGTGGGCCTTGTGCTGCTGCTCAAGGTCTGGAAGCCTTCGCGCACGTTCCGGTTCGAGGGTGAGCCCGAATCCAACCTCAGCGGCTCAGGCTATCCGGCTTCGGTCGTGCTCCGGGCGTGGGGACCCTATATCGTGCTGGCGGTATTCGTGTTCTTCTGGGGCCTGCCGCAGTTCAAGAATATCCTGAACGCCGTTCCCGGCGCGAATCTCAGTTTCGGCTGGCCCGGCCTGCATGGGGAAGTCATGAAGACCGCGCCCATCGTGGCGCAGGACGCCGTTTACGGCGCGACGTTCGCGTTCAACTGGCTGTCCGCCGGCGGTACGGCCATCCTGCTTTCCGGCCTCGTCTCCGTGCCCATGATGCCGAACTACGGTTTCGGCAAGGCCATCGCCTGCTTCATGCGCACGCTGCGTCAGCTGACCTTCCCGATCGTGACCATCGCCATGATCCTTGGCCTCGCCTACCTGATGAACTATTCCGGCATGAGTTCCACGCTCGGCCTTGCCTTCACGCACACGGGGAGCCTGTTCCCGTTCTTCTCGCCGCTGCTTGGCTGGCTCGGCGTGTTCCTGACCGGGTCGGACACCTCCTCGTGCGCCCTGTTCGGCGGGATGCAGAAGGATACCGCCACGGCGGTGGGCATGTCCCCCGAGCTTGCCGTGGCCGCCAACGCTTCCGGCGGCGTTACCGCGAAGATGATTTCGCCGCAATCCCTGTCCGTAGCCACCGCCGCGACCAACATGGTCGGGCAGGAAGGCAACCTGTTCCGCTTCACCATCGGGCACAGCATAGCCATGACCCTCGTGCTCTGCGTGCTGACCTACCTTCAGGCCGGGCCCTTGAGCTTCATGCTGCCGTAGGGAGTGACTGGGAAGATTGATAAAGATTGGGGAGGAGGGACCCTTCTGAAGAAGGGATTCCTCCTCCCCTCCCCAAACCCCGCCCTCTCCTCTTCAAAGACTTTTGTGTTTATCGAATCCCTGTTCAGAGTTTTCAATATGTTAAAAGATGAAGTACTCTTCTTTTTCCGTCCTCAATAATCCTTCTTCCAGTTCAGCCCCACTTCGGAGCCCTGGGGCGTGGAAACTCCTTCGAGGTTAAGGTTGGGGGCAAGCTCGATTTCAACGCGGACGCCGCTGGCATCACCGTTCATCCCCTGCTCCAGGCCGACATAGACGTTGTCCATGACATACTTGCCCACCTCAAGGGATGGGATGGAGTCCTCCTGTGCGCTGGCCCCGCTGTTCTGTCCCGGAGGCTGCAACAGGCCGGCATTGCGGCTCGTCTGCTGCTTCGGCCCGTTCTGCATACTCCCGAACCGGAGCACGTCGAAACCGAGCGTGTCGCGCACTTCGCCGAGAACCCCCATGCCGCCGGAACCGAACCCCGACAGCGACGCGAGTTCGGCGGCAAGCTGGATCGCCTCCATGCGCCCGAGGCTGGATGCGCTCTGCCCGAACAGCACCTGCGCCACCACTTCATCCTGCGGCAGCGGTGGCTGGCTGGACAAGGTCAGCGTCGGAGACGAGGCCGGGCCGCTTACGGTCGCTTCGGCGGTGATATTCGCCGCCGCGTAGGTGACGAGCACGTTGAGCAGCGGATCGGGCGGCGTGGCCCCGCTGAACTCGACGTCGCCCCGGCTCAGGGTAAACTGCTTGCCAAGCAGGCTGAACTGCCCCCGGATGGAATTGATGGACCCCGTGACCACGGGATTCGTCGCGGGTCCGGAAACCTGGAGGTTGCCCTTCCATTCGCTCTCAAGCCCCTTGCCGCGCACAAAGAAACGGTTCGGGATGAGCACATTGACGTCAAGTTTCGGCCCGGATCCGGAGGAGGAAGCGGTGCTCTCCTCCTGCCCGGCCTCCACGACGTTCAGCGTCGGGATGCTGGTGCCGAATGAGCTGACGATCTGGAACTGCCCCTTATTGACGGTGATGGCCGCGCGCACATCGGGCGACGTCGCCGGCCCGACGATGTCCGCCGTGCCCGAAAGGGTGACGGAAAGATCGTTGCGGTGCAGCGGGGCAAGCTCCTTGATCGTCCCATGCAGCGAAAGGGGCAGGCCGGACGCCAGCGGACCGACGGTTCCGTTGACGTTGATCGCGCCGCCCTGCCCGTCCGTAGCGGAAAGGGACAAACGGGACATCCCTCCGGACTGGAGAGACGCATCAAGGTTGATGTCGGACAGGGCGAGGCCGAGAAGGATCTCTTCGAAGGCGGCCTTTTCGATCTTGAGCGACGCGGAAAGCTCGGGAGCGGACAGCGAGCCGGACAGCGTGGCATTGAGGGAGCCTTGCCCGGTGAGGCTGGAGTTGGCGAGCGGCACGAACCGCCACAGCGACGCCAGCGAGCCCTCCCAGTTGACGTTGCCGGAACACGGCTTGTCCAGTGCCGGGGACGGCACGCCGGACGCGGAAAAACTCAAGGGCAGGGAAAGCGTTCCTGTGGCCGGAGAGGTACCCATGCCGTCCGTCTTCACATTGAGGACAAGGGCGGAAGACTGGAGCGTGCCGTTGATATCCACGGCGGCGGGGGGCATGTCGCTCTCCGGGAAGGCGATGTTCCTGAGGGACACGTCCAGCGTGCCCCTCGGCTGCGACGGCGTGCCGGACAGGGCGATGGCGGCGTTGAGCAGGCCGTCGGGCACGGGCACGTCCGTAAACAGCCGGGCCATATTGATGGCCACGTCGCGCAACCGGGCCTCAAGGGCGAGCTTGCGCCCGTCAAGGCTCCCCAGGGCCGTCAGCGTGCCCTGCGGCAGCACGGACAGATCGAGGTTGTCCACGGACAGCCCGTTGCCGAAGGCAATGTTGACGGGCCGATTCAAACGCACCCCCACAAGCGTCCGTTTCCGCCTGTCCGTGAACGTGAGGCGTTCCACCTGCGCCTTCTGCCCGGCAATGTCGAGCGCCAATCCGATGTCGGCGGACGTCTTGCCCTGGAGGGCCACGGACGCCTGAAGCCTTTTCAGAGATCCGGACACGTCGATCTTGCCGCTCCGCCAGCGGAAATCGGACGCGGAGCCGTTCCCAAGGGAGGCGGACAGGCCGATCCCCTGCTTGCCGAACAGGTCATCCAGCCGAAGATTGCCCTTGAAGGTGCGCATGGAAAAAAGCGAACCGGCACTGAGCGCGCCGAACGACCAATCCGCGGCAAGCTGCTGCGTTTTGGCCTGCGAAAAAGACACGTTGGCAACCGCTGCGGAACCATCCAGGGGCACGCCGGTAAGCGAGGACAGCGCCGCCCAGTCCGTGACCGCCAGCCGGAACCCGCCGTCCAGCCGCCGTTTGGCGGGCAGGGCGTCCAGCGTGCCGGAGAGCGCTATGCCGGGGGCGTCGAGCTTGGTCTTGTGCAGGCTGAAACGGTCAGCCGCGAACTGCCATTCCGTGGAAAAGCGCAACGGCGCGCCAGCCTGCAGCGCCTTGATGGACGCATCCCTCAGCGTGGCGGAAACATCGAGCGTACCCTTGCCGCCCGCAGCGCCGACGGACGGCGTGTTGAGGCGCACGCGCAAGCCCTCCAGCGTGGCCGTCTCCACGCCCAGATGCGGGCTGGCAAGCGTCAGTTCGCCGCCGGGCGAGAGCAGCGGCCCGGAAGCGCGGAGCTTGAGCTCAAGCGGGCCGGACAGGGAGGGAGCTATCCCCTTCAACGAAGACAGCGCGAGGGACAAGGCCGCATCGAGTTTCTTGCCGTCGGTGGAAGCATTCCCCTTGCCGCTGATCTGACCGGCTTTGAGCGTCAGATCGCTGACGGAAGCGGAGCCGGATTCCGGCTGCGCGCTGAACGATGCGCCGAGCGAAGCCGTCTCGCCCACCGTATCCTGAAGCGGGGCAAGCCCCCAGCGCATATCCGCGAGCTTGAGGCTTAAAGTCCCGGCAAACGGCGATGACGCATCGTCGCGGCGCACGTCGGCTTTCAAGCCTACCGTGCCCGCCAGTTCGCGGAACGGCGAACCCGTCAGCAACGCCGCCACGGGCGGGAACTGCGCCAGCCTGCGCAGCGAAGGCATATCCAGCCGGAGCGCCGCCGCAAGTTTGCCCGTCGCCGTTTCCAGCGAAGCGTCGCCAGCCAGAGCGAGCCATTCAGACTCCACGCGCAACGCCTTCACCCTAAGCGTTTCCGCCGTTTCGGAGGCTTCAACATGCAACCTGATCGGCACTTCGCCGGAGCGTTCGCCGTCTTTGCCGTTTTTTGCGGCCTGATTGGCGGACATGGCCTTCCGGACAAACGGGCCGCCGAGGTTCACGGCCGCATCGGCCGTTACGGAAGGCTCGGAAAGCAGGGACCGCACGGCAAGCGTCCACGAAGACGCCACGTCCAGACGGGCATCCGGCTGCGCCGCATCCAGCACGATTCCCGGCACCGAGGCTTTCAACACCAGCCCGGGCGCATCCAGCGTTCCGGACAGCGCGGCCTCAAGATTCGCCGAAGCCAGCGGCAGCCCGGCCTGCGCCTCACCCGTCAACGCGGCGACAAGCCGCATCAACGCATCGGGATCGCTCAACAAAACGGACAGATCGCCGCCGACCTTCGCATCATCGAAAAAGAGCCCGTGCCCGGTAACCAGCCCGCCCGGCACCTCCGCCATCAGCTCGGGCACGGAAAACCGAGCGCCCGCCAGCGTCAGCAACAACCGCAGCGAGCCCTGTTCCGGGGCATCCTGCGCCCCCTGCGCCTCGTCTCCGCCATTTCCGGCAGCGCGAGGGACGGCAAGCCGCAGATCCAGCCCCACCCCCGCGTCGGGCCGCTCTTCGGGCTGCGGGCGCTTTACGCCGTCCGACAGCCAGTTTCCCTCGTTGCCGAGGTTCAGGGCGCCGGAGAGGGCCAGCAACGGCTCAGCCGTCCCCCCAGCCTTCTCAATTTGCGGACGGTACAGCGTGGACTCCAGCTCACTCCGGAAATCCGTCAGCGGACCGGAGCCTTCCAGCGTCGCCTCAATGGGGATCCCCGCCACGGCCTGCCCGAGCCGGAACCGCTCGATGCGCAGTTCTCCGACCGTCGCCAGCTTCAAATACCCCGCAATGTCCGAAGCCAACGGCTGCAGGAAGGAGGGCCGCAGCAGCTCCAAGGGATCGGACGGCGGAGGCGGCGGATCGGCTGGCGGGAACTCAGGCACGCGCGGCATACTGGCATCGAGGACACTCAATTCCTCCACCAGCAGATGCCCTCGCAGCAACGCACCGGCACCGATGCGCAGCGTGGCTTCGGGCACGTCCAGCCAAACGCCCTGCCCGTCCGCAAGCCGCACATCCCGCAGATGCAGAGAAAACGGCAGCGGGCCTTCCAGCGAGCCGATCTGAGCTTCAATACCCACATTTTTCAGAACGGAAACAGCCGTATCCGCGATCCAGCGCTCTCCGGGCTGGGTGCGCAGAAACGCCATGCCCCCGGCAAGGGCAAAAAACAGGACAAGGACAAGCCCGAGCAGGCTCCAGCCAAGGATGCGCCCGGCGCGCCGAAGGGAGGGAGGTACGGTCATCAGAACGCCTGCCCTATGCTGAGGTAAATCTGGAACGCCTTGTTGTTGTCGCGGTCCTGCAACGGCGTGGCTATGTCGAGCCGGATGGGGCCGATCAGCGTATAATACCGGAAACCAAGGCCCACGCCCCACGAAAGATCGCGGCCCCAGTCGGGCATGGTGGTCTCATAGACCATGCCGCCATCCACGAACGGCACGATGCCGAACGACTCGGTGATCCTGAACCGGGCCTCAAGGCTCACGTCCGTAAAGGAGAGCCCGCCGAGCGGATCGCCGTTCCTGTCATGCGGGCCGAGCGACTGGTACTTGTAGCCGCGCACCGAGCCGCCCCCACCGCTGTAAAAACGCAACGAGGCCGGAATATTCCGGACATTTTCGCCAGTGAGGCTTCCCGCGGCGGCGCGTCCGGCGAGCACAAGCCGATCCCACCCCGGAGACCAGTAGCCGCTGGCGTCCAGCCGGGTGCGCACGGTGGTCAGAGGGCCGTTGAACGTGCCCGTATACGGCGTCACCTCGAGGGTCACCCGCGTCCCGGTGGTCGGGTTCAGCAGGCTGTTGGTCGTATCCCGGCGCACGGACAGGGGAAAACCGAGCAGGCTGTACGTCCGCCTGCCCCGGTAGTTGTCCTTGAGGCTCCCCGCTTCCACCGAAACGCGCGCGCTGGCCCACCAGTTGCGCCAGTCCTTGCGGAAGCGCCGCTCAAGGCCCGCCGCGAAAGACAAGGCACTCTGGTCGTAGGCGTCGGTCGTCTCGTTGATGGCCCACGCCTCGCCCACCAATGCCTGATCCCGGATGCCGAAGGCCGGTTTGCGGAACGAGGCGTTCAGCGACTGCGAGTCTTCAGAAATGGGGGCGGTCACGCGGAGCTGTTCCCCGCCGCCGAACAGGTTGCGGTTCTCCCACGCCCCGCGCACGCCGAAACCCGTATCCGTCGAATACTGCATGCCGCCGCTCACGGTACGCGGCGGCGCATCGCGCACGGTAAGGCTTACCGGGGTGGTCCCGTCGCTCGTCATCCAGATCGGCATGTCAGAGCCAGCCGCCTTCTTCCCGGTTCCCCCCGCCGGAGGGTCCGCCGGAGGAGCCGGGGAAGGTGCATCGGGAGAATCCCCCAGAGGCAGCTCCGAAAAACCGGCCTCGGCAAGCGATCTGTCCGTCCACCCCGCCGCCTTCGCCTGTTCGGGGGAAAGGCGGGCGGGTTTCATATCAATGGCGCTGAACAGGCCGGTTTCCTGCAACGTGGTCCTGTATTCCTTCAACAGGTCGTCGTTCCAGTACTGCCCTTCAATCCACGGGCTCAGCTTGTTGAGATAATCCTCGTTGACCGCCGGAGCGCCGGGCGCGTCGGGGTTGTCGGCCGGCCTGACGTTCTCTTCCTTGATCAGCACCGGCCCCATGCGCAGGAGCGGACCGGTTTTGATGAGCACGTCCGCTTCAAGGGTATGCGTGGAACGATCGATGACGTACCGGGCCTTGCCCTGTTCCGCGAGCGGATAGCCCGCCTTGCGCATGGCCGTCACCACCGAGGTAACGGCGTTGAGCACGGTCTGCGCCTCGGCGGGGCTTCCTTTGGCGAGCCCGAACGCCTCCAGCGTGTCAGGAGCGTTTTCCATAAAATCGATGCCACGGACGGACTCGGGCAAATCCTTGTCCACAGGTTCGCCCGCTGGCCCGGTGCGCTCGTAACGCAGCTTCGTCGGCCCCATCACATACCGCTCGCCGGGCCTCAGCGTGATGGAGGCTTCCGGGGGCTGCGCCTCCCAATTGATGTGGTGGCGCACCGTACCGTCATAGTACCCCTGCGAATGCAAAATCTTGCGGGCCGTTTCCACATCTTCGAGGGCCCGGCGCTCAAGCCCCACGCGGCTGTCGGGGAGATCGTCATGCAGCCAGACAAGCTGGCTGTTCTCCCGAAGTTCCGAAACAAGATCGCCGTTCTGCGGGTCGGACTGGAGCTTCACGCTGTAGCGTATCGTCTTTTTGGCGGGATTGGGAGCCTCATCGGTCATGGGCTGCAGCGTATCCTGCTTGTTCCCCGAACCGAAAAGGCAGCCGGACAACAGCAGGCACAGGGCGAATCCCATTGCATACGCACGGATCGCCCCATTCCGGAAAACAGAACGGACAGCCTTGCGGCACCATGGACAAAGTACGGATACGAGCATGACGGCATAATGAATTCGGGAGCAACGGACGTCAAGATGATAATCTCCACGGGCAGGAGCGTGTCCCCCGCACAAACGGGTTCCCCTTTTCCGTTCCCACTTTGGACCTTTCCCGCAATCGATTGCGTAAAAAAAGAAACTGGAGCCAACCCTCTGTCGACAAAAAAGATAAAGCCATTCTCCCCTCATAGCCTTCCTCACCGTTCAAACTTCTTTTTATATAACTATATCAATATATTAAAAAATATGCTTTCGTTTTGCACAGTTTTTTCTCCCCGTTCTAAAAAAATCGTCTGTTTACTTATACTCAACAAAGGCTTAGACGGTTTAGAATAGCAAAAGCGTCTTTTCCGTCCGGGAAGCCGCGCTCGCCGGAGGAGGGCGGGTACGGTCACGACGCCGTAACCTTCGATTTGCAGGAGAATGTGTCCCGTGATGGAACAGTTGACCAAAATCGTGTCCGAAATCAATGGATTTCTGTGGGGAATGTACTGCCTGATTCCGCTGTTGTGCGGCGTGGGCATTTACTTTACCCTGAAACTGGATTTCATCCAGATCCGCCGTTTCGGCCTTGCCGTTAAGTCGACATTCGGCGGACTGACCCTGCACGGCGAACGGGCCGGAAAGCAAGGCATGAGTTCTTTCCAGTCCCTCGCCACCGCCATCGCCGCGCAGGTGGGCACAGGAAACCTCGCGGGCGCTGCGACCGCCATCGCCATGGGCGGCCCCGGAGCCATCTTCTGGATGTGGATCGCGGCCTTCTTCGGCATGGCCACCATCTTCGCCGAAGCCGTGCTCGCCCAGACCTACAAGACCACGGACGATCAAGGCCATGTCACCGGCGGCCCAGCCTACTACATCTCAAAGGGCCTCGGCAGTAAAAAACTGGCGGCCTTTTTCTCCATCTCCATCATCATCGCGCTCGGGTTCATCGGCAACATGGTCCAGTCCAACTCCATCGCCGATGCCTTCCAGACCGCCTTTTCCCTGCCTCCGCTGCTCATCGGCGTAATCATCTCCGCGCTCGCCGCGTTCGTGTTCTTCGGCGGCATGGGGCGCATCGCCGCCTTTACCGAAAAGGTCGTGCCCATCATGGCGGCCCTCTACCTGCTCGGCGGGCTTATCGTCCTGTTAGCCAACGCCTCCCACATCATCCCAGCTTTGAAGATGGTCTTCGTGGGCGCGTTCGATCCCGCCGCCGCCACGGGCGGCATCATCGGCGCGGGCGTCAAGGAAGCCATGCGCTACGGCGTGGCCCGCGGCCTGTTCTCCAACGAGGCGGGCATGGGCTCCACCCCGCACGCCCATGCCGTCGCCAAGGTGAAGTATCCCGCCCAACAGGGCTTTGTCGCCATCGTCGGCGTTTTCGTGGATACCTTTATCGTGCTGAATATGACCGCCTTCGTCATCTTCGTGACCAACTCCATCGACGGCTCCACCACCGGCATCGCCCTGACCCAGAAGGCTTTTGAAAGCGGCCTCGGGTCCTTTGGCATCACCTTTGTGGCAATCTGCCTGTTCTTCTTCGCTTTCTCGACCATCATCGGCTGGTATTTCTTCGGCGAGCAGAACATCAAGTACCTTTTCGGCACCAAGGGCACGACGCCGTATCGCCTCATCGTCATGGGCTTCATCGTGCTTGGTTCCGTGCTGCAAGTGGACCTCGTGTGGGAGCTGGCCGACATGTTCAACGGCCTTATGGTCCTTCCCAACCTCATCGCCCTCATCGGGCTTTCCAAGATCGTCAGCATGGCGCTCAGAGACTACGACGCGAACAATCCCCGCTGACCCTCCCGCAGCCCAAACGCCAAAGCCCGCCGGACAACCGGCGGGCTTTTTGCATTGTTCCGCCCGGTTACGGGAGCGCATGAGAGTTTTCAACGCTAATTCATTATAATCATTGAAGACAACATCTGCCTGCCGCACACTGAAACCAGTTCAGGAGCATAACACCCTTCAGTGAGGATACAAGGAATGACACAGGAAGCCGCCAAAAAAGAACGCGTGGCCAAGGTTATTGAAGTGTTGAACAAGGCTCGGAGCATGGAACTGTATGCCGTGCATCAGTACATGAACCAGCACTACAATCTGGATGACCTGGACTATGGCGAATTCGCCAGCAAGATCAAATTGATCGCCATCGA
>OLGL01003221.1_pt1 | contig 10773 bp, 9 predicted proteins | sample 1605041 | NCBI WGS metagenome assembly OLGL01 (sample SAMEA3888905, study PRJEB22519) | human gut metagenome | biome: human gut; feature: human-associated habitat; material: faeces | place: Denmark | collected 2010 | reverse complement strand
CTCTTCCGGCTCCATGGACGGATCTTCCGGTTCCTCGCCCGGATCTTCCGGTATATCCAATCCCGGATCTTCATTGCCGTTATCACTGGACGGTTTTGTATTCTTTAGTTTTGTAATTTCCCTGTTTGCTTTTTCTATGTTCAGTTCGATTCCCTGTTTTTCCAGTTTTTTCATTTCCAGATCCAGATTCTCCAGGGTCATATCATACGTGAGCAGATCATCGCCGACCTTTACCGTATCCCCTTCTTTTACATATATTTTCTTTACTTTCTGTGAATCTGCCAGATAAATATTCTGCGATACATCTGAAGTAATATTTCCTGACAGACTGTTGTCGGACCATCCACCGCCACCTGACATGTCACTGACTGATACCACCTTTACCGTACTCTGACTGCTTGTTTTCACCGCATATACAGTCACCCCTCCAAGCAGTAGTACTCCTGCAGCAATAAAAGCCGCAATCCATTTTTTCTTCATGGCTGCTCCTCCTTTTTCATTATGCCGTCGCGGATAATTACTTTTCTCTGTGCTTTCGCTGCAATCTCACTGTCATGGGTGATCATCAATACGCTTACTCCTTCATCGTTCAGGCTCTGAAACAGTTCCATAACCTGTTCTCCAGAAGTACTGTCCAGTGCGCCGGTCGGCTCATCTGCCAGTACGATCTGCGGATGCAAAAGAAGCGCCCTTAATGCGGCTACCCTCTGCTTCTGTCCTCCGGACATCTGATTCGGAAACTTTTCCAGCACCTCCTCGATCTCAAAATATTCCGCCAGCTTCTGCATCCTTTTTCTGCTTTCCTTTTCCGGCATTTTGTGAATCTGTGCCGGCAAAAGAATATTTTCTCCACCCGTCAGATTATCCAGCAATTCAAACTGCTGAAACAGATACCCGATCTGTCTTCCCCGATACGCTGCCAGCTGAGTATCCGTATACATTCCGATATCCTGTCCTTTCAGAAGAATCCTCCCCCTTGTAGGTCTTAAAACCGAAGCAATACAATTTAACAGCGTCGTTTTTCCCGAACCGCTGCTTCCCATAATTCCGAGGAATTCTCCCTGATATACTTGAAACGAAATTCCTCTGAGTGCCTCTGCTGCATTTTCCTTTTCCCCATATGTTTTGTACAACGATTCTATTTCCAAAATAATACGGCTCATAATATCCCTCCCTTTCGTGATAAGAATATTATAAGCCGTATCGTGGATGAAAAACACTTACACTTTCTGTAAGAAAACTCCATCCTCTTTATGGTCTGCTATTCACAGTAAATTTTTATGAAAGCTCCAGTTTTCCGGTATATAACTGGTAATACGTTCCTTTCATTTTGATCAGATCCGCATGATCTCCACGCTCGATGATCTTTCCGTGTTCCAGAACAATAATCGCATCACTGTTGCGGATCGTAGAAAGTCTGTGCGCGATAACAAATACTGTACGTCCCTTCATCAGGTTATCCATACCCTTCTGCACAATACTCTCCGTACGGGTATCAATGCTGGAAGTTGCTTCATCCAGAATCAGTACCGGCGGATTTGCAACTGCTGCTCTCGCAATGGAAAGAAGCTGTCTCTGTCCCTGTGAAAGCTCTTCTCCATCACCGCTTAACATAGTATCGTATCCCTTCGGAAGCATTTTGATAAACTGATCTGCATGAGCCAGTTTTGCAGCCTCATATACTTCCTCATCAGTAGCATCCAGTTTTCCATAACGGATATTATCCATAATGGTTCCTGTAAACAAATGGGTATCCTGCAGTACAATTCCGAGGGAACGTCTCAGATCATCCTTTTTAATCTTTGTAATATTGATTCCGTCATACCGGATCTTTCCTTCCTGAATATCGTAAAAGCGATTGATCAGGTTCGTGATGGTTGTTTTTCCTGCTCCGGTAGAACCGACAAATGCCAGCTTCTGTCCCGGTTTTGCAAACAGACTGATATCTTTTAAGATCACTTTATCTTCGTTGTATCCAAATGTCACATCTTCAAAACGCACATCTCCGGTCAGTTCTGTATAAGACACACTTCCGTCAGCCGAATGTGGATGCTTCCAGGCCCACATTCCTGTTCTCTCTTTGCATTCGATAATATTGCCGTTCTCGTCTTTTTTCGCATTGACCAGTGTTACGTATCCCTCGTCTTTTTCCGATTCTTCATCGATCAGAGCAAAAATACGCTCTGCTCCGGCAAGTGCCATAACAATGGAGTTAAACTGCTGCGCCACCTGCATAAACGGCTGTGTAAAGCTCTTTGTAAACTGCAGATAAGATGCCATAACTCCCAGAGTGATCCCTCCGATTCCCATAATAGAAAGGAATCCTCCAAGTACAGAGACCAGTACAAACTGCAGGTTTCCGATGTTTCCGATTACCGGTCCCATCATATTTGCAAAGGTATTTGCCTGTGCAGCACTTTCAAAGAGCGCCTCGTTGAGTTTGTCAAATTCTTCTTCTGACTTTCTTTCGTGGTTGAACACTTTTACTACGCGCTGTCCGTTCATTCTCTCTTCCACAAATCCAGTCACATCTGCCAGAGATTTCTGCTGACGAACAAAATATTTTCCACTGTTTCCACCGATCTTTTTTGTTACGAAGATCATAAGACCAATGATCAGAACTGCTAAAATTGTAAGCAGCGGACTTAAGATCAGCATTGAAATAAAGGTTACGATAATCGTAAAAAAGGACATCAGTGCCTGTGGGATCGACTGACTGATCATCTGTCTGAGCGTATCTGTATCATTCGTGTAAAGACTCATGATAGAACCATTCGTATTCTGGTCAAAATAACGGATTGGAAGAGTCTGCATATGTTCAAACATATCGTCCCTTACTTTTTTAAGGACACCCTGACCAATGTAGACCATCAGTCGTGTATAAGTAAATGTAGCAATGACTCCCATCAGGAAAATGCTTCCAAGCACCGCAAGTGCCCGATATAGTTCTGCAAAATTCGGATCTTTCTGTCCGATCAGAGGACTGATAAAATCATCGATTAAAAACTTGAGGGACAATGATACCGAAATTGATGCGATCGAACTTAACAAAATACAGATAAATACGATCACAAACCGAACCTTGTACGTCCCGGTCACATATTTTAAAAGCCGCTTTGCGGTCTGTAAATTTTCTTTTGAAACCTTTGGTTTTCTATTCATCGTCCTCACCTCCCTTTATCTGAGATTCATATACTTCTCTGTAGATTTCATTTGTCGCAAGCAATTCTTCGGATGTGCCGACTCCCATGATCTTTCCTTCATCCAGTACAATGATCTGGTCTGCATTTTCTATAGAAGAAACTCGCTGCGCAATGATGATCTTTGTAGTATCCGGAATTTCTTCCCGGAATGCTTTTCGAATCAGCGCATCTGTTTTTGTATCTACCGCACTTGTGGAGTCATCCAGAATCAGGATCTTCGGTTTTTTCAGAAGTGCCCGTGCAATACACAGACGCTGCTTCTGTCCGCCGGAAACATTGTTTCCGCCCTGTACGATCATCGTATGATAACCTGCCGGAAATTCTTTTATGAAGCCATCTGCCTGTGCAAGTTTGCAGACTCTCTGAACCTCTTCCTCACTGGCATGTTCATTTCCCCAACGGATATTATCGTAGATCGTTCCTGTAAAGAGAACGTTTTTTTGCAATACCATAGATACCTGATCGCGCAGTGCCTCCAGATTATACTCTCTGACATCCAGTCCGCCGACTTTTACAGTTCCTTTTGTCACGTCATAAAGTCTCGGGATCAGCTGTACCAATGTTGATTTCGCACTTCCAGTTCCTCCGATGATCCCGATCGTCTGTCCGGATTTAATATGAAGATTGACATCTTTTAACGAAAGATTTCCGCCTTCTCCCGCATAACTGAAATCTACATGCTCAAACCGGATCTCTCCGTCTGCCACTTCTGTAATCGCATTCTTTTTGTCCTGCATCTCCGGAACTTCCGCCAGAACTTCCGTAATACGGTCTGTAGACGCTTCTGCGATCATGATCATAACAAATACGAATGTAACCATCATCAGAGCCATCATGATCTGGAACGCATACACGATCACACTGGTCATTTCTCCGATTTCCATCGCACCGAATACAATTTCTCTTCCTCCGATCGCTACCATCAGAAGCATCGCCGTATAGATCGTAAACTGCATAACCGGTGAGTTCCATGCCACGATCTTTTCTGCTTTTGTAAATAATGTATAGACATATTTTGAAATTCCATGGAATTTTTCAATTTCGTGATCTTCCCGTACAAAGGCTTTTACCACGCGGGATGCATTGACATTTTCCTGTACGGAATTATTCAGAATATCATACTCATCAAATACTTTAATAAAATGCGGATGCGCTTTCTTTGCAATAAAGATCAGTGTTCCTCCAAGCAGCGGTATGATGATCAGGAACAGTAAAGCAATTTTCTTATTGAGCAAAAGTGTCATGATCCAGGATAAAACAATCATGATCGGAGCTCTCGCCAGCAGACGAATGCTCATCATATACGCCATCTGTACGTTAGTAATATCTGTTGTCATACGTGTTACAAGACCGGATGTGGAAAACCGGTCAATATTTTTAAATGAAAATTCCTGAACTTTATAAAAAATATCATGTCTCAGGTTTTTGGCATATCCTGCACCTGCTATTGCTGCCATTTTTCCTGCTATAATACCGAAATACAGAGCCAGCATTGCCATAATGACCAGAATCAATCCCCGCCGTACGATATAGCTCAAATTTCCCTGCATGATTCCAACATCAATGATCTTCGCCATCTCCATCGGAATCAGAACTTCCATTAAAACTTCCAGGATTACGAAAAATGGAGCCAACACAGACTGCTTTTTGTATTCCCGGACTGATTTTAAAAGTGTTTTATTCATCGTTCTCGTCTTCCTCCTTATTTTCTGTTTTGTTTTCTGCAAGATTTTGAATCATCTGCACAAGCACCTTTCTGCAGATCTTTACATCTTCCTGATCTATCCCTTGTATCAGCCGCTTTTCCGTATCTCTGATGTGCTCCAGAATCTCAGGTCTGAGTGCTTTTGCTTTTGGAGTCGGTACAATACGTTTTAATCTGGCATCCTTTTTCGAACTTTCCCGGGAAATAAATCCATTTTTTTCCATGAGCTGCAAAATCCCTGTGGCTGTGGACTTCCGGATTCGAAACTCTTCTTCTATATCTTTCTGATATACTTCCCTGTGCATCGTTTCCAAAAGAATATGCTTTAACACATGCTTCTGCATGGTGGTCAGGCCATCATCTCCCACTGCTTCAGACGCATTTCTGCGCTTCATCTGATTGGAAAGAATGTGAATCAGCCTGCCGGTATTGATGTACCTTTCCTTATCTTCTATATCCTGCATAATTCCATCCCTCTCTCTTTATATAGTTAGTTCCCTAACTTTCAACCATTATACGGAGGATATTTTTTATTGTCAAGAAGTTTTTTCAGATTATTGAAATCATAAAACTTATTTTGCCACGTCTGAATATTGCCTGATGGCAGCAGGCAGCCCGGTACGGAAAATAACAGAAATATAATCGATCGTCTGCTGCCTGTCATACTTTTCTTTGTTCACGATCCATTCCAGTAATGTCTCCGCAATTGCCTCTGTATAAAAGAATCTTTTTAAGTCCTTTGTAACCTTACCAACATCAATGTGGCAGAGCGTATCCGTGAACTCTCAACCATTAAGGTTCTCGGATTCTACGACAAAGAAGTAACACTCTATATTTACCGGGAAACAATACTCCTTTCCCTGCTCGGTATTTTAGCAGGATTTGGAGTCGGTGATCTGCTTTACCAGTACATACTGGCAGTTGTTCCACCGGATGAAGTGATGTTTAACCCCGCTCTTTGTGCAAAAGCATTTGTGATTCCTGCCATTTTGATTGCAGTCATTACATTTATTCTAGGATACATAATGAATCGAAAACTCAAATACTTAGATATGCTCAGCGCATTAAAATCTGTAGAATAGCAAAAAATTTAAAAGTCAAGGGACTGACACAATGCAGCTCCTTGACTTATTTCATCTGTACTTGCTATCTTTCTCTTAATTTCCACATTCAATACTGATTGCATTGAATTTTTCCAAAATATCTTCTACTTTCAATTCCTGTTTTTCTTTTGCTGACAGATCCATCACTGCTTCCCCCTGATGCATCATCAACAGTCTGTTTCCATATTCTACTGCATAGCGGAGATTATGTGTCACCATGATCGTTGTCAGGTTTTTCTGTTTCACGATCTTATCTGTCAGTTCCATGATCAGATCTGCCGTCTTTGGATCCAGCGCCGCTGTGTGCTCATCCAGGATCAGAAAATCGATCGGTGTCATGGTTGACATCAGAAGTGCCATTGCCTGACGCTGCCCGCCGGAGAGAGAACCGACTTTTACATTCAGCTTATTTTCCAGTCCCAGATTCAACTGGCTTAATAGCTCCTGATAATGAGACTTTCTGTTTTTATTAATTCCTTTTCTCAATCCGTAAAAACTGCCTTTGTTGTCTGCAAGAGACATGTTTTCCAGAATCGTCATCGATGGGCAGGTACCAAGCGCCGGATTCTGATACACTCTTCCGATCTTCCGGTTTCTTTTATACTCTTTCATGTGGGAAATATCTTCTCCCTGCATCAGAATCTGTCCTGCTTCTACCGGAATGCTTCCGCACAGGATATTGAGCATGGAAGTCTTTCCGGAACCGTTGCTTCCTACCACGGAAACAAAATCTCCCTGTTCTACTGTCAGATTAAAATCTTCAAACAGACACATTTCATTGACTGTTCCAGGATTGTAATATTTATGAATATGTTTTAACTCAAGCATTTGTCTTCACCTTCTTTTTCCGTTCCATTCCAATGAGTAAGATTACCAGGAATAATACCGCTGTGATCAGCTTCATATCCTGTGGTTCAAAAAACTTCAAAGCAACTGCCACGCAGGCTTTGTAAACGACAGAACCGATCAGGACTGCTGTGGTTGCTTTCAAAAATGTCAGATTCTTAAACAGGCTGGTTCCGATGATCACGCTTGCCAGCCCGATCACGATAGCTCCTGTACCACTGGAAATCTCAAATACTCTCTGCTCCTGACAGAAAATTCCGCCTGCCATAGCAACCATTCCGTTGGCGATCGCCAGTCCTAAAATCTTTACATTTCCCTGATCCTTTGCAAGTGAAGTTACAAGATTTGCATTATCTCCCACAGCTCTCAGAAGAAATCCGGATTTTGTCTGCAGATACAGATCCAGAATTATTTTCACGATCACTGCAAGAATAAATACTACTACAAGAACTTTATATTTCGCTGCTCCGCCTGAGAAAATCCCATTCATTGTCTCATTGTCGAAAATATTCTCTTCTCCAAAAATCGGAACATTTGCTTTCCCTGCAATCCTGAGATTGATCGTCCACAGCGCAGTCATCATAATGATACCGGAGAGGAGATCCCTGACCTTTCCTTTGACATGGATCAATCCTGTACAGATTCCGGCTGCTGCTCCTGCCAAAAATGATACCGGTATGGTCAGGTACGGATTCACCCCATGAGTGATCATTGTCGCTGTAACAGCTGCACCCAAAGGAAAACTTCCATCCACTGTCAAATCTGGAAAATCCAGAATTTTATATGTGATATAAACCCCGAGAGCAAGGATCCCATAAATCAGTCCCTGTTCTAAAATTGTTACAAAAATATCCATCTCAATGCCTCTCCGTTTCTAATTCTTACTTTGAAATGCTGTCAAATGTCTCTGCTGCACTTTCAAGCAGTGTCTCATCCACTGTTACTCCCAGATCCTCTGCTACTTTTGTATTGATATAAAGTCCCGGTTCAGAAATCGTCTCATAGTTCATCTCCGATGCTTTTTTCTCTCCTTTTAAAATGTCTGCTGCCATCTTTCCTGTCTGTTTTCCAAGAGCTACATAATCCAGCCCCTCCGCTGCCAGACATCCAAGTTTCACCTGTTCGATCTCGCTTCCGAATACCGGGATTTTCTTTTCATTTGCTTTATCCAAAATCGTTGCCAGAGAATTTACAACTGTGTTGTCTGTCAGATTGGTCAGACAATCCACTTCTGTCAGAATCTCTTCTGTTGCCAGAGAAATATCTGCAGTCTGTGTCACTCCTTTTTTTACGATCTCAAATCCGTAATCTCCTGCCAGCTCCTCATATGTTTCGATTGCTGATACAGAATTGACTTCGCTTGTTGTGTAAAGAATTCCAATCTTTTCTGCATCCGGAAGCATCTCACGGATCATCTCCAGCTGCTCTTTGATCGGAAGCTCATCACTGGTTCCTGTGACCTCTCCCACCGGAGCTCCATCGTCATTTGCCAGCTTTGCTGCTTTTGGATCTGTCACTGCTGTATAGATCACCGGAATCTCTGTATTCATTGCAGAATTATAAGCAGACTGTGCACTCGGAGTTGCAATTCCACAGATCAGATCTACATCATCTGAAACAAATCCGTCACTGATCTGTTTTGCTGTTCCCTGATCAGCAGCTGCATTCTCTTCTTTGATTTCCAGGTTCTTTCCTTCTTCAAATCCGGCTTCTTTGAGTCCTTCGATAAATCCTTCCCGGCAGTTATCCAAAGAACCATGTTCTGCAAACTGCGAAATCCCAACTGTATATGTTTTTGTACCGTCCTTTGCCCCTTCATCTTTTGTTCCACATGCCATCAGGCTGACTGCCATTACACTTCCTAAAATAACTGCGAATACTCTCTTTTTCATATTTTTGTTCTCCTTTTCTATTACTATATTCCAAAAGCAAAGGAGCCGATCATGTGGATACAGGGTATCGGTTCTGTAATGATTGTATAAAAAAACCGCCCCAAGCTCTATGCTTGAGACGGTAATAAATACAAATTCATTATCGCGGTACCACTCAAATTGACAAATGTCCACTTTCTCACGTACTGACATACGCTCCTGATTGATAACGGGTTCGGTTCCCGACGACGCCTACTCTTTTCATTTCAGGCCGCCCTCGAAAGTCCATTCAGAATTAAAATCCATACAGCAATCCCACCACCTGCTGCTCTCTGTGATCTCTTTTAAAACCTACTCTTCTTTCTCATCGGTTTTGCTTTTGATGTTTTTAATTGTAATGTCCTATTTAGGATTTGTCAAGTACTTTTTTAAGGTAAAGTGGTGATTTGGTGAATTTCCCTTATTCAATTTTTAAAACAACCTCCGGATACCATTCCATTGCTTTCCTGATTGCTTTCTTCGTTGGCAGTCCATATCCTGATAAAATAACCAGTACATTTTTCTGCGTTTCTTTTTTCTCACTACACGGTTCGATATACAACATATTTCCTACAGCATTGACCAGATACCACGTGTCTTCCAGATATACAAAGCCCTTGATTCGAAATGTATCCACTAAAAGCATATTCAGAAAATGAGAAAGTGTTTCTAATTTTATCTCTTCTTGAATGTGCAGAAGATATTTTCGCAAAGTCACATCTGCAGTTTGCAACAGCTGTTCTTCTGTTTCCAGATTTGGCTTTTGCATCTCCTGCAGCCACCTCTCTTCCATCATGCCATATGATGTCATATGCAACGGCAAATCCGGTCGATGGGCCTTCAAAATCTTTTGAATCTGCTCTATCTCTTCTGTTTTTACATTGTTCAGAAGCAGCAGATCTGATACCTGAATCTGTTTTTTTACTACAACTGCCGTTTCATACACTTTCGGAAATTGCCGTGCATCCAGCAGGCAGACGCATCCCATATATTCCAATCCTGGAAATTTTTCCCTCTGATTCAATATTTTCTTAACATTTGTGGGATCGGAGAGCCCTGATGCTTCTACTATAATCACATCCGGCTTCTCCTGTAATACCTGCTGCAATACATTCTCAAATTTATCCAGCCTGCACGAGCAAAAGATCGAGCCATTGTTGATCTCGTCCAGTGCAATCCCCAGCTCCGAAAGCAGTTCTCCATCAATGCCCTCTTTTCCAAACTCGTTCACAATAATATGCATCCGTTCCGAAGAGAATTGTTTCATAAACTGTTTTAAAAATGTTGTCTTTCCTGCACCCAGAAACCCGGTGATCAAATACAGTCTACTCATTATTTCATTGCCGCACGGATCGCGCCTTCCAATTCTTCTTTAGATGGTACCAGAGAACGGAATTTCAATTCACCATTGATGTACATGGACGGCAGATTCGGAACGCCCATCTTTTTACATCTTGCGATATTCTCTTTGAGCGTAAATTTATACTCTACCATATCAATCGCATCACCAAATGTCTTTTTCGCTTCATTTGCTGCGCCCATCATGTAAGTACATGCCGCACATGTCGCAGAATCCAGAGTAAATACCTCCTTGTGTATTTCTATCCCACATATTGCTATAAACATAGTAGTATATTTCAAACAAAATCTATGGGAATTTTTTAAGATTTTCTGTAATTTTTCTACATCTTTATTGATTCATTCTGCAATCTTCCGCTCTTTCAACTAAAATGGAATCCCTCTCCGAAGCAGAACCTGTCGTAAAAACATTCCTGCAGCATTAAACCCAGCGGTACTATATCATCCGATGTAAATATTGCATCCACACCAAATCCTTTTTATGCTTCCTATAAATCCACTTATATTCTGAATCATCGTCAGGAGTTAGAATATAAATAGTACAAGCCAAAAGAGAAATCCCAAAATACACATAAGCATGGTACAATAGAAACATGCTGAAGGAGGATCTCATATGGCAAAGCAACATGACAAACAATTTAAACTTG
>OLGL01003219.1_pt1 | contig 10778 bp, 12 predicted proteins | sample 1605041 | NCBI WGS metagenome assembly OLGL01 (sample SAMEA3888905, study PRJEB22519) | human gut metagenome | biome: human gut; feature: human-associated habitat; material: faeces | place: Denmark | collected 2010 | reverse complement strand
AGCTGCGGCGCAGCCGCAGCCTGGGCTGTGCCGCTGTGAAGCTCATCCACGGCTATGGCTCCTCCGGCAAGGGAGGGCGCATCCGGGTGGAGGCCCGGGCCTGCCTGATCCGGATGAAGGAGCGGGGAGAGCTGCGGGATGTGATCCCGGGGGAAGAGTTCACCATCTTTGAGCCCCGGACCCTGGCCGCCTTCCAGCGGTGTCCCAGCCTGCGGCGGGACCCGGATCTGGAGCGGCACAACAATGGGATCACCGTAGTAGTATTATAAAAAGAAGAAAAAAGCACGCCCTCTGTTTCCACGATTCGGAGACAGAGGGCGTGCTTGGTATCTTTAAGCGAGGAGGTCAAACAAACTGCCCCACAGATAGTCCAGGTCCTCAAACTGGGTGTCGGAGGACAGGAGGAACAGGGCGCAGTTCCCCTCCAGCCGGGCGTGGACGCCTGCGGAGACGGCCAGACGCTCCAGCACCTGGGCGGTATCGTGCCCGGGAAACCGTGCGCGGACCGTGCCGGCAGCCTCATCGGCGGAGAGGACCTCCGGACCGCCGGGGCCGAAGTCCAGCAGCCGGGCCTGAAGATGCCGGGTCAAACGGGCAACACGGGCCTCAGAGCCCGGGGCGCGGTTGGAATGGGTCAGGTCGATCTGTCTCATAATCTGGTCTCCAATGGGACGCTGACAGGGTAGGACCGGGAGCCCAGACGCTGGAGCAGGGTGGGCAGGATCCGGGCTGATTCTGGACTGGCGTCCAAGGTCAAATAGGCGCGGTTCCGGCGGCTTCCGATCTTGCGGATCACGGCATTGGCGTGGGAGGAGGCCGAGGCGCGGCTGCCGGCGGGAATGGCGTTTACTGTCTCGTTCCAGCAGACCCAGCCCTCCTCCTGAAGGGCGCCGCGCTGGCCTTCCGGCACTAGGGCCAGGGCGGTGCGGACATAGCCCACCCGCTCCAGGGTGCGGCTGCCCTCCTTCAGAAGGCGGCGGGTGGCGGCGGCGGTCTCTCCCTCGGCCAGCAGACCCACGCTGTGGCCGCTGCCTAAGATGCGGTAAAGCAGGTCGTCCTCCCGCTCCAGCTCATCAAGGGGAAAGAAAAACACGCCTGTTTTGTTGCTTGCGTCCAGAGCGTCCAGCACCTGGGCCAGCCCCTGGGTGTCATCGCAGCGGAAGCCGAGATAGACCTGGGTGCCGCCGGTGTCCTCAGGCTCCTCCTGAAGCGGCGCGTCGCCCTCGGAGCTGGTGGGCGGACGGACGCCGGGGGTGGGCGGACTCTGCTGGGACTGGTTGTACTCCCGGAGGTAGCGGCTGATGAGGTTGCTGGCGGCGTCCACAAAAGCCGCGTCAGAGAGACTGACGGCACTGTTTTTGACCCGCACAATATGCCCCTCCGGGATCGAGATGACAGAATAGGACAGGCCGAAAAAGCTGCACACCTGCCCGACTGGCAGATAGGGACGGCCGTTGCGCAGGATGGCCCGGCCTTTCAGGGGGGTACCGGAGATGTAGTCATAGCTGATGCCGCGGTTGAGGTCGAAGGTCAGGATCTGCTGGGTGGTGAAGAGAGAGGCGATCCCTGTGTCCCGGTTATAGCTGAAGTTGAGGCCGAAGCCGATGCCGGTGGAGTTGGTCCCGTCAAAGACGGAGTGGGGGGCATAGAGCACGCCGCCGGACCAGACCGGCATGGTGCTGTCGCTGAGTGTGATCATACTGTCGTTGACCACGGAGAAGTAGACGTCTCCCGCCGCGGCGGCGGGGCCGGACAGCCCCAGGCACAGCGCCAGAGCGCAGATCAGCGCCGGCAGGCGGCGGAACAGCTTGCGGTGGAACATTGTAGACCTCCTTTCTCACGGAGAAACGGGGACGGAGGCGGGGCTCAGAGGCCAAAGCGGCCCAGCACCCACACCAGAAGGGCTACCCCCAGGAAAAAGGCCAGCACAGCCCAGTCACGGGCGGCATAGCGCAGCTGGCGCAGGTGGGTGCGGCCCTCGCCGCCGTGGTAGCAGCGGCACTCCATAGCTATGGCCAGCTCGTCGGCACGGCGGAAGGCGGAGATAAACAGGGGGACCAGCAGAGGGATGAGGGCTTTTGCCCGCTGGAGCAGGTTCCCGCTCTCAAAGTCTGCCCCGCGGGCCCGCTGGGCGGACATGATCTTGTCCGTCTCCTCGATGAGGGTGGGGATAAAGCGCAGGGCAATGCTCATCATCATCGCCAGCTCGTGCACCGGGAAGTGCAGCTTGCCCAAGGGCTTGAGCAGCTGCTCAATGGCATCGGTCAGCACGATGGGGCTGGTGGTGTAGGTAAGCAGGCTGGTGCCCGCGATGAGCGCCATCACGCGCACCGCCATCAGCACTGCATAGCGCACGCCCTCGGCGTAGATGGTCAAGAACCAGAAATGCACCAGCGGGTCGCCCTCGCCGGAGACAAAGAAGAGGTTCAGCACCGCCGTGAACAGTACGATGGGCAGAATGGGCTTCAGGCTTTTGCCGATCATCTTGACCGGGATTTTTGCCACCTTGTACATGACCCCCAAAAAGAGGATGGACAAAGTAAGCCCCAAGGGGTTGGAGGCTGCAAACAGCAGCACGATATAAGCGACCGTCAGCACAAGCTTCAGTCTGGGGTCGAACCGGTGCACCAGACTGTTGCCCGGGAAGTGCTGACCGATGGTGATATCTCGCAGCATCAGACAGCACCCCCTTTCCGGGCAGCGCTGCGGGGCAGCACAAGGCTTTCCCCGGCATCGCGGCGGCGCTTGGCTTCCAGCAGGGTCTTGACCGCGTAGGGGATGGTGTACACGTCCGCCGGGACGTCCACCCCCATCTCCCGCAGCTTGAGGAAAATTTTAGTCACCTGCGGCACCGACAGCCCCAGCTCCAGCAGCTCCGGAGCGCGGGCAAAGACCTTTTCCACCGTGTCGTACATGGCAATTTTCTTGTTGCTCATCACCAGCACGCGGTTGGCATACTTGGCAATATCCTCCATGCTGTGGGACACCAGCAGCACGGTGGTGCCGGTCTTTTTGTGGTATTCCTTCACCTCGGAAAGGATATCGTCCCGTCCCTCCGGGTCAAGACCGGCGGCGGGCTCGTCCAGCACAAGGATGCGGGGCTTCATGGCCATCACGCCAGCCACCGCCACCCGGCGCTTCTGACCGCCGGACAGTTCAAAGGGGCTGCGCTCCAAAAGCGCCGGGTCTAAGCCCACAAAGTCTGCGGCCTCGTGGACGCGGCGGTCTACCTCGGCCTCGTCCAGCCCCATGTTCTTGGGGCCAAAGGCGATGTCCTTGTAGCAGTTCTCCTCAAACAGCTGGTATTCCGGGTACTGGAACACAAGCCCGGTGAGGAAGCGGAAATCCCGGATCTTTTCCGGGTCTGCCCACAGGTCGCGGCCGTCGATATAAATTTTGCCGCTGGTGGGCTTGTTCAGGCCGTTCATGTGGGTGATGAGGGTGCTTTTGCCGGAGCCGGTGGCCCCGATGATGCCCACAAAATCGCCCTCTTCTACGGTAAAGCTCACGTCGTCCAGCGCGGTCACTGCGGTGGGCAGGCCGGGGTTATAGACGTAGCTCAGATGTTCTACCTTAATGATATCTGCCATTTCGTCCGCCCCCCTTACTGCAGCAGTTCATACAGCGCCTGTGCGCAGGCACCGGTGTCGATGATGCCCTCCGGCATCGGGATGCCGGCCTTCACCAGCTCGTCCCGCAGCTCAGCGGCCTGCGGCACGTCCAAGTGCAGACTGCGCACCTTCTCGGTCTGGCTGAACACCTCTTTCGGGGTGCCCTCCATCACCACATGACCCTTACTCATCACCAGTACACGGTCGGCCTGTGCGGCCTCTTCCATATAGTGGGTGATGGACACCACCGTGATGCCCATGTTCCTGTTCAGGTAGTGGATGGTCTGCATCACCTGCTCGCGGCCGCGCGGGTCCAGCATGGCGGTGGCTTCGTCCAAGATCAGACAGTCCGGGCGCATGGCAACCACACCGGCGATGGCCACGCGCTGCTTCTGACCGCCGGAAAGGTTGTGGGGTGCGCGCTCGCGGTATTCGTAGATGCCGGCCATCTTCATGGAGTCATCCACCCGGCGGCGCATCTCGTCCTGCGGCACGCCGAGGTTTTCCAGCGCAAAAGCCACGTCCTCTTCCACCACAGTCGCCACGATCTGGTTGTCCGGGTTCTGGAACACCATGCCCACGGTCTGGCGGATATCGTAGAGCTTCTCTTCGTCTGCGGTGTCCATGCCCTCCACATACACCTTGCCGCTCTCCGGCAGCAGGATGGCGTTGAAGTGCTTCGCCAGCGTGGATTTACCACAGCCGTTTGCACCCAGTACCGCCACGAACTCCCCGCGCTTCACCTGCGCAGATACGCCGTCCAGCGCGTAGACCGGCTGCTCGGCATCGTAGCGGAACTTCAAATTTTCAGCAGTTAAAATCGTTTCACTCATGCTTTGTTTCTCTTTCTGGTGGTGCGCCCCTCCGAAAGGGGCTGTACCCCATTCTTAGCATATATCTATCTCAGTCACGGCTGTCGCCGTGACTGAGATAGTATTTTATTTTTATTCTTCCCAAATCGCGGTGGCGCCGCAGGGCACCACGCCGCCGGTGGCAGACACCGGCAGGCCGATCTCATCGCAGCTGGTCTTGCCGCCAAAACGGGGCACCAGCGTGGTCTTGAGCATATACTCCATGACTGCCGGAGACAGGCCGGTGGTGTAGCTGTTGACCGCAAAGAACAGCGGGGTATCGCTGAGCACCTCTTCGCACTGGCTGATGAGGTCATAGATGCAATCCTCCAGCTTCCAGATCTCGCCGCCGGGGCCGCGCCCGTAGCTGGGCGGGTCCATGATGATGCCATCGTAGGTGTTGCCCCGGCGCTTTTCCCGCGCCACAAACTTGGCGCAGTCGTCCACCAGCCAGCGGATGGGCTTGTCGGTCAGGCCGCTTGCCACGGCGTTGTCCTTGCCCCATGCCACGATGCCCTTGGAGGCGTCCACATGGCAGACGGTGGCACCGGCAGCGGCACAGGCCAGCGTAGCGCCGCCGGTGTAGCCGAAGAGGTTCAGCACCTTCACCGGGCGGTTCGCGGCGCGGATCTTCTGTTGGTACCATGCCCAGTTGACCGCCTGCTCCGGGAACACGCCGGTGTGCTTGAAGCCGGTGGGGCTGACGATGAGGGTGAGCTTATCCTCCCCCTCGCCGCAGCTGATCTTCCACTTTTCCGGCAGACGGCGACGGTACTCCCACTCGCCGCCGCCCTGATTGGAGCGGTGGTAGATGGCATCTGCCTTTGCCCACAGGGGGCTTTGCTTGGGGGTCTTCCACACCACCTGCGGGTCGGGGCGGATGAGCAGAGTCTCTCCCCAGCGTTCCAGCCGGTTGCCGTCGGTGGCATCCAGCAGCTCGTAGTCTTTCCAAGTATCTGCAGGGCGCATAGCGTCCTCCTTCCGTTTACTGCTTCAAATTCCTATATAATAAGTCAGAACAGGCTCTGCTGGCCGTTTTCCTCGGCGCTGCCGGTCTCCGGGGCTTTCATGCCCAGATGCTCGTAGGCAAGGCGGGTGGCGCAGCGTCCGCGCGGGGTGCGGGTCAAAAAGCCCATTTGCATCAGATACGGCTCGCACAGATCCTCCAGCGTGACGGCCTCCTCGCCCAGCGCGGCGGCCAGCGTTTCCAGACCTACCGGGCCGCCGTTGTACATCTCAATGATGGCGCGCAGCAGGCTGCGGTCCAGCTCATCCAGACCCAGCGCGTCCACGTCCATCCGCTTCAGACCCAGCAGCGCCACGTCCCGATCGATGATGCCGTCACCCAGCACGGTGGCAAAGTCGCGGATGCGCTTCAAAAAGCGGTTCGCCACGCGGGGGGTGCCGCGGCTGCACTTTGCCAGTTCGTAAGCGCCCTCCGGGGTGATGGGCTGATCCAGAATGCCCGCCGACCGCATGATGATGCGGGAAAGCTCGTCCGGGCTGTACAACTCCAGCTTGAGCAGCACGCCGAAGCGGTCGCGCAGAGGGCCGGTGATCTGTCCGGCGCGGGTGGTGGCGCCCACCAGCGTGAACCGGGGCAGGTTGATGCGGATGCTCTGGGCGCTGGGGCCCTTGCCGATCATGATATCCAGCGCGTAGTCCTCCAGCGCGGGGTACAGCACCTCCTCCACCTGCCGGGACAGGCGGTGAATCTCGTCGATGAACAGCACATCGCCCTCCTGCAGGTTGGTCAGCAGGGCGGCAAGGTCGCCGGGCTTTTCAATGGCCGGGCCGCTGGTGATGCGGATCTGCACCCCCATCTCGTTGGCAATGATGCCCGCCAGCGTAGTCTTGCCCAGACCCGGCGGGCCGTAGAGCAGAATGTGATCCACCGGCTCGCCCCGGCGCTTGGCGGCTTCCAGATAAATTTTAAGGTTCTGCTTGGCCTTTTCCTGCCCGATGTAGTCCTCCAGATGCTGCGGGCGGAGGTTATTTTCCTCATTGTCCGCCGGGGTCATGACGGGCTGCATCATTTTTGCGCCGTACAGCGCGGTATCGTCCTGCATTGCTTACCTCCTGCCTGCCATGCTACGCAAGGCCAGCTTGATGATCTCTTCCACCGGCAGCGTGGCATCGATCTTTGCGATGGCCAGCGCCGCCTCGCTCTGGCTGTAGCCCAGCGACACCAGCGCTGCAATGGCCTGTGCGCTGCTCTGGGTCGCGGGCGTATCGGCGGCAGTGCCCGCCACATCCTCCAGCGAGATGCCGTCCACAAAGCCCTTGGCCACCTTATCCTTCAGTTCCAGCACGATGCGCTGCGCCAGCTTCGGCCCCACGCCGGAAGCAGCCTTAAAGGCCTTGTGGTCCCCTGCCGAGATGGCCAGCGCCACCCGCTGCGGCTCCATGACGCTGAGGATAGCCAGCCCCACCTTGGGGCCAACGCCGGACACGGCGGTCAGCATCTCAAAGCAGGCCTGCTGCTCTTCGGTGGCAAAGCCGTACAGGCTTACATCGTTCTCGGTCACGCTCATCACGGTGTACAGGGTGGTCTCCTGCCCCACACCGGGCAGTGCCCCCGCCACACTGGCCGGGCACTGGGTATAGTAGCCCACGCCGCCGCAGCTGAGCACCACGGCGTTCAGGCTTTTTTTCACGATTTTTCCAGTCAGACAGTAGATCATTTGAATAAAACCCTCTCAGTCAATGCCTTACGGCATTGCCAGATTCCCCCTTTTGTCGCTGCGCGACATCTTCCCCCGGCGCGGGGGAAGTCTTTCCTCTCAGGGGGAGCTTTTTATCGGTTAAATCGGTCCCGCCACCCGGCGGGTATAGCGGTTGAGCTGGTTGCCGTTGGTGTGACAGAAGGTAATGGCCATAGCCAGCGCATCGGCGGTATCGTCCGGCTTTGGCACGGCGGGCAGATGCAGCAGCACCCGGGTCATCTCCTGCACCTGCTTTTTGACGGCCTTGCCGTAGCCGGTGACCGCCTGCTTGACCTGCATGGGGGTGTACTCGTAGATGGGCAGCCCCGCCTGCGCCGCCGCCAACAGAATGACCCCGCGCGCCTCGGCCACGCCGATGACAGTGGTCTGGTTGTGCTGGTAGAACAGCTTTTCGATGGCCAGCACCTCGGGCTTTGTGCGTTCGATGACCTCCTTGATGCCGGTATACACCTCGTCCAGCCGCCGCTCAAACGGTACGCCCGCGTCCGTGCACACCGCGCTGAAATCCACCGGCGCAAAGCGGTTGCCCGCATACTCCACCACGCCCCAGCCCACGATGGCGTAACCGGGGTCGATGCCCAAAACTCTCATGCTGTGTTCCCTTTCCGACACTACTCCTATTATAGTTTTCTATTATAGCACAACGTCTGGTTGGGGGCAACAAGAAAGCTGTCGCTCGCCGCCTCAAAACCCGCGCTGCACCGCACAGAAGCCGGGTTTTGGGATGCTTTTTCAAAAAAGTTTTACAATTTTTGAAAAAAGTCCTTGCTTTATGGCATCAGATATGGTATTATAATCTAGCTGATTTCGGCAAAACAGAATATGGACGGTTAGCTCAGCTGGTAGAGCATCTGCTTGACGTGCAGGAGGTCACAGGTTCGAGTCCTGTACCGTCCACCACATCCCCAGACCATTTGGTCTGGGGATTTTTTTGTGTCATTTGCCAGCCCGGAACAGCAAACCGGGAATTTCACTCTATCGGGGGTGTTCTTTCCTTGGCAGGTGTGGTATACTCGGCTTAGTTCAACAAATCTGGATTTGGAGGGTTGAATCATGTGGAATGAATTAGGTATCAGCGGAGGAACCGCAATTGTTATTTTAATTGCGCTGTATTATGTTATCAAATGGGCAGTGAGAAACGGCATCAAAGAAGCGTATCGTGCTATCACGGGAGAGAAAACCAATGAAGATATCCAAAACGAAAAAGAGCTGAAAGAACTTGGCTTAGATTCAGAAGATCAATAAATCCGCACTCGTTCCCGGCAAAGAGCAGCGCACAAAAACCCACATAAAGGAGATGCTTCCCCATGGAATACAAACGTTTTGGCAATAAGATCATTGTCCGCATCGACAAGGACGAGGAGATCCTAGAACAGGTCAAAAAACTTGCCCTGAAAGAAAACATCCGCCTTGCCGCCGTGCAGGCGCTGGGCGCCACCAACAGCTTTACGGTAGGCGTATATAATGTAGCAGAGAAGCAATACTACGCCAACAGCTTCAGCGGCAGCTTTGAGATCGTGTCCCTGACCGGCACCATCAACACCATGAACGGTGAATTCTACGCCCACCTGCACATGAGCGCCGGAAACGACAAGGGCGAGGTGTTCGGCGGGCATCTGAACCGGGCGGTGGTCAGCGCCACCTGTGAGATGGTGGTGGATGTTCTGGACGGCACGGTAGACCGCCAGTACGACCCTGTTACCGGGCTGAACCTGTTCAAGTTCTGAGCTTCTTTTCAAAAACGAGAAAGTCCGCTGCGCGGTGTCTGCGCAGCGGACTTTTGTTTATAGCTCTTCCCGGCGGGTGTAGGGCGTCATGCCGTGGTCGGCGGGGTCGTAGGCTTCCAGCACGGTAATGTAGTTTTCCTGAAAGTGGCACAATACGGTCTTTAAAATGCCGCTCAGCTGCCCCTTTACCGTGATGGTGGACAGGACAAAGTCTGCCACCAGCTGCACCGTCTCCGGCTGCAGCTCAAAGCACAGGCCCACCGCCAGCATAGGGATGACGATCTGCTGCGCCTGCAGCGGCACCGCGCTGCCCAGCTTTTCCAGTACCGGACGGCTCAGCGCCGAGGCTGCCTGTACGCAGCGCTCCACCTTTTCCTGCGGGAAGCGCTGCATCAGTTCCATGCTGCGCAGCTGCGCCACCACGGCGGCATCATCGCGCACGATGCCCCGGGTCACCTCTTCCTCCGTGCGGGTGGTCGCGCATTGCAGCATACAGCGCATGGCGTCCTCGTAGTCCTCGTAGTAGGTCTGACGGTCGCAGAACAGGTCCAGCATGGAGCGCAGCACGGCATCGGTCTCCTCGGAGACCGCCAGCCGCCCGAAATCTATCGGCGTGCCTTCCATCCCTGCGCTGCGGTCATTCAGTGCCTGCAGCTCCTCCGGGATGACCGTGGAGGGCAGAAAGCGGTCGTTGCCGTTGCGGTAAAAGCCCCACTCTGCGGGCAGGATGCGGGGGATGACATCGCCGCTGGAAACGATATTGAAGATATTGCTGGTGCCCCAGTTCTTTTTCAGGCTGCCGTCTGCCGCGTGGTTGTTGTCATAATCCTGCTGCAAATCGGGGCAGTCTGCCGCCGTCAGGGACGCCGGGGCGGCAAAGGTATAGACAAAGGTGTTTTTCTTTTCCAGCTGCGGCAGCACGGCGGGCAGACGCGCCGCCACAAGGTTGGCCACACCGCCGCCCCGGCTGTAACCGCCCATCCAGAGCTTCAGGGTGCCCAGCGGCTGGCGCTTTGCCGACGTCTGAACGTATCCTCGTATTTTTTCAACCAGCTGCCGCGCCGCCGTCACAAAGCCGACGTGGGCGCTGCCCGGCCCTGCATGAAGGTTGCCGGACCACTCGGCCCCGTAGCCGGAGCCGCGCAGGAACGCCCCGATGATGGTCACCTGCCTGCCGCCGCGCACCAGCGTTTTGCGGGCGATGGCGCAGCCCACGGTGTCCGGGGTGTCGTTCAGGCTGTGGGTATAGTTGAACAGCTGCACCTCGGTAAAGCCCAGCTTTGCAAAGGCGTCCCGGATATGGTCGGCGCGGCCGACCTCCCCCTCCATCCAATAGCGCTGGTCGCTCTCCCATGTACAGTCGGCGGCTGCCGCCATGCCCAAGGTGGCCAGCGCCAGCTGGTTGTCGTACTCCGTGGCAGGGTGGTCGAACAGGCTGTCGCTGTAATAGTAGTCGTGCCGCAGGTCGGCACCGCAGCGGTCGCTGCGGTACCACAGGGTATAGTAGTCGTCCGGTACGGCGCGGCCGACCAAGGCCGTAGCCGCCCCAGCCTGCGGCAGCGCCGCAGCGGGTGCAAGCGTCCCCGCTGCAAGGGTCACCGCAAGACCCTTACAAAAATCCCGTCGTTTCATGGTTTCATCCCCCGCATCCTGCCCTGCAGATCGTACCCCGCAGCGCTTTTTTATAGTATAATCCTTTTTGCCGCCGGATGCAATTTTTACTTGCGGCGGCAGACGGGACGATTTAGAATGCGCGCCGCTATCGGGTTGCGGCACCCAGCATCCGCATCGTGCCTTGAGCGGCACTTGCGTCTTGCTGGCCGCTGCCCCAACAACTCCTCCCTGTTTCCGCCGCTGGCGGCG
>OLGL01003211.1_pt1 | contig 10806 bp, 10 predicted proteins | sample 1605041 | NCBI WGS metagenome assembly OLGL01 (sample SAMEA3888905, study PRJEB22519) | human gut metagenome | biome: human gut; feature: human-associated habitat; material: faeces | place: Denmark | collected 2010 | reverse complement strand
TATCGACACCGGCGGCATACCGGTCGTCTCGAAGGAGGAATATGTGGCCGCTTCGCTTAAGATCGTGGATAACAACGGGCTGCGCCCGAGCAGTGTCTTCAAGGGGGATGTCACTATCAAAGGGCGCGGAAACAGTACGTGGGGCATGCCGAAGAAACCCTACCGGCTGAAGTTCGGCAAGAAACAGTCCCTGTTGGGCGAACCCAAGGACAAGTCGTGGGTGCTGCTGGCCAACTATATGGACAACGCCTGCGGGATACGCAATGCGACGGCCTATGCGATCGGCCGCCTGAGCTGTCTGGAGTTTACGCCGACGACCCATTTCGTCGATGTTTTCCTCAATGACCGTTACAACGGCACCTACCAGCTTTGCGAGCACATGAAGATCTCCGAAGACCGGGTGAACGTGACCGACGAGGGATACCTGCTCGAGGCCGACCAGCTCGACCGCCTGAGCCCGGACGATGTTTATTTCCGCACGGAGCGTATCCTGATGAATATCAAAGACCCCGACGTGGAACCCGGAAGCCCGCAATACGAATGGATCAGGAATTACGTCAACGAAGCGGAGAATGCCCTCTATGGTGCGGATTTCGCCGATCCCGAAACGGGGTATGCCAAGTACCTGAACGTCGATACGTATGTGGACTGGTACGTGATCAGCGAGATCACCAAGACCAACGACGCGTCGCTCTATACGAGCTGCTATATGAATATCGCGCCCGGCGGGAAGCTGAACATGGGGCCGATCTGGGATTTCGACATCTGCATGGGCAATACGAAGTGGAACGGTACGGACGGGCGCGGCCCCGAAGGGTACTGGAACCGCGAATCGCCGTGGTTCGAGCGGATGCTGCAGGATCCGGCCTTCGTGCGGAAAGTCAAGGAACGCATCGGCTATTTCAAGTCCAACCTCGCCGTCATCCTGGCGCAGGTGGACGGCGAGGCCGCCTATGCCGAGGCTTCGGTCGTCGAGGATAACCGGCTGTGGCATAACCTGAAACCGGAGGGAGCGGCGGACAGCGAGGTGAAAACCGCGTTCCGGCAGGAGGTTCGGGCGATGAAGGAGTGGCTGACGGCGCGCCTCGACTGGCTCGACCGGGCCTCTTTTCAGGATTAGGGCAACGGACAGGGCGGCACAGGATGCCGCCCTGTTTTTCCCGGGGCATCCCGGCTGCGGAATGCTGCCGGTGGGTGCCCTCCCGATGCGCAGGGTGCGATATGCCGGGCGGACTCCGGGCGGGGAGTCCCGTCCGGCAGGGAACATGCAGCGGTGTATGTTATGCCAAAAAAACCTATATTTGCACGAACACAAACATTACCACTATGAAAGTATTGCTTATAAACGGCAGCCCCCACAGGGAGGGGAACACTTTTATCGCCTTGTCCGAGGTTGCCCGGACGCTCGAAGCGGAAGGCATCGGGGCGGAGATCGTCCACATCGGGACGAGGGCCATGCAGGGTTGTATCGCCTGCGGGAAATGTGCGGAACTGGGGCATTGCGTCTTTTCCGATGCCGTGTATACCGCCGTGCGGGAGAAGCTTGCCCAGGCCGACGGCCTTGTGGTCGGCTCGCCGGTCTATTATGCCGGGCCGAACGGTTCGCTTTGCGCGCTGCTCGACCGCGTGTTTTATTCGTGCGGCCGCGATCTGGCCTACAAGCCTGCCGCAGCCGTGGCTGTCTGCCGCCGTGGCGGGGCGAGTGCGACGTTCGACCGCCTGAACAAGTATTTTACGATTTCGAATATGCCCGTCGTGTCGTCGCAATATTGGAACAGCGTACACGGACGGGTGCCGCGCGAAGCGCACGAAGATGCCGAAGGCTTGCAGACGATGCGGGTGCTGGCGAGGAACATGGCGCAACTGCTGAAGGCCGGCGTCGGCCCCCGTCTGGCCCCGGAACCCGAAGAACGGGTGTGGACGCATTTCATCCGCTGACCGCCGCGGGGCTGGATTTCAGGATGGAGCAGAGTGCACAGAAAAGGAATTGGCAACGACTAACGGTCGTTGCCAATTCCTTTTTTATGATATAGTTGTCGAGGATTGCCTGGCCGGCAATGTTGGTTTCCATCTTCTAATAGGCTGTTATGACCCGGCTCGTTTCGCTCGTCGTCGTACCTCCGGCACCCGTGGCCCGGCACTTTACATAATAGGTCGTCCCGGCTTTCAGTCCGCTGATCGTCGCTTTGATGAGGCTGCCGGTTACGGTGGCGCTTTTGCCCCTCGTCGGATCGGATGTGGTGCCGTAATATATCTTGGCGTCCGAAACCTTTGCTTCATCCTTGTTGTAAATCTTATAGGTTACGGTTACCGAGGTTTTGGTCGCCGTAAAATCGTAAAACCCGATATCGGGCTTTTCTGCCGGGGAGCCCGGATCCGATCCGCTTCCGGAAGTTGACACATAATAGAAATAGTTGCTATACGTGTCGTAGTCGGCTATCATTACCAGTTCCGAGTCCGTCATTTTTCCGATGCGGCTGTGTCCGAAGCCGAAGGCCGTGCTGTATGCTCCGTTCGTCTTGGGGTCTCCCGTGTCCCATTGGCAACGGATCATTTCCCCGTCGATCCACCACCAGCCTGAATGGGTATTGTTCAGGTACAGGTAGTGCCATGCGCGGTCGGTTGCGCCCGAAAATGTTATTGTATTCAATACGTAGGGGTTATTCAGAACTTTTTCAGTGCCGTCTTCTACTTTGATTTCTTTGGCCAGTTTCCAATGTGTGTCCAGGAGTTGCCGTTCGAGTTCCTGGCCGGTTGCCTGCGGCCCATTGCCGCTTTCTCCACCTTCGTCGCTGCTGCACGATACAAGCATGACGTATCCGATTACCAATATGGATCTGGCAATATTGATTAGTTTCATCGGTTCCGTTTGTTTATGATTTCTGGGGTGTTTGAGTCGTTGGGATTTCGGCTTTCGATAAATTGTTACATTGTTTCGGGACTTCGACCCGGGATTATTCCCTTGCCGCTTCCGGGGGCGCAGGGGATGGGGCCAAACATCCGGCTGTTGTCGTACGTATCAGAAATAGTAATTGAATGCGATCGTCGCGCCGACGTTCAGGCCGAGCGAGAAGTCCCGGTTGGATACTTTGTTGTCGCCGTCTTGTTTGATAACGGTGGTCTTCGTACTGGACGAACTCCACGAAAGCGATCCGGAAACGAGCATGTCGCCGCGTTCTTGTGCACATAGTGTCGATGCCATTCCTACCAGTGCGAAACAAAGAAATAGTTTTTTCATAATAAACTGAATTTAGGTAGATAATGGATGTTTTTGTTTGCGATGCTAATATATTGTTTATCCGTTCGTTTGGAACGGAGGGTTTTCTGTTCATTTCAGGCTGCCGTATGTGTTTTGTGCGGGAACGACGTCGGACGGATCGGTAGTCTGACAGGTCTGAAATGAGAAATCGCCTCTATTACAGATTTCTATCATCTGTAATAGAGGCGATTTTATAAAAGCACAGACTTGCCGGTCGGTCTTTGTCTGTCGATCCTGCGGTCAGGCGGATCATCCTGCGGAGAGGAGGGGATTCGAACCCCTGAAACCCTTTAGGGGTTTACTCGCTTTCCAGGCGGGCCAGTTCAACCACTCCTGCACCTCTCCTTTCGGTTCGCAAAGGTAATAATTATTTTCAGATTTTACCAAAAATTGCCGTTTTTCCTTCGGCGGGACGGGCGGCCTGTCCCTGGGTGGGTGCAATGCGGCGGTTTGCCCGCAGCCGGCCGGGTTATTGCTGCCAGACGGTCTGGAGCAGTATCCAGAATGAAAACCGGAGGAAGGAGCCGGCCAGCGCCAGGAGTGCCGTCGTCCGGGGGCGTACCTTGTATACCCCCAGGGCGATCATGCAGACCATGCCGATGAAGGGGGCCCAAAAGACCATCGCAAGCCATACGCCGTATTTGTCGACCCGTTCCTGCTGCCTGCGGAGCGTGTCGGGCTTTATCCTGAACCATTTTTCGAGCCATTCCCACTTGGCATACCATCCGAGCCAGTAGGAAGTCATCGCTCCCAGCCAATTTCCGACGGCCGCCACGGGCAGGCATATCAGGGGGTCGGCTTTTGCCGCGAGCATCCCGACAAGCAGTATGTCCGAGCTGAGCGGCAGCACCGTGCCGGCCAGGAAGGTGCCGAGAAACAGCCCCAGGTATCCTAAGTTGAGCAGCCAGTCCATAACCGTGTTTGCGAGGTTCCGTTCTTTATCCCCGGCAAAGATCGTCATTTTAAACCGTATCTGCAATATTTATCCGGGCAGGGTTCGTCAGGGCCGGGTGAATGAAAACGGGACTGCCTAAAACATGTTAGGCAGTCCCTTGCGACACACTATCGAAGAACAAATTGCATTGTTAGCGATTGTCCTGCGATTTTTTCGTGTACTGGTTATGGCCTTCGGGATTGTTGCTGCGCGAAGTGCGCCCTGAACCGGACGACTGGCTGCTTGCGGTTCCCCGGCTCGCCGAGCTGGTGCGCGAAGTGGTCGTACGCGACGACTTTTCCGCCGATTTGCTTTGTCCGGACTGTGTATGGCCGGAGGTTTTGTTGTTAGACTCTTTCATGACTTTTAAAGAATTAAGTGAGACATAAATGCTGCCCGCCAGCCGAAGGGCCGAAGCCATGCGGTTGAAAGCCAGCCTGTACCGCATCTCCCCGCCGGGATGTACGGTATAGCTGACAACACAAAATAGATACCGAATATTTACGGAATATTTACCGGAGCCCGAAGTGGATGATGCTCAGCCGGGAAATGCTATGCGAATCAATCCTTTTTTCGTACCCAAACGGCTAATTTGCCTCCGTGTACTTTGAAAAGGGCCTTCCCGTCGTCGCCGATGGTCAGTTCGTCGTCGTAGCTTCCGGTGATCTCATGCCACGTTTCGTTGGCATGCATTACGCCTACGGACATCACTTTTTCGCCGTCCTCGCCGTTGGAAAGGAGCAGTGCCAGGCCGGAATCCGGATGTTGTGCGTCGCCCGAGCGGGTGAAACCTACCGTATTGGGATGGTCGAAATAATCCGTCTGTTCGCCGAAGGCGCGGGAGCGACGGGCATCGAGCAGAATATCGAGGATGGGACGGTGGGGCGACCCTTCGCCTTTCATGCTGTAATAATCGCCGTAGAAGACGCAGGGGTACCCCTCTTTCATCAGCAGGATCAGTCCGTACGCCAGCGGTTTGAACCACGATTTGACCTGCGATTCGAGCGAGCTGCCGCGCTGCGAGTCGTGGTTGTCCACGAACGTCACGGCCAGCGTGGGGTATTTCTGCACGAGCGTGTCGTCGAGCAGCGTCCGCATGTCGAAGTCGAGGCCCTGCTGCGATGCCGTGAAAAGTTTGAAGTGAAGCGGCGCGTCGAACAGGTCGATCTGGTGGTCTACGGCGTCGAGGTAGGCCTCCAGCGACTCGAAATCGCCGCTCCAGTACTCACCGACGGCGTAGAACTCTTTGCCCCGCGAAGCCCGGACGTTGTGCATGAAGTCGGCGATGAAGGCATTCTTGATGTGTTTGAGCGCGTCGAGGCGCATGCCGTCCGCGTCGAGCGTTTGGGCGATCCATACGCCCCAGCGTTTCATTTCTTCGGTCACTTCGGGATGGTCGAAGTCCACGTCGTTGAAGATCAGGAAATCGTAGTTCCCGTTCTCGCCGTCGACGCCTTCGCTCCACTTCTTGCCTTCGCCCTGGATGAGGTAGATGGCCCGTTTGCCGGTCTCGTAAACCTGGTCGGTTCCCGAGAAGTGGTACCAGTGCCATTTGAAGGGAGAATATTTGTCGCCGCGTCCTGGAAAGGAGTATCCCGTCCACCCCTCGACTTCGACGGGCGCGCCGATCACCTGCTCGCGGTTCTCGGGATCAACCTCGCAGGCCATGAATTTCTCGGTATAGTCGGCACCTGTCTTCTGGTTCATCACCGTGTCGAGGTAGACTGCTATCCCGTTCTCGTGGAGCGCCGCGACCGCTTCTTCCAGTTCGTGCCGCGTGCCGTACTTGGTGCGGACGGTGCCTTTCTGGTCGAACTCCCCCAAGTCGTAGAGGTCGTACACGGCGTATCCCTCGTCCTGTTGTTCGTCGGCCTTGTAGGCCGGCGGTATCCAGACCGACGTGATGCCGATGTCGTGCAGGTGTTTGGCATCCTCTTTCAGGTGCACCCATAATTTACCGTCGTTGGGCAGATTCCATTCGAAATACTGCATCATTACTCCGTTTTTCATAAAGCCGATATATGTTTAATGTTTACGCGTTTTCGTTGCAAAGGACATGCTAAACAGGATGAACGCCCCGGGGAAATTCCGGGGCGCTCTCACCTGCAGGCCGGCGGGGGCGTCACTCCTGCCCGACCGGCTGGCGCCGGGGCGCCTTCGTGTCCTGCGAATCGTACTGGCTCCACTGGAGGTTTTTCTCCGGCGTAGCCTTGCGGATTTCGCTGCTGCGCTGCTTGCTGAGCTTCTTGTCCGCGCTGCGCACCGAAGCCTCCGTGCGGGGTGTGCCCTGCGGTTCGAGTTCGGTGAGCCCGTCGGTTTCGAGTACCTGCTGGCGCGGATTTTCGACATACAGCCACTCTTCGCCCAGGCCGATGCTTTCGCCTTCGTTCCACGGCCCGCGGGCATCCTCGCCCATCGAGTGGTTGGAGTAGATATTGCTGTAGCGGGGGTCGCTTTGCAGCACACCGGGCGGGAAATTGGGCTGGATGGTGTCCAGTGCCGCCTCGAACTGCTGGAAATGCGCCACTTCGCGTGTCATCAGGAAATTGAGTGTCGCGAGCACGTCCTTGTCGTCGGTGAACTGCATCAGGTATTCGTAGACGATCTTGGCACGCGATTCGGCGGCGATGTCCGAGCGCAGGTCGACCGTCAGGTCGCTGTTGGCATTGACATAGGAGCCTTGCCAGGGGACGCCGTTGCTGTCGGTGAGGCGCGGCCCGCCGCCCGTCAGCACGCCGAACTGTGGGTTGACCGAAAAGGCCGAATGGATGAAGTCGTCCTTCGAAATGCCTTCGCCGAAGACGTCGTTTCGCTCGGCCGCATCTTTGAGGTTGCCGTTTACGCCTGCGAGGAGCATCTGGATCGTGGCCCCGACGATTTCGAGGTGCCCCAGCTCTTCGGTGGCGATATCCATCAGCATATCGTACTTGTCCGGATAGGGGTTATGGCAGGCGAAGGCCTGCACGAAATACTGCATCGCAGCTTTCAACTCGCCGTTACCGCCGCCGAATTGTTCGAGCAGCAGCCGTGCGAAGCGGGGATCGGGTTTCGATACCCGCGCTTTGAACTGGAGTTCTTTGGAGTGGTAAAACATAGATTCGTTGTTTTAAGTTGAACATGTCGGAGGCCGGTTTTTTCCGGGAGGTTCGTCGCAGAGGCCTCCGCTCCCGGTCGTATTTCTCGGGGACGGGCCTTCTGCGGACGTCCCGTTGCGGCCGGCCGCATTGCCGGCGTAATTAGTGCCTTTTGTCCGGATTCTGTCCGTTCATCCGGTTTTCCGCGCTCTGTTCCCTGTCGGAACCTTTCTCTTCCCAGTACGAACCCGTCTTGGAGCCGTATTGCGACGAATTCTCCGGCTGCTGCCGCTGGTAGGAACTCCCTTGGTTACCGCCGGCGTGCATGCCGCTGTTGTCGCCGCTGTTGCTCCGGCTGTCCAGATCGTTCGTGTTGGCGTTGGTTCTCGGATTGTTCTGCATTTCGTTTTCCTGCTCACGGCTCTCGCCGTACATGTTGTCATTCTTATTCATAATCGTAATTTTTAATGATTCGGTTTAATAGGTGATTTGGTGGCCGATCCGTCGTGCCCTTCGGTCTTGACGACCTTGTTGTAAAGCCCCATGATCAGCAGCGGGGCGGCCCACTGTCCGACCAGCAGCGCGGTGGATTTCCGGCCGCGGCACATCATGCAGGCGGAGGCTGCCAATGCGCTCAGCCCGGCACACAGATAGACCATCGAGGGAATTTTGGACGTCTTTTTTTCTACGGCAACAGTGGCGTTGCCTTCTTGCGGTTGATTGTTCGACATGGTTTTGCTGGTTTAAAAACCGGAGCAGGGAACTGCTCCGGTTGTAATTGATACTTAAGACGATCCTTTAATAGATCGTTATCTTGACGATCCCGTCCACGGCGGGAACCGGGAAGGTATCGCCCACAGCGCTGATGGCTTTGTCCTCGGGCATCCGGGTTCCGCCGAATACGAACTGGGCGTTGCCGGCTCCGGGATACTGGCTTACGGCCGTGCCGTCGTCAAGCAGGACGGTCTTGTTCGTCACCTCGCCTTTGGTCAGGGCATTGAGTTCGGGGCCGTTTGCAAAGAACCAGTCGTTGGAATAACCGAACATCGTTGCGAACGCCACTTTTTCGTTGGCCGCAGCCTCATAGGTGCATTCCATGCTCTTGCCCGGCAGGACGGTGTCCGTAAGCGTGTAGATCTTGCGTACCTGCGGGACTTTTTCGAGCGAAGCTTTCAGCTGCGACGGATCGCCGCGCTGTGCGAGCGCTGCAAGACCCAGCTGCGCATCTTTCTGTCCCAACTGGTAGATCGGGTTGGTGTTGCCCGTGTAAACCACTACGATGGCGCCGTGCAGCGTGGTAATGATTCCCGTTTGGTCGGCGACAAGCGATTTGAGGGGGTCGACATTGCCTGCTTCGGCCAGCTTGGTCAGCTCCACGCCCGATTTCTGGTCGACGCTGAAGAACGGTTTGTCCATCACCAGGTCGCCGTCGAGCAGGTTCGATACGACGAATACACCGCCCGAGAACGGGGTCTCATTCGCCGTGCCGGCAGAAATATTGGAGATCGTACAGGTGAACAGCGACTGTGCGGCATCGAAGGTCAGGCTCACTTGGAGCAGGCTCGATGCGGCCAGATAGTTGTGTCCTTCGGAGTCCGTGCCCTTCACTTCGGTTACCACGCCGGCCTGGGCTACGCCCGGATGATTGACATCGGGGCCGGGCTGTTCGTTTACGCGGGTTCCGTTGTCCCAGAGTTTCACGGCATCGGCAATGATGCCGGTATAAGGTACTCCCGAATCGTTGAAGAGCTGGATGCCCGGATTCTCTGGGGCGAAGAACAGGTCGTTGGAATTGGAATACATAGTGGCGAACATCAGGCGCTGCCCTTTGGCTGCGTGGAATGTGAACGACGTCGTTTGCCCGGGGGCCACGGCGGCGAACGTGCCGCTCTGGACGTAATTCTTCGTCGGGATGACGTTTTCGAACTTGATCGTCGGCTTCGTGCCGGGAGCGCTGTTGTCGTCATCGTCGTCGCAGGCGGTAAAAGCGAATCCTGCGAAAAGCAACGCCGCAGCGAATGCGGTGCAAAAGTACTTTTTTTTCATAGTGGAATTGATAATTAAATAAAGTTAACAATCGGTTAAACCATAAGTGTTTTTTATATTAAGGTATGTGCTCGTATTTGTTGTCCGGCACCCTTTACAGTGCAGTTCCGTGCATCATTTATGCCATGAAAAATACTTTTGGATGGATTGGAAAAGCGGGAGGATGGATATTCCTGCAAAACACGCAGTAAGGCGGGGATGGATTTTTTTTCGACCTCGTCCGCCGGGGTAAAACCTTCTTCCTGCGGTGGTTCGGGCGCTGTTTCGGCAGATTTTTTGCGGATTCGGGATTGTAACGTCCGCCACTCCCGGTGCCGGAGGCTTTGGGCGGAATAACCACGCAAATATGGATGCAACGGCAAAAAACCTTTTGAACCTTCAACGGGAGGAGGCCACCTTGTGCGAAGTCTACCGCCGGCTGGCCGAACTGGAAAAAGACCCGGTTCGCCGGCAGACCCTGGTGCGTATCATGCACGACGAAAGACGGCATTGCGCGATCCTGAAGCGCAGGACGGGACGCGAAATGGCTCCCGATCCGAAACGGGTTTTCTGGTATGTGTGGATAATGCGGGTGCTGGGGCCGGCTTTTGTCGTCCGGCAGATGGAGCTGTGTGAAAAAGGCACGGAGGCGAGTTATTCCCTGTATGCCGAGCGGGAGGAGTTCATTCGGATCGCTTCGGAGGAAAAGCGCCACGGGGAGGATCTGACCAACCTGGCCGGCGGAATGCGGCTGTCCTATATGAGTTCGGTGGTATTGGGCCTGAACGACGCTCTGGTCGAATTCACGGGGGCGCTGGCCGGGTTCACGCTTGCGCTGAACGAACCGCGGCTCGTGGCGCTTACGGGCAGCATCACAGGTGTCGCCGCCGCCCTTTCGATGGCCGCTTCCGAATACCTTTCGACCAAATCGGACGCTACGGGGGAGAAACATCCGCTGCGGGCCGCCCTCTGGGACGGCCCCTACGGAGGTTGCTTTTCTACTTGCCGCCTGCGCCATTCCCACGTTATGTGAAGGGCACATCCCCCAGCACAGCCTGTATCAATGCATCTTCTCCATCGTACTGGTCCTTGTCGTACCAGTGGATGTAGGGCATGCGTCTGAACCATGTGAGCTGGCGTTTGGCAAAGCGCCGCGTCCGGGTCTTGATGCGGGCTGCGGCGTCATCGAGGGGCATCTGTCCCTGGAGATACAGGGCCAGTTCCTGATAGCCGATGGCTTTCATGGCCTGGCAGTCCGTCGGGATACCCTTGTCCAGCAGGTACCGCACTTCATCGACCCAGCCGGCAGCAATCATGGTGTCGACGCGCTCTTCAATGCGTCGGTATAAGACATCCCGCGGCAGGCGCAGACCGATGACGTAAGCGTCATAGACCACATCCCGAGCCTTGCCGGCCCGGACGAAAGATTTCCCTTCGCCCTGCTCGATGGCGCTGACCAGGCGGGTCAGGCGGTGCGTGTTGGAAAACAGCTCGTGCCAGTCCGGCGGCTGCCA
>OLGL01003199.1_pt1 | contig 10845 bp, 9 predicted proteins | sample 1605041 | NCBI WGS metagenome assembly OLGL01 (sample SAMEA3888905, study PRJEB22519) | human gut metagenome | biome: human gut; feature: human-associated habitat; material: faeces | place: Denmark | collected 2010 | reverse complement strand
CGTCTTGAAGCGCCGTATCATGCGATGACCAACGGCGGGCACATCACCTATGTGGAAGTGGACGGCGATCCGGTGAACAACCTTGAGGCGTTCGAGGATCTCATCCGGGCCATGAAGGACATGGGCGTCGGCTACGGGTCCATCAACCATCCCGTGGACCGTGATCCCCTGTGCGGCTACACGGGCATCATCGGCGACGTGTGCCCCCGCTGCGGGCGTCACGACGGCGAAGGCGTCGATATCGAAGTATTGCGCAAGATCAAGGGCTACATCCGCGACGTGCGTTCTGAAGAGGAACGCCTCGAAGCCGAGGACAAGATGCCCAATATGGTGATTTAGGTGAATATTGGGAAGGGGAACCCTTCTGAAGAAGGGCTTCCCCTTCCCAGCCCTCTCTCTTTCCCCTCCTAAGACTTTTGACTGGTGGGGAGGCCGCGCGGAGGGGTTCGTTCCGGCTGTTGGAACGGGTGAGTTTTTCCATCCCCGTTCGCTAAGAGGAACGCCTTGGATCAATTCGTATAGCTCGGGGACAGCCCAGCTGGAGCGGTTGAACTGGAATGCATTGAAGAGGCGCGTGAATGTCGCGCTGATGAGCAAGCAAAGTGCGGATACCCGCATTTTCCGATATACCCATTATTGTTAAACCAAGTATTGGAGAACGGTTCGATGAACACTGAAAGCAAGAAAGTTTTGGTTGGCGAAGGCGTGAAGTTTGAACGTATCCGTCGCATTACCGGATACCTCGTCGGCACCGTGGATCGTTTCAACAACGCCAAACGCGCCGAAGTCGAAGATCGCGTGAAGCATTGCAAGATCGGCTGCTGCGGTAACTAGGGTTCTTTCGTTTTGAAGCTGAAAAAGCTGTGAACAGGGATCCAATAAGCGCAGAAGCCTTTGGGAAGGGAGGGAAAAGCGTGGGGGTGCTCCCCCCTTTCTTTAGAAAAGCTTTTCCCTCCCTTCCGCAATTCTCCCTCGTCTTGGCGAAGTCAGAGGTTTTGGTATGAGCGACGAAATACGCATATCCGGCATTGTCGAGGAGTCCATCGTAGATGGGCCGGGCTTGCGCTACGTGCTGTTTACGCAGGGCTGCCCGCACCATTGCAAGGGTTGCCACAACCCGACGACGCACCCTTTCGACGGCGGGCGCATGGTTTCACCCGACTGGGTGTTTGCGGACGTGCGGAAAAACCCCATCGTGCGCGGGGTAACGTTCAGCGGCGGGGAACCGTTCGTACAGAGCGGAAAGCTTGCGCCGCTGGCAGAGCGCCTGCGCGCTGCGGGGTACAATCTGACGAGCTATACCGGGTATTTGTATGAGGAGCTGCTTGCGGACAGCCGGCATATGCCGTTGCTGCGCCAGCTGGATATCCTTGTGGACGGCCCCTTCATACTGGAGGAGAAGTCCTTGATTATCCGGTTCCGAGGGTCGCGCAACCAACGTATCATCGACGTGCCCCGCTCATTGGCGGAAGGCCGCGTGGTGCTCCACCCTGCTATGGATTGAGCAAAGCCCTCCTGAGATTTCGGGAGGGCTTTTTTTATGTTTGGAAAGCCCTTCGGGGGGCGCGCGGACATCCTTGCTGGCGTAACTGGTATCTGTACGGATATACCGTTTATGCGGTAATCCGGGTGCGGAGAAGGGCTGCTCCATTGGTATGGGTGACGCGGTAGAAAATAAAGAAGACGGAACAGGCACGTCCCGTCTCCGGAGGATAGAAGGCAAGGCTTGCGGTGCGTGCCTGTTGAGTGCACATTGGCGGGGAGGGAACCTCCGGTGTTCCCCGTTGGTGGAACTGTTGAGTCGCATTGACAGGAAATAAAGTATGTTCGAAGTGATGTTGATCGGCCTGCTTGTACTCGTGTTGATTTTGATCCCGTTGTGTATCGGTTTCGTGGCCATAGTCAGATGGATCATGCGCCGGACGCGCCGGGTTTCCGGACAGCCCCCGGTTACTGCGGCGGAGCCGTTGCCTCCTCCGGGGGCTGCGGAGAAAGGGGTGGCCCGGACAGAATCCCTGACCGCCGAAGATACGTTTGCGTTCGAAACGTCTGGAGAGCAGGGGGCTCCTTCAGAAAAGGCCCGAGAACCTCAGTTGCCCGTGGAGGATGTTGTGGAGACGCCGCACAATACGGACAAGGCCGTGTTGCAGGATCAATTGAAGGATTCGATGATGTTTCGTTACGCCGTCGTAGCGGGCATCGCACTGTTGCTCCTGATTCCGCTGTTGATGGTGGAAAGCCTCGTAGGGGAACGCTCGTCGCTGTACCGTGAAGTGGTGGCGGACATCAGCCGGACATGGGGCGGGCTGCAGCAGCTTTCCGGCCCGTATCTGCTGGTCCCGTATACGGAACGTGTGGAGCGGGAACGCGTCGTGCCCGTCGAGGGAGGCAAGGACAGGCTGGTACGCGAAACAAGGCTGGAGGCGAGCTATTTCGTCATCCTGCCGTCGCGTCTGTCTTTTGACGCCACGCTTGATCCAGAATCCCGCCGTAGGGGGATATACAGGGCGCTGGTGTATACGTCCGAGATCGGTATTTCCGGGCAGTTTACATTGCCGTCCAGGGAAGCGCTGACCCGCATCGTCCCCGCGCTGGTTGATGTGGATTATGCCCGGTCTTTTGTAGTCACGGGCCTGAGCCACCCGAGTGCGCTCCGCGAGGCGAGCCCGTTCGTTTGGGCCGGTGTCCCGCACAGCGCCGAGCCGGGTACGCAGCCGTTCGAGAACCTTCCGTCCGGTTTCCGTGTTCCCATTGCCTTGAATGCGGGGCAAGGGACATTTGACTTTTCGCAGCGCCTGGCCTTGAGCGGCAGCGGCGGCATCCGGTTTGCGACGGCGGGCGAAACCACGGAGATCAAGGTGCGTTCGCCGTGGCCGCATCCGAGTTTTCAGGGGCAGGTGCTTCCGGCCTCTTATGAGACTTCGGAAACGGGCTTCTCCGCGGTGTGGAGCGTGCCCTCATTGGCGCGCTCGTATCCGAACCTTGGCACGCTGCACACGTGGCCGAGGCATTTCACGGAGTTTGCCGTCGGCGTGGATCTGTACCAAGCCGGTACGCACTATAAGCTGGTGGAACGCTCGGTGAAGTACGGCGTGCTGTTCATCGGCCTGACCTTCCTTGCGTTCATTGTGTTTGAAATGGGTCTTGGGGCACGGCTGCATCCGGTACAGTACGGCATCGTGGGGCTGTCGATGGTGGTGTTCTATCTGGTCCTGCTGTCGTTGTCCGAGCACCTGGCCTTTCTGACATCCTACCTTTCGGCGTCGGGATGCATTGTACTGATGGTGTCGTGCTATGTCGGTTTCGCCCTGCGGAATTATAAGGAAGGTATAGGGATAGGCGTATTGCTCGTGGCCCTGTACTCGTTGCTGTACACGATCCTGCAGATGGAGGATTATGCCCTGCTCATGGGCACGGCCCTGCTGCTCGTCATGCTTGCCGCCCTCATGGTGGTTTCCCGCAACCTTGCGAGGGGGAACAAGTAATATGGTATGAATGAGCTAAGGGCGGTATGCAGATCGTTTGAAACAATGATGCATTGAAAGAAGATGCCCGGCCTCAACATCATGTGATGACTCTCCCGGGGCTTCACGCTATGTCCAGAACATCCCTCTTGACGCATGTCGGGAGGGATGTTTTTGGATTTTGGCTCCTTTTTTGTGGGCAGGGCTCCGATTTCATCTTGTGCCACGGCCTAACCCCATGAGAGAGCACATTCCCATCGGTTTACCGTTTTCCAATATTGCTTTTCCGTCATGCTTCAATGATGTCCCATAGCCGTAAAGCCTTCTCTACCGCTTTTTGAGGCGTGAGATCTTTATCAGCACTGACAAAACGGCAAGCTGCGATAAAGACAGTCTCTTTCTTTTGGTTTTCCTCAATGCTGTAAAGCCGGATCTTTTCAGCGAGTTGGAGAGCATCTCCTGCCGCGTCGTTGAGTGAGAGCTCCGGGTAGTGGCAGGCGATTTCGCAAGCGCCGATCACGAGGCTTTTTTGTGGGATACCCATAGTTCCTCCTATAAAGAGCCTGGAGAGTTGTTTATCCTATTGTCATACCGTTTTCTTGTCATGGTATCTTTCTTTTGAAGAGAAGATATCCTGACATATATTTAAAAATCTATAATCATGGAAACATCGTTTGCGATAGCTAGTATAGAGTTGATAACCAACACATATAAAAAGATATTAACGATACAAGCTCTAATACGATGTGCAAAAGAGAATACTCCCAATGTATAAAAAAGAATGGACCTGATTGATCCTCGTGAAAGAGGGCATCCACTTCATTCACCTGTTGGGAGGAAAACAGCATGACGGATTTGGGGATGATGACGGGCAAGGCAGCACTTCGCCTCGCCAAGGAAGAAAGCGGCCTGACCAGAGATGAGATAGCGGAGCGCCTTGGCGTGTCACATTCAGTCACCAAGCGTTACTTCAATATAAACGATACGTATATGCCGAGCTTGGAAATGATTCCTCGATTGTGCTTGGCTTTGGGTAACGACATTTTGATGCGTTGGCTGGAGGCTCGTCTCCAAGGCGGAGAAAGCTTTTCGCGGGAGGAAATAGAGGAGGAGATGGTGCGTGCGGCGAATGCATTTGAAGAGTTGCGTACCCTCGTGAACGAAGACCCACCTCCTTCCGTGCGGGACATGCAGCACGCCGTCAACAGGCTGATTTTGGAATTGGGGTGCATTCAAGAGATCTTGTCCGGACATTCCTTGCACAGGAGCAGAGGGGCCTTGCCATTATGCCCTTGGTGGAAGTTCTGGAAGAAATGACAAAAAAGGGACGTCCATAGCGTCCCTTTTTCTCCATCCCCCATTGATTGAGCTCTGCTAAGGTGGCATCCCTTTACCTTATGAACAAGCTTATCGTGCGGGCCAGTTTGCTCTCTTCCATCACCAGCGGTGAAGGACCGTCAGCGCTTTCCTCCGAAATAACGGACACACAGGATGGTCATGTCGTCCGAGGCGGTGTTGCCGTTGACATGGACGGACACATCGTCAAGCATATGCCGGAGCACACTGGCCGGTTCCCGTGATGGTGAGGAGGCGAGGGCACGGAACATCGCTTCGTTGGAATAGACGTCGCCTTCCGCGTTCATGGCCTCGTTCACCCCGTCGGTGTAGAGGAAGAGGGTTTCGCCGGGCCGGACCACGGTGCGAAGCAAGGTATAGTTCATGCCTTCCATCGCGCCGACCACAGGCCCGCTGATGCCTTTGAGCCATGCCACGCCGTCGCCGCCGAGCCGAAGCGGGGGATTGTGCCCGCCGTTGGCGTAGAGCAGTTCTCCGGTATCAAGATCGAGCACGCCGATAAACAGTGTGACGAACATGCATTTGGCGTTGTCGCGGGCGAGGTTTTCGTTGACCTCGGCCATGAGGTGCTCCGGCGAGGGGTGGGAACCCGCCCGAGATCGGATAAGGGTCAAGGTCATGCTCATAAACAATGAGGCGGGCACGCCCTTGTCGGACACGTCCCCGATGATGAAGCACAGGTGCCTGTCGTCGAGCATGAAAAAGTCATACAAGTCGCCGCCCACTTCCCGGGCCGGGACGAGGCTCGCCGCCAGTGAGAACCGCCCGGCGGCCACGTCCGGGGGCAGGGGCTTGGGCAGGAACCCCATTTGGATTTCGGTGGCGGCGCTGAGCTCACCTTCGAGGCGTTCGCGGCTGGACGTGGCCTCCATAAGCTCACGGACCCGTGACCGGAGGGTTTTATCCATGAACATCAGTGAATTGGCGAGGCTGGCAATCTCTCCTCCGTGTTTGCCGTCCGCGAGGGCGGCGAGCAGGGGCGTTGGCCGTGCGTCCTCCATGAAATCCTGTTCAGGGAGCTTGCGGGCGTAATCTCCGAGTTTCGCCAGCGGTGAGGTCAGCCGCGTGACCATAAGAAGCGCCACGGGCAGGATGAACAGCGTAGCGGCGAGGATGGCCGCGATGAGCAGAAACGAAAGCTGCTTGCCGGGCGCGCTGGCTTCGTCGGTGTAAACGACGCCTGTGACATACCAATCGAACGGCTTGACATGGCGCACGAAAAGCAGGGCGTCACGGGACGGCGCGCGCTTGATCAAGGACTGGATCGATGCTTCAACAGGATTTTCCGGCGTTTTCGAAGCATTGCGGATATCGGCGATAAGAGTGTTGCCTGTTTTGGGATTGATGCCGGAGAGGGTGGTGTTCATGCCTTCCGGCCCGATTACCGGGGTACCTTTGGAGTCCGTGACGAACAGAAAACCCGAAGGCCCTATCCGTTGTTTTCCGAATTCATTTTGGAGCTCCCGGATGCTGTCTTCCTTGAGCCGCTGCTGATGCTCGTCGAGCTTGTCGATGTTGGCCCACAGGCCCACGAGCAGCCCTCCCTCTCCAGGAAGATACAGGTGCGTTCCGTACAGCCGCTGCTTTTTGCCCCCGGCGTCCCACTGGACGAAACAGGTTGCGGGGAGGCCTTTTTCCGCAAGGGCTCGCATGGTGGGGCCCACGGGCCGGTCTTTGATGTCGCGGAGGAGGTAGGGGTTGTCGTCTTTCTCCAGATCGCCGCGCACGAGTTTGATCTCGCCGCTGGGGTCGATCGCCATGAGGCTGATCCCCTCGGGCAAGGGGAAATTTTGCATGATCTTAAAGCGCTCAGATGGATCATGCACCAGCGTGGTGATGAGTTTCGCCAGCCAGCTGAGGTTATGCTGGAGCGCGACGGCCTGATCCGCTTTGCTGCGGAACAGGATCTGGTAGCGATCCATCACGTTGAATGTCGCAAGGGCAACGGTATTCACACTGCTCCGGCGCTGCTCCTCCAGCATGGTTCTTTTCACGCTATACATGGAGAACAGGCCCACTCCGACAGCGAGCAGGATCAGCGACCCGGCGACGAGCAGTACCAATTTGTTCTTTGTGGACAGGATCATCGTTCGTCTCAGGGCTGGTTGCCACGGGCGCGCGCCCGCCTCGCCGGGTCGCCCCGATCCGGCGTTCTTTGTCTAACATCCTTTTCTTCGGGAAGGAATACGCGTTGCGCTCCTGGAAAGGAAACCCCGCTCATTTTCCGTTCCACGCCAATGCATGGAAAAGGCCGCATCCAAAAACACGGGCTCCGGAACACATTGGAATCTATTGTCCCTGCACACAAGTGTCAAACAGTGATGATTCCCTGTCCGGCGTTTTGGAATCCCGTGTCCGTTTTTTCCGTCTTGCTCTTCTTCCTTTTCCCTTTCGCTGCCGGATGGTTGGGGAAAACAGGGCTAAGGAAATCGGGCGATTCCCGTCTTTCAGGAACATTTCGGCCTTATCGGTAGAGCTGTTGCGCCGCAGGGGAATCTGTGGCACCACCGGAACCCGTTCCGAAAGAGACGCAGGAGCAGCCGGGAGTCCGATGTCCGGCCCTCCCGGGAGACGGCCCCGGAAGGGCCTGTCCCGGCGCATTAATGAAACGCCGCCATCGCAGCAGGAAGGAATGGCGTGGACGCATGGCTCGACTGGATCGGTTTTCTGGGTATTGCCCTTGTCGCAGGATGGTTCTTTTTCCGCAAACAGATGGCGGAAAACGAACTTACGGAGAGGGAAGAGGATGCACGGAAGAACGCTCCGCTTTTCTCCTCGGGCGAGGGGCTTGGCGGGCAGGAAGGGGATGACGGTGATGACGGTGATGACGATGGAGGCGGGGATGGGGACGACTGAGCCCCGGCAGGCTTCGGCGGATCGCTGCGCGGCCCAACCAGGAAGTTTTCTTGAGTCAACAGAGTAGGGAGCGTCCTGCATCCCTCAACATAACGAAGGCCCTCCCGGATACAGTCCGGAAGGGCCTTCGCGGTATCTTGCACGTCAGAAATCGCTATTCGCGCTCAAGCCCTTTCACGTCGATGCGGTATTTGCGGATCTTCGACCAGAGGGTACTCGGATTGAGGCCGAGGAGTTCGGCAGCGCCGTCCTGTCCGGAGATTTTGCCGTTGGTGCGGTTGAGCGCCTTGATGATATAATTGATGGTGACCTCGTTGAATGTCTGAAATGGTTCCTCGTTCCTCATTGTCCTTGTTCCGCTTGCTGTTCGGCTCCTGCTTGCTCTTTGGGGACGGGAGGTCAAAAGCGCGGTCGGAAGAATTTTCGGAAAGGATGTTCAGGAAATTATCGATAAAGACAGGCTGGAGGCAGGAACAGATATCGAGATGTTCTTGCGTATAGTTGTCCACACCCATCGATAGCACAACCATCGTAACGCTCGTTTCCCTCAGCATGTTAAACTTCAAGGGAATGTACACGGCCGATGTATCCGTCTTGTAGACAGAGCGGTGCACGTCGGCGTACGCACAGGTTTCGTGTCCGGTAAAGATTTTCAGATTGCAGGCGCCTTCGCTGAAAAAGTGTTTTTCAGTCCTCAACCGGGTCATGCTTTCCGGAGAAATGGCGAAGTGGTCGCTGATATTGATGGCGGGTGTTTTGTTACATTCGGCCAGTTTTGTAATGGAACCTTCCACTGATCGGAAAATGAACAAGGAGGAAACGGGCATCATCATAGAGAGGAATACCGCCGCCCTCTTCACGAAGAAGTCCAAAGACGCATCGGACAAAACAGAATTAATGAACTTTTTGAAGATTTCTTCAGGCGAGTACCTCATGGCTCAACCTCTTCCCCTATGCGCTATGTGTATTTCCTCCATTATAAGGTAACCAGTTTGAATGAAGGTAGAAATACGTTTTTTACCCGTCTGGTCGCGTTCCGGAAGGGAACGATGGAGGAGAAAGATTATTCTTTTCGTTTTATAATAGACGGAAAAGAAAAACCATCTTTTTTCGTTTTTGTTTTATAAAGCGATATAGGAGGACTATTCTCTTTATAGAGGCATATACAACGTCATAGCGTCGGATAGTTACTTGTTTGCCTTTGTAAAATGATTTTATGTAGAGAAAAACCGTTATTTTAACGTGTATTCTTTTTCGGAAATCATGTTTTTCTATTTTATTATAATAATAAGATTATTTCATCTGCATTGACAAAAACAAGCGGGGAAGGGGCAAAGGCCGAAGCCTTTGCAAAGGCAAAAAACGATGTGCGAGGCAGTGTTTTTTTCGTTCATATTTTGAGAGCCCCTGCCTCTTGGAGCATGTGTTTCTAGAGGGTTATTTCAGCGGTACGGTGGAATTCCATGGGGAGTTTGCCAAATCAGCAACGGCCGCTTTCCCGCGTTCATGTTTGTGCACCCGGGGAGATTTTTTCAGCCGGGAGTGTGAAACCGCGCGATCTCGATCGTGCTCCGCAAAGATGTAAAAAAACATCAACTCGCCATAAATCGAGTAAAAAATCGCAAAAAATGCCATGTAAAGTCTTAATGCGTGTATTGATACTTTACATGGCATTTTTATGGTGGGAAAAGAAGTATCCCGTTTTGAGGGGTACAGAGCAAAAGCCGGTTGATCCGAAGATCAACCGGCTTTGTTTTCAGCGCCGGAAGCGCGGGGTTTCTGAATGACTTGCCGGAAGGCGCGGAACGCGTCCCTCAGCGGCGGTTCACTTCATGGGAGGGTTTACGGCAGCATCCACTGCCAAACGGTGGCCTGAAGATAGGTCAACACGCAGATGAACAGGGTCATGGCGATGCTGTGCCCGAGGGCGAAGCGGAAGAGGTTGCCTTCCTGCCCGATCATGCCGGTGGCGGCGGTGGCCACGCTGATGGACTGGGGCGAAATCATCTTGCCGGTGACGCCGCCGGAGGAGTTCACGGCTACGGCGAGTTCGGGGGGCATACCCACGGCCTGCGCGGTGGAGCGCTGCATACCGCAGAAGAGGGCGTTCGACGAGGTGTCGGAGCCGGTCAGGAACACGCCGAGCCAGCCGAGGATCGGGGCGAAGAACGGGAACAGGCTGCCGGTCTTGGTAAAGCCGATGCCGAGGGTCGTGCTCATGCCGGAGTAGTTCATGAGGAAGGCCAAACCGAGGATGGTGGCGATGGTCAGGACGGGGAAACGGAGCTGGTAAATCGTGGAGAAGAAGCAGGCCACGGCCTTGCCGAAGCTGTACTTGGGCATGAAGGGCACGGCGAAGAAGCCGGACAGCAGGATGGCGGTTCCGCCCGCGGAGAGCCAGCCGAATTTGAAGAATGCGGCATAGGGGGTTTCGGCGGGCACGACGGGCACGGTGCGGCTGACCATGCCGTCAAGCATGGGCCAAGCGAAGCCCTTGGTGGCGATGCTGCCGCTGATGCCGTCGAGGAACGCCTTGAACTGCGGCAGGCCCCAGAAGAACACCATGACTGCCAGGATGATGAACGGTATCCATGCGCGGATGACTTCACCGAAGGAGTAGCCCTTGCCGGTCAGCACGGTGGGCTTTTCGCCCTCAAAGCGCCAGATGGTGGCGGGCTTCCAGAAGCGGAGCAGGATCACGAGGCCGACGAGGGTGATGATGGCGGACATGATATCCGGCAGAGTCGGGCCGTGATAGTTCGAGAACACGAACTGCGAAATGGCGAAGCAGAGGCCGGCCACGAGGATGGCGGGCAGGACTTCCATGCTGCGCTTGAAGCCGCACATGGTCACGCACAGCCACAGCGGCACGATCACGGACAGGAAGGGAAGCTGGCGGCCTACGATGGCGCTGATGAGGTTGGGATCAAAGCCGGACACCTGCCCGGCCACGATGACCGGGACGCCGATGGCGCCGAAGGCGACCGGGGCTGTGTTGGCGATGAGGCACAGCCCGGCGGCGTACAGCGGGTTGAACCCGATGCCCGCGAGCATGGCTGCGGTGATGGCTACGGGAGTGCCGAAACCGGCGGTACCTTCAAGGAAGGCGCCGAAGGCGAAGGCGATGAACAGCGCCTGAAGCCTGCGGTCATCGGTGAGCCGGGCCAGC
>OLGL01003197.1_pt1 | contig 10848 bp, 7 predicted proteins | sample 1605041 | NCBI WGS metagenome assembly OLGL01 (sample SAMEA3888905, study PRJEB22519) | human gut metagenome | biome: human gut; feature: human-associated habitat; material: faeces | place: Denmark | collected 2010 | reverse complement strand
GTGATACGGGTGACAGTTTCCATGAGTATTACGACGGTGAGCGCGGCAGTATCCCGGACGAGTACCGGGTGATGGCCTTCCAGGATGATCTTCCCGAAGAAGAAAAATCCGAGTGGGCTATGGATATTGCCTTTGACATGGACGAGTTTTTCCGTCAGAACGATCCGCAGTATGCGGCAGAGCACCCGGAAGCGCACGCCGCAAAGGAGGAACTTTACGAAAGCCTGATGGCAGGACGCATTTCTACTTTGGATGAAAAGCTGGCGGCGCTGGGGCAGACGCAGGAGGACTATCTTCCTTCGGAGATCGAAAAATTCAAGGACGCCACGGGCTATGAGGAATTTCTTGACTTTGACCCAGCGGAGGTCAAGGCTGCTTTGGATGACCCGACTAAATCCCGCGTGGATGAAATGCTGGCTGCTGCGGAAAGAGCGGAACGGGAGTATGCGGCAGCGGCAGCCGCCTATGTGCAGACTCCGGCGGATATCGTGGCACAGGCCCAGGCCGTTCAGGATCAGGCTGCGGAAAACAGCTTTTCCATTTATCAGCTCAAAGGCGGCAATGAAACGCTGGACTATCGTTTCGAGCCGCTGGACAGTATCCACCGCAACGGTCTTTCTGTGAAGCCGGAAAATTATGAGCTGATTTATACGGCACCGCTGACGGAGAAGGATGATCTGGAAAGCATTTATACCCGGTTCAATGTGGACCGCCCGGCAGACTTCACCGGGCACTCCCTGTCCGTATCGGATATCGTAGTGCTGCATCAGGACGGGAAGGATACCGCCCATTACTGCGACCGCGCTGGCTTTTCCGAAGTGCCGGAGTTTTTGCAGCCGGCGCAGAAAAGCCGTGAGATGACCGAGCGCATCCAGACGCCCAGGGGCAGCTTCTATCTCTGCGGCATGACAAGGGAGCAGATGGAGGCGGACGGATACGGTTTTCATCACGCCTCTGAGGATGGAAAATATCTCATTATGGCAAATGGGACCCAGGCGTATGCGGTCAGAGCTGATGCGCCGGAAAAGGACAATCCCCTCCGTACCGCTGAAATGACGCTGGAGGACGACTACGGCATGATCGACGGCGTTATCAACAACGGCAGACGGGGCGAGGAGCTGGAGAAGGCCAGGGAGCACGCGGAGCGGACGCAGCCGGAGAAAAAGCCCTCCATCCGGGAACGGCTGGCGGCGGCAAAGCAGGAGTGCGCGAAGCAGCAGCCCAGGCCTGCCCCGGAGAAAAAACCCCCGGAGCTGGGGGAGCGATGAGCCGGGGCGTGAAGTGGCGGCTGGAATGGGCCTTCTTCCTGGGGGAGAACGGCAGGCGGCAGTACAACCGGCTCTGCAAGGGGTGTGTCCATCCCTGCAAGCAGAGCTTCCGGGCGGTGGTGTTGGACTGCCCGCACTTCCAGTCCCAGCGTGTGAAAAAAGGCGTGGATAAGGGTGGGAAACGGGCAAAATAGTCCTCCGTGGCGGCGTTTTCAGACCATGCCCTTATGATTTCCCATCCGCGCTTTTCTCCGCGCTCCTGCGGCGAAAAAACAACGTTTTTTGACACTTTCCGATATGCGCCCATAGCGAAAGCGGGGACGCGGCCTTCGGTATATCCGTTGGCTGCGTCCCCGCTTCTTTTTTGCTTATTTCTCGTCCTCGTTGGGCTTGTCCGCTTCCGCCACGCCCTGGATCACATCCGTCACCACGGCGTTGAGCTGGGCGGCGTTCTGCGCTGTGACGGCGGGCCTCCCGGTGTCCGCTTCGATGGCGCGCCGCGCGTCTCCCGCCACCTTGCCGCCGCGCCGGGCGACGATCCGGCTTTCCTCAAAGCCCTCCGGCCGGTGGGCCTTGGAAAGCTCCGTGGTCGTGGTTTCGGCCAGCATGTTCAGCACGATCTCCAATGTACTCATGTTGTCCCGGAGGTTTTCCTTTTTGAGACCTTTCAGGTTTTTGTATTGCCGGGTGGTCATGCCGGACCAGGCCTTTGTGATCTCGTCGGTGAGGATGGCGTATTCCCGGCCCTGCTCCACGCCCCGCGCCTGCCATTCGGCGGTGAGCTCGTTGCGGACGCGGATAGAGAGGATGCGCTGGTGGATCCAGTCGGCATCATAGCCCTTCTTCTGGTAGGTCTCCAGCGCCCGGTCGATGGCCTGTTCCGGGTCGATGGTCTCCTCGATGCGCTCCCGGCCTACGGCGGCGAGCCAGAGCCGGAAGGGTTCTGCCTTCGGCGAGGGGATAGATTGGATGATGCGCAGGATCTGTTCCGTATTGGCGGCAAGCACCTTTCGCTTTTTGCCTGTGGAGCCGGTCATTTCTACCTGGGGACAATTTGTCCCCAGGTAGCTTGCGAGCTGTTCGTCCCGCTTGCGCATTTTTTTGAGATAATCCGTGGGATTGGCGCTGTCCGACAGCACCGCCACCACATCCACCACGGAGAAATACCATTCTTCCTTTTCCTCGTCCCAGGCGGTACGGATCTTTCTATCTTCAAAAAGCTGGATGGAGTTATTTTCGTCCATGGGCTTTTCCCTCCTTCGATGGGCTATCCCCATTCTACCATGAAATGATGATTTTTTCTATCAGGGAACGCGATTTTTGCGGCAGCAGCAGTCGTAGGCGCTGTGGGACTGTGGGCAAACGGCCAAGCCGGGCGGCGCTGTGGGAAAGCGGTTTGCCGTCCTGTGGGAAAGGCCTGTCCTTTTCCATCAGGCGGTGAATGACTTTTCCATCGGCAAAGCGGCCGTTTTCCACATTTCCATAGCGCGGGCTTAATCCTCGGTGATGATACACGCACAGCCCGCCGTCAGCAGGCGGTACAGCGTCAGCGGCACATACCACGCCGCCACCAGCAGCCGCCAGAAAAGGACGCAGCCGCCGATAAGGCCGGCAAAGACGAAGTTCAGAAGGAACAGGGCGATCCCGCCGCCCAGAGAGCCGCCGCCCGGTATGATCCAGAGCCGCAGCCGCCAGATCCCAAATGGCAGCCCGCAGAGGATCCAGAGCCAGAGATAATCCAGCTCCCCGTTCTTTACGCAGGCGGAGCGGAAGATGCAGTACAGCAGCGCGGCCGACGCCACCGGCAGGATGGTCTTGCGGAAAAAGTCTTTTAAGGCCTCGCCTCTTGTCATGGGGTTCGCCTCCTTCAAAATCGTTTGTATCTTCATTATATCTGACGTTTCGGCAAAAGCCCAGGGGAAAACGCAGATCGCGGCAAAAAGTTTGTCCCAGGGGTCATTCCAGCTCCATATCCTTCTGCCGTGCCGGCGCCTGCCGGGGCGGGGACAGGAACTCCTCCACGTTCCGGCGCACGGCGGCGTAGTCCTGCTCCTCCCGCCGCGCCTTCTGACGCTCGGCGGTCAGCGCCGCCCTCCGGGCGGTGAGCGCGTCCATTTCGGCCTGCATCCGCTCCGCGGACGGCAGGGGCACGGCGCCCAGGCGCTTGCACTCTCTGGCGGCGGCCTCAAAGAGAATGATCTCCCTCTCATAGCCACGCAGGAACTTCTCCTTGTCCTTCGACGCCTGATAGCGGTCATAGATGGGCTTGAGCTGACGGTAGGCGGTGACGTGCTTCATTTTCAGCGTCAGCTCCTCGATCCGCGCCCCGGTCTCCCGCAGCTCCGCTTTCAGCCGGGCGGCGGAGGCGGAAGCCGCCTCGCAGCGCTCCGTCAGCTCCTCCATGCTGCCGATGCCGTGTTCCGTCAGGAAGTTGCTGGTCTCGGCGATGCGTTTCAGATTCTCGATGGTCGCCCAATGGCAGTAGCCCGCGCTCTGCTGGGCCTTGATGTTGTTCTGGATATCTATGAGCAGGCTGACCCTGCCTCCGCGCTGCTTTGGCTGGCGGGAGGGTCTGGCGCGTCCGGCCATCTGTGCGGTCAGGGCGTCCTCGGCGTAGTCCGCGCCCAGGGTCTTTAGCCTTGTGAACCGCTCCTGTCCCGGCGCTCTGGCGGAAATGTACTTGCCCCGCTTGAGCTCATAGCCCTCCCGCTGCAACCGCACCAGCAGCTCCTCCAAATCATGGCAGCCGGGCAGCAGCCGGTCGATGGCGGCGCGCAGCTTCGCCTTATAGCTGGTGCCGGCTCGCTCCGCCTGATGCTCGATGTAGCTTTTACCTCTGTCCTGGCCGGGAACGATGACGGACAGACCGTGCTCCTTGCAGAGCCGGTCTGAGGTGCGGCGGATGAAGTGATAGCTGCGCTTGTTGGAATGGTAGTGTTTATGATCCGCAAAGCTGACGGCATTGAATATCAGGTGGTTATGGACGTGATCCCGGTCTATGTGGGTGGTCAGGACGAACTCATACCTGCCGCCCAGGATCTCCCTTGCCAGCTCCATGCCGATCTCATGGGCCTGCTCCGGCGTGACCTCCCCAGGCTGAAAGGCTTGGATCAGGTGGCGGCCCAGGTTCGTTCCCTTGTCGATGGCGTGGCGGCGGGTCCAGGCAAATTCGATATCCGCGGTCTCAGCGGCGCAGCCATAGGCGGAGACCAGCAGCTTTCCATCCGTCTTTTCCGGGTTGCAGATATAGTCAATGGCCGCTTTCAGCGTTGACTTGATAGGATGCGTCTTTGTAACTGCCATATCTCATTCAGCCTCTCCTGTATCTCCTGCATATCCGCTTTGTACGCGCCGCCTCCCGCGTTGATCCGCTTGGCGATCTGGTTGATGTTCCGGCCGATGGCGGACAGGGCAGCGTTCATCCGCTTGATATCCGTGGTGTCAAGCTGGATGATATACCCGTCTATCGCCATCTTCCGCAGATACGCCCCGTACCGCCGTGTGGGGAGCTGCGCCATTTTCCCGTCAATGAGCCGTTTTTCCTCCTCCGTCACATAGAACTTCATCTGAATGTTCCGCTTTCGGTTCGCCATGGGCAGCCTCCGTTTCTCATAAGGGTCTGGGATATCCCAGCAAGCAATTTTGACTGTTCGGGCAAGGGACCTGAACAGCGCAAAATCCGCAAGCGGGTACTCGCTTGCTGTGCTTGCTGACTACTCCGTACCCCCGTATTTCCCCCTCTACCCATACTACAATCCAAACAGGGCGTTTTGGCCAGTTTCGGAGAAAATTATTGCAATAATTGCACCCGTTCAAAGAAAAGATGCAAGTTGTTTTCTCTTTGTTATTGCATCCAGCCCTTTTCTGTGCTATACTAATGGTGTTTACACCACGGCGGAAAGGAAGTGATCCTCATAGCCATCACAAGCGCAAGTTTGCCCACGAAGAAGCGGATTCTGACCGTTTGCGTGAAGCTGTTTTTGGAAAAGGGCTACAAGCAGACCACGCTGGCGGAAATCAACGAAAAGGCCGGTGTGTCTTTCAGCCAGTTCCAGAACATTTTCCGCGCCAAGGACGGCGTATTGACGGAGCTGGTGGAGTTCATGTTTGAAAACCAGTTCGCTATGGCGCGAAGCGCGGCGGGTGCGAAGCTGCCGCCGATCTATGTCTACGCGGTCGAAACGGCGATCCAGATGACGCTGACGGAGCTGAACGAAAATCTGCGGGAGATCTACATTGAAGCCTACACGCAGAAGGAAGCGTCTGAATTTATCTTCCGGGAAACGGCGAAGGAGCTGTATCAGATCTTCGGTCCGTATCAGCCGGAGCTGACTGCCCGCGATTTCTATGATATGGAGATCGGCTCAGCCAGCATCATGCGCGGCTACATGGCCCACCCCTGCGACGAGGAGCTGACGCTGGAAAAGAAGCTGCGGCTGTTTCTCACCATGAGTCTGCGGGCGTACAACGTGCCGAAGGAGGAAACGGAACAGGCGATCCGGTTCGTGGAAGGGCTGGATATCCGCACGATCTCCGAACAGGTGATGCAGGCGCTGTTCCGTGCGCTGGCGATGCGCTTTGAGTTTTCCCTCGCGGGGATCACGCTGCCAGCACAAAAATAGAAGCCAATATGTATTGCAAGGGAGTACTCCCTTGCATCGGGATATATCCCGATGCAATCCCCTCTTGCTCCAAAACGCGCTTCCCACGGGGGACGGGAGGTGCGCGAGAAGAAAGTGAGGAATGACTATGAAAAAACGACTGCTCAGCATCCTGCTCATGTGCTGTATGGTGCTGACACTGCTGCCAACAACGGCTTTTGCGGAGGAAAGCACGGAAACCCCGCCTGTTTGCAGCTGTGAAACAGCCTGCACGGCGGAAAACATGAACACGGAATGCCCTGTCTGTGGAGCGGAGAATGCCATACCGCAGAACTGCGGTCAATACATCCCTGTTGAGGACAGAACCGGCGAAAACGGCAGCACCGAGAGAGCCGATGATCCGAATGGTCCCACAGAGCTGAGTGCCGCAAATCAGGTACAGGCCATGATCGACGGTTTACCGAACGCAGAAGAAATCACTGAAGATAACGCCGAAGAAGTCAAGGCGCAGCTTGAGGCCATCGACGAGGCGAAGGAGAAGCTCTCCGACGAGGAAATCGATGAGCTGGATATGACCCGGTATGCGGAAGCTGCCGCTGCATTGGGGGCGCTGGCTGCGCCAATGCTATTGGCTAATGATTCGCCTAACGAGCAGTTTTCCCTCGCCCCCGGCGGCAGATACTATTTTGACCTTTCGGCGATGAATATTCCCGGCACGGCAAACAGAGATCTGCCGGACAGCACCCTGCACTATGTGCCTTTCACCTATGTGGGTACGGTGAATGCCTATTCATTGGAAAATGAAGCCGACAAAGATACCACCTCTTACGAACATAGCTTGTTTATTGCGAACTACAATGTAACGCATACGGTAAGCTGGGATGCCCTGAACACCGCAGGTCTGATTTTCGGCAAGGACTATGCCGCAGGCGGCGTGGACTATACCCTGCGCGCACCGTCTGTGGGAAGTAACTCTACAGGCTCGGGTGAGTCCCAACACGACACGCCGTCAAATAATGAATGGGACAGGATACTGGACAAGAACAGCGGATATATCCAAAACTGGAATAAAATGTATTCGTGGGGACAGGATACTTCTTCTGCCGCCAAGTCGTACCGTGCGGTTCGCGGGTACATTTCGGCCCGCTACTGGATCAGCTGCAATGCTGCGCTCTCCCTCCCGTACCTCGGTTTCCGCCCCGTCCTTGAAGTCCTGAACCCTGGCACACTGGGTTCTGACGGACTAAAGGTCGTTACCCTTGACCTTGGCGGCGGCAAGCTGGGTAATAGCTCCGAGGATATTCAAATCATCGTGAAAACCGGCAGCGAGTTTACCGCGCCTGCATCCAACGGCCTGACCCGTCCGGCCGGAAATACAGGCAGCTACTTCATGTGGCTTGGCAGCGACGGCAAGCTCTACGCGCCCGGTGCCAACGTTCCGGCGGAAGTTACCAAGCTCACGGCGCAGTTTGCTTTATCAGAGCAGTTTACCCTTACCCCCGGCGGCAGATACTATTTTGACCTGTCGACGATGAACATTCCCGGGACGGCAAACAGCAATCTGCCGGACAGCACGCTGCATTATGTGCCGTTTACCTATGTGGGAACGGTGGACGCCTACAAGCTCATGTCGGAGATGGCGACCACCGAGGAGTATGCACGGCAGAACAAATACGCCCACAGCCTGTTTGTGGCGGACTATGCCGTAACGCATACGGTAAGCTGGAATGACCTGAATACCGCAGGTCTGATTTTCGGCAAAAATTATGCCAGCGGCGGCGTGGACTATACCTTGCGCGCACCGTCTGTGGGAAGTAACTCTACAGGTTCGGGCGAGCCCCAACGCGGCACGCCCCAAAGCAACGAATGGGACAGGATACTGGACAAGGACAGCGGATATATCAAAAACTGGAACGGAATGGAATCCTGGGGGCAAGATACCAGGAAGGACTCGGAGTCTGTCCGTGTGCATCGTGGGTTCACATCGGCCCGCTACTCGAACGCCAGCATTGGTACGTACTCCGACTCCTCCTTCGGTTTCCGCCCCGTCCTTGAGCTGCCGACAGGTCTTGCCGCCGACAGCCTGAAGGTGGTTGCGTTGGGTACAGCCGGTCATATGCCCGGCGAGACTTATAACAGCATCAACATCATCGTGAAAAAGGGCGAGAGCTTCAAAGCTCCCTCTGCCGAGGGGCTGCCCCTTTCCGACGACATCTCTGCCGACACACCCATGTGGTGGGTAGACGAAAACGGAAACTTCTATAAACCCGGCGATACCGTTCCGGCGGATGTTTCGATGCTTTCCGCTTTCTATGGCGGCTTAGGTCTGTTTTTGGATCGGGGCGACGGCGAAGTCGAGGTCACACCGGACAATTATACCGATATTTTCGGCGACGGGACGGCGTCCTTTGTTCTTCCAAAGGGCAAGACCCTTACTTCTCTTGAGGAGTCTTATAATCTGACATCCAAGGATATTTTGGAAATTTATTCGACCGGCAAGACTGAAAAGTACGGCAGTGTTTTCCCGAATCTAAAACTCAAAAATGCCGACCTGACCTCTGTGCGCCTGAGCGAAAAGTATATCGGACGTGAAAACCCGCTCTTTATCACGCTGGACGGAAAGAATACCATCGGAAGCTTGAACAGAATTAGCATGAGCAGGAACACCCTTTCCGTTCTCGGCGATGGCTCGCTGACGCTGAACAGCGCGCTGACGCTCAGCCAATACACCCAGTATGGCGGCAGCAGCGTTACCATGACGGACGGGCTGACAGCGTACTATCTTTCTATAGACAGCGGCTCGCTTACCGTAACGGGCGATCCGCAGGCCATTACGCTGCGGGATCAAGATATCAGCGATCTGTATATGGGCGACGGCATGCGGCTGTTCACGGGCTCTTCGGCGCAGGATGCCGCAGAAGCTGTTATTCCGCAGCTTTCCGCTGAAATGCAGGAAGTGTATCAGCGCTATCTGGCGGAGGACAACACGCTGACAAATGAAGAGTTTACCGCGCTGAGCAACGCACTCAAAGAGCGGTTCAACGCCATCTTCCGGCAGCTTCCGGGCAAGACCTATGTGCGTATCACGGGCGCATGGGATGTGACTTATAAGCCCGGAGAAAACGGCAACGGCAATGCGGTAACAGATATCAAATTCTATAACGATGCCCTCACATTGCGCGGCAAGATGTTCACCCGCACAGGCTATACGCAAGTAGGCTGGGCGACTGTGGACGGCGGCGAAAAGGTGTACGGCCTTGATGCTGTTTATACGCAAAACGAGGCGCTGACGCTCTATCCCGTGTGGCAGACAGACACCTACGCCATCACCTATGACCTGAACGGCGGCACGGCAGAGGGCAACCCCGACACCTACACCGTCGAGACGGATGCCTTTACCCTCAAGAACCCCACCCGCCCCGGCTACATCTTCACTGGCTGGAGCGGCACCGGTCTGACGGGCGATAACAATCTGACCGTCACCATCCCGAAGGGCAGCACCGGCAACCGCAGCTATACGGCGCACTGGCGCTACAATGGCGGCGGCAGCAGCGGCTACAGCTACTACACCATCAAGGCAACCGCCGGAACTGGCGGCTCAATCTCTCCCTCCGGCAATGTCAGCGTCCGCGAGGGCAGAGATCAGACCTTCACCATCACTCCGGATAAGGGCTATGCTGTCGCCAACGTCAAGATTGACGGCAAGAGCATTGGCGCGGTGAAGTCCTACACCTTTGAGAATGTCCGTAGAACCCATACCATCGAGGTCATCTTTATGAAAGCCAACGGCAACCCCCAGACCGGCGTGTTTGTGGATGTAGCCACCGGCAGCTATTATGAGGACGCTGTGGATTGGGCAGTGGAAAACGGCATTACCAAGGGAACCGATGATACCCATTTCTCCCCGGATGGCATCTGCACCCGTGCGCAGGCCGTGACCTTCCTGTGGCGCACCGCTGGCAGTCCCAAACCCGAAACCCGCACCATGCCCTTCACCGACGTTCCCGCGGGCAGCTACTATTACGACGCTGTGCTGTGGGCAGTAGAAAACGGCATCACCGAAGGAACCAGCGACACCACATTCAGCCCGAACTCCACCTGCACCCGCGCCCAGATCGTCGCGTTCCTGTGGCGCTCTGAAAAATCCCCGGCAGCGGGCAGCCGCAATCCGTTCGCGGATGTGAAGTCCACGGCCTACTACGCCGATGCGGTGCTGTGGGCGGTAGAAAACGACATCACCAAGGGAACCACCAACACGACATTCAGCCCCAATGCGGATTGCACCAGAGCACAGATCGTGACCTTCCTCTGGCGCTGCAAGAAGTGACCGGCTGACATACGGCCAAGCAGCAAAGCCGCTGACATGACCACATAAGCGAACATCGGACAGCGCAGCGGACGGGCATCTCGCCCTGAAGCTGCGCTGTTCTCTTTTCGCTACAAGAAACAAATCAATGACATTTTGAGCTGCGCCGCTATCCCAGCGCGGCAAGGAGACAGCATTATGAAAAGAATCAGAAGAATCATTCGTCCGATCATCTGCATGGCCGTCCTTCTCTTTGCTATGACCACGGCAGTCATGGGCTGCTATCAGAAAGGGACGGAGCCTATCAATATTCCCGGCAGAACGCCTTCCGGCACATCTGCGCCTCAGCCATCAGCGACTCCCGCAGGCGAAGTTATCCCCTCGGTGGACAGGCAGGCAGAGTTGGCGGAAGCCAGAGCGAAGAATCCCGACACCGTGGCATGGCTGTATATTCCCGGTGCGGAGGTAGACGATCCTGTGATGCAGGCGGAGGACAACGGCTATTACCTGAAGCTGGATGAAAACGGCGAGTACGCCATGTGGGGCTGCTATTATGCCCATTGTGAAAACGAAATCGGCGGCAGGGATAAGCTGGACAAAAACACCACCATTTTCGGCCACTCCGCCAGCAACTGCGACCCGGACGGTGTGCGGTTCACCAAGCTCTACCGTT
>OLGL01003194.1_pt1 | contig 10860 bp, 7 predicted proteins | sample 1605041 | NCBI WGS metagenome assembly OLGL01 (sample SAMEA3888905, study PRJEB22519) | human gut metagenome | biome: human gut; feature: human-associated habitat; material: faeces | place: Denmark | collected 2010 | reverse complement strand
GGACCTGCTTCAGCTCCTCTCGGCTGCGGAACAGGTGATCAAATTGTTCGTAAAGATCCTTGATCCTTTCAGGCGTGTACATGGCCTGCCGCCTCAGGATATCGCGGATATAGTCCTTATGCATGTCATAGTGCTCATTCAGATTAAGGGCACCCATCTGTTTCTCTACCACAGCTTCCTTTCTGGGCGGTATTGGTCGATTTTTTTCAACCCCCAGCGAAAACTCTCCTGTACCGTCGTGGAGGATTTTCACCCAGTCGTCGCCGTTCTTCGCCTTGATCTGGAAACCCATATCATAGCTGAAGCCCTCATCATACGGGTATAGGATCGGATCCTTCATGGTATCCAGCGGCCCTTTAGCCGCATTGCAGACCGCGCAGCAGGGAACCAGGTTATACAGGGAGACGGCCAGATACGGATAGAGGTCCCTGGGATAATAATGGTCCATCTGGGGCCTGGATTTTCCGCTGGCCAGTGTGAATGTATACTGGCGGTTGCAATACGGGCATACCGGAACATCCATGAGCTGGAGGATCGTGTTCAAGACCTTCCGCTTAGAAAGATTTTCATACCGGAAAGCCTCAGATAAAAGCTTCTTTTTACGCTTCCTGATAATCCCGGACTGCCAGATATAATCCTGAAGGGCAGAACGGTCTGCCAGAAGCAGCCGCTGTACCTCTTCTTCATTGACCGTATGCTCTGCGTCATCATGATACAGACAGCGGTAAAGCACCGGACACACCTCATCCAGGAGGTTCCGCACCTCTTCCTTGGCCAGTGTATGGAAAAGGCCTGTGGGGGCATTCCTGGCGTCTGCAAGAAACTCGCGCTCGATCCGATCTCTGTTTTTGTTAGAAATCCATATCCGGATCATTGATCATCTCCTCCAGTTCCCGGATCGTCTGGTCCAGCTCCCTCCGCTGCGCCTTCAGTCGCTGAAGGGCAGAGGAAAGCGCCGGGTCAGTCCGCCGCGTTTTTTTCATAGTGTAGTTTATTCCTTCATTGCTTTCTTCTAGGGCATGCTCCAGCTTTTCTCTTAAAAGTCCCTCTCCAACATAGGAAATGACCGTTTTTATATCACGGATTTCATTATTGCCATTTCTCTGTGTCAGCAGCAGCTCCGCGATGGTCCCAAGCTTTTCCTGGGCAAATGCCCCCATGGTCCCGCATTCATCCAGAAAGAACGAGTCCATGTAGAGTGTATGGATGTGGTTTCCAAAGGTCTGGATGCCGCCGATCCGTGAGGATATATGTCCGTCCTCGTCCTTCCTTAAATAGCAGACGCTGTTTGGAGGAAAATCCGACAAGATGACCGGCGAATGGGTCGTTATGATGAGCTTTATATTTATCATAGGAAGAAAGTACCTACGGCAGAAAGCGGTCAGCCATTTCATATACATCCGCTGCCATCTGGGATGCAGCGACAGATCAGCCTCATCAAGGATCAGGAGCAATGTATTGCAGTCTGAAGCCTGCCCGCCGGTTCTGCTGTTTCCCTTCTTTAAATCTTCCCATATCCCATACAGATCCGCCCAAAGCGACAGAAGGGCATTTTCCCCGGAGGAAGCACCAAAGGAAAAGCTTAAAAACGGAAAGGCATAGCTCAGTCCCTCATAATGGAGCAGAAGCTCTTCCATAAATAACCGGTTTTCCTGCCCGGGTATGATCGAAAGCTCCGGCGTTCCCTTATTTTCCAGCTTCCGGATCACAGCCTCATTTTCTTCCAGCCAGGAGATGAAGTCCCAGGTCTGATGAATGACAAGGACAGCAATGAGGGAATGTCCCATCAAGGCCTGCCCCAATTCTTCCAGAAATTTTTTCGCATATCCGAAGAGTCCGTACCGCTCTGCGCAGTCCTCCGATAAGAGATATGCATCTGTCAGGCGTTCCAGATCCACTCTGGCAGGAGACGGGACCACGGAAGGTATGCATGCTTCCCTGATACAGCCCAAAAGCACAGCTCTTACTATGTAAGCGCTCCAGGAATGCCTGAAAAGCCCGGGAAGCTTTTGAAATATGCGTTCCATCTGTTTCAGCCTTTCGTCAGCATCTGGAGGAGCGGACACCGTATGCCTCTTCAGTTCCTGAAAAATATACTTTTCTAAATAACTCACATCGGCAGCAGCAATCTGAATGTACTTTGGAATGGGGATTTCCAGCTCTGGAGCTTCTTCCGGATGGTAATTGCAGAACAGATGAACGATTTTATAAAGTTCCCTGTCATAATAGATCCGGATCGGGTTTTTATCCAGGCCATTATAGTGCATTTCATAATCCATTTGGGAATGGCCTGACAGAAGATTTCCAAGAGAGAAGTCATAGCTGCACTTTTTGAGGTTTTCAAAATCATGAAAGCTGAGCGAGTGATGGAAATATGCCGTTTTCATATTTTTTAGAGCTGCTTTTTCAGAAGTCCTGCCGCGGCCAGACCGGCGATCCGGGCTGGCTGGAAGATATTCAAACAGCAGCTCCCGCTCTGCATTGATCTTCGGTTTTTCAAGTTCCTGGCTGTAAAATACAAACAGCCGCTTCTGTTCTTTATGATCGGTTCCTTCAAAAACCATGATGCATGATCCTGTTTCTTCTCCATTTGTAAACCGTCGAAGATCATCCAGAATGAGATTCATGAGTCTGGTTTTCCCAGCCCCGTTATCACCGACAATGGCAAAGCAGTCCAATGCATGGTCCCATATGGATCCGCCCCAGAAGGATTCCAGGTAATCGGTATTTTTCTGGACCGCCAGACGATTCCAGGACTGGATATAGGATATTTTATAGGCTCCGCTTAAAATGATCCCCTGGTTTTCCTCTGTCTGAAACCGGTTATCCCAAAGAAACAGCAGATTTTTCAGAATATTCATAGGCCTTCCTTTGCATTCTATTTTTCGTCTAATATTGCCATATGATATGAGTTTAAAGAAAAATACAAGAAAAGTCAATAAAATAAAGAAAATTCCCGTGTAAATCAAAAAGGACAGAACCTATTTTCACAGATCCTGTCCCTTTCAAACCACTCCAATTCAATTTTCGTAGAGGTACGCAGGGGTTTTTCTGTGGCCTAAGCTCTATCCCTGTACGCACTTTTTGATGATCCGTTCCATTTCCCCCATCTTTTTCATTACATCCCTGGCCATGTTTAACTGGCACCGGGTCCGCACCAGGTTATGCTCCGGGTACTCTGTCCGGAAGTACACGTTTCCCAGAAGGTAATCATCCAGGAACCGGGAAGCCAGCTCCACAGCCAGGGTAAACACGCTGAGCGGCAGCGTCCGGATCTCGTCTGCTGTCAGGGTGTCCCGGGTCTGGGAAAGAAAGCCTCTGGTAAAGGCAGAGAACAGCTCCATGCTGCAGCCAGCCTTTTCGTACTCCCTGGAGTCCTCCGCCACATAATTGGCGCCGAATCGGATGGCGTCGCCGAAATCATGGCCCACAAGACCGGGCATCACCGTATCCAGATCGATGATGGTCAGAGCCCGGTTGGTGTTCCGGTCGAAAAGGACATTGTTGATCTTCGTATCGTTGTGGGTCACCCGGATGGGGAGACGGCCTTCCCTCTGCATCCGGGCCATTTCACAGGCCTGGCTGCTGACAGACCGGATATAAGAAAGCTCCTCCCTCACAGACCCGGCCAGGCCCAGAGGATCTTTTTCTGCATCCTCAAACAGCGTCCTCAGCCGTTCCGGCGTGTTGTGGAAATTGGGGATCGTTTCATAAAGCTGTTCCGCATTAAAATCCGCCAGATTTTTCTGGAAACGGCCAAAGGCTTCTCCGGCATGCTGGAGCACTTCTGTGTTTTCGCAGGTGTTATACGTCACAGACGGGATATAATTATACAGCCGCCAGAAGGCGTCGTCCGCATAGATATACGTTTTCCGGTCGGCAGTATGGTGAAAGTGGAGAGGGATCCCCTCAGTGCTCTTTGCCCGGATATGCTCCGTAACCAGGTCGATATTATGCATGACCTGCTCGGGCTTTCTGAATACAAATGTGTTGACCTGCTGGACAATGTACGACTTTAGTGTGCCTTCCTCTCGTCTGTATGTAACCTTATACGTCTTATTCACATTTCCCACAGGAATCAGCTCAGATTCCACATAGCTTCCCTGGATCCGAAAGCTGCGGCAGATGTCCCGCAGACGCTGTTCCATTTCCATGCTCATGTTCCTCCCAATGCTCTTTTGTTTTTAGTCCGTCCCTAATTTTATCATCATCCCCGGATGAATGCAAGGCGGAATGGCTCTTCCAACCATGATGAAAATGGCGGAAATTCGTGTGATTTTATCCCGTACACCCTTGCGCCGCCGTTTTAAGTGTGCTACACTGGCACAAAGCATATATTTCTTATTTTCCCGGCCGGTCCGGCCGTCTGGAGATTCTTATTCATTTCAGAAGATCTATGCTTTTCCCTTATTAAAATTTGAAAAGCAGGAGATCTCCGGTTCTCCTGCGAAAGGAGGACAAATGAATTCTATGAACGACCATGTCCAGGCTCCGGCACGGCTCCCCAAGCCCCGGCGTGATTACAAAGACACCCTGTCCGGCTTTTGTTTCAAGACAGGGACCGGCTTTTAAGCCTTTACAACGCGGTAAATGGAACGTCTTACGATTCCCCGGAGGACCTGACTGTGGTGACCCTGGAAAACGCCGTGTACATGAACATGAAAAACGATGTGGCTTTTCTGGTGAACTTCCAGCTGAACCTTTACGAGCACCAGTCCACCTGGAACCCCAACATGCCGCTCCGTAACCTGTTCTACGCGGCAAAGGAATATCAGGCTCTTACCCGGGACCAGTCTCTTTACGCGCCCCAGCTGGTAAAGATTCCCACCCCAAATTTTGTGGTGTTCTACAATGGGGATAAGGAGATCGGGGATTCCTGTGTTTTGAAGATCTCCGATTCCTTTGAACATCCCACCGAGGACCCCGGGCTGGAGCTAAAGGTAAAGGTTTTAAAAATCGCACCCGGGAAGAACAAGGAGCTTCTGGACACCTGCCAGACCTTAAAAGAGTACATGCTCTTTGTGGAGCGTGTGAGGCTTCATGCGAAGACCATGGCGGTCCAGGAGGCGGTGCACCAGGCTGTCACAGAATGCATCCGGGAGGGGATCCTTTCGGATTTCCTCTCCAGGAACCGAGCGGAGGTGATCGCAGTGAGTATATTTGAGTATGATGAGGAGCGTGAACTGGCACTGATGCAGAAGGCCATCGCCTCCGAGGCGCGGAAGGAAGGGATCGCAGAAGGACACGCGGAGGGCCATGCCGCTGGGCGTACTGAGGGACGCAGGGAAGGAATCCTGGAAGGACGCGAGGATGAGATAAAAAGCCTTATCCGCACTAAGCTTCAGAAAGGAAAGTCCATCTCCCAGATCGCAGATGAGCTGGAGAGGGATGAGGAGACGATTGAGAGAGTGATTCGGGGGATGGAAGAAAAAACGGATACGGTGTACTAAGTGAATCTCATAAGCTTGCTGATGCTGGTCTGCGAGGGCAGTCAGTGAGGCTCTATGCAGAACTTCACTGACTTGATGCCAGCTCAATACAATATGTTCTCATAACCACTTTCAAGCGAATAAGATTAAATCTGTATGCTCTGTTAAGAAAGATAAGGGAGACTACAAAGGACATAAAAGCTGCAACAAAATAAAGCTTATAAAAGAAAACAGGTAGCATTATAAAAAAGTACACAAACAGGCTCCTGCTCATACCATATAGCGACTGCATTCTGGATGCCTGGGCATGATTTTTTTTGCTTTGAATGTAATAATCACAGTAATTGAAAAAAAGTCTGCAAGTAGACCTTGTAGGCGTCAATGGAAGGTGTTTACTCTGGGCCCATTTTACATATAATTCCAGATACACCTCTTTTTCGTCCATTTTCAGTTCTGAATTATCCAATAAAAAATTATCGCAAGGCTCTCCATTTTTCTTAAGCTTTTTATATAAAATCTTTTCTTGAGCCCAGTGTCCGGTTTCATGCAGCAGAATTCCGAGTAAATATGAGGCAATGATATAGATAATCAAGCTATGCCAAAATACCTGTTTATTCTCCTGGGTTATTCTATCTGGAAGAATGGGAATCAGTATAGTAATACCCACAAGTCCGGGAAATAATGTTCCCCAGAAATCATATAGCCCCAATTGGCTGAGTAAACTGTCCATTCAGTATCTCCCCTTCCAGCCAACAAATGATTTAAGCTATTTACATTATAGCTTCGATACTAGATAAATTGCAAGAAAAATATAGCGTAAAATAATACTTAAAACGTGGATACTCCCTTGTAAATCCACAATGTTATCGATTTAAGAAAAAGGATAATACTGGATATCTCTATTCCTCCCGTCTTTAGGAGTGTGAGGTGAAGCGGGGATAAAACAGCCACAAGGTGGTTTCTGTGTGTGAATCGATGAGACTGCTTTGGAGACGTGGTTCTAGATATGAAGACTTGGTAAAACGCGAAAGCCCCGGCTGGTCAGCAGAATTGTGTGTTATAAGACCGCTGATTGCCCGGGGCTTTGGAGAGATAGAAAATCTTATTTTGCAAAATACTCTTTGATATTCTCAACAACGAAAATAATATCCTTTTCTTCCATATACGGATGCATGGGCAAGGATAGAACGGTCTGGCACAGCATTTCTGTTACCGGGCACTCCTGATATACAGTAAGATCCGCAAAAGCCTCCTGTTTATGCATGGGTTTGGGGTAGTATACCATGGTCGGTATTTCTTTTTCCTTTAAAAATGCCTGAAGACCATCTCGCGTTTCCCGATTCTTCAACTGAATCGTATACTGTGCCCAACTGGATAAATATCCATCAGGTATTACAGGCGTTTTTACAAGATCCTTTAACAGCTCTGTATATTTTTCCGCTACATGATTTACAGCATCCAGTTCATATTCACAAAAAGCCTTGAATTTTGGCAGAAGAATGGCGGCCTGAAGTGTATCAAGTCTGGAATTCCAGCCGATACGTACATTGTCATACTTAAACGAGCCTTTTCCATGCACACGGATGGATTCCAGATAGGCAGCTGTTTCATCATCATTGACAAAAATAGCTCCCCCATCCCCGTAACATCCTAATGGCTTCGCCGGGAAGAAAGAGGTGGTAGCCATATCTCCAAAAATCCCGGCCCGTTTCTTTCCGATCATACCACCAAATCCCTGAGCACTGTCCTCCAGAATCTTAAGTCCATACCGGTCCGCTATTTCCCGAATCCTTGGATAGTTTGCTGGTAAACCAAACAGATCTACAGTAACAATTACACGAGGGGTCAGTCTCCCTTCTTCCAAGACAAGGTTAATCGCTTCTTCCAGACGATCTGGATCCATATTAAAAGTATCTTTGTCCACATCAACAAAAACTGGAGTCGCTCCTTCAAAGGAGATGGTCTCACCGCTGGCAAAGAAAGTAAAATCCGGAACAAATGCAGCATCCCCCTCTTTAATATCCCAGGCCATGAGAGCCATGGTAAGGGCATCCGTTCCGTTCCCACAGGTAATGCAGTGCTTTACGCCTGTGTATTCTGCAAGCTGGGTTTCCAGTTCCTTTACCTGGGGGCCGCTGATGAAGGAGGCGGAGGTGATAACGGTTTGAATCTGAGCATCGATGGACGTTTTTAAAGCTTCGTATTGTTTTTTTAAGTCACGAAATTGCATATGCTTCCTCTTTTCCATGTTTATTGTGGTGATATGAAGATATTATTAGAGTACATATACTCTTTTAAATTAAACATATCCGTAAAACGATAAAGTGGTCCAATTTCAAGTAAATAGTTACTAGAATTCTCTGCGGTAAAAGGTAAGTGCCTAGTTTCTTGTAAAGACTGATAGGAAAATATATAACCCATAATACCGCCTATTAGTTCCCCTTATAAGGTATATAATTCCTTCGCTAACCATGATATTAATAAGCAAAGATATCCTTAGTTATTGTTATTCTACCTGTTCATCTATTTCCTTAACTCTAAGTTTTTACAGGGTTAATATTCTACAAAAAATTATCAGAGATCACATCCTCTATTTATATCATTTATTTTTATAGACATGTTATTTTTCACTAATTCTATATATTGATTTGCTAAAGCATAATTAACGCTACTGCATTGAGTTTTACATTTTTTATAGTCTTCTATATTATCCACACAATAATACCATATAGGGTTTAATCCACCATAATATTGTTTTTCCAGTATTTCATTTTGATTTAGAATATATTTTTTTACAATATTTCTAGTATTAATAGATAGAAAACGTGAAAAAAAACTCCGTATACTTCTCCTGATTTTACTTTCTTCACCTTCTCTCGGGATAATTACGTCCATTAATTCTTTCATTAAACTAGTAATTGTATATTGATATAAATTTTGATTAATCCTATCTTTCAATGAAATGGTTTCCCAAAATCTAAAATATTCATAATCCGCAAATGGCAACCACCAATCGTATCCAAAAAATTCATATGTCCTAACAGAGTTAACTATAAATTTTGCTGTTCTCTCATATAACCACCAATTTTCGTATATAGATGCAGAATTATATACTCCTTTATATGTTTTCATTGCATCACTAACGATTTTCCTATACCGTTTTATTTCTTTCCTGGATAGTATTTTTTCGGTAAATAAATAGTCAACAATTGCAGCAGCAGCTTTTTTATAATCAATCTTTTCAACTTTATATAGTTGTTTTTTTCGATCACTACACTCACCGCTAAGAATATCCCCAACGTGTCCAGGGACGAAAATACTATCTTCTGGAATCATCTTATGGTCTTTCATGTATTTAACAGCATACCAATCCTGCATATGAGGAACGGAAGACATTTTTCCGGCATACAAAAAATATTGGGCATATTCTTTGGTCTGAACCACAGATTTATAATCTGATGGAGATGCTTGAATATAAATCCAATTTAGATTGAGATTTTCTGCAACAAGTCTACTTAATTGTACATCTTTGCTTTTCACATCTCCATATGTAAATGTGACTATATTTTCATAATGCATCTTTTTGAGCATCATAGCAATTAATCTTGAGTCATACCCACCGCTGAGGGGAACAACTAAAGATCTCCCATTAGCATATCTAATCAAATTTTCAAATACTAAATTAAGCACAGACTCATGATTCTGATACAAATCATAATACATATTTTTTTCTGGTAAGAGATAGTGTAAACGATCATATCTAGTAATTGATAATTTATTATTACAAAATACTAATTTTTCTCCTGCTTCTAGTTGTTTAACTCTACTAAATAGTGTGGACTTTTCCATAGTAAAAGAAACTAGTTTAAAATCCTCTAATTTACTTTCCTCTAAAAAATCCCCTATTTCCTTCGCAATCCAACATGGATCATCACTAATATACAAATTCTTGTTTTCATAAGCATAAAAAATCGGACAACTTCTAACTCTATCCACAAAACATAGCGCTAAATCTTGTGTAATATAATATAAAGCAAAAAAACCTCTCAATTTTTTTTCATGATTACTTACAATGTAGTCTATTAATTGATCAGCATTTACTTCATCAATATAATCTGTTTCAAGAAACACTTTTCCTTGAACAATTTTTGTATTTCAAACATTTAGATCCATAATAATCGAAAATTTTACTAATTATCATTTTACATCATCCCTTATATTCTTAACTAAATCAAGCAAAAACCATATACCACACAAAATCGAAATTAAAAGGACTATATAATTATTTATGACCAACGAAACAACTGGGAAAATAAGATATTTTATCTTTCTTTTTATTATTGATAAAAATAATTCTTTAACTTCCTTCGGTCTAATATCTACAAAAGACATGATATAGGTGCTATTAAAAATCCACATAATAGCACCAGCACCGCCAAACAAAGCAATTGCAAACATGGGTTGACCACTATATCCTCCGATTACTAAAGACAAAAAGCGGACGATCAGCATGATTATATTAACACAAAGCCCTTCTTTTTGCCTATTCATTGTCACATACAGATTAGACACTGGAGAACCTACAAAAACCGCTAAAATCCATAAACTTAATAATCGAGCATAATATCCAGTGGTTACCCACTCTTTTCCAAAGAATACGGTAAAAATCCATGGTGCTGCAATACCAACTAGTATCACTGGAACCAAACCAATCTCTAGCAGTGTTTTCACAACTTTCAATGTTAAATTTTTCTTATCTTCAAGAGTATTTTGAGCATTTATCTGCGGATAAAATGCCTGCGCTACGGCTCCTCCTACTAAACTAACAGGCATGTCCAATATTTTATACGCAAGACTATAATAGCCTACAATGTTAGAGTTGAAAAAAAACGATAACATTAAAGATGGAAGTGAAAACGATAATGTGTTTAATAATGCAGTCCAGGACGCAAATAGAGGAAACTCTCTATATTTATATGCTTCCTTTCTTATATCTTTTATAGTTATCTTCTTTATATCACAATAATTTTCTTTTAGGATATTAACAAATAAAATTAATGTAGTTATACTCAATGACAGCGTATAACCTAAAATCATTCCCATACCACTATTTTTTGCTATAAATAATGAAAGAATGATTTCAATGCCAATTGTCAAAACTGTGTTTACAATCTGCCTATTAGCTAAATATTTAAATTTCCCCTCCCTTGTATACCAATAGTTACATATAGAAAATATTCCTGATGAAAAAATATAAATAAGAAATAGTAAAGCAAATAGACAACTATTATTTATCTTGAAACTTTTAAAAATATTTTTTTGCGAATATAGTATAAATAACGCTACATTTCCTGTAATCAAGCAACATATTGAAAAACTCAAGCACAAAAGAGCCAATGCATACTCTTTTTCTTTTGGTATAACTAATGCC
>OLGL01003191.1_pt1 | contig 10880 bp, 9 predicted proteins | sample 1605041 | NCBI WGS metagenome assembly OLGL01 (sample SAMEA3888905, study PRJEB22519) | human gut metagenome | biome: human gut; feature: human-associated habitat; material: faeces | place: Denmark | collected 2010 | reverse complement strand
TTTTTGTAAAATCATTTACTCTTTACACTTTGAATTATACAGGAAGCTACTATTATGCCTATAATATGTCATTGAGTAGGTTTGCTTGAGAGAATTATAACCTGATGTGGAGGGAGCAAACCTACGAAACAGCTGTGAATAGCTTTTTGAGTAGGTCTTTTTCCTGGATTTTTCTGAATTAGAGGCTCTTAAAGATGAAATCTTCCGTGAAAATGCCTACTAAATTATGATTATGTATATAGTTAATGGGTTTTGAAAGACAATTTAATAAAATAAGATGTTTAATTGACATACTAAAGTAATGGTGGATAATGATTTGGTAGGTTTATTAGGAATTTATGCTATGCGGGATATAGGGAGATATATGAAAACAGCCACCAGAAAAATGATATGCCCCCTGTCAAGTAGACAGGGGGCATATCAAAATCCAGTGACTGTTTTAAGAAAATAAGGAGAGTAAATGTGAAGTATCTTATCGTCTGCCACCGCCGAAGCCGCCATTCTGACCGCCCATGCCGCCCATGTTACCGCCGCCAAAGCTGCCAGTGCCAGAAGCTCCCATTGTTCCAGATTCCTGAGTCCAGTCTGCAATAGAGTCTGAACCTCGGTAGAGTGTGTAGCTTGTGCCGGTTACAAGAGTGTCAGAGCATATCCAGCCGTTGCCAAATGTTCCGTCAACAGTGAAGCTTATGACTTCGTTGCCGGAAGAATCTTTAAGTGAATATCTTCCAGAACTGAATGATACTGAACTTAATACATAAGCATTAACAGAGTTTACAGGTGTTTCGCAGATACCACCGAGGGCAACGCATGTTCCACCGGTTATCGTTACGGTACCATCTACATCAATTGATCCTGATACATTTCCAGATGAACTGCCACCTTTAACTAATACAAATCCACCGGTCTGTACGTAATTTCCATTAGAATCAATACCATCAGTATCACCAGACGCAGTTGTGACATCTATATATCCGGCTGTTACATTGACAATTGGAGAAGTCTTTCCATCACCTGTGCAAGCATTGATGCCATCATCAGTAGCATATACATATATTTTGCTGCCATTTAAGTTGATAGTCATGGCCTCAAGTCCTTCGTATGAAGTTACTATATTAATATAACCATCATTGACATCAAGTTGTTTGTCAGCGTGCATGCCGTCATCACCAGAAGAAATTGTAATTGAACCACCATTGATAACAATAGTTCCTTTTCCGTCCTCACCGGTTTCAAGTACACCTGAGTCAGAGTTGGCATGGATACCATCATCTGTTGAACTTATGTTAATTGTAAAGCCTGAAATATTTATTTCACTTTCAGCTTTAATACCTTTAGTTGAGTAGGACTGTCCAGAAGAATTACCGGATTCATTAAAGTCACCAGGCATTCCTGGACGGTCGCCGCCGGCCTTATTACCACCGGAACCGCCGTTCATATCAGGAGCATTACCACCGTTCTGACCATCCATGCCACCCATGTTGCCACCACCAAAGCCGCCAGGTGCGTTGGCGATAGTGTCAGAAGCTGCCACATAAGAAACAGTATTGGCAGAAGCAGTCTTGTTAGCAGAACTGTTACGACTGGTAGATGTACCTGAAGAACTGCCTGAAGAAGTAACTTCTTCACTATATTCAGAGTAAGTATCTGTATAGATGTTTAAGTTACCGTCACCTGATATATCTACCACGTAGGCTGCGTCTATACCATCACAGGCTGCATATACATCAATGTTACCGCCAGTGATTGTAACGATTCCCTTCTGGTTGCCCTTGTTAGAAATACTGCTGTTAGAAGTCTTGATGCCATCGCCTTTAGTGGAGATTGCAATTATATTTCCAGATTCAATATCAACGGCATCGTTGCCTTTGACTGCGTTGTTCACAGCAGTAACTTTAACAATCACATTTTTAATAGAAAGGTCATCCTTGCTCTGGATACCATTATTGTAATTACCTGTTACAACTAAGGCTCCTTTGCCGACGAGTTTTAAATCGCATGTTGCATAGATTGCTGCGTTGCCAGCGTCATCAGAAGAATCTTCTGTAGCTTCGGTACGATTGTCAATTACTTCGTTAAATGAGTTCTCTTCTGATTTAATCTTGACTTCGGAAGCATTTTTAACGTATATAGGTGAACCACTTGAGCATGTGATAGATGTTCCGTTTAATACGATAGTAACCTCGTCCTCATCACCTGCGTCAACGATAAGCTGTCCTTCTGATAAAAGACCGGCTACTGTATATTCACCAGCCTTTGTGATTGTGTATACAGAACCTGACTGTGTAACTCCATCTGATGTATCAGATGTCACAGTGAAATCACCTGTAATGGAGACTCTGTAATTCTCTGCATCATCTGCGTGTGTTACATCTGTGTCTTCTTTAGTAATGCCTGAAGTGATGGTAGTCTCACCGCCTGATGCAGTAGTAATTGAAGTTGAATTTCTGGCACAGCCAGCAGTCATAAGACACATAGTAAGAATAACTGCGGCTACGCAATTCCCTTTGATTTTATTTAATTTAATCATAGTCATCTCTCCATTTCTTTAGTGTATGTTAATTGATTGTCTATAGTTTATTGGAGAAATTTGACTAAAATATGATATGAGTACGAATATTCTGTGTCCTGATTAATCATGTGGAATATCGTTAAATCTGCCGTCAAGCTCTTCGGTTTTTACCACATTTATAAATGCGTGCTTGTCAATTGAGCGAATCAATGTGATAAGCTCACGTTTCGCTTCGGAGTTGATTACTGAGTATATGAGCGTGCGCTCTTTTTCCTCGTAGCAGCCGATTCCCTTGAAAAGCGTGGCGTCGTGGTTGGTTGTATTCTTTATGGCGTGATAGATTTCTTCGGATTTGTCAGAAATGATGAATAATGTCATCTTCTGGTAGCGTTTGTACATGAACTGGATTACCTGAGTGCTACAGAACTGGTATATTATTGAGTAGAGCGCGATTGACCAGCCAAACAGTCCGCCTGCGATGAGCAGAATCACAACATTACCAAGAAGAATATAGTTCCATGCGTCTATTCCTTTAATATGAGAAAAATAAATGCTTATGAAATCAGTTCCACCTGTGGTAGTGCCGACATTGAGGCACAGGCTTATTGCAAATCCGTTGATAATTCCGCCAAATACGCTTATAAGCAGGATATCTTCTGTAAAAATGTATGGAGGAAGGATATCAACAAGCACACTGGAAAGTATAATTACCACGATTGAGTAGATGGTAAACTTCTTGCCGATGTAGCGGTAGGCAATGTAAGCTGGGAAAATGTTAAGTGCCACATTGAATATTGTAAATGGGATGCTGATATAAAAAAACGTAGTCCGATTGCCTGAAATAACAGGGAGACTCCTGAAAAGCCTCCTGGCAGTAGGTCTGCGACTTTGGCAAAGCATCTTAAATTCCATGCGTACAGCACGGAAGCAATTATAACTATAATGAATCTGAATACCTGATAAAACTTAGGATATTTAACTTCTAAAGATTTGAACATATATTAGCCTCCATATTTTGTGTTAAATATAATAAGCAAATAATAATTATTTGTGTGAGTTGTCGTAGGCAGCCTGAATATCGGCGGGGAGCTTGTCTGGAAGCATTGAATGTATTCCGTCCTCGTTGCCGTCCTTGATAGCCTGCTCGTAATAGAAGCACTTGAAAGTAAGCATATCAAGAGTTTCCTGCATTTTTTCCATCTCTTTTTCAACAGCGGCTCTCTGTCTCTCAAAAAGCTGTTTTCTGAGTTCGTAAGTTCTGCTGCCTTCCTGACACCATTCCATAAACTGCTTGATGTTGCGGATTTCAAGACCTGATTTTTTGAGACATTCAATAAGCTTAAGAGCAGCAATTTCTGTGTCAGAGAACTGTCTTATTCCAGAGGTACGCTGCATAAAAGGGAATAATCCTTCTTTATCATAATATCTTAATGTTGAAACGGGAAGATTAAACATTTCTGAAACCTGTCCTATTGTGTACATAACACACCTGCTTTCTGTAAGCCTTGCTTACCTGATATTAGTTTTTTACAAATGTGATAATAAAATTCACAAAATGTTCACTATTATTGGGTTGACCTAAAGTTAGGTTTAACTCCTATACTTAAATAGTAGCACAGAGAGACTTAAAATACAATTTAAAGTTGGTTTAAAGTGAATATGATAGTGTTTTTAACAAAGAGGTGATCATATGTATGTAGTGCTAATGTATTTTTGCATTACTTTTTTTGGATTGATACTTATTATGATGGCAGTGGAAGGATGACATATTTTATGGAGGATAAATGTATGGAATGGAGACAGGAAAAAGATATGCCGGTATTTATGTATATTTTTCTTAATAAAATAGAGGATACCGAAGAAGTGAGATGGACAGAGAAAGAGAAAAGTGAGGGGCATAAGACATATAAAAAGTTGTTAGAACTTGCAGAAGATGATGCATCCGATGTAATTAAAAAATGTCTCAGGATAATTAAAGAAACAAGACATATTGTAGAGTATGAGCTTTGGAACAAGATTGTATATTTTATGACTGATTATATTAATGGTGAGACTGTGTGGGGATGAGTGAAAAGTTGTCTGATAATTTTATAATATTTGAAAAGAAAAAGAATATACTTGTAATGTCTGATGGCATGTGATAGAATGTCATTGGATACAAGTAGTGCATTCAAGCAATCTACGAAAACCCCACGAGTTAGGGCTCGTGGGGTTTTCTATTCCGTTCTGGCAGGGTGGCTTAGTCCCCAGGCTGGCTACCGTCTGTTATCTCTGACCAGCCATTTGCAGATATAGTATGAAGCTATATTTGCCAAGATAGAGATAATTAAGGACACAAGTGCATCCAAGCAATCCACCTCCTTTCTCTACCAGGTATGGGAGGGGTAGCACTAGGAATTATATCATAACAATATATAATAAACAAGTATACAAAGAATACGAATAATAACTATTGCTATGATTTATGATTTTATAACTAACATGTATTTTACAGGAATGACACATGGGGGTATGATACATTTATCAAGGGCAAAGGAGCCGGAAGTCTTTAGGGGATTCTGGCTCTTTTTTGCATTAGTAAGTATTTGAAGGAGGAAATATATATGGAATACGAGATTTCTAATCGTTTATCAGGTGTTCATGGTTCGATGATAAGAGAACTTTTTAAGTTAGGAGCAAGCAAGGATATTATATCTTTTGGTGGTGGCAATCCGTCAGCAGAGACATTTCCATGCAGGGAGATAGAAGAGATAGCGGCAAAGGGACTTGGCGAGAATCCGGTTTCTTTATTACAGTATGGACTGAGTGAAGGTTATACACCCCTGCGTGATACTATGAAGAAATATCTTGAGAAGAAGGAAGGCTTTGATTTTGAGAATAATGAGCTTTTCATAGTGTCAGGCGGACAGCAGTGTGCGGACCTTACAACTAAGGCACTTGTTAATGAAGGAGACGTTGTGCTTACTGAAGAGCCTGCATTTGTAGGCTGCCTTAATACATTCCGTTCTTACGGTGCGAAGCTTGTAGGAATCCCAATGGAGCAGGACGGAATGAATATAAATGCGCTTGAGGAGGCTTTAAAGGCTAATCCTGATGCAAAGCTTTTATACACAATTCCATCTTTCCAGAATCCTACAGGAATTACAACTTCTCTTGAGAAGAGAAAAAAAGTATATGAGCTTTGCTGCAAATATGATATCGCAATATTAGAGGATAATCCTTACGGCGAATTAAGATTTGCAGGTGAAAATGTGCCAACTATCAAGTCGATGGATACAGAGGGCAGGGTTATATATGCAGGAAGCTTCTCAAAGGTAATGGCACCTGCATTCCGTCTTGGTTTTCTTGTATTTAACAAGTCGCTTACAGGACCGCTTACAGTTGCAAAGCAATGCACAGATGTACATTCAACTGTCCTTTTCCAGTACATTTGTAATGAATATATTAATAACTATGATTTCGACAAACATCTTGAGGATTCAAGAAAGGTGTATGAGCACAAATGTAATCTCATGATGGAGTGCATGAAGAAGGAATTCCATCCTTCAGTAACCTTCGGTCACCCTGAGGGCGGACTTTTCGTAATGGCATTCTTGCCAGAGGGAATGGATTCTGCACCATTTGTAAGGGAGGCTATTAACAGAGGTGTTCTCTCAGTTCCGGGAGCAGCGTTCTTAGCAGATGAGAGCCAGAAGTCTAATGGATTCAGACTTAATTATTCGACACCTTCTGATGAGCAGATTGTTAAGGGAATCGAAATTCTTGGAAAACTTACATATGAGTGGATTAAGTAGGAGGAGTGAAAGGTTATGAAGATAGCAGCATTCAGCGTTCGTCAAGATGAAAAACAGTATTTTGATACATTTGCAAATGTATACAAGGTGGAATTACAGATTAATAGGAGCGGATTTACAGCAGATGATATAGAAAGTGTCAAAGGCTGTGAGGCTATGTCGGTGTGCGATGGCATGTGTGACTTGTCAGCACCTGTTCTTGAAAAGCTTGCAGCAGAGGGTGTAAAGTACATTGGTTTCAGGACAATCGGATATAACAGTGTTGACCTTGAGGCAGCAAAGCGCCTTGGAATCCGTGTTGCACACAGCGGATATTCGCCATATTCAGTTGCCAATTATACAGTAATGCTTATGCTTATGTGTATCCGCAAGGCTTTGTATGTAATGATGCGTTCACACACAGCAGATTATTCACTTGGTCCTATATGTGGACGTGAAATGCAGAATATGACAGTAGGTATTATCGGAACAGGAAGAATTGGAAAGGCAGTAATTAAGAATCTTTCAGGATTTGGATGTAAGATTATTGCGTATGACCCATATCCGGCAAAAGACCTTGAAAATGTTGAGTATGTAACTCTTGATGAATTGTATGCCAGAGCAGATATTATCTCGCTTCATACTTTCTTAAGTGATGAGACATATCATATGATTAATAAAGATTCAATTGCAAAGATGAAGGATGGCGTTATCCTTATAAATGCGGCAAGGGGCGCGCTTGTTGATACAAAGGATCTGATTGAGGCTGTTGAGAGCGGCAAGATTGGTTCAGTTGGAACTGACTGCTGCGAGGGTGAGGATGAATTTATCCGTACAGACCGTAAGTATGATGACCTTGTTGTTAATCACGATTACATCATACTTAAGTCTTTCCAGAATACTATTGTCACACCTCATGTTGCATTTTTCACAGATCAGGCTGTGTCTGATATGGTTGAGTCTTCAGTTAAGAGTGTTGTGCAGTTTGCAGCTGGTGAAGACACACCATTAGAGGTGCATTAATTATTCAAATTTTTGAAATATTCTTCAAGCTGGTGCTCGAAGATTCGCTGATTTTCTGAGCAGAATGAGCCAAGCGGCTGATAATAAATGCTTCTGAAATGTGGACAGTCATCTATATGCAGCAGGTTTATGTTTTCAGGAAGGCTGCTGCTTGTCCATGTTACAGAGGCAACAAATGATACTCCAAGGCCGAGACTTATGAGTTTGCCCTGTAATATGTAATCATTGCATGAGTAGGCTATCTGAGGAGTTTTCTTACATTTACTGAATATTGAATTGAACACTCCGGCATAAGATGGAGTATCTGCAAGGTCAATGAATTTCTCGTCCATCATCTGTTCTACTGATATGTGTCCGGTATGGGCAAGTGGATGTGATGATGAAACGGCAAGGCAGATTTCTTCTGTCATAAGAAGATGTGCATTGTCTGGAATATCATAAGCTGATGAGACAGAGTCAATCAGCAGGTCACACCCTTTTGGTTCAGAAGATATTGAAAAGCTGACATGAGGGTGCTCATGGATAAAATCTTTAAGTACATTGCTGACAAGAACTGCACTTGAGCGGAGACAGAGCCTTATTTCGCCTGCATCGCCAAGACTTTCACTGACAGCACGCGCAGCATCTTCTGAAAGAGCCAGTATTCTGTCTGCATATTCAAGCAGAATTTCTCCCTGACGGGTACATTCGAGCCCTTTTTTATTACGGATAAAAAGCTGTGCGCCAAATTCTTCTTCAAGCTTATGGATTGTCTTGCTTAATGCCGGCTGTGCTATGCACAGTTCACTGGCAGCACGGGTCATATTCTTGTGTCTGGCGGCAGCCTGAAACTGCCTGAGCTGATATAATTCCATGTTCGCACCTCTCTTGTATGTAGTATTTTATAAAAATTACAATTAACATAATATAGAAATCAGGATATTTACGATTATGATAACACAAATATTATTAACGCAGACATTTATAATGTTTATTCTTATGATTCTGGGACTGATTCTGTCTAAAACAGGTCTGCTTACAGAACATGGCAGTAAGGATATGGCCAATATTCTGCTGTATGCGGTTATTCCGTGTGTAATTATAAGAAGCTATATAACAGATTTCACGATGGAGAAGCTGTATGGACTTCTTATGTCGGCGGTACTGGCTGTAGCTGCATTTGCAGTGGCGATAGCTGTATCATATATAATATACGGCATGCGAAAGCCGATAGACAACTTTGGAACTGCTTTCTGTAACGCAGGATTTATCGGAATTCCACTTGTAACTGCGGTATTTGGAAATGAAGCGGCATTCTATGTTGCATCATTTGCAAGTATTCTTAATCTGTTGCAGTGGACATATGGAATTGTGATAATAACCCGCCGCAAGGATATGATAAATATAAAAAAGGTATTCGTCAATCCTGTGACAATATCACTTGTTATAGGACTCTTTCTTTTTATTACGGGAATTAAACTGCCAGGTGTAATAAACAGCACGATGGCTGGAGTTGCGGCACTTAATACACCTGCAGCCATGATAGTACTGGGATATTATCTGTCATGTGTCAGGATCCGTGACTTACTGCTTAATCCGTCCCTGTATCTGGCATCGTTTGTCAGGCTTATAATAATTCCGCTGCTTACACTGCTTGTGCTTTATATTATACCGGCGGGACACGGTCAGATTGGAATGATTACACTGATTGCTGCGGCAACACCGGTTGGAACGAGTACGGCAATATTTGCACAGAAATTCGGGCAGGATTATGAGCGGGCAGTATGTATGGTCTGCCTGTCAACGCTGTTTTCAATTATTACAATGCCAGTTGTGATGTATCTGGCACAGATGTGGATTATGTAGTTTAACTATTATTTCTGGTTATGGTTTTATAACCAACATGTATTTTACAGGAATAACACAATGGTATATTATACAGACATCAAAGGCAAAGGAGCCATGACCCGGAAGGGGTAATGGTTTCTTTGCCTTTTTTGCGTATAAGATATCTTTGCAGGAAAATGTATAGCGAATACGGCTATTCATAATATGAGGAAGAAAGGAACTAAAGCTATGGGAAATAACGGAATTGAATTGGAAAGAGATGGCTTTAAGAGCCGTACAGGTTTTATTCTTGCCTGTATCGGTTCGGCAGTAGGAATGGGAAATATATGGCGTTTTCCATATATGGTATCTGCATGGGGTGGTATGACATTTTTAATACCTTATGTATTATTTGTAATATTAATAGGTTCAACAGGTGTTATCGAGGAGATGGTACTTGGCCGTGCGACTAAGGGCGGACCTATTAAAGCATTTGGCGACTGTATGCAGATGCGTACAGGAAAGAGAAAAGCAGGTGAGGCAATTGGTTTTATTCCTGTGCTTGGCTCACTGGCTCTGGCAATGGGCTATACTGTAGTTGTTGGCTGGATATTCAAATATACTTATCTTGCATTTTCTGGAAAGCTTTCAGCAATGGGCAATGATATGTCAGCTATTGGTGGTATGTTTGGAAGTACAGCAAGCACATTTGGCAATAATATGTGGCTTATAATCGCAATGGTTGTAACTGCTGTTATTATGGCACTTGGTATTGCAGGCGGAATTGAGAAAGCAAACAAGGTCATGATGCCTTTGCTTTTCATCATGTTTGTAGGTCTTGGAATATACATTTTCACACTTCCAGGTTCAAGTGCAGGTTATAAATACATATTTACACTTAACCCTAAGGGACTTCTTGATATAAAGCTCTGGATATATGCATTTGGTCAGGCGTTCTTCTCACTGTCTATCGCAGGTAACGGAACTGTTATCTATGGTTCATATCTTAGTGATAAGGAAAATGTTGTTTCTTCTGCAAGAAATGTTGCAGTATTTGATACTATTGCTGCTTTATTAGCTGCATTTGTTATTATTCCGGGTATGGCAGCAGGCGGTGCCGAGTTATCTTCAGGTGGTCCCGGACTGATGTTTATCTATCTTGTAAATGTATTTAATGGTATGCCGGGTGGCAAGATTGTAGGAATTGTATTCTATGTATGTGTTCTGTTTGCAGGTATGAGCTCACTTGTTAATCTGTATGAAGCTCCGGTTGCAACTATTCAGGAGAAGCTTAAGCTTAACCGTGTTGCATCTGTTGGAATTATCGCAGTGGCTGGCTGTGTTGTGTCACTTGTAATACAGGGTATTGTATCAGGCTGGATGGACGCAGTATCTATCTATATCTGCCCACTTGGCGCAATGCTCGCAGCAATTATGTTCTTCTGGGTTGCAGGAAAGAAGTTTGCTGTTGATGCTGTTAATGCAGGTGCAGATAGGCCTATTGGAAAGTGGTTTGTACCACTTGGCAAATATGTCCTTGTTCCACTTTCACTTGTTGCACTTATTGCAGGTGCTTTACTTGGTGGAATTGGCTGATGGAGGATTGGACTGGTTGATTAGAATTGGCGGATTGAGACTGGCGGATTGCTTTGCAATCCGCCTTTTTTGCGTGGTGGGGAGCGAGGAAGAGCTGCGGATTGGACTTTGAAGTGGAGGGGAGATGTGAGGAAGTCCAAAAGGAGCGAGCAAGAGTGGCAGAATGGACT
>OLGL01003186.1_pt1 | contig 10889 bp, 11 predicted proteins | sample 1605041 | NCBI WGS metagenome assembly OLGL01 (sample SAMEA3888905, study PRJEB22519) | human gut metagenome | biome: human gut; feature: human-associated habitat; material: faeces | place: Denmark | collected 2010 | reverse complement strand
CTTCTCCGTAATAAAAGCTGAACGTTTCGTATGGGCTACGGTTGTTCAGCTTTTTCCTTTTATAGGAATTGATATGATCCATCACTTCCGTGGTACCAGGACCCTGATGTCTGCAAACAGGCAGATAACAGAGATGAACCTTATACGCTGGAGTTTTTGCACTATATGTATGGATTTCGCAGCACACACGGCGGCTGCTTCTATATCGAATACAGGGGCGTATTGGCGGGGAGGTATCTATTAAAATATCCTGCAGTAAGCGTCAATAAGCCGCAGACAATGTCAGGTCTTTCCTGGACCATCCGTTGTCTGCGGCTTATCTGTTGTATCTGACACAGCATCAAGATATAATTTTTTCTAAGCTTCCTACCGGTGCGTATCCCACAGTCCGCAGTAGGCATCCACCGGATCCTCTCCGATAAATGCGTCGCTGCCGCTCATCAGCTTCTCAATGAGCGCATCAAACGTCTGATCCGCGCTGTCGTAAGTATTGATATACGTTCTCGCCTGCGGAATGTCTGCCAATACGAACGGCTGTCCGCATCCGATCACGATAACCGGAAGTTCATGAACATACCACGGGATCTCTCCGCCGCCCTTGCTCATGCCGAAGCCCGGTCTTGCCACCGGCTGGAAACCGCCTGCAATGTCCACCAGTGTGATGATCAGATCCTGATTTTCGACGAAATCCTTGATCGGCGTCTTTCCGGCAAAGTACATATTGATGTCCACTTTTTCTCCTGCTGCTGCACGCTTTGCAAGTGCGTCGAGCGGGCTCTCGTAGATAAATGCGTCAAAGCCCTTCTCGATCAGCTTGTCACGCAGACGCTCTGCCGGGCTCTTCTTGCCGCCGCCCATATATTTTGCCATCATGGTTCCCATCACGCCCGCGGATAATCCGCTGACGGAGACGATCATGATGCGCTTGTAACGGCTCGGGATCATCGGAAGCACATCCTCGTCCTTGTATTTTACGAGAGTGATTCCTTTCTCGGAGATTTCTCTTGCCATCGCCTTGTGCTCTTCGCAGCCAACGACCTGCTCCATCACCTCCACCGGAGGAACGATCTCATTTTTCGCTTTTTTGTGCAGTCCCATGTGTGCTTTCAGAGCAAGAATGCGGTGCAGGGCGTCATTTAAACGCTCCTCGGTGATGATGCCGTTCTCATAGCCCGCCATCATGCTTGCAAAATCCTCATCCATCTCATTGAAAAAAAGGAACATATCGACACCGGCTGCAATCGTGTGCGGAAGCATCTCGCTGCGCTTCATACAGCAGGTCAGTCCGACCATGTGGGAAGCATCGGTCAGCACCATACCATTAAAACCAAGCTTTCCGCGCAGAAGTCCCTCGATCAGCTCCGGCGAAAGGGTTGCCGGCATGATGTCCTCATCCTTGATTCCCGGGTTAAAATGTCTGGTGTACGCAGGCTGCATAATGTGTCCTGCCATGATGGCTTCCAGACCGTTGTCAATGAGGTTCTGGTATACTTTTCCATAGCTTGCATCCCACTCCTCACAGCTCATGTCATTGACGCTGTCTGCCACGTGCTGGTCGCGGAAGTCCAGTCCGTCGCCCGGAAAATGCTTCGCAGCACAGCAGAATCCCTCATTGGTGTGTGCGCCGTCCATATATGCCTTCGTCATCTCGCACACGCGGTCCACATCGTTTCCATAGGTGCGCAGTCCGATGACCGGGTTCTCCCAGTTGTAGAGGATGTCGCTGACCGGGGCAAAGGAGAGATTACACCCGATCGCCGCCGCCTCTTTGTTGGACATACGGCCGAGCTCGTACGCGTATCTGGCGTCTCTTGTCGCACCGATCTTGGTCTGCTGGCCGATCATGGTTCCGTCAGTGCAGGCGCCGTTGCCGCCATTCTCCGTGTTGCACGCAATGATAAGCGGAATCTTGCTGTTCTCCTGAAGAATCCGGTTCTGCTCACGCACCTCGGCACCGGTTGCCGGGTTGTAGCGGATACCGCCGATGTGGTACTTGTCCACCGTCATCTTCAGATACTCTTCGTCTCTGGAAGATCCCATATTGAAGAAAAGCTGACCGATCTTCTCCTCGGTCGTCATACCCGCGATGGTCTCTTCCACCCATTTACAGTCCTCTTCGGACAGGTAAAACGGTTTTGCCTTCATATCTACCATAATTAAAATATCCCTCTCTTTCTCACTCCGAATCGGCATGAACACCGAGATTCTGCTCAAATGCCTGATTCAGTTCCTTTTGATATTCCGCATCAAAGCTTCCCGCGAGAAGTTTTGGAAACGCTTCCTCTAAAAGGCGTTTCCAGCTCTCCCCCTCATGTCCGACCAGAATCGGATAGAACCGGACGCCGTTTTTCTCTGCCGCGTCCCGGTCTCCCGGTGCATCGCCGACCATCAGAATCCGCCCGGGCTCATACCCCATTTTTCTTAATTCACCGATGCAGAAAGCCTTGGTTCCCGCCTCCTGTGTCAGAAGTGTACTGCAGTCTTCGGCAAGATGATGCCTGCCCCATTCCGCCTCGACCGCCTCCCGGTTCGCGGACGACACCGCCGCCAGATCCGCCTGTTTTGCCATCGCATCCATCGCAGACTTCACATTCGGAAACGGCCGGTCCTCTGCCGGAAGCGCATGGATCGCGCGGTTGGTGTGGATGCTCCAGAGCAGCGCTTTTTCAAAACACGGGTTATCACTCTTCTGCGTCACCGCAAGCAGCGCCGGGTTGGAGAGCTCCTTCGCCTCTTTTGTCCATGCCTCGTACTCCGCAAGTCCCTCGATGTTACCGAGACCTCTCTTCTCCACCTCCGCGAGCGCCAGCGCCAGTCCCTTGAACCGGTTGATGCCGCGCGTGATGGAGTAGAGGTTGATAGAAAGCCAAAGCTCCATGCACTCCGCTTCATGCTCCGTCAGTCCGAATGTTTTGATCCACTGCGGTCCGAAGCAGGTTCTGTGCTTTACTTCCATCGTGTCCATCGCACAGCCGTCGCTGTCAATGCACACGATACAATCACTTTTTTTCTGAAAATCAAAATACCCCATTGTTCCACCTCATGTATTGCCGCCTCTTCCGGCTCCTTTGCAAGCTTTTATACGCCGGAGTATGCCGCAAATGCTCCGTCGATCGGAATACATGCGCCATTGACAAATCCGCTTGCCTCCTCACATGCCAGGAACAGGACGGAACCGATCAGTTCCTCCACCTCACCAAAACGGTCCATCGGCGTATTGTTTAAAATCTTGCCGGTTCTGGCTGTCGGTGTCCCATCCTCATTGAACAGAAGCTTTGCATTCTGCTGTGTGGAGAAAAATCCCGGTGCGATCGCATTGCAGCGGATACCCACCTTGGAAAAATGCACTGCAAGCCACTCGGTAAAGTTGGAAATTGCCGCTTTTGCACCGGAGTATGCCGGAATCTTCGTCAACGGGGTGTAAGCGTTCATCGAGGAAATGTTGATGATGCTCGCACCTTTTTTGTTGACCATATCAAGCGCAAATACCTGTGTCGGAATCAGGGTACCCATGAAGTTCAGGCTGAATACAAAAGAGACACCGTCCGCATCCAGGTCAAAGAATGTCTTCATCTGTCCGAGATCCTCCGGCACAAAATACTCGTCGTCGGTCGTCGCTTTCGGGTTGTTGCCGCCGGCACCGTTGATTAAGATATCGCAGGTTCCGAAGTCCGCAGCGATCTGGTCTCTCGCCGCCTGTACGCTCGCTTTCTCAAGCACGTTGCACTTGTATCCCTTTGCAATATAGCCCTTTGCCGTAATGTCATCCGCATGCTTTTTTGCCGCATCCTCATTTAAGTCGAGCAGCGCTACCTTTGCGCCGGTCATTGCCATTGCCTCCGCAAGCACGGAGCAGATGACTCCGCCCGCACCTGTCACAACAACCACCTTGCCTGTCAGATCAATCTGAAATGGTAACTTCATGTTCGTCTTCCTCCTGATTTCTATTTTTCTGATATTTATTTTTCCTTTGAAGCCTTCTCCACAGCCTCAAATAATCCGTTGATATAGGTTGCTCCAAGCGCACGGTCATAGAGTCCGTAGCCCGGTCTTCCGGTCTCTCCCCAGATCATTCTTCCGTGATCCGGTCTCACATATCCGGTAAATCCATTGTCATGCAGCGCTTTCACAATCGCATACATATCCAGAGAGCCACAGCTGGAGAGATGTGCACGCTCCTCAAAACCATTCTCAAGCACTGCAACGTTGCGCAGATGTGCAAAATGAATTCTTCCCATTGCCGCATATTTTGCCGCCATCTTCACCACATCATTCTTGTTCGAGCAGCCGAGGGAGCCGGTGCACAGTGTGATGCCGTTGTGCGGATCATCCACAAGACCGAGGAAACGATCAATGTTTTTCTCGCAGGTGATGATGCGCGGAAGTCCGAAAATGCTCCAGCACGGATCATCCTCATGGATCGCCATGTTGACGCCGCACTCCGCCGCAACCGGAATGACTCTCTCCAGGAAATACTTCAGATTGTCCCAAAGATCATCCTCAGACATTGCGTTGTACTCTGCAACCACCTGCTTTAACTCTTCTCTGGTGTAGCTTGCATCCCAGCCCGGAAGTGTCAGATCACTGTCGCTCTGCAGCGGATTCACAGCATCCACCTGCTCCTGATAATATACCAGGGAGGTCGAGCCGTCCGGCAGCACGTGGTCAAGCTGTGTTCTCGTCCAGTCAAATACCGGCATAAAATTGTAGCAGATGCACTTTACTCCGGCTTTTGCCACACGTCTGATGTTCTCGCAGTAGTTCTCAATGTAGCGGTCACGGCTCGGCTTGCCAAGCTTGATGTCCTCATGTACCGGAATACTCTCGATAACCTCAAAATGAAGTCCGGCATCCTCCACCTGCTTTTTCAGTGCTGCGATGCTCTCCTCGCCCCACACCTCTCCGACCGGAACGTCATACACAGCCGTTACGATCGAGTGCATTCCCGGGATCTGACGGATGTTCTCCAGGGTCACCTTGTCATCTGGTCCATACCAGCGAAATGATAATTTCATAGTTTCCTCCGTTCTGCGGAAGGTCCTTTCCGCGCATGTGATATTTGCTTGTATACATGTCTATGATATTGCTCCATGTACGTCTCTTTGTTTCTTTTCCTTGACTATATCATGCTTGTATACAAGCGTCAACATCCATCTTTCTTTTTTTCTGTTTTGTATAGTTTTTTGTATCCGTTTTGTCTATTATTCACAATTTACGTCGATGTTTCCGCAGACTCTGCTTTTTTTCTTGTTGTATACAAGTGGATATTTTCCGGCAGCTTTTTTCTTATTTCATTTTCTTGCGCCACGTTCCGCACACCTTAAGTTCTACAGGGACTTTTTGCCGAAATCCGTCAGGATTCCTTCTACTGTCCTGCTCTTTTTTCATCCTGCCCCAAGGAACAGCGTTCCCGTTTTTTCCCGATCCTATGTATGCATATGCAAGGTGCATGTTCCGAGCTCCGGAAAAATAGATTGTAATTTGTTCCAATGGGATTTATATTAGAAATATGTTCACATTTTGAATGGTAAGAATGGACATCAAACTGCCCGCAGAGGAGTATGTTATGAACGGAACCAGACATACCGGCACATCCGTTGCCGTTTATAAAGATTTAAAAGAACAGATTCTTCATCTGGAGCTTCCGCCGGGATCTGCCATCAGCGAGATCGACACGGCCGCCACATTCCATGTATCGCGCACCCCGGTGCGGGATGCTTTTAAAATGCTTGAGCGCGAGGGGCTTCTGGAGGTCCGCCCGCACATCGGTACATTCGTCTCCCTGATCGACCTCAACATGATCTCCGACATTCTCTATCTGAGGGAGACCTTAGAGCAGGCAGTGTTAAGAGATCTGACCGCAGGGTACGACAAATCCCAGGAATTCCGCATCCGCCTGCTGTTGCAGCGCCAGTGCGAACTTCTGGAACAGGATCTGCCCGCCGAGGAACTCGGCCGGGCCTTCATCATTAACGACAACGAGTTCCACACAACGCTCTACGAGCTCGCCGGGAAACGTACCGTCATGGATTTTCTGACCGGAGTGAGCTCCCAGTACGAGCGCTTCCGCACCTTTTTGAATCTGGGCGACCGCGACAATCTACTGCGGCTGTACAACGACCATATCAAAATCTGGTCGTGTATCTCCTCGCGGGATTATGAGGGGCTCTCGGATGTAGTTTCCCATCACATCTACGACGGCTTCAATGCAAGCACCGAGATCATCTCCAGGCATCCGGACTATTTCTGTCCGTTTCACTAGAATCTTTTAGAGCCGGCAATCCGCAGGCGGGTTACGCCTGTCGGATTGTCTCACAGACGCGGTCCCACTCCTGTTTTAATGACGTCATTTTCTCTTGCAGCTCTTCGCGCGTTCCTGCACGTAAGAGCGCAACAATCGCCGCGCTCTGCTCAAAAAGTCCCGTAATCCCCAGCGTTCCGGTCAGTCCTTTTATAGCATGCACCTGCTCCAACAGCTCCGCTTCATCCTGCTGCTCCAATGCCGTCCAAGCCGCATCCATGTGTGCATCCTCCGGCAGCTTTCGCAGATATTTTTCATAAATCGCCTGCTTTCCCATAAACCGTGCCAATGCGGCATCGTAATCGATTCCGGCTGCGCGCAGTGCGTTCTCATCCATGGCAGTCTCCCCCTATCACGCTTTCTATGGTTAAAATTCTACTACCAGATGCAGCAATACGCAAACATTTATTTCTTCATTTTCGGCTGGAAAATCAGGCTTGCCAGATAGCCAAACACCAGCGCTGCCGATATGCCCACCGCGCTTGCCTGAAAGCCTCCCATGAAAATTCCAAGGAAGCCATATTGATCCACCGCCTCTTTCACGCCCTTCCACAATACATTTCCAAATCCGAGCAACGGCACACTAGCGCCGGCTCCCGCAAATTCTACAAACGGTTCATAGACCTGTATCGCTCCAAGCAGTGTGCCAAGACACACCAGAAGCACCATGATGCGCCCCGGAAGCATTTTTGTTTTTTCCATTAAAATCTGCACCAGCGCGCAGATCAGCCCGCCAACCCAGAATGCATTGACATAATCCATAGCATTTTCCCCCTTTCTATCCCGCATGCTCGATGACGACCGCATGCGCAATTCCCGGCACCGTCATTCCCTCATTAAAGGAAACGGTGGAGAGCAGCGCTCCCGTCGGGACAAACAGGATTCTTTTCCATTTCCCTTCCTCGATCTGCCGTATAAAATGTGCCGAGAGCGTCACTGCCGCACACCCGCAGCCGGAACCGCCGGCACCCGTTCCCTGTTTGTCTGCATCATAGATCTCAATCCCGCAGTCGGTGTGGATGCTGCTGATGTCATACCCTCCGGCTCTCGTCAGATCCCAGAGAATCTCCTGCCCGACTTTTCCGAGATCGCCGGTAATGATCTTATCGTAATCCGTCACGTTTCTTCCGAAATCCGACAGATGGCGGCAGATCACGTCACTGGCGGCAGGCGCCATAGCCGCTCCCATATTCATCGAATCCTTGATGCCGTAATCAACGATCTTACCGGTCGTGATCCCCGTGATGCGCGCCTTGCTTCTTTTTTTCCCAAGCACGTAAGCACCGCTCCCCGTGACCGTCCACGTCGCTGATTTTGGGCGCTGATTGGCATATTCCAGCGGAAAACGGAACTGCTTTTCCGCGCTGGCAAAATGGCTCGACGTCATCGCCACAACATAATCTGCATACCCCGCCGCCACACACATCGCGCCCAATGAGAGTGCTTCGCCGCAGGTGCTGCACGCTCCATAAAGCCCGAACAGCGGCACCTGGTAGTCCATGAGTCCGAAGGATGTCGCAATATTCTGCCCGAGCAGATCTCCCGAAAACAGATAGCGGATGTCCTCGGTTTTCAAGCCTGCCTTTCCGACCGCCAGCGTAAATGCTTCCTTCTGCAGGGTACTCTCCGCCTCCTCCCAGGTATTCTGTCCGAACTTGTCGTCCTCGCCCACCACGTCGAAGCGGTTCCCGAGCGGTCCTTCGCCCTCTTTTTTCCCAACAATACTCGCACTGCTTATGATGTAAGGAGCCTCCGCAAACGCGAGGCTCTGCTTCCCGACCTGTATCTCCATATCACTGCTTCCTTTCGCAAGACTTTTCCTTAGTATGCGGCGGACAAACGTGTATTATACCGGTAAAATACCATTTTGATTTTTGTTTTCTTCTGTTCACAAACTTTCCGGCACCGGTTCGACTTTTTCTGTTGTGAATATGGTTCGTTATTGCGAAAAATGATTCGTTGCCCGGATGATAGTTTAACTGTCCGGAAATTGGGGAGGCTGGGCGTGAAACTGGTTTGACTGTTTAGAAATGTTTCGCATGATCTTGAAATGATCGGACTACTAGTCAAAAACGAAATTTCGCCGGCAGACAAAAACAGAGGGTGCATGCGGGTGCCGAATTTCCGGCACGCATGTGCACCCTCTGTTTTATCACCTTTTTTGCGCTGTTTTCTGCGCATCTGAAGTTCCGCTGGAACTTCTAATATGAATCTGTAAGATTCATTATATCATCTTTTTGCGCTGCTTTCTTAAAGCTCTCCTAGAAATCGACCTCTGTATCGTAGTAGCAGCATTTTAACAGTTTTTCCATCTCTTCCTGGCTCGGCTGACGCGGATTCGATCCTGTGCAGGCATCCAGAATTGCATTTGCTGCAATCTCCGGCAGTCTCTCTAAGAATACTTCCTCCGGCACAAATCCCTGCTCAGTCGGATAACTGTCCGCGCCGTAATTCTTGATACAGTGCGGAATCTTAAGATCATCATTCATGCCGCGCAGATATGTAATGAGGAGCGCCACTTTTTCGTCCAGCGTACCTCCGCCCAGTCCCATAAAATCTGCGATCTCACCGTAGCGCTTTTTCGCGGTCTCATCCTTGGCGTTGAATGCGATGACCTTCGGCAGATACATGGCGTTTGCTGCACCGTGAATGATATGTGCGCCGTAATCTGCAAATGCAGCACCCGTCTTGTGAGCCATCGAATGGACGATTCCAAGCAGTGCATTGGAAAATGCCATACCGGCCAGACACTGTGCATTGTGCATAGAATCACGTTTTTCCATATCTCCGTTATAAGAGCCCACAAGATCTCTCTGGATCATCTTGATCGCATGCAGGGCAAGCGGATCGGTAAAATCACAGTTCGCCGTGGAAACATACGCCTCGATGGCATGCGTCATCGCATCCATACCGGTATGCGCTACCAGCTTCTGCGGCATCGTCTCTGCAAGCTCAGGATCCACGATCGCCACATCTGGCGTAATCTCAAAATCTGCAATCGGATATTTGATTCCTTTTTCATAATCCGTAATGATGGAAAATGCCGTCACTTCCGTCGCCGTTCCGGATGTGGAAGAGATCGCGCAGAAATGTGCTTTTTTGCGGAGCTTCGGAATTCCGAATACCTTGCACATATCTTCAAACGTAATGTCCGGATATTCATACTTGATCCACATTGCTTTTGCCGCATCAATCGGAGAGCCGCCGCCCATCGCCACGATCCAGTCCGGCTTAAATTCTTCCATTGCCTTGGCACCTTTCATCACCGTCTCCACCGATGGATCAGGCTCAATTCCCTCAAACAGACAGACTTCCATTCCTGCTTCTTCCAGATACTGCTTTGCGCGATCCAGAAATCCAAAACGCTTCATGGAACCTCCGCCGACACAGATCATCGCGCGCTTTCCCTCAAAGTCCTTTAAAGCCTCCAGCGCTCCCTTTCCGTGATACAGATCGCGCGGTAACGTAAACCTTGCCATATGCTCCTCCAATCCGCCACTTCCTGTGGCAACCATTTTTTACAGCCTTTGCCCGCCGTTACTATCATACCCCAAATCCGGCGTCGTTTCTGCATATGTTAAGTATAACATATGGGCAACCGGCGTGGCAATTCTTTCCGTTTCTATTCTGCACATTTTCATAAGAGATTTTCGCATCGCGTTCTGATATGCCGTTCCCATGTTCCGGCGTGGCAGGTTGGGGTGGATTCCAGGGGGTTCACATCTAAAGCAGGTGACTCGGTTTTTTAGGTTTTTTAGGGTTTTTAGGATTCTTACCGCCCGGGCTTGACGGCATTCTTTCTGCCAGTCGCTTTCCGCTTCATACCACGCAGCATTTCTTTGTCCTCCGCACTTACACGGTATGACTCCAGCATTTTCTGAATTGCCTTATTATAGGTAAAATCATCCAGTTCATTTTCCAGCAGAAATGCATGGGTCTCCTGCGGAAATTTTGCATAGGCAGTCGCAATTCCCCATGCAACTCCCATTTTGCAATAATAGCCCTCATGCTTCAGGCTGTTATATACAGCGAGCACACGGTCAATATATTCAGGCACCAGAAAATGATCCATCAGCATCACTGCCACCACCCGCTGTTCAAATTCACTCTTAGACGCGCGGTATTGCATCAAAAAATTCCACACCTCTGCCCGGTGCTTTCGGGCAATCTTAAATGTAGAACAAAACCCATCATTGACTGACCAGTCGTGGATTTTCGGAATAAACGCTGCGGCATATTCCAAAAGCTCCTCCATCTCCGCTTTCACGTAGCCAATCACAAGTCCCTGCAGCATGATCTCCTCGTAGGTGTCATCGCGTGCCTCCTTGAGATAAGTTCTCCAGTCTTCCTTTGCGAGCTGCTTCGCCAGCGAGCGCAGCACCGGAAGCCGCACTCCCAGAATCGAATCTGTCCCCGGAATCAGGCTGCTGGTAAAATCTTTGAACTGCTTTTCCGCATGTTTCTCTAAAAAATCACGTATCTGTTCGTTTGTCATTCTTGCCTCTCTTTGCACTGTCCATAATTTGGTGTAAATGCGATTCTGTGTCTGCGCTGCTTTCTGCGCATCTGAAGTTCCGCTGGAACTTCT
>OLGL01003182.1_pt1 | contig 10900 bp, 6 predicted proteins | sample 1605041 | NCBI WGS metagenome assembly OLGL01 (sample SAMEA3888905, study PRJEB22519) | human gut metagenome | biome: human gut; feature: human-associated habitat; material: faeces | place: Denmark | collected 2010 | reverse complement strand
ACAGGAACACTTACAAATCCACCTTTTGAAAAAATTACATCCGGTTTTAACTGCTTGATCAGGTGGTTGGCTTCACTGAAGCCTTTCAGGACGCGGAACGGATCCGTAAAGTTCTGAAGGCTGAAATACCGGCGGAGCTTACCGGAAGAGATTCCATGATAAGGAATTCCCATTTCCTCGATTAATCTTTTTTCGATACCGTTATAGGAGCCGATATACTGGATATGGAATTCCCTGCTGTTCAACCAGCTGCTTTTCCATACCGTTGTAAGAACCGATGTAATGTATGTCATACTGCAGTTCCCGAAGACGGGGAAGCAGTGCAATATTAGGTGTAACATGTCCGGCAGTACCTCCGCCGGTCAGAATGATGCGTTTCATAATAAAAATCCTCCCATTGATGGTGCGAATTAAGATTCGCAGTTGATACAGGCAGAGAGACTGCCCTGATATCATAATATTAAACAGGTGAAGGAAAAAGGTCAAGTTAAAGGGAAAAGAAATCCAAAAGAATGAGGTTTAAAATGGAAAAACATGAAGATAATCTGGGTAAGCTTTTAAAAGCTGAACTGGAAAAAGAAGCCGGGGAAATCATGGAAGAAATGGACTCGGACGAATCACTGCAGGACATTTCCTTTCCAGAAGACCTGGATGAAAAGATGTGGAGTAAAATCCAAGAATATGAAGAACAGCAGAAAGCATATGAAAAACTGTCAGATGACGACAAGGAGGCAATCCGTCTCGGACGAGAGGTTCAGGCACTTCGCGGCGGGGAGAATACGAAAGATCATCTTAAGAAAGATGTGGAGAGTGACAGTTATATAGATAATGTTGTGCCAATTGAGTATGTGAAGCATGAAACAGATAATAAAGCAAGTGACGACGGTACGAACGAAGAGATCGAGAAGGAAGCCGGAAAGAAGAAAGTTAAGAAGAGAAAACGGCACTGGAAGGTATATGGAATCGTGGCGATCGTGGCTGTGCTTGCTATGATGTGGAGCATGGTGAGTATTGGTGGGACGCCGTTCTTTGGCAGAGTGTTGAATGATATTATTGGTGATAGAGAAATGGTTAAGGTTAATACGGAAAGGGAGGATGGAGATAAAAATAAGGTTGATGGACACGATGAAGAAAAAGTATATGAAGAAATAAAGGAGAAGTTTGGAGTCGATATTGTTCGATTTTTGAAAAAACCTAATGATATGGTGTTGCTACAAAGTGATATAGATGAAGTATTGAAAAGGGGTTGTTTGATTTATGAAAATAGAGAAACACTTATTCAATATCAAATGGAAATTCAGAGTGAAAATAAATCTTATGCTTATGATGTAGAAGATGAAAAAGTAAAAAAAGAACAAATAGTAGTTGATGGTAATACGATTGATATTATTCAATATGAGTTAGATGATGGGAAGGAAGAATATGTAGCACGGTTTACATATGAAGGAGTATTTTACACAATAAATGCTACTATGAGTGAAGAAGAATTTAAAGAATTTTTAAAAAATTTATATTTTTCTAAGTAAAACGCGTAAGTTTTTTCCTGTTTGGTTGTTTACTTAATAGAGAGGCAAAGAAAGAGGATTAAAAAACAGCAAAGAGGAATGAGAAAAATTATGAAAAGACGTATTTTATCTATATTAGGAAGCGCTGTTCTGTTGTGCGGAGTAATTACAGTATCTACAGCAAACGTCAGTGCATCTGAAAGAGAGTTAGAACAAGTTGACGGTTCCTATCTTACGACAGAAGAAAAATCAACAGGGTATATCGTCTCCTGATCTAAGGGGAGTGCATCTGATGGATGGGGAATCTACGATATCAAAAGCCGGAATCTCCCGTATATATGCGTATGGAGCAACGACCGCAAATCATAAAGTGAAATACATGGCAACAATCGTGTATGTCGATCGATATGATGAAAAGAATGATGAGTGGGGGCAGATAGACGCATGGGTAGCGGAAGATGAGAATACATATTATATGTCTACCGCAAAGTCTCTGAAAGTAGACAGAGGATATTATTACAGAGTTCATTGCAATCATATTGCGGGAAATGAATATCCTTATGAAGAAGAATTTTCTGTAACAAATGGAATATTAATCCCATAAAGTGCATATAATGAATTATCCCCTTTTTAAGTCTTGAGAGCAGCCGTCACATTGACGCTTCGGCAACTAATAATCAGTACATGATTTGAGAACCTGTTCCGAAAAACACCACATATTATTCGCGTACATATGACGGCTGCTCTCAGGATTTAAAGAGGGGGGTTGCTTTTTATACATTATACGATATGAGCTGAAAAACTTCTACTTGTAAATGAAAAAATGTAATGACAGAGTAAGATAGGGATAAGACCGAGTGCATAATGCACCCGGTTTTTTACTGTATCAAAATAATAAAGTTATGTAAAAAATGCACAAAATTATTTAAAAACAGGTGGAAATATTAAAAAGTGTAGACAAAAACAAGTTGAAAGGATTATTATAGAAATAACTGTATCCGTGTGTCCGGATGATTAAAGCTGGGCTGAGAGATGGATACATAGAAGGAGAAAAAGAATAATATGAAAAAGAAAAGAGTAGCGGCGCTTGTAATGGCAGCAATACTCGGTGTGACAGGATTTTCTGTTCCGGGTATTGGAGTTGTGCAGGCAGAAGAAGCTCACACAGAAATGAGTGGAGAGGCTGAACAGCAAGAAATAAATCTTGCGGCAGACAGGGGAAGCACTGCGCGGGCATCTAAGTTTCTTGCGGCATCGGGCAACCTTCCCGCAAGAGAACCGGGGCTTGCGTTTGACGGAATTTCCGATAATAACGGAGAAGCGGATAACAGCAGATGGCAAAGTGGAGAGGACGCGGAGTTTTCAGAGCAGTGGCTGGAAGTAGACCTGGGAGGAATTTGCGTTGTATCAGAGATCAAGGTTGATTTCTTTGCAAGGCTGTACGGAGATTTCCGTGTGGAAGTTTCTGATTCCAATGCAGAAGACGCAGTGTGGACAACGATTGCGACTGCAGACATGCCGGAAGGTACAGATCTGAACTTGAAAAAAACTGTTGATGTGAAGGAAAACGGAAAAGCGAGAGAGATTCCACGCTATATAAGGCTTTACTTTACATCAGGAAACAGTCAGGCGGCAAACCGCAGTATCGGGGTGCGGGAATTTCAGGTGATTGGAACGAAGAAAAGTGAAAGCGGTTATGAGACGATCACAGGAAATATCGCATTGAATAAGACGGCGTCTGCGTCAGGAGTAGAGGCGGCAATGCCGAATCTGACTGCAAATCTTGCAGTTGACGGACAGAAGTCGGATACTTCCAGATGGTCTGCACCTACAATGAAAAACGGAACTTCACCAAATCAGCAGCAGACCCCGCAGTGGCTTGAGATAGATCTGAGAAATGAGGTTACGAATATTACAAGCATCGACCTTTATTTTTATAAACTTGTATATTCGATCGACTATGAGATTCAGACAAGGGCTGATAAAAAATCAGAGTGGAAAACTGTTAAACATGTGACATGTCAGCCGGGAAATGAGCAGAATAAGCATGATAGTATCACAGATGTAGAAGGAAAGCGTCTTGACCGTTATGTGCGTTTCTATTTCAATAAAGTAAATACGAACGCGGGCGGCAACAGTGTTTCTGTTCAGGAAATTGAGATACATGGGGATCAGGTACAGACACCCGAGGTGACAGATCCGGCGCCGAAAAATGCAAAAGAAGCGATGGATTCTGTAAAAGCGCTTGAGGCGATCACGGTAGATTCTGAGACAGTTCCGCTTCCGAAGATGCCTGATGGATTCAGTATTAGTGTGAAGGGAAGCGAATATCCTCAGGTTATTTCTGATGAGGGTCAGATCAGTGATCATAATATGTATGATTATGATATGGATGTGATATTGGAAGTTGTGAATGAAAATGATCCTGAAGATACGGCAGAGAAAACATTTCAGGTTCATGTGCCGAATAAAAAATCAAAACATGCAGAGATTTATCCAGAGATAAAAAATCAGAATGAAGAACCGGAAGTGATTCCAAGTCTTCAAGAATGGTATGGATATGAGGGAGAAGTTAAGCTTACGGAAAATTCCCGTATTGTTTTAAAGGACGGCGCAGGAGTCGGACTTGAGAAAGTAGCGTCTCAGTTTAAGAGCGATATGAAAGAAATTACCGGAATGGAACTTGAGGTTGTCAGCGGAGAAGGCGGAGACGAAGACGATATCTTGATTGAGTCACTGCCGGAAGATACATACGACACAGGCAAGGAAGGATATTTACTGAAAGCAGACGACGGAGGAATTCATATCAGCAGTAACGGATACACCGGATGTCTGTACGGAACAAAGACGTTAGAGCAGGTGTATTATACACAAGACGGAACGTATTCTTTCCCTAAAGGTGTGACAAGAGATTTCTCTCAATATGAAGTACGCGGAGTAATGATCGATATCGCGCGTGTTCCGTATCGTTTGGATGCTTTGAAAGATATTGTGAAGACGTTTTCATTTTATAAAATTAATGAAGTACATTTTCATCTGAACGATAATCGTCATTCGGGAGCTACGACAGGACGCGAAGATTATAATAACTGGAAAAATTATAAAGGAATGTTCCGTTTGGAAAGCAAAACGTTTCCGAGTTTAAAGACAGATCCTCAGCAGAATGCATATTACAATGATGAAAACGGAGCTTACGGCGGAGAACCGCAGTATACAGCAGAAGAATATAAAGATCTCCAGCAGTTTGCGATGGATTGCGGCATGAATCCGATTTCGGAAATCGATGCGCCGGGACATTCGTTGTTATTTAACAGATATGTGAGAAACAATATCGAGGAAATCAGAAAAGTACAAGGTTTTGAAAATATGCCGGAAGACGGAATTAAAAGCGACCGGGACTGGGAGCTGCTTTCTGTAAAAGGAGAAAGCGGACAGTGGGCGTTAAAGTTTCTTAAGGCGCTGTACAGCGAATATCTGAACGAAGCAGATCCTGTATTTTTAGGAGACACGGTTGATATCGGAGTGGACGAATACTGGAGTATTAAGAACGATGAATTTGACGGAATGCGTAATTACATCCGTGAGATGGCTGACACCGTTCAGGAAAGCGGAAAAAAAGTACGTATGTGGGGATCTATGAAGCAGTATTTTGATGATAAAGGAATTTCCACAAAAGATTATACAGATATCGAAATTGATTTCTGGTCAAATTCATGGGATAATGCGGCGAAACGAAGCGCCGAAGGATTTAAGATCGTCAATGTGGATTCTTTCCATTTGTATGGAAATACAGGAAGGGATAAACGCGATGTTGTCAATGTAGAGCATATTTTCAATAACTGGACACCGGTTACATTCAGCAGCAGCGGTACGGTTCAGCCGGCAGATCCGAATCTTCTCGGAGCAAAGACTGCGATGTGGGCAGATATTGCAGACATGGGTGTGACAGAACGTGATAATTACGAACGATTGATGCGTCAGGCTGCTGTTCTTAGTGAGAAAACATGGGGCGGAACGGATGAAGACCAGACATATGAGGAGTATAGCCTCAAGTTTGAAAAATTAAAAGCAGGTCCGGGAGTGGAACTGGCATCCGATATTCCTTCAGAGACATCGCTTGTATTAGATTATGATTTTAAAAATGTAAAATCAGGCGAGGACGGAACAGTCGTATATGATGCGGCAGGAAACGGATATAATGGAACAGTTATAAACGCAGATGTGAAAGAAGAAGATGGTAAAAACTGGCTTGACTTGAACGGAGATGGAAGTCTTACGACAGGGTTAAGATCTGTTGATTATCCATATACAGTTCAGTTTGATCTGAAAGTGGATAAAAAAGGAGACGCACAGTTGTTTGATGGACGAGACGGTCGTTTGTCGATCGGATCAGACGGAAAATTAAAGATCAACCGTTCTTATTTTGAGCAGAAGTTTGATTATACAATTCCTGAAAATAAGAGTGTAAATGTAACGATCGTCGGAACACAGCAGGTAACAAAACTTTACATCAACGGAGAATTTAAACAAGCATTGACGAGAACAACAAATTCAGAAACGGATTACAATCATCTTTTATCTACATTTGTATTTCCGTTGACAACGATCGGAAACGGATTTGACGGAAAGATCGCAGACTTGAAAGTTTATGACAAAGCATTGTCCCCAAAGACGATTAAATTGGCGGCAGAGGGTAAAGCAGTGACAGAAGTCAATGTAGCGCAGGACAAAGCTGCAGCAGGAACAGCGCAGCATAAAGGCGATAATAATTACGACAATGCAAATAAAAAGCTTCGTGTAGGCTGGAAGGCGATTGATGGTGACGGAAATACGGCAGACGGAAAACATGGAACAGATGTCAGTGAGAAAGACTCTTTCTTTGAAGGTCTTTATGCAGACAGCAGTTTTGCGGTAGATATGCTTCAGACACATCAGATCGATCATCTTGTCCTTCAGTGGGATAAAGCGCCGGCGACATTTAAACTTCAAGTTTCTTCAGACGGAAAAGTTTGGAAGGATATTGAAGGAAAAGCATCTATAAAAGGCGAATCAGTAAATACAATCAAGTTTGAACAGCCGCTTGAGACACGTTATATTAAGATGCAGGGCGTTGACGGAACATTCCAGTTAAGAGAATTTGAAGCATATGAAACGGTAAATAAAGATCATTTGAAAGAGACGCTCAAAGCAGCAGATGATAAGTTAAAAGAGTATGGTATCCAGTACGGTGATGAGAAGTATAAAGAGTTCTTTGCAGCGTATATGGAAGCAGAATCAGCGTATGAAAATGCATATGCATTAAATCATAATGTTTCTGAAAAAGCAGACGCATTGAAAGCTGAGACAGAAAAACTTGAAAATCTGAATCCGAAACCAGAACCGACGCCGGAGCTTAAGAGTGTAACAGTAACGGCAGAGAGTAAGAAACTGAAAGTCGGAGAGGAAACGACAGTGACAGCAAAAGTTGATCCGACAGATGCAAAAGATGTTACAATCACATGGAAAACGTCTGATGCGACGGTGCTCAAAGTAGATGAAGCAGGAAAAGTAACAGCGTTGAAAGCCGGAAAAGCAACGATCACGGCAACGGCAGTGCAGGGCGAAAAGAAAGTTACGGACAGTGTGGAAATCGAAGTTGAAGAAGAGGTAAAACCAGAACCGACGCCGGAGCTTAAGAGTGTAACAGTAACGGCAGAGAGCAAGAAACTGAAAGTCGGAGAGGAAACGACAGTAACAGCAAAAGTTGATCCGACAGATGCAAAAGATGTTACAATTATATGGACAACATCTGATGAGACGGTGCTCAAAGTAGATGAAGCAGGAAAAGTAACAGCACTGAAAGTCGGAAAAGCAACGATCACGGCAACGGCAGTGCAGGGTGAAAAGAAAGTTAAAGTTACGGACAGTGTGGAAATTGAAGTTGAAGAAGAAACTGCGACTCCTACTCCAAATCCAGATCCACAGCCGACACCGGAGAAGAATGACGGAGCAGTTCAAACAGGAGATAATGTTTCTCCGATGCTGTATGCAGGAGCAGCAATGACAGCCGCGGCAGTACTTGCTTTGATTCAGAGAAAGAGAAGAAAAGGATAGAAAGTACATTATCCTTTGTACACTGCGGATAGGAAAAGCAAAGAAAAAGTGCTAAGATAAAAGAAAAGACTGTATATCAAACAGAAGAAATTCTTGTAAGATATACAGTCTTTTTTGCAACGTTAATTTGTTGTATTAAAGTTTAACTCAAGATGACTGGAATAGATCGATTTATTTTTAGTAGAATAGATGGATCTATTTTTTAATGTACGGAAGTATGTGAAGCAAGTACATGATCTATAATGCGGATCGTATCAAGCGAATATTGTAGGTATTCGTGCTCGATTCCATTGTTTTCAACAAGTGAAAGAAAATTTTTTATTTCATAAATCATATTGTTGTTTACAGGTGAATAAGGCAGTATTTCTTTGATTCCACCGTTGATCGGATCACGAGAGCCTTCCCGCAGTCTGAGTTCTATTTGTGTCGGATGACTTATGTAGTCGATCAGGATAGAACCGTTTTCTCCTTGAATGACGCTCGGACGATAGGAAACCGTAACTTTGGAATAGATTGCTTCTGCGATCATATCGGGATATTCCATCAGAACAATGCCGCTGCATTCAAAATTGTTTTCCAATGAGGAAGACATAGAATGAATGTTTTTAGGTGTACCGAAAAGGCGGACAAGGGAATGAATACAATAAACTCCGATGTCTGATACAGCGGCGTTTCCGAGTGCAGGATTAAATGCATTTTCTATAATTCCGTCTTTGAAACGATCATAGCGGCTTGAATACTGGCAAAATTCAAAAGATGCTCTTCGAATTTTTCCAATGCGGGGAAGCGCGTTTTTGATCATATCAAATGCGGGATCAAAATCGGGACGCATTGCTTCTAAAAGGACAACGTGATTTTTTTTGGCACACTCGATCATGGAAAGAGCCTCTTGTTCATTTGATGCCATTACTTTTTCACAGAGTACATGCTTTTTCTTTTCCATTGCTTTTATAGATTGAGAGCAGTGTGCAAAATTAGGAGAAGCCACGTATACTGCGTCGATCGGTGAATCAAGAAACTGTTCATAGTCAGTGAATACAGTGGGAATATTATGTCTTTCGGCAAAATGATTTCCTGTGTCAGCGGATCTGGAATATACAGCGTACAGCTCTATCCCGTCAACCTGCGCAGCGGCATCGCAAAAATCATCACTTATAAAGTTTGTTCCGATAATACCTATTTTTAAAGTCATTTGTATCCTCCTTCTTTATTTTGGAATATTTTTATATTTTTTGATTTCTTTCTTTGCTCAACTGAAAAATTCGGCTGCAGCTTTGATAAAATAGTCGGTATCGTATACTCCTGCCGTCTCGTAGGGAGAATGCATGGCAAGCTGAGGCAGCCCGATATCGACTGTGTCGACTGCAACTTGGGTGTTAGATATATTTCCGAGAGTTGATCCTCCTGCCATGTCGGAACGGTTGACAAATGTTTGGACAGGAACATTGACTGTGCGGCACAGATCACGAAATACCGCAGAAGAAAATCCGTCTGTGCAGTATTTTTGATTTGCGTTAAATTTAATGACGATCCCACCGTTTAGATACGGATGATTGACCGGATCAGAGCAGTCTTGATGATTCGGATGGATCGCATGAGCATTGTCTGCGGAAATCATAAAGCTGTCTGCAAGCCGAATAAGGTAGTCTTCATCAGAAAGTCCGAGACAGGAGTTAGTGCGGGTAAGTGTGTCATATAAAAATGTAGATGCAGCCCCCTGTTTTGTCTGACTTCCAACTTCTTCGTTATCCAGAACGGAGAGAATCGGCATATAAGTTTGTTTTTGTCCTGCAAGAAATCCTTCAACAGAGGCAAACACACATTGCAGATCATCAAGCCGCGGAGCAGATACAAATTCGTTGGAAGCGCCCCATATGCTTGCTTTTTGTCTGTTGTAAAGAAAGAGGTCATGTCCGAGAATGTCCTGTTCGGACACTTCGGCTGCATCGGCGATTTGTTTCATAAAAGTGTCTTTTGCAGAAAGATTGCCGTAAAGAGGAAGCAGATCTTTTTGTGGATTATATTGATATCCGCTGTTAATATCTCTATTCATATGAATTGCGAGATTTGGAATTAAAACAAGATCTCTGTCGATGTTTATTAATTTCGATTGTAATTTATTTGTTTCTTTATCTTTAATAATCACTCTTCCGGCAATAGAAAGCGGACGATCGAGCCAAGGTGCGTAAATCATTCCTCCATAGCGTTCTACATTTAGTTTGACATAGTGATGACCGCATTCCATTTCGGGATTTTCTTTGATTTTAAAAGTCGGTGAATCACTGTGGCTTGCGATAATACGCATTCCTGCAAGTGGATTTTCGGGAATGGAAAATGCGATCAGTGATGAATTATTTCGTGTCACAAAATAATTTCCTCCGGCAGTTATGTGCCAGTGTTTGTTCTCACACAATTCCGAGAAATTATTTTTTAAAAGAAGAAATTTAATTGTTTCTACCGTATGAAAAGCTGATGGGCTGTTTTCAATAAATTGGATAAGCTTTTCACTTGTTGTTTTTGAATTCATAAAATCGGCTCCTTTTATATCTTCTCTGATGTTTTCAGAATATAAGTCGCGATGCCTTCTGTCAAGGGAAAAGAGGGAATTGATTTGATCCGATGATTTTCATATAATAAGACAAACAGAAATGAAAGGTCGAAGTATTGTAGTAGGGAGTTGATAAAATGAGAATTTTGCTTGCGGAAGATGAAAAGGACCTGAACAAAATTATAACAGCGCGTCTGAAAGATGAGTATTATAGTGTGGATTCATGTTTTGACGGGAAGGAAGCCGAGGAATATTTGACTGCCGTAAAATACGATGCGGTAATTCTTGATATTATGATGCCGAAAAAAGACGGATTATCCGTTTTGAAGGAAATGAGGAGGAAAAAGGATTCTACACCGGTTATATTACTGACTGCAAAAGACAGTGTGGAAGATCGGGTGGCAGGGCTTGACGCAGGTGCAAATGATTATCTTGTAAAGCCGTTTGCATTTGAAGAGCTGCTTGCCCGGGTACGGGTGCTTTTGAGAAAGCCGGAGGAAATGCCGAAAACATGTTACACGATTGCGGATCTGGAAGTACATCTTGATACGCATAAAGTAATAAGAGGTAAAGAAGAAATCAGACTTTCGGGAAAAGAGTTTGCGCTGCTGAGATATATGGTCCAAAATGCGGGAATTGTTCTTTCACGAGACAGATTGGAGCAGCATCTGTGGAATTATGACTATATGGGAAGTTCAAATGTTATAGATGTGTATATCCGGTATTTGAGGAAAAAAATTGATGACGGAAGAGA
>OLGL01003176.1_pt1 | contig 10932 bp, 10 predicted proteins | sample 1605041 | NCBI WGS metagenome assembly OLGL01 (sample SAMEA3888905, study PRJEB22519) | human gut metagenome | biome: human gut; feature: human-associated habitat; material: faeces | place: Denmark | collected 2010 | reverse complement strand
ATGCGAAGTGAGTTATATCACTCATTTCGCATTTATCTTATTACTTCACGAAATTTCTTTGCAATATATACCACCAGACGCAGATTGTGTTCGATCAGACAGGATCGGGCCTGATGATCTTCTGAGCTTCCCAAAAGACCGATCATGCGCCCTTCTTCCTCTGTCTCAAGAGGCGGCGGAAGAATATCAGCGCCTCCGATATAATGAACCTCCCCCTGCTTCTGCATCAGCATCGTGCGAAAACCCGGAGCCGTTTTAAACTGAAAACGGTTGGGTATGGATACTTTAACAATCATTTTACTTCCTCCTAGTTTTTATGGCGCCGCGATTCCCCTATCTTCCGGCGCCGCCGTCAAACTCCTGTATCAGGACCTCATATTCTCCTTTAGGAGAAAGAGGCTGTTTTACCACAGCCACCAAAGGCCTCGTAAGTGTATAGCAGTTCCCCTGCTGCTCCACCTTTATTTCATCTAATGTCACTGCCGGAAGGAACCCTTCTCCTCCCACACTGCGGTAGGGTATATAAGTCACTCCCCGTACCCTGGGCGATACGGCTTCGATCACTTCCTGAACAGCTACATGAACCGGCCTGCCGCTTACCGGCTCCTTCAGCCGGTTTCCCGTGTCGATCAGCCCCGCCGCCACATACATCCTGCTGCCCTGGCGCAGGGTTACCCTGCACAGGGCCTTTCTTTGCAGCAGGGACGCTGTAAGTCCTCTAAGCCAGCAGACCGCCCCAAAAACGGATGCTGTGCCTCCAAGGAGCATAAGCGCTCCGGACAGATCCGGTATCCCCAGTACCTTAAAACCGCAGGCCAATGGAAAAAAGATCCCTCCGGGCCTTAGCTGCTCTTCAAAAACCATCATGGCTCCTCCAAGAATGACAGCGCTCAGATAGATTCCCGCTGCCGCCCGGCTGATTTCTTTTATCCCCTTTACTTTGAATGCGGCTACTGCCATGGCAGCGCCTGCTGCCCCATACGTTCCTGCCGCCTTAAACGTCAGCGGCATCTGCGGAAATATAGCTGTTACACAGGCCCAGGCCGCCCCCAATGCTGCACCCCTCACGATCTGCGCGGCTCCTGCCCGGTAACAAAGCACTTGATTCACTGCCATAAGCACCATCAAATCCATAGCCATATTTACAGCAAATACTTCATCTATGTAGACTGTATAAACCACCTCGCTTTGGCCTCACCTCCCCTATCAGGCTGTCCTATGGACATTATAACGTTTCTCATATGCAAATACTGTCGAAGGGAGGGGGAAAACAGGAAAAATTTTTCGACAAAAAAACCGGTGAAACGGATAATGATATACATTTATCCATTTCACCGGTCAAATCGGTTCATTAAAATTGTTTATCTCTTATTTTTCAGAAAATCCGGAATATTGATCTGCATTTCTTTATTTGCAGTCGGCCGGAAGGATGGCGCCTGATTCTGGGCCGGAGCTGCTGTATTGCTTCCGTTGCTGCTGGCTGCAGTTGATGCCGGAGCGGTAGCTGCAGCGGAAGAGCTGAAGCTTCCTGTTCCCTGTCCAAATCGGGGAGCAGTAAAGGAAGGAGCGGTGTTTCCAGCACTCTGCTGTCCAAAGCTGCGGTTAAAGGAGGGCTGAGCCGGTCTTGTAAAGCCTGCGGAAGCGGTAGCGGCAGCTTCCGGAGCTGCGGCACGTTCTGTCTGGGCTGCAGAAGCTGCAGCAGGTGCCTTGGGCTTAAAATTTGTAAAGCCTGCCATTGCCTTTGTCACAGAAGAAGTGGAATTGTGCTCATCCAGACCGGTAGCAATTACCGTAATGCTTGCCTCATCCTGAGCATTTTCATCATACATGGCACCAAAGATAATATTTGCGTCATCTCCTGCCAGCTCCTGCACATAGCTTGCGGCGTCATTTGCCTCGATCAGGCTGATGTCACCGGAAATATTGATGATCACATGGCTTGCACCCTCAATAGTCGTCTCAAGCAGCGGGCTGGAAACGGCCTGCTTTACAGCCTCAATGGCCTTGTCGTCGCCCTTTGCCTTGCCGATACCGATGTGTGCGATGCCCTTGTCGATCATAACGGTCTGAATATCTGCAAAGTCCAGATTGATAAGGCCCGGAACATTGATCAGGTCTGTAATTCCCTGAACTGCCTGCTGAAGCACCTCATCTGCCTTCTTAAGAGCATCCGGCATGGTGGTCCGGCGGTCAACGATCTCCAAAAGACGGTCATTGGGGATAACGATCAGAGTATCCACCGCCTGCTTTAAACATTCGATCCCGTTTAAAGCGTTTGTCATACGGGCCTTTGCCTCAAAACGGAAAGGCTTTGTCACAACGCCTACGGTCAGGATACCCATATCCTTGGCAATCTTCGCAACAACAGGAGCTGCTCCGGTTCCGGTTCCGCCGCCCATGCCGCAGGTAACGAATACCATATCCGCACCTTTTAATGCCTGTGAGATCTCCTCAGAACTTTCCTCTGCGGCCTTCTCACCTACATCCGGTCTGGCGCCTGCACCCAGTCCCTTTGTCAGCTTTTCACCGATCTGCATGGCTGTGGGAGCCTTGCAGAACTGAAGGGCCTGCTTATCCGTATTGATGCCGATGAACTCCACACCTGCGATGTTCTCGTCGATCATGCGGTTTACTGCGTTGTTGCCTGCGCCGCCCACACCTACTACAATGATCCTTGCGGCATTTTCTGACTCATTTATCTTAATCTCTAACAAGATACTTATCCTCCTTATCCCTTTCATGCATCCCGGCTCTCAGAGTCTGTTTTCAGAATGCGTCTCTGTTCTCTTTTCTTCAGATATTCTTTAATATGTCATGCTTTTAGCCTAACTAATACTATATTTGATTTTATTAAAAAAATCAACCCTGAATTTTGTATTTTATTTCTTTTTAAATGTGATCCCTGCCCGGTCATTTGTCTCGCTGTAATCCCCCAGTTTCAGTGTTCCACGGATTTCCCTCAGCTGGGGCTGATCTGTAAGAATATCATTTAAAACAGAAAGCTTGCTATCAATATTTCCCATATTTCCCAAGATCACTTCCATCTGTCCGATGGTCAGGATCGGCTGGTTATACGTATCAAAGCGGATCTGATCTACCAGGATCTCATAAAGGGAAAGCTGCTGGGTCAGGTTCAAGATTTCCTCAAAGATCCGGCTGTCTGCAACCGGAAGAGGCTGATAGAGCACCACCCGCCCCAGATCCATGCCTGTGATCCAGGGTACCCCCTCTAACTTTCTGCCGGAACTTTCCACTACAATGCCTTCCCGGTCAAAGTACATATAGCTGCTCATGTAGGAAACATAGCCTACAATGCTTTTATCATAAATAATGACCTCTGCATGAAAAGGGCCGTGAAACACGATTTTATAATCCTCTACAAAGGGAATCTGCTTATGGGGATTAAGTCTGTCCCGCAGATAGGCAATGACTGAATTTTTTCCCATCCGGCCGGAAAAGAGCAGTTCTTTTGCCTGCTCTGCACTGTAGCGGCTGCTTCCTGATACCGTGATCGTCTGGATACGGACAGACAGCACAAGGATAGCCGTGAGCAGAAAAACCGCCACGGCAATCCCCAGGATCATATGCTGTTTTTCGTTTGTTTTTCTCATGCGGTATATCACTCTCCTATCCATTGGATCCTGGCTCCGAGAGCCGATAAATCCCGACAGATGTCCTCATACCCACGTTCAATATGACGGCAGTCCTCGATGACCGTCTCTCCCTTTGCAGCCAGCGCCGCTACTGCCAGCGCTGCCCCTCCCCGAAGATCTGCTGCCTTTACGGCAGAGCCCTTCAGGGAACCTGCTCCGTAAATAACTGCCGTTTTCCCCTCCAGCCGAATTAAGGCCCCCATTTTTTCAAGCTCTCCAGCTATGCCGAACCGCCCTTCAAACACACGCTCTTCAATCCGGCTCACGCCCCGGCCTGCAGCCAGAAAAGCCATGAACGGAGACTGCAGATCCGTAGGGAATTCCGGATACGGCCCCGTTTTAAGAGCGAGAGGCCCGGCAGGACCTTTGCTGCTGATCCGGATCCTTCCCTCTTTTTCACAGCCGATCCCTGTCGCCTGAAGCCGTCCGCTGCTTTCAGAAACTGTAACCTTTCCTCCGGATCGGGAAAAAAGGGCCAGAGGAAGCTTGAGCGCCGACGGGCGGACGCCTTTTAAGATTACGTCTCCTCCAGCTGCCATCACAGCAGCCCCATAGGTTCCCGCCACGATCCGGTCGCCTTCTACCCGAAAGGCGCTGTCCCTTAACGATCGCACCCCCTGGATCATCAGGTTTTTTGTGCCTGCACCGCAGATCACAGCTCCCATATTATTAAGGAAGCCGCACAGCTGGCTGATTTCCGGTTCCATGGCAGCACCGCGGATGATCGTTACTCCCTCTGCGAGCACAGCAGCCAAAAGAGCCTGCTCCGTAGCCCCCACGCTGGGATAGGAAAAAACAATCTCCGTCCCCTTAAGACGCCCGTCCTTTCCTGCGCAGGCCTCTATGATCCCGTCTTCTTCGCGGATCACGGCCCCCATTTTATTTAACGCCATAAGATGGAGATCGATGGGCCTTGCTCCGATCAGACAGCCTCCTGGATAACAGCAGTTCCCCTGCCCCATACGGCCCAGAAGAGCTCCTAATAGAATAATGGATGAACGCATGGACCGGACATATTCCTGAGGCACCTGCGTTTTTTTTATCTCTCCGGCATCAATAAAAACACTGCATCCCCGGCGGATACAGCTGCATCCCAGAGCTTCCAGGATCTTCATCATACAGGCTGTATCCTGTATCCTGGGAACATTGGTAAGAACCGTAAGACCTTTATGCAGGAGAGCGGCCGCCATCATGGGAAGGGCCGCATTTTTCGATCCCTGTATGGAAATTTCCCCCTTTAAGGGTATGCATCCACTGACACGGATTGCGGACAAAAGACCACCTCCGCAGCGATTATACTATACAAAAGTATATGCCCTTTATCCGCTGTTTGTGCATTTGTGTTTTGTTTGCTGCATCACTCATACTGCTGCACGTATCTGGTTGGATACACTGAGCACGATCCCCATCTCTACCATAAGAAACAGAACGGATGTGCCTCCATAACTGATAAAGGGAAGGGTAATTCCCGTATTGGGGATCGTATTGGTCACAACGGCAATATTTAAAATAACCTGAATGGCAATATGGGCCATCACTCCCACAACCAAAAGAGCGCCGAACAGATCCGGTGCATCATTGGCGATCATCACAAACCGGTAAATCATAAGAAGAAACAGCATGATAACCGCAATAGCACCAAAAAGACCCAATTCCTCACAAATGATGGCAAAAATCATATCATTCTGGGATTCAGGAAGGAATCCCAGCTTCTGGATGCTTTCGCCCAGTCCCTGCCCCATCAGGCCTCCGGAGCCAATAGCATAAAGTCCCTGAAGGATCTGGAAGCTCTTTCCCTCCGGATCCAGCTCCGGATTCAGCCATGCCTCGATCCGGTTATACTGATACGGTTTAAGAACATGGATATTTAAAAGGAATTTACCCAGAGGCCCGGCGGTCATAAGGATACCCAGCGCCCCTCCGCCGGCCAGGAAAAAGGGCCACTTCACCTTACAGGCTACAAACAGCATAACAAAGCCGATTCCCACCAGGATAATACCTGTACTCAGGTTATTTGCCGCTACGATCGCGCCAATGGCAACCGCCAGCAAAAATACCTTTCCCATAACGGCCCACTGGTTAATTTTTCCTCCCAGCTTCGTAATCACTGCTGCCAGCATGATGATCAACGCAATTTTTGCAAACTCAGAAGGCTGAAATCCGATGGGGCCTATATCCAGCCATCTTTTTTTTCCGTTTACCTCCCGTCCCACCAAGGTTACAATAACCATAAGAATATGAGACAATATATAGGATGGCACGGCCAGCCGGTAGAGCCAGTGATAGTCCATCTTGGAAATGATCAGCATAAAGATAAAGCCTCCCAGGGCGATTCCACCCTGGCGCTGCATAAAATAGGCACTGTTATTATTCAGGTCATCATTCAGCTGGGCCGTATAGGAACTGGCGCTGTAGATCATTACCAGTCCGAAAACGGTGAGGACAATAATGATCACCACCAGGCTCAGATCGTAAAAGCTGCGTTCCCTTTTCTTTTTCGGAACCGCTCCTGCCTCATAAGCCTGCTTCTGATTCCCATACTCATATGCTGCACGGGCCGCCTGCGTCCGGCTGCCCTGCTGCATTCTCTGACCCTGTCCCTGGCGGGGCTCTCTCTGCACCCTCTGGGCCTGAGGGGAACGTCCGCTCGGACGCCTTCTTTCATCCTGCTCATACCGGCTGTTCCGGGAAGTCCTCTGCACCGTACGGCTGCCGGTCCCTGTCTTTCTCTTTTTACTGTCTCCGGGTCTTTGCGCAGACCGGACGTCTCTCACCGGGGCTGCATCATACCGCGCCGGCACTCTGGCCGCCGCTGCTCCCGTTATTCCTTCCGGCCTCGCTGCCCGGCGCTTATTTCCAGCCATTCCTTTCTACCTCCTACAGAGCCATCACGCATTCCTTAAAGACGCGCCCCCGTTCCTCAAAATCCTTAAACATCCCCCAGCTGGCACAGGCCGGGCTTAAAAGCACACAGTCTCCGGAATCAGCATAAACAGCGCAGACCTGCACCGCCTCCTGAAGATCCTCCGCATACATAACATCTGTAAAGCCGTGCTCCCTGGCACAGGCCGCAATCCGATCCCTGGTCTGTCCGATCAGCACCAGATACTTTACCCTGCCGGAAAATTCCTTGGCCCAGTCACTGTAATCACTGTGTTTGTCATACCCTCCTGCGATCAGGAGCACCGGCCCCGGCATAGCCTTAAGAGCCCGGATGGCAGCCTCCGGATTCGTTCCCTTGGAATCATTATAATAGCGAACCCCGGTGCGTTCCCGCACAAACTCGATCCGATGCTCGACCGGCTTAAACTCCCTGGCCGCTTCTCCAATCGCCTCAAGGGATATGCCAAGGGTCATGGCAGCAGCAGCGGCAGCCATCACATTTTCATAGTTATGCTGGCCTAAAAGCTGAAGCTCCTTCACATTTAAAAGAACCGTTTCTTTTCCGGCCTTTGCATATATGATTTCTTCTCCTTTCAGGAAAAATCCGTCCTTTAAGCTCTCTTTTGACGAAAACCAGATTACCTTTGGCTTCAGCCCCTCTTTTTTACCAAATTCCTTTAAAATGGGATCGTCAAAATTCAGGACAACCGTATCCTCCTCCGTCTGGTTCATAGTGATGCACTCTTTGATCTGAGTATACGTTTCCATGGTTCCGTGACGATCCAGATGATCAGGCGTAATATTTAAAATAACGCTTACATTGGGCTTAAAATCCATAATGGTTTCCAGCTGAAAGCTGCTGATCTCAGCTACGGCAACCGAATCCTCTGTCATTTCTGCTGCTTTTGCAGTAAAAGGTTCGCCGATATTTCCCACTACAAAAGTTTCCTCATATTTTTTCCTTACCATCGCTCCCGTCAAAGCTGTGGTGGTCGTCTTTCCGTTTGTTCCCGTAATGGCAGCCAGCTTTCCTGCGCTGCACTGATAGGCTAGTTCGACTTCTCCAAGGATTGGGATCCTGGCCTCATCTACTACTGCCACAAAAGGACTTGTAAGAGGAATTCCCGGACTGATAATGCACAGCTCCACCCCAAGAAGGTCGGAGCGCTTGATCTCCCCTAAAACAACGTTTACCTTAGCGCCCTCTTCAAACCGGGCCTTGATCTCTTTTTCATCCAGAGCTGTATTCCCATCATAGAGAACTACCTCTCCTCCCCGGTTAAGAATCAGCTTTGCCGCAGCAATGCCGCTTTTGCCGGTTCCCGCAACTAATACTCTCTGATTTTGATCCATTCGTGGTTAAACCTCCTTCTTTGCCTAAGCTGCCGGCGCTCTTACAGTCCCAGATAAGCGACCATGCATAAAATGGCCGTAACAATGGAAAATACGGCTACAACCCTTGTTTCAGACCATCCGCACAGTTCAAAGTGATGATGGATGGGTGCCATTTTAAAGATTCTCTTTCCCCCTGTCTTTTTAAAATACGTTACCTGAATAATAACAGACAGAACCTCTACCAGATAGATCAGACCGATTATGGGAATAAACAGAGGCAGACGCATCATATATGCTGCAGAAGCCACAAAGCCCCCCAGCGCCAGAGACCCAGTGTCTCCCATGAACACCTTTGCCGGATATACATTAAAAAGCAGAAAACCCAGAAGGCTTCCCACCACAGCTCCTGTAATGGGGCTGATCCCCATATCCTCCCCAATGGCCACAATGGTTAAAAAAGTCGCTACAAGTATGGTTACGCTGGTGCACAGACCGTCCAGTCCATCGGTAAAATTCACACCGTTATCCGTTCCCAGCGTTACAAAAAACAGAGCCGGAACAAACAGGATACCCAGAGAAAGGAATTTTCCATCCTCAAACCCGCCTGTAAAGGGAATGAGCATATCGGTTCCCACCTCGCCGCTGTTAAGCACATACCAGGCAAAAATGCCTGTGATCACGATCTGTCCTGCCAGCTTCTGGAGCGGAGTCAATCCTTCCGAACGCTTCAGGATGATCTTGATATAATCGTCCAGAAAGCCGATCGCGCCGAACACGAGCGCGAACGCCAGACAAAACAGGTGGCCGTATTCGCCCTCGGCCATGCACTCAAAGCCGACCGACAGGCACACGACCGCGATCGCGGCGATGAACATCAGCCCGCCCATGGTTGGCGTGCCCTGCTTGGACATATGCCACGTGGGGCCGTTTTCCTTGATGCTCTGGCCCGCCTTGATGCGTTTGAGATACGGGACCAGGAAAAATCCGACGACGGCCGACACCGCAAACGCGATGACGAACGCCAGTATCAGCTTCAGTGTCATTTCTCTCTCTTCCTCTTCTCGAGTATTTCGGCAACGATCTCGCGCTCGTCCATGTGCACTTTCGTCTTGCCGATGATCTGGTAATCCTCATGGCCCTTGCCGCAGAGGATGATGACATCGCCGGGGCAGTGGTTCTCGATCGCGTAGGCGATGGCCTCGCGCCGGTCGGGCTGCACGACGTAGGGCGTGCGCGTCTCCTTGAGGCCGGGGAGAATATCGGCGATGATCGCCTCCGGGTCCTCCGTGCGCGGGTTGTCGCTCGTGACGATGACAAAGTCCGCCTTCTGACCCGCGATGCGGCCCATCTTCGGGCGCTTGCCGCGGTCCCGGTCGCCGCCGCAGCCAAAGAGGAACACGAGCCGCGCGGGCGCAAACTCGCGCACCGTCGTGAGGATGTTGTCAATAGCGTCGGGCGTGACGGCGTAGTCGATGAGGATGGTGTAGTCCCCGTCGGTCTCGAGCACCTCGGCGCGGCCCTTGACGGGCTTTGCCGTGTCGAGCGCGGCCGAGCAGTCGTCAAGCGGTATGCCGAGCGCACAGGCGCAGGCAATGACGCTCAGCGCGTTGTAGACCGAGAACATGCCGGGGATGCCGAGGCGCATGCGCGCGATCGCATCGCCGTGCATCGCGACGAAGCGCACACCCGACGCGCTCAGGCGGATGTCCTTGGCCACGAGGTCGGCGTCGTTGCGCTTGGCGGAGTAGGTGTGCATCGGGCATTTGGCGCGCTCGATCATGACGTGCGCCCACTCGTCGTCAGCATTGACGATGCCGACATCGCTCTGCGCGAACAGCAGCGCCTTGGCCTCGGCGTAGGCCTCCATGGTCTTGTGGAAGTCCAAATGGTCCTGCGACAGGTTCGTGAAGATGCCCACCCGGAAGCGGATGCCCTCCACGCGGTGCAGCACCAGCGAGTGGGACGACACCTCCATGACCGCGTGCGTGCAGCCGGCGTCGACCATCCGGCGCAGGAGCTTTTGCAGCTCATAGGCGTCGGGCGTGGTGTGCTCGGTGTGCAGCACCTCGTCGCCGATGATGTTCGCATTCGTGCCGATGAGGCCGACCTTCGTATGCAGGCACTGCTCAAGCATGTGCTTGATGAGCGTGGTGACGGTGGTCTTGCCGTTCGTGCCGGTCACACCGATCATGGTCAGCTCTCGCGACGGGTTATCAAAAAATTCGCAGCAGATGCGCGAGAGCGCAAGACGGCTGTCGGCCACGAGGATATACGGTATATCGACCTCCGGCTTCTTCTGGCAGAGCACGACGGCCGCGCCGCGCTCGACGGCTGCGCCGATGAACCGGTGCCCGTCGGACTCATACCCGCAGACGGCGGCAAACAGGTCGCCGGGCTGCGTGGTGCGCGAGTCAAAGCTGATGTCCCGGATGTCCAGCTCCGGATCGGCGGTGCATTCGCACACGTCCAGAACGGACAGCAGTCGCTTGAGTTTCATAAAGGGTACCTCCGTTGATCGTCAGTATCGGCCAAGCATGCCCGAATCGGTCGTCACGAGCGTGACCTCCACGACCGTACCGTGTTCGAGCTCGGCCCCGGCGGCCACAGCCTGCCCGGAGATCTTCTGGGAGGCGGTGTCCGTGATGGAGCTGTTGGTCTTAATATACAGGCCCAGCGCGGCCATGCGGTCGCGGGCCGTCTCATAACTCAGGTTGGTCAGGTCGGGCATGACTTCCTTGTCGCCCGAGGGCTCCTTGCCGGCATAGAGCAGGATGGTGCTGCCGTTGGCCACGACCGCGCCGCTGCCCGGCAGCTGCGCCGTGATCTTGCCGCCGCGCCTGCAGGCCGAGCTCCGCGAGCGCGGCCTTCGCCTGCTCGACGGACAGGCCGGTCACGTTCGGCACGGTCTTATCCATGTGCGTCTTTTCCGTCTCGGAATACGACGGCTCCACGCCGAGGTACGGCAGGATGTCCGCCATCATTTTGCCGACGGTGGGCGCGGCCATCTGGCCGCCGCTGATGTAGATGCCGGTGCTGTTGCTCGGCGTGTCGAGCAGCACGA
>OLGL01003174.1_pt1 | contig 10935 bp, 10 predicted proteins | sample 1605041 | NCBI WGS metagenome assembly OLGL01 (sample SAMEA3888905, study PRJEB22519) | human gut metagenome | biome: human gut; feature: human-associated habitat; material: faeces | place: Denmark | collected 2010 | reverse complement strand
GTTGATGATAATAAAGAGCATAGGATTTTCAAGTGGGAAGAAGAATAAAATAGCATAAACAACAACTGAGAAAGTTGCACTGTACATAATCCATTCTTTCTTTCCAAATTTCTTAGCAACAAATTTTGTGCCTACGAATGCAATAAGTGACCAGATTACACTTAACATACCTGAAACTGCCATGATGGCAACATTTCCAAAATAATCGCGGAATAAATAAGTATTTAATCCGTTAACCATACCTGCTCCAACAATACCGATAAAGCTTGATAACATAACTCCGAGTAATGCTTTGTTTTTAGTAATATCTTTAATTACCTGGAAGTAGTTAAGCTTTTCTTTTTTCTCAACAACTGGCTCTGTAATAATACGCTCTTTACACCAATGAGATGTAAACATAAGACAGATTAATCCAATAACTGCACAGATTGCTGACATAATAAGGAAATGGCTAGGTACTGGCTGGTTATCTTTATATAAGAATAATGGTCCAGCAATAACGATAACTGTCATAAAAATTGTACCGCCAAGACTTCTGAAACGAGAAAGGTCAGTACGTTGGTTAACATCATCAGTCATTACACTTGAAAGACTACCAAATGGAACGCTGACACATGTGTACATAATTTCGTAAACAATATATGTAATGAACATATAAGCAATACGTGCACCATAAGCGAAATTGCTTACGTTAACAAATCCTAATATACAGAGTACTGCAGTTGGAAAAGCAAAGAATTTAATCCAAGGAATAAATTTTCCTTTTCCTTTGTTTTTGTGGCTATCAACAAGTGCACCAATTAAAGGGTCATTTATAGCATCCCAAAACTTTGTAATAAGCATAAGGATTCCTACGTGTACTGGATTAACTTTTAATACCAGTGTATAAAAAATAGCAAGATACATGGCACGGAACTGCTCAGTACAGCAACATCCCAAATCGCCAAGAGTGTAACCAATTTTGTCCTTCATGGAAAAAGGTCTTGTTTCTTTCATGATAATTTACCTCCCAAATTTATATTGTTTTGGTAGCTACAATCTTATTATATTGTGGTTATGCTGATATCCATATACAAATATTGCTTGCAAACTACGAAAAATTGATATATTGTATATTTTGACAAAATGAACAAAAAATATAATAGGAAAGTGTGCAAAATAGACATATGAAAAAGCAAGGCTACAAAATGGAATATTTGAAAATATTGGATAGTACCCAGCGAAGCTTTGGGCAAAAGAAGAGCTATACAATTGTATTTATAGCTGGTGGGATAGGGTATATGCACCAGGAGGATGATAATATTGTATGTACTATGGAGGATTTGATATTTATTAAGCCAGGTAATAAAGTAAAGCTTGAATATCGTAAAAATAAGTATCCTCTTGAAGTTTATGTTCTTTATATAGGTGAAGAACTTTTAAGGAAATTGTCAGATGAAGAAACAAGACTTGATGAAGCGTTTGATTTTGTTCCGTATCAAGTTAAGATTGTTCATTCTGAGAGTGAATCGGCTATGCTTATAAAGAATATATCCAAAAAGCTCTATTCGATGAATAATGAGCCGCCTAAATTTGCCCGCTCATTATACGAGAAAAGCCTATTAACTATGATTCTTGTACTTGCACTTCGCTCATCTGTTCAGGAGGATGTACAGATTAAGACGAATAAGAAAAAACACGTTGTAATGGATGATATTTTTATTTATATCAGAGAACATTTGACAGAAGATATCTCGTTGGAGCGCTTGGAAAATGAATTTTATGTAAGCCGTTATCATATAGTAAGAGAGTTTAAAAAAATGACAGGTGAGACACCTCATTCATACATTGTAAAGAGCAGACTTGATTTATGCCGCCATTATATAGAGCAGGGGAAAAGTATTCGTGAGGTATATGCGCTTGGTGGATTTGGAGGGTATAATCATTTTTTTAGAGCATTTAAGAAAGAATATGGTGTTACTCCAATGCAATATTACAATAATTTACAGATTGACAGGAATGAAAAGTAATGATTGTGTTTGTAGAATAAAGCAAATAAGCCCGCAATTAAGCGGGCTTAAAATATGAACGAACACATAGGTGGTTTCTAGTATTTCATCCTTTAATTAACTCGACTTTTTGACAGGCAGTGTATCAACAATGATTTTTCCGATATATCAATATAAATATAGTTGAGTTATTAAAAAGATATTATATTAGTCGAATTTCGAATGATCAATTCTGTTTCATATTGACAGAAAACATGAGGGCAATTAGGATGCTGAATTCTTTCAAGAATTTGTCTTGCAGCAGCAATACCTAGATATTTCTGAGGAGTGCTTATGGTTGTCAATGACGGTGAAATTCTGGAAGCAGCAGGGATGTTATCAAATCCAACAACACATATATCTTTGGGAATCTGGAAACCAAGGAACTGCAGTGCGTATATCAACTGGATAGCAGTCCAGTCATTTCCGCAGATGAATACATCTGGCAGTGATATCATAGCTTGCAAATTATTAACTGTGGTCTGAAAATTCCGAAAATCCTCCGGCGTTTGATGAAGAAGGCAATTCTTCTGATTAAGTGGAAGCTGATGTTCAGCAAGACACTCGGATAAGGCATTATAACGTTCCTGGAATCCACGGCTTACATTAGGGGAATAGAGGTCTCCAACAAAACCAAAGCTTTCAGCTCCTTTTTCTATAAGTTGATTAATTATTTTTTTTAGATTCTTTTTACTTTCCATTGTGACTACATCTATTCCATTTAGTTCTTCAAACGGAACATTTGGCATATCTACAGATACAATTGGAAGATTAAATTGTGAGAGGGCATCGCATACAACTTTATCACAGATCTCAACAAGAATAATTCCTTTGATAGAAGAATCGGAAATAGTTTGTGGGAAATTGAGTTGTTTTAGATCACTGTCGGACATGATACTGATTGCCAGATGATAATTCGCATTTGAAAGAATCGATTCAATTCCTCGTAAAACGGTGGTCCAAAATTCGGAGTCGGAAGCGTAAGTTCTGGTAAGGAAAAGAATCGTCCCATTGCTGCCTGTTTCGGAGGCAGGTATGACAGGGGTGGCGAAAGTGGCATTTTTATAACCAAGCTTAGAAGCGGTCTTTATAACCAGATTTCTTGTATTTTCAGATACCTCAGAACTGTTTTTTAAGGCTTTTGAAACAGTATTTCTGGAAAGCCCCAGATGATCAGCAATATTTTGAATGGTACATTTCATAGTAAACTCCTTTTATATTGTATTTATATGCTTTAGATATAGTATAACACAAAATGCACGAATTGCAAACAATACAACGTAAAAACAAAATGCACAAAATGCACGGAAAAAGAAGAGAATAATATAAATAATGCACAAAAAATGTGAGGCTAAAATATAGAAAAGAGGGAAAAGGAGAAAATACTGTGCAAAAACTTGAAACAATGCAAGGAATATGATAATGTAAATGCATGAAATGAAATGTGCAAATGGTGCAAAAAGGAGGGTAAAAATGAGGCGATTATTTTATAAACAAAAGGAGGGTAAAAATGGGGCGATTATTTTATAAACCAGAAAATGCCTGGGTTGGTGATTTGATTCCATATTATGAAAACGGAACCTATTATGGATTTTATCTTCATGATCCAAGAATACGTGATAAAGAATATGCCGAAGAGACTACATGGCATCTGATTGAGACCAAAGATTTTGTTAATCTGGATTATAAAGGTGAATCAATTGCAAGAGGTGGTATTCATGATGCCAACAAGAACGCATATACAGGATCGGTTATCAAATGTGAAAAAGATGGATTGTATCATGTTTTTTATACCGCTTATAATGAGGATTTTAAACTTCGCGGTAAAACAATTCAATCTGTAATGCAGGCCACAGGGAAAAATCTGGAAAATTTGGAGACAGTAAAAGATTTTTTGTTTGTCTCAGATGGAAAACAGTATGAAGAGTTTGACTGGAGAGACCCTTTTGTTTTTTGGAATGACGAAGACCAATGCTATTATATGCTGTTGGCGTCAAGAGTGACGAACAGAGGAGATCTCAGGGGTGGATGCATTGCATTGTGTAAGTCCGAAGATTTAATAAACTGGACTTATGAGAAACCTTTTTATGATCCGAAAATGTATATTACTATGGAATGTCCTGAACTGTTTAAAATGGGCGAATATTGGTATCTGGTATTTTCAACATTTTCAGATCAGTTTACAACACATTATCGTATTTCGAAAAACTGGAATGGCCCATGGGAAATACCTGATGATGATGTTTTTGATACAAGAGCTGATTATGCAATCAAGACTGCTTCTGATGGCAAAAGACGATTTGCTTTCGGATGGATAGCGAGCAAATATGGAAATACTGATTTTGGTCCATGGGAATGGGGCGGAACAATGAATTTTCATGAAATAATTCAGAATTCGAAAAACGGAGAACTTAGAATTAAAGCTATTCCGGAAGTGCTGGATTATTTTTCGAAAGAGATTGAATTGAAAAAAGAAACTTTATATAACTGCAAGATGGTACAGGCGCAGGATGGAGTCAGCGTTGAAAGTGATACGCTGGGGGCTCTTTTATATCCTTTAGAAGGTGATACTTTTGCGTTGGATATGGTAATAAAGCCTGAGAGATACCATGAATTTGGAATTGCGTTACATGTGGATAAAGAACTCGAAACGGGTTATTTCTTACGTATGAACCCTAAAAATCAATTAGTTGCATGGGATATGTGGCCAAGAGGAGAACAGGGAAGATATCAGTGGCAGATAAAGGGAGATGTTCCTTATCAGATAGAAACTGCAAGAAAACTGCCAAAAGCGGAAGAATATCGAGTTCACATCATAAAAGAAAAAGATATCTGCGTAGTGTATATTAATGATGAAATTGTTCTTTCGACCAGGATGTATAATCATAAAGATGGTTATGCAGGTATTTATGTAGTACAAGGCAATGTAAAATTAATTCAATATAAAGAAAAAAGGAGCGAGTAATATGAGGAAAAAGATAATTAGTGCTATGTTGGCATTGTGTATGGCTGGTAGCTTATTAACAGGATGTGGGACGTCTGCTGATGCAGGAAAGAAAAGTAAAGACAGCGGGGACGTTACTACCGTAAAATGGTTTACGTCAAGACCGGTTGACGGAGCAATTGATCAGGTAATGCATGAAATCGCAGATGAATACAGTGAGAAGATGGGTGGAAAATGGAAGATTGAATTTGAAACTACAGCTGATAGACCATCATATTTGCAGAAACTGAAAACATTGATTGCAGGTGGAAATATGCCGGATATCATTGATATTGACGCAGATCCGTATTGCCAGGAACTGGTTGATGCAGGAATGCTTGTAGATGTAAAAAAATTCCTGAAGGATAATGGTAAATATGATAGTTTTTATCCGACTGCTCTGAAATATCAGGAATTTACAGACGGATCCATGTATACACTTCCATTGGAATATCATGTTGAAATGACCTGGTATAATAAGGAAATTTTTGACAAATATGGTTTATCAGTACCGAAAACTATGGATGAGTGGCTGGATGTATGTAAAACGTTGAAGGAAAATGGAGTAACACCAATTTCAGTAGATGGTGTTGACAGATGGCCGGTACAGAGATATCTGGCAATGATGCCGTTTAGAGAATCTGGTAACGATTATATTATCAATCTTCGTGATGGAAAAGAAAAAATGGCCGGAGATGAAGGTAAAGAGGCAGCAACATTCATGAAGAATATTGGACAGTATTTTAATGATGGATTTGCAGCAACGGATTATGCAACTGCACAGTCGATGTTCCTGGATGGAAAATCCGCAATGTACTACATTGGTGATTGGGAGATTGCAGCTATGCAGGACGCTTATAAAGCTGGAAAAATAGATTATTTCTATCTTCCAACTATCGAAAACGGAAAAACAGATGCAAGTGAATTTTGCGTAAACTCTGGAATCGGAATGGCATTCAATGCAAAAACATTTGATGCAAAAACCAAAGACTTTATACTTTACGTACTGGATAACTATGGTAAAAAATATGCAGCAAAACAGCAGATGTCACCAATCAAAACAGAACTTCCGTCAGATGTAGAATTCTCAGATCTGTATCTTAGAATTCGTGATGATATGGATAAAACAGGTGCGCAGTTCCTGAAACCATGGGATACATATCTGGATGCAGATACTAATACAACTATGCAGGATAATTTATTGCTTCTTGCATCCGGGGATATGTCAGTTGATGATTTCTGCAAACTGATAGATGATTCTATTGCAACCAACGCGAAAAACTAAGGATGTTTGATGTCTGGGAGAAGACTCTCCCAGACATCCTGTATTTAAAACCATGGAGGGCAATATGGGCGTAATTAAGAACAAAAAATGGTTTTTTATATTTTTATTACCTGGACTGTTATTTTATATTTTGTCAGTTTTTTATCCAATTGAAGAGTCTATTAGGCTAAGCTTTATGGAATGGAACGGAATTGGTGATAAAACTTTTGCAGGTCTGCAAAATTATGTTACAATGTTTCATGATCCAACATTTTATAAATCATTTTTAAACAATCTGATTTATCTTCTTATTGTGGTAGTTATGCAGCTTGGAATCGGACTTGTTTTTGCTGTATTACTGACTTTTATGAAAAAACATGTGACATTTGTTAAGACTTTATACTATGTTCCTTGTATTATCACAACTGTAGCTATCGCACAGCTGTTCAGAAGTATGTATGCAACAGAACCTATGGGGCTGATTAATCAGTTTTTTCAGGCTATAGGAATGGAAGGAATGGTTACTTCCTGGCTGGCAAATATTCACACTGCACTTATGGCAGTGTCAGTGCCAGAAGGCTGGAGATTTACAGGAATGTATATGGTTATTTTTTATGCAGCGTTAATTTCGCTTGATCCATCTGTATACGAAGCAGCAAAAGTCGATGGTGCAACAGATTTCCAAATTCTGTTAAAAATAAAACTTCCATTGATTAAGGATATTATTCTTCTGACTCTTACTATGTGTTTGACAGGTGCGCTGAGAGGATTTGATATTCCATTTCTTCTTACAAGTGGAGGACCGGGAAATGCAAGCGAGCTGCTCTCTACATACATGTATAAGAAAGCATTTTCCAATAACCAATATGGTTATGGTAGTGCTCTGGCAGTGTTTATCATTATTGAAAGTATGTTGGTGGTATTTATACTTCGTAAAATATTTTCAGAGCGGAAGGAGTGTAAAGAATCATGAAAAAGAAAATTGGAAAAATTGTATTTGCGATAGTTATTCTTGCCTTTCTGCTTATTCAGGTTTATCCTATAATATGGCTTTTTATGGCAAGTGTTAAGCCGACGATAGAATTGTCTACAACGCCGTTTGCTTTGCCGAAAGTGGTGACATTTGAAAACTTTATAAAGGTATTTTCAGATGGAAAAATAGGCATTTATATGTGGAATAGTTTAAAAGTAACGGGAATCTCACTGATTCTGATTATTGTTCTCAGTTCGACAGTAGGCTATGCATTGTCAAAATTCAGAATACGTGGAAAAAAACAAATTTATAAATTTTTTACGTTCGGAATCATGGTGCCAGTACAGATTACATTGATTCCACTGTTTATTTTCTATAGTAAAATGGGAATCTTGAATACAAGTTTTTCACTGATTTTACCACAGGTTGGATTTGCTCTTCCTTTGGCTGTGATGATGTTTGTAAGTTTCTATGATTTTGTTCCGGATGAGCTGGTTGAGGCGGCTATTGTAGATGGATGTAATCCAGGTGTTACATTTATAAAAATTGTGTTTCCATTGGCACGAAATACAATAATTACAATTGCATCCATGTATAGTATTCTTATATGGAATGATTTTATTTTTGCAAATACATTTATCAGTGACAGTAATGCAAAAACAGTTGCAATGGGATTGAAGGATTATGTGGGAGCATTTGGTAATGTAGACTGGGGTTTAACATTTGCAGCTATCGTTATATCTATACTTCCACCACTTATTATTTATTTTGCACTTAATAAATGGGTTACTGCAGGTATGACAATGGGAGCAACTAAAGGTTGATAAATAGAATGATATTAGGAGGATATGAAATGATATTTCCGGGAGATATCTCAAAGATGCCCTATCTGACACATGGGAAAAGCAGAGCAATTAATGCTGAGAACAGGACAGGAGAAAAAGGAAAAGGCGGGATGGCAGCCAGCCCGCTTGGACCTTCACGTAAGGGAAGCCCGTGTTTGAATAATATTCAACCGGGACAGGAAGAATTTTTGGCAGATATTGAGGGACCAGGTGTGATACAGCATATATGGATAACTGTTGACAGTAAGACCTCGGAAGGTGACTGTTTTGTACTGAGGGATCTGATTATGCGAATGTACTGGGATGGAGAAGAGAATCCGTCGGTAGAAGTGCCATTGGGTGATTTCTTCTGTTGTGGATTTGGACAGGAATGTATTGTGAATTCTGCTATTATAACTGTTGTTCCATCACGAGGACTTAATTCTTATTTTGCAATGCCATTTCATAAACATGCTCGCATTACTATTGAGAATCAGCATAAAAATCCAATACCGGCTTTTTTTTATCAGATTGATTATTGCCTGTATGATTCGCTTCCAGAAGACACTTCTTATTTTCATGCTCAGTGGAGAAGGCAGGCAATTACTGAAATTGGAAAAGATTATGTTATTCTTGATAATGTAAAAGGAAGTGGCCATTATGTAGGTACTTATCTGGGACTTTCAGCATTGCAGAGGTACTGGTGGGGAGAGGGTGAAGTTAAATTCTACATTGATGGAGATGAAAAATATCCAACAATATGTGGAACAGGAATGGAAGACTATTTCGGAGGTTCCTGGAGTTTCGCATCAAATGAAAATGGCAGAATTGTAGAACAGAATTATTCTACCCCATATTTGGGATATCCATTTTATTCCAGACATGATTCACTTGTTTGGAATCAATATCATAATGATGATTGTCCGCCAATGCGTGGATTTTACAGATGGCATATCCCTGATCCTGTATTTTTTGAGGAAAATCTGAAAGTAACGGTACAGCAAATAGGGGTTAGTCATAATGGATTGTTTGAGCGACAAGACGATCTTTCAAGTGTGGCATACTGGTATCAGAGTGAACCTCATCAGAAGTTTAAAGAACTACTACCGGTAGAGAAGAGATGGCCAAGATAAATGTTATAGGAAAAGTCCTGCATTACTTTTTACGAGTGAGGCGGGACTTTTGTGAGTGTTATTTGATCGGTTCAAAATCAACAGCGAGAGTGTAATATAAAGTGCGGTATCTTTAAGAAAGAAGTTTCAGGATTAAATATGGCAGAAATAAAGAACTCGGAATCAGATATGAGCACTCAGCAGAAAGCTGAGCAGGACTGATTCAACATTGCTGCTGTGAATTGAGATTCCAAAGCGTTTTTGAAGGATATACATTTGACAAATTACAGATTTACTATCAGCTACGATGGCACCCGCTATCACGGCTGGGAGAGCCAATAAAAGTTATAAAAAAGATGAAACAGACTGATAACTTCAAGTTTGCAGAACATGACCAAAATAAAACCAGTTCGTAAAATGACATTTTTACGAACTGGTTTTTGAGTTGCATTTTCAAATGATATTTATCTATTTTGTAATTAGCCAAAATATCTGTCAAGAAGTCCCTTAAGGGCTCTTCCGTGTCTAGCCTCATCTCTAGCCATCTCATGAACTGTATCATGGATTGCATCGAGGTTGTTCTTCTTAGCACATTTAGCAAGGTCAGTCTTTCCTGCTGTAGCACCGAACTCACAGTCAACTCTCCAAGCGAGGTTGTCCTTTGTAGTAGCCTTCATGTTAGGCTCAAGGTCCTCACCGAGCATCTCTGCAAACTTAGCTGCATGCTCAGCCTCTTCGTAAGCTGCCTTCTCCCAGTAGAGACCAATCTCAGGATATCCCTCGCGATGAGCTACACGAGCCATGCAAAGATACATACCTACCTCAGAGCACTCGCCCTCGAAGTTAGCCTTTAACTGCTCGAAGATGTATTTCTTATCTTCATCAGAGATTTCAGGATTGTTCTTAACAGTTGAAGCGTATACTCCAAACTCATGCTCTGCAGCAAGTGTTAAATCTCCCTCAACCTTCTTGAATTTATCTGCGCCAACGTGGCATACCGGACACTCTGCCGGTGGATTCTCTCCCTCATAAACGTATCCACAAACTGTACAAACCCATTTTGCCATAATAATGTTCCTCCTTTTAAAGATAGTAAATAAATGTTTAATTGTTGTAAAAATTGTCAGGCTCTAGGAAAGCTCATTCTTGCAATCCGGGCAAAGTCCCGTAAACGAAACTGAGCAGCTCTCAATGGCTAAATCAGTGGATTCCTGCACCTGTGTCATCAGCTCATCGGCGAAGTCCAAATCGATATCCATCACGCGTCCGCAGCCTCTGCATATAAAGTGATAATGAGGCGCTGTGTTGTAATCGTAATGGTCAGGACCGACTCCGGTCGAAATCTTGATGATCTCACCAATTTCCTCAAGCAAGGAAAGGTTTCTGTAAACAGTTCCAAGACTGATGTTTGGAAATTCTTTTTTGATATTCTGATAGATAGTTTCAGCAGTCGGATGATCGGTCCGGCTCGCCAGAAAGTTGACTATCGACTCTCTTTGACGACTATACTTAATCATATGAATCTCCTCTCAAATGAAATCAGGAATTGTTACTGATATCAATATACACGATAGTACTATAATTGTCAAGAGAAAAATAAGAATAATTCCTATTTTATTTCAAATAAAAAGTCTGATGCACCATGCTGGCCATGTAAGCAGCAGATTTTCTTATTCTCTAGATGGCTCGAATAGCCATAAATCAAGTATAAATTAATAACTAAGACTTCCCATATCTAAAATGGGTTTCGTA
>OLGL01003166.1_pt1 | contig 10962 bp, 10 predicted proteins | sample 1605041 | NCBI WGS metagenome assembly OLGL01 (sample SAMEA3888905, study PRJEB22519) | human gut metagenome | biome: human gut; feature: human-associated habitat; material: faeces | place: Denmark | collected 2010 | reverse complement strand
CCATATCTGTTGAGAAATATGGATGGCCGATTCCACCTGCAAAAAATACGACATCTCCCTGCTCCATATATGCGATTGCCTTGTCCTTGTCAAAAAGCTCAGTCATATTACCACATACAAATGGTGTCATGATGTGTGTCTTTATTCCGCAGCTTCTGAAGCTGTCCGCTGTGTAGATACAGTTCATGACAGTTGCCAACATTCCTATGGAATCCGCCTTAACTCTGTCCATGTTGTCTGAGGTTCTTCCTCTCCAGAAGTTTCCTCCTCCTATTACTACACATACCTGTATTCCCTTGTCTACTATCTGCTTTACCTGATTGGACACATCTCTGACTGTCTCCTCGTCAAAACCATGTTTCTTATCACCGGCAAGAGCTTCACCGCTCATCTTGAGCAGAATTCTGTCCATCTTCATATCGCGATCCATCCTTTGTGTTCATATTTTATTATTCATATTATATATCGTCATATCCTGGCTTGATAACCCATGCAGACATCTGCCTGACGACCTGATTCATTATAGCACATACCCTTTACATTTCAAAGTAAAAAAGAAAGGCACATATCACTGTGTACACGTGCATATGATATGTGCCTTGCTGTTATGCTTATTTCTGTTATATGTCACCCGACATCCTGCTTTCAGATCCCAGATATCATCAATAGCCATCAGAATAATCTGACTCCGTCGATACAATGGAATCCACATCATCCTGAACTGTAAATGTATCAAGATCGAGCTGATTCTCACAGCCTGAATCATTGATGATGTTGTAGCTTATATTCTGTACGGTAGCTGACGGTGTATAATTCATGTCGTCGAACAGGAATCTGTGAAGTGCTGTGGCATTCGTTGCGAGATCACAGGCAACGACATAGCTCACCTCATCCATGGTAGGACTGGCGATAGTAAACGGGAATCCTGTTGTAGTAGACAGCTTGTAGTTGAAGCAGGATTTTGCCATATCAATGATCTCTTCCTCTGTAAGGCTTGATGCAACATCATCCACAACCACGTTGATACAATCAAGCAGCTTGGAGATTCCTGCTGTCTTTGCCGCCTCTATCATCTTGGAGATAACTGTTCTCTGTCTCCATGTTCTTGTTATATCACCCTCATCTGTACTTCTGATTCTGGAGTAGGCTGTAGCCTGCACACCGTTCAGATGAACGACACCTGTGTCATATACATAATCTGAATAAATACCATTTACACCCATCTGCTCGTCAATACACTGGTTGAGCTTATAAAGCTCCTCCTCCTTCAGCTCTATATCAATTCCACCCAGGGCATCGATGGCTTCTGTGAGGGCTGTGAAATTGACTGCAACGTAATCTGTTATATTCAGGTCAAGGTTCTTATTTATCATATTGACAGCGCCCTGTGCTCCGCCGTATGCGTATGCATGAGCTGCCTTCTCGTATGACTGGCTGTCATTACAGAGCTCAAGGTAAGTATCTCTGTACAGTGAGAGAAGCTTGACCTCCTGTGTATCATTGTTGATGCTGCAGATGATTATACTGTCTGAACGCACTCCTTCGTCAACCATGCCTGCATCTCTGGTATCTATACCAAACAATGCGATGTTGGTGTATCCTGTCATCTTCTTGACTGTTTCTTCATCCAGATCCTCATTTATATGAGTGTCCTTCAGCTCTTTGTACTGCATCTTGTTATATGTGTTGTTGATGTACGCCTTCACAAACAGAACTCCTATGACTATGGCTGCAACAACCTCGATTGCAAGTATGATTCCCCATACTCTGTTCTTTTTCTTTCTCTTCTGATCCTTCATATCCTGCTCTTCTTCCGCATATTCATCTTCATAATATTCATCATCCGATGTATAAGCTTCCTCTTCTGATGCCGCATCCTCTTCATCATCTGCGCCCGGTCCAAATGCGCTGTCGGAATAATCATCCTTTGCAATACCGGTTCTGCCATGATCATCTGAATAATCGTCGGCATCGTCATCATAATCATCTTCATCGTCAAAAAGCATCTCTCCGGCATATCTGCCCTTAACACGCTTCATATCATCGTCATCATGACCACTCATTTTATTTCCCATATTTTTCTCCTAAATATCGAATGTATCTGTCAAAATTTAACTCATATAACAATACATTTTACTACAAATATCTCATCAATTCAACGGGATACACATAATTCACACATTTTTTATACTTGATCAGTCAGCCAGGATAAACTTGTCCACCACCGGCACAAGTCCGTCCTCGTCATTTGACAATGTTATATAATTGGCATGTTCCTTCACTATGTCCTGTGCATTTGCCATGGCGACTCCCACACCGGCATACTCTATCATCGTGAGGTCATTATATCCGTCACCGCACGCCACAAGATCCTTTCTGTCCATATCAAGGACCTCAAGAAGCTTCTCAAGGGATGTTGCCTTGTGAACATTTGGCGGCATGATCTCCACAAAATATGGCTCCGAGCGGAATATGTTAATCTGATCACCGAACTTTTCTGCAAGCTCCTGCTCTATCTTCTCCGCCTTGTCAGGATCTGCGGTAAGAAGACATTTGTTGAGAGGGAAATCGATATATTCCCTGAAGTTATCTATCCTCATGATCTCCATATGATTGATACTTGCCTCAAATGTCATGTATCCGTCTATATCAGTTCCGGTTATAACTCGGTCTCCATCGTATGTCACCATTCCGCAGCCCGCTTTCAGACAGTAATCATATATATCCCTCACCACATCATTGTCAAGCACAGCCTGATATACCACCTCACCGGTACTGTAATCGACGATCCTTCCGCCGTTGAAAGCAAGCACATATCCGCCAAATCTGTCAAGCTCTATGGTGTCTGCTATCTTCCTTATTCCAGGCAGTGGACGTCCCGATGCTATCGCAACGATATTCCCCTTCTCCTGTGCCTCTATTATTTTCTCCAGCGTTGCCGGAGTAATATCCTTCTGAGTATTTGTCAGCGTTCCGTCAATATCAAGTGCCAGTAATTTTTTACTCATTTTATCCTCCATAATGTTATAACATAATTTGCTATATATTTTCTCCTTGATGCTATATAATGTCAGAGTTAGGATGCCGTTATGCCATCCTGCCGCCCATTTCTGACTTTAGGAGAAATCACATGGATATAAACATATACGTTAATCAGAAAAAAATCAACCCTTTGTATCAGAAAGCCATCGCCGAGTACGTCAAGAGACTTTCTCCATACTGTACTCTGTCTATAGTATGTGTTGCAGGGAAAATTAAATGCACCTCAGGGAAAAACACCACAAACTACTGCATATCCGGCTCCGATACCATCTCATCTGAGGACTACGCAGCCCGCATCAACAGTCTGACTTCAAGCGGTACCTCAAAGATAAACTTCTACATAGGGTACGATGAATCACTCACGGCTGATATGGAAAATTTCTCTCTCTGTTCAGTACAGCCGTCCGCCGAGATGACTGCCCTCCTGCTGTCCGAGCAGACCTACAGGGCATACACTATCCTGAACAACATAACCTACCACAAATAATCCCTGTCAGCTCCGGCTTATGATCGCAAGCTGCTCCGCCAGCGTCACCCTTATGAGCTGATGCGGAAATGTCATATCCGACACGCTCATCCTGTAATCAGCCCTCCTCACTATATCTGCAGCAAGTCCAAGAGATCCCCCTATCACAAATGTAACCGTGTCATGTCCGCGCTCCGATGCCCTGCGGACCTGATCGGCAAGTCCTTCCGTGGTCGTCTTCTTTCCTTCTATACACAGTGCTATAACATAGTCGTCTCTCCCGATCACATGTCTCAGCCTGTCCGCCTCGGCCTCAATGATCATGGCATTTACCTTGTCGCCAGCCTTCTGAGGTATCCTCTCGTCAGGAACCTCGCATATCTCCAGACGCCCTCTCTTGTCGATCTCCTTCTTATATTCATTTAACATCTGCGCAAAATGCTGTTCCTTTATCCTGCCGACGCAGGCAATCCTGTATATCATATGAACTCCTTCAGATCAGGCCTGATCAGCCCTCATCCTGTCAAATATCTTCAGTTCTTCCTCTGTATTTTTCTGCGTGCACACACTTACTCCAATGGTGAACAGCAGACTCACTGCAAATCCAACCACGTCACCGCTGATACCCGAGTATGCCGCCAGGCTGCCTCCGTTCACAAACGGGAGATATTTCCACATAACAAATGTGAGTATTCCTGCTATTATTCCGGCATACATGCCTTTTCCGGTCGCATGCCTGTACGTCAGTGTACAGAAAAGAGGAGCCGCAAGTGCCGCCGCACACAATCCCCAGTTTTCGGCGATCATATGCTCTCTGTTGAATTCAACAAACTCTGCCACCAGGAAAATGCAGCATCCGGTCAGCACAACAACACCTATATCTATAAGAAGCTTTGCGATTCCACCGGCTCTTGAGATTGCAGGAACAAGCCCTCTTATATGTTCGCATATATTTCTCATGAACGATTCCAGCATTACGACAACCGCCGCTATAAACACCATAAGCGCGGCAAATCTGAACACATACGCATAGGTTCCCGTTCCAAGCAGCTTCTTGAGCATCAGATTGTACACCTGGAATGAGTTCATATTTGCCCATGCCTTCTCAGGATAGAGCACCGGTACGACCAGAAGTGCCAGTATACAGCTTGAAAGTATTGTGAACCCTTCAAAGATTACAGCCCATATTCTTCCGACATCGAGCTCCTTGATATCCCGGATATTTAAGACACCCTTGTACATCAGCGGCATGGCTATACATCCAAGTCCTACTCCCGTCATGGATATCGCACTTCCTATATCCACTGTTTTGCCATCGTAATACAGTATATTCAGATAAATGCTGGTTCCCCCTGCAAGCCTTGATCTCCTGTAATTGTCAAGTATCTCCCTCGCATCCATCCTGTAAAATACCAGTCCGATCATCGTCAGACATACGATTATAACCATTATGAACACTATTGTCTTGATTATTCCCATCAGCTTATTGTCAACCAGTATGGTGGCAAGGATGAGAAATGACACTATGATGGCAAGGCTTATGCTCTCCGGCATGTCCATAAAATAGGCGACAACCGATACGATAACCTTGAGAACAGACACCAGTATCAGGCCAAGCGTCACTATCCATATGACGGACACCAGATCTTTCAACTTCCATGACCCATATCTTGCTGCGAACAGCTCCGGAGCATTGTGTATCTTTTTAGGGGATATCTCAGCATACGAATTCATACGCTTTGACAGAAATATCCATCCGACAACATTGCCCACGAACAATCCCATGGCCACAAGGCACTGTCCTGCACCATGTATTACTATATTAATAGGCAGCAGAAATATGACCCACAATATTACATCATTGGCGCATACCTGCCCTGCGGTGGACACACCGCCACAGTTCTGCCTTTTGATTCCAAATACTCTCTTATCACTAAAAACAGACATGTATCAGCCACTCCATTCTTTTATCTGAATCTTCGTTATCATTTTTATATAATATACCCTGCTCATTCTACCACAGTTGAAGTTTTGCCGCCACCATCATATTTATTGTGACATTTGCCGAAATGTTACCATCAATTGCATTATTTTTTCAATAGTACAAAAACTAGTGATGTGTTATAATCTGAATCGTATGGGATTTTACATATTTATTACATATTTTTTACCTGTCAGAAACACAGGTAAAATTCATTTTACTCAGGAGGGCTATAATTTTGGATTTATTTTCTATTTTAACATTGCTCGGAGGCGTAGGTTTATTTCTGTTCGGAATGAATCTCATGGGTGCCTCGCTGAAGAATCTCGCCGGTGGCAGTCTGGAAAAGGTTCTTGAGAAACTTACAACCGGAAAAAATCAGTTTACGGGAACTATCAAGGGTTTTACACTCGGTACAGCCGTAACAGCCATCATTCAGAGTTCAGCAGCAACGACCATCATGCTCATCGGCTTTGTAAATGCCGGAATCATGAAGCTTGGGCAGGCCATACCTGTCGTGTTTGGTGCCAACATCGGTAGTACCGCGACCGCAGATCCTTCGTCTTGGAGATCTTGCGGAGACTAATATTCTTCTTAAACTTTTAAAACCGTCATCATTTGCTCCTATCCTTATATGTATAGGTGCATTTATCATACTATTTACAAATAACAACAAGAAACGTGATATTGCAAGTATTCTTGTTGGTCTTGGAATCCTCTTTCTCGGCATGAATACCATGGAGGGTGTATTTGCGCCACTTAAGGAATCAGAGAGCTTCCAGAATCTGTTCACATCGTTTAATAACCCATTACTTGGTATTTTAATAGGACTTGTGCTCACAGCCATCATACAGAGTTCATCTGCATCAGTAGGTATACTCCAGGCCATTTCGTCCACAGGCGTCGTTACATACGGAACAGCCATTCCTATCATTATCGGTCAGAACATCGGTAAGTGTATGACCATTATCCTCGGGGGAATCGGTGCGAACAAGAAGGCAAAGAGAGTTTCTCTCTCATATCTTCTCTTTAACATATTCGGAGCTGTGTTCTTTGTTATTGTCATATACGGACTTCAGCTTTTCATAGACATGCCTTTCATGGACAAGGTCGTAAACCGTGGTAACATTGCAAACGTCCACTTCCTGTTCAACTTTATCATAAGCCTGATACTTCTGCCATTCTCCAATCAGGTGGCAAAACTTACAGGAAAGATCATCAGGGACGACGAGGAGTCCTAGATCGACAAAGAGCTCGCCACACTGGATCCGAGACTTATCGCTACCCCTTCCATCGCTATTTCACAGGCAAGAAATGTCATGTTTGCCATGGCTGACTGCATAAGAGAGAACTTTGCAATAGCATGCAGACTCATCAGTGATTTCAATGAAGAAGATGCCGCAAAACTCGAGGAGAATGAGGATTTCATAGACAAATGTGAGAGCTCACTCAACAACTTCCTCCTCAAGGTAACATCACAGAACAACATGTCCAGATCCGAACGACTTGATGTGTCTGAGCTTCTGAACAGTCTGAGTGATATGGAAAGGATTGGTGACCACTGTGAGAATCTTCTCGTTGTATCGAGAAATATAATAGATCAGAAGATAAACTTCTCAGATCAGGGAATGAATGAGATCCAGACAGCGCTCAAGGCGACTAACAATATTATTGATATGACTCTGAACGCCTTCAAGGAGGACGATCTTCAGGCAATATCAAGAATAGAGCCACTTGCACAGACCATCAGCGAGATAACAGAGCTTATAAAGGATCACCACGTTGTGAGACTTCAGATGGGCGAATGTGGTATCCCTGGAGGATTTGCACTGGTTGACATTCTCACAAGTCTTGACAGGATCGGAAGCCACTGTAAGAACATCGGCCTTCACATTGCCAAGAAGATCAGGGGTATCCATATGGACGAGATGCACGGACACATCTACATCACCGGATACAAGACATCTGAGGAATACAAGGCTCTGTATGCATATTATTCATCCATGTATGCCGATCCGATAACAGAAGGCTTTGATGCCAGCATCCGCGAACTCCGTGAGTTAACAACACCTGATGAACCTGATAACAAAGCTAAGGTTTCCGGCGACGAGCAAAAGAATGAGTCAAAGAACGACCAGAAGTCCGACCAGAAGAAAAAGTCATCAGCAAAAAACAAAGTAGCCGACAGGCACGAAAAGATAAAAGAAAAGATAAACGAGAAATATCCTGAAAAGGGTAAAAAGAACTCCAAGAAAAAGTAAAGGAATATAACAAACTGCTATGTGAAAAAGCTCTGCACAGATAATACACTGTGCAGAGCTTTTTCGTTATATTTATATTGTAGTTTATATGCCTGGTCTTTTAAACCATATCAGTCACGGCTGTAATTGACGATCATATAGCCATCTTCTATCTCTATCCTTGCATCCTCCGATACAACCCGGTTGCTCACTCCAAGGCTGTCTCCTATCTCAAATGTACGATTCTCCACGTTGTATTCAAACCCTGTAAGTGTTACCCCCGTGACGCATCCACCGTACGGTATAAAAGATATATAATCGTATCCCTCCAGCCGGCTTATTCCGGCACTGGAATTTATCATGGTTATTACATTATGGTCATCCTCTATATACGCATTTACGCCTTTATCCGCACATTCCTTGAGTAGCCCTATGTTTGCCATTGTGTGATCAAGTCTTGTTCCTGTGGCCCCCGATATATAAATATCCGTAGCACCTTCCTCCATGGCATGCATGATGGCTACATGAGTATCCGTGAAGTCCTTGTGTGTGTCCAGATCAACAAACTGTATGGAGTGCATCTTTTTAGCCATCTTCCTGTACACGCCCACAGTCACCTTGCTGGCTGAATCGAAGTCACCCACGATCACATCCGGTACTATTCCTATCTTATTGCAGGTCTCTATACCCTTGTCCACAGCTATCACTCTGCTGCTTTCAAGGTGTCTGTCCATGATTCCCTGAAGTGAATACAGATCAACTCTGCCTCCGGATATTATAATATAACTCTTCATATCACTATTTGCCCTTTATTATCTATGCCTCATATTTCTCAAATACTTTGAGAAAGCTGCAGCTGTTCTCATAAGCATCACCGCCGAATACCGCAGAACCGGCAACTATGACATTTGCACCGGCTTCTATGACGTCACCCACATTCTTCAAATTGACTCCACCATCCACCTCTATATTGAGCTCAAGGCCTCTGTCATCTGCCATTTTTCTGACCTCAGCCACCTTTCTGAGTGCTGAAGGAATAAATGACTGTCCGCCGAATCCCGGATTGACACTCATAACAAGTACCATATCCAGATCGTCTATCACATAGTCAAGCACTGATACAGGAGTTGCCGGATTGAGTGCCACTCCGGCCTTCATTCCAAGCTCATGTATCCTGGCAACGGTTCTGTGCAGATGCTTACAGCTCTCTGCATGTACGGTTACCCAGTCAGCACCTGCCTTCCTGAAATCCTCAAGATATCTGTCCGGCTCCTCTATCATGAGATGCACGTCAAATATCATGTTCTGAGACACTTTATGACAGGCGCACCAAATGATATGTTCGGAACAAACGCACCGTCCATAACGTCAAGGTGCAGCGCAGGAACTTTCGCTCTGTCAAGCTCTGCAATGCCGTCCGCAATATGTGCAAAATCAACTGACAATAATGAAGGTGAAAGAATTATCATTACCATTTCCTCTTTTCTTTTAAGTCGTTATATATCATTACATAATCTTCGTATCTTATACGGCTTATCTCTCCGTCCGCAACCGCCTGCTTTACCAGACAATCCGGCTCACTGACATGATTGCACATGTTGAATCTGCACTTTCCCGTATATGCCGCAATATCCGGGAAATACTCCTTGAGATCCTCCGCCTCTATGGAATCAACATAGAGCGATGAAAAGCCCGGTGTGTCCATAATATATGTCCTGCCGCCAATGTGCATGAGCTCAGAATGTCTCGTGGTGTGCTTGCCACGCTTTATCTTGTCACTTATAGCGCCTGTCTGGGCCTCCGCCTCTGGCTTGATCGCATTGAGAGTAGACGACTTGCCGACTCCCGATGGCCCCGCAAACACCGTTGTGCGGTCTTTTATGATCTCCCTGAGCCTGTCTATGCCCTCGCCTTCCCTGGCGCTTATGAAGATTGTCTCATACCCGCTCTTGCTGTATGATCTGCAAGCCTCCATATTGTCCGGCGAAAGATCCGTCTTGTTAAAACAAATGATAGTCTCAACACCGCTTTTCTCCATGCTGACAAGGAATCTGTCAAGCAGGTTAAAGTTCGGCTCAGGCTCGCTCACGGCAAATATTATGATCGTCTGATCCACATTTGCCACAGCAGGTCTTATTAAAGAGTTAAATCTAGGCAATATCTCAACGATATTACCTAGATTGTTCTCAGGATCAAGTATCTCTATATTCACATTATCTCCGACAAGGGGCTTGATCTTTTTGTTTCTGAAGATGCCCTTCGCCTTACATTCGTACAAATGTCCATCCTCGGCGTCTATATAATAGAATCCACCGATTCCTTTGATTATCTTTCCTGATATGATCTCTGCCACTACTAATTACTCTCCTGTGTAAATGTAGCGGACAAACCGCCCGTGTTAAAGCTTGATGTGACATCTATTCCCTCTGAATCCGTGATGGTCACAGAGAATGACCCCTGGTTGCTCTCAAGTCCTGTAGGACCCTCAACTCCATCTATATTGATAGGGAAGTCTCCTGCACCAGCCTTGCCGCTGTATACAGAGAATGTCTGTCTGCCTATTGTGTATGAGATGTCAACTGTCACACTTCCAAATGTATCAAAATCAAACTCTATATTCGATATTGAACCGCTGAAAGATACAGAGTATGTAACCTTCTGAGGTCCCTTACTGACAACATATGACACGGTAGTTCCCTCGTCAACCTCAGTGTTGACCTCAGGATCCTGTGATATTACCTGGCCTTCCTTCACATCATCGCTGTACTCATAGCTTGGATTGCCTACCAGGTTGACCTCCTGAAGCTTAGCTGCTGCATCTGCCTCAGACATACCCTTGAGCTTAGGAACTGCGATCTTCTTCGTCTCCTTACCGTTACTGATGATTATCTTGACTGTTGAGCCCTCCTCAACCTCTGTTCCGGCAACAGGATCTGAGGATATTACATGATCCTTCTCAACATTATCATCGTACGCATAGCCATGTGTTACCTTAAGTCCTGCCTCCTCGAGCAATGTTGTGGCCTGACTGTCCTCATATCCGAGAACATACGGCACCTTGGTCTTTTCCTTGCCCGATGACACGTAAATAGTTATCTGTGTATCCTTTGTTATGGATGTTCCATCATCTATACTCTGTGATATTACATAGCCCTTCTCAACTGTGGCATCTGTCTTCTCCACAAATGTATAGTTGGTGAAGCCATTCTTCTTCATCTGCTCCTCAGCCGCAG